>Ga0164294_10003530_pt1 | contig 13876 bp, 15 predicted proteins | sample GEODES005metaG_FD_111479 | JGI IMG/M metagenome (GOLD analysis project Ga0164294, IMG submission 111479) | Oligotrophic lake water microbial communities from Sparkling Lake, Wisconsin, USA - GEODES005 metaG | ecosystem: Environmental > Aquatic > Freshwater > Lake | place: USA: Sparkling Lake...
AGCCCGCGAGGGGGTCGCCGCCGCAGAGCCCGCGAGGGGGGCGCCGCCGCAGAGCGCGCGGCGCGCGCGGCTACTTCGCGTGAGTCCCGCGCCCGTGGTGGGCGTGGTCGGCGTAGCGGCGGTCGATCCCGGAGATGTGGGACCGAAGCCAGAAGGTGAGGAACTCGAAGACGGTGGGCTCGACGCGCGTGCTGCCTCCGCTGCGGAAGGCCTCGTAGTGCAGCGCAAACTTCTCGAGCAGGGTGGCGTGGATCACCTTGTGCGCCGCGAGCTCGGGGTAGCCCAGCGAGGCCATGTACCGCTCCTCGTCTGCGAAGTGGGTGCGGGTCACCTCGCCGAGGGCGCGGAAGATGGCGTCGAGACGGGAGCGGGGCTCGCCGGCGGCGCTCTGCCGCTCGAGCTGCACCATGAGGTCCACGATGCGGTGGTGGTCGCGGTCCATGTCGGGCACGTCGAGCTGAAGGCGCGGGGTCCACTCGATCTGGGCCATGGGGGTCTCCCGGATGCTGCCCCCTCATCGGCGGCACCCCCCGGCGGTTTAGGCTCGGATGTACGACATCGCACGCTGCTGGAGCCGAGCCTTTCGGGGGGTTGCGATTGAACTGTCGGCTTGTGGAAGGTGTCGCGAACGCTGACAGTGGGGGGCGCTCCAGCGTTCTCCGGAGAGGGCGGTGCGCGAGAGGTGGGGGCCTCTGGCACCGGCCTTCCGGAATGCGCCAGACCGGTGCCCTTTGTCCTCAGGTCCCCGTCGAGCGGTCCGATGGAGGGGACGGCCGCCGCCCCGCGCGCCGGCCGGGAGAAGCGCAGATGTCGAGGGTGGCAGAGATCCGGAGCCTGACCTCGTCGATCTGGGAGACCATGTTGGGGCTCCCGCTCGAAGAGGCGCGCGAAACGGCCCTCGACAGCGGTCCCACGCTGATGGGCTCGGTGCGGATCACCGGCGCGTGGAACGGCAAGCTCGACGTGCGCTGTACACCCTCCCTCGCGCGGCGGGCGGCGGCCGCGATGTTCGCGTGCGACGAAGACGGCTTGAGCGACGACGAGGTCCGCGACGCGCTCGGCGAGATCGCGAACATGGCGGGCGGAAACATGAAGGCCCTGCTTCCGCAGCCCAACGCGCTTTCGATCCCCGTCGTCGTCGATCTCGACGCCGCCACGCCGGCGCCCTCCTCCGGCGTCTGCCTCGTGCAGTTCGCTTGCGACGCCGACCCCCTTAGCGTGCAGCTCGTTGACCAAACCAACCAAGAAGCCAAGGTGACCCCGTGAACCGAATCCTCATCATCGACGACAGCAAGGCCATGCGCATGATCGTGGCGCGTACCGTCCGCCAGGCGGGCTTCGGCGACTGCACCATCATCGAGGCGACGAACGGCGCCGAAGGCCTCGCCGCCGTGCGCGCGCAGGCCCCCGATCTGGTCCTCTGCGACTGGAACATGCCCGAGATGAGCGGCTACGACCTGCTCGAGGCGCTCAACGCCGATGGGAAGGTCCCGCCGTTCGGCTTCATCACCTCCGAGGGCACGCCCGAGATCAAGATCAAGGCCCTCAAGGCCGGCGCTGCTTTCCTCATCGTGAAGCCCTTCACCGTCAACGCTCTCCAGGACGCCGTGCGCGGGCTGCAGGCCGCGTGAGCGCAGCCGCCGATGCTTGGGTCGAGGCGACCCTCGGCGCCGCGGACGAGCTTGCCGCGACGGCGCTCGGGTACTCCGGGGCGCGCGTGGTCGCCGGCCGTCAGGCGGCCGCGCCTGTCGGCGTGCTGGGCGCCTATTTGCCCTTGATCGGCGCCCGCGCTGGCGCGCACGTTGGGATCGTGGCGGAGCCCGGCGTCGCCACCGCCCTCTCCGAGGCCCTGCTCGGGTGTCCCCCCAGCGAGGAGGACACCGCGGACGCGATGGCCGAGATCGTCAACATCGTCGGGGGCGGCGTGAAGAGCCGGCTCGTCGAGCTCGACAACACCCTCAAGCTCGGTCTCCCGGTCCTGGTCGAGGGGCGCCTGCGGTCCTTCGCCCGGCAGCAGACCATCTCGGTTCCGATCGAGATGGGGGAGCTGCCCGCATGGATCGTCATCCTCCTTTCCCTGGAAGAGTAACCATGGCCTTCGACCCCAAAGCCGTCGCCCCCGAGGTGACGGCCAACCTCCTCGGCGGCCTGGTTGGTCGCTCCGTCACCGCCAAGCGCTCTGCAGCGCCGCCCACGGCGCCATGGTTCGCGGTGGCCGAGTACCGCAACGATCGCGACGAAGTGATCGGCTTCCTGGTGTGTGACGCCGACGGCGCCTGCAGCCTCGCCGCCGCGCTCTCGATGGTGCCGGCGCCGATGGCCGCCACCGCCGCCAAGACGAAGGTGCTCTCGGAGATGCTGACCGAGAACCTCCGCGAGGTGTTCAACGTCGCGGCACGGCTGTTCCAGTCCACGGACGGGGAGCGCATCGTCCTCTCGACGGTGCACCTCCCGCCGGCGCGCATCCCGACCGCGACCGAGGCGCTCATCAAGCGCCCGAAATCCCGCTCGGACTTCGCGCTGAACGTGACGGGCTACGCGGCGGGCAACCTCGCGTTGTTCGCTGCCACCTGACCCGCCGGCGCGAGCCGGCACGCGCTCCCCCTCGGCGCTCCATCCCACCGGATGGGGCGCCGACGTGCGTCTGGGGTCGGCGATTTCGTGAAGATCCACGTTCAACGCGTGGGAGCCGAAGTTCCGGCGAACAAGGATCGAGAAACCTGAAAAAAACACTGTGAGTTGTTCCAGGTGTGCCGAACAGGGGTGGCACATGCCACCGGGGTCAGCGCACAGATGGACGACGAGACACGTGAGATTGTCGCCAGCTTCGTGGCCGAGAGCCGCGAAGCGATCGACGAGGTGGAGCCTCTCCTCATCGAGATGTCGGCCACCGGGGAAGCCCCGAACGCTGACGTAATCGCAAGGGTTTTCCGACTCTTTCACTCGATGAAGGGCAGCGCCGGCTACCTCCAGTTCGGCGCGATCGAGCGGATCACGCACCGCGCGGAGACGGTGCTGGTGGACCTCCGCACCGGGACCGCGGCGCCCACGCCCGCGCTCGTCGAGGCGCTGTGCCAGGTGCTCGACGCTGTGCGGGCGCGCCTCGTGCAGGTGATGGAGACGGGCATCGACCTGGATGAAGCAGGTGACCTGGAGAGGCTTGGTTTCAGCCTCGAGGAGATCTCTGGTCATTCCGTGTCTTCTGGCGTGGAGAGTGTAACGTCTGTCCCGACGGCGGCCCGGGCCAGCGTCGTGACCTCGTCTGTGTTGAACACTGTAAAGGTCGCGACGCCCGCGGCGGCGGCCCTCGCCCGCGATGTGGCGGAGAACAGTGAGGATCCCACGGCCGACGGCGCGTCGCTCGCGGATCTCGTCGAGCCCTTCATCGTGGAGGGACGCGACCTGCTGGACGCCTGCGAGCAGGCCCTCCTCTCGCTGGAGACCGACCGTGAGGCCTCTGGCCCGGTGGCCACGGCCTTCCGCGCGCTTCACAGCTTCAAGGGGAACTGCGGCTTCCTGGGCTACATCGAGATCGAGCGCCTCGCGCACGCGGCGGAGACGCTCCTCGAGGCGGTCAAGGAGGGCGATGTTCCGCGCAGCCCCGACGTGGTCGGGGCCCTGCTCGGCGCGATCGACGCGCTCCGCACCGCCGTGAGCCGCCTCCCCGGCGACAGCAGCTTCCCCGAGGGCGCCGCCCGCGCCGCCGCCCTGGTGCAGGTGGAGCAAGACGCGCGCGCGATGATGAACCAGACGCGCATCGGGGGCATCCTCGTCGAGCGCGGCGACATCAACGCCAACGACCTGGTCGGTGCGCTCGAGGCCACCCACCGCCCCATCGGCGCGGCGTTCACCGAGAGCGGACGGGTATCTACCGTCCAACTCGACGCCGCCCTCGGCGAGCAGGCCCAGCGTCGCGGGGTGACCGCCCGCGCCGAGACGCGCCAGGTGGAGAAACCGCAGACCAGCCTGCGCGTCGACGTGGGCAAGCTCGACGCGCTGATGGACCTCGTCGGGGAGCTCATCATCGCCGAGACCGCCGTGATCCACGCGCCGTCGAGCCACGGCGCCGCGGGCTCGCAGGAGCTCCCGAAGGCGCTGGCCCAGCTCGACCGCATCACGCGCAGCCTCCAGGACGTGGCGATGTCGCTCCGGATGGTGCCCATCGAGGCCACCTTCCGCAAGATGATCCGCGTCGTCCGGGACGTGGCGAACAAGCAGGGCAAGCAGGTCGCGCTGAAGGTGGAGGGCGAGGAGACGGAGGTCGACAAGACCGTGGCCGAAATCATCGGCGACCCGCTCGTCCACCTCCTCCGCAACGCGGTGGACCACGGCATCGAGATGCCCGCGGTGCGCGCCCAGCGGGGCAAGCCGGTCGAGGGCACCCTCAAGCTCACGGCGAGCCACGTCGGCGGCGAGATCTGGGTCCGCATCCAGGACGACGGCGGCGGTATCTCCCGCACCCGCGTGCTCGAGAAGGCCGTGGAGCGCGGTCTCGTCACGGCGGCCGTGGCCCCCACCCTCTCGGACGCGGAGGTCTTTGCGTTCATCTTCGAGGCGGGGTTCTCCACCGCCGCCGCGGTCACCGACATCTCGGGGCGTGGCGTGGGGATGGACGTGGTCAAGCGCCAGATCGAGCGGGTGAAGGGCCGCATCGACATCGCGAGCGTGCCCGAGCAGGGCACCACCATCACCCTCCGCATCCCGCTCACCCTCGCGATCATCGAGGGGATGGTCGTGCGGGTGGGAGACACGAGCTTCACCATCCCGCTCCTGTGCATCCGCGAGTCGGTGGTGCCCCGCTCGAAGGACGTGACCCACCTGGCAGACGGCCAGGAGATCGTGCGCATCCGCGGGCAGCTGCTCCCCGTGCTGCGGATGCATCGCTTCTACGGCATCGAGCCCCTCCACGAGCGGCTGGAAGACGGCATCCTCGTGGTGGTCGAGGACGGCGGCCAGGCGGTTTGCCTCTTCGTCGACGAGCTCATCGGCCAACGCCAGACCGTCATCAAGGGCCTCTCTGGCTTCCTCGGGGATCCCCGCTCGCTCTCGGGCTGCACCGTGCTCGGCGACGGCCGCATCAGCCTCATCCTCGACGTTGCCGGACTCATCGGCGCGGTTCCCCGCGCAGCCTGACGCCCCCCCCTCTGGAGGTTCATTTGGAAGCCAAGCGTATCGAAGAAGAAGAAGACGGAGAGTCGCAGCTCGCGAAGTTCCTCACCTTCGTCCTGGGCGCCGAGACCTACGCGCTCGACATCCGGCACGTCCGCGAGATCATCGGGATGCAGAAGATCACGACCGTGCCGGACGTGCCCTCCTACATCAAGGGGGTCATCAACCTGCGCGGCAAGGTCATCCCGGTCATGGACGTGCGGGTCCGGTTCCGCCTCCCCGTGCGTGACTACGACGATCGCACCTGCATCATCGTCATCCATGTGCGCGAGTGGTCCGTCGGCCTCGTCGTAGACCGTGTGTCCGAGGTGCTCGACATCCCGCCCCAGCAGATCGAGCCGCCGCCGCGCGTCGGCGGCGCCACCTCCGCCCGCTTCCTCGAGGGCATGGGGAAGGTGGGCGACCAGGTCCGGCTGGTCCTCAACGCCGAGGAGCTGCTCGGCGCCCCTACTGAGGTGGTGCTGTGAAGGCCCCCCGCCGCCCCCCAGGCGACCCGCCGCCGGCCAGCCCTTCCAATGCCGAGGCGCTCGCCGCCCTGCCTGTCCCCGAGCCGGCGCCTGCACCGACCTCGCCTCTCTCTTCTCAAACCTCGATGCCCCCCGCCTCGGAGAATCCCATGACGACCCCCGCCTCGCCCGTCAACCACTTCGACGAGCTCCCCATCGCCACCTTCGCGGTGGACGCCGACGGCCGTGTCACTGCCTGGAACAGCGCGGTCGCGGCGATCACCCGCCGCGAGGCCGCCGATGTCATCGGCCAGAAGGTGTGGCGCGGCTTCCTCGCCAAGCGTGGCGCCACCCCGGTGGACACCGCCCTCGCCAGCGGCGAGCCCCTCGACGCCCCCTTCGAGTTCCACGACAGCGAGGGGGAACTCGTGCGCGTCGACCTGCGGATCCTCCCCCGCACGGGCGTCAATGACGATGTCGAGGGCGCCACGGTGTGCGTCCTCCCCTCCATCGCGCCCGACTCCTCCGCGCTCCGCATGCGCGCTGCGGTCGAGGGCGCCACGATCGCCGTGATGATGGCCGACCGCGACCTCAACATCACCTACGTCAACCCCGCCACCACTGAGCTCGTCAAGAAGAACGTAGTGCATTTCGCCACCGCCTTCCCAGGCTTCTCGGCAGATCGCCTGGTGGGCACCAACATCGACGTGTTCCACAAGGACCCGTCGCACCAGCGCCGCCGCCTCGCGGACCCCGCCAACCTCCCCATCTCCATCGACATCCACGTCGGCCCCCTCGTGTTCCTCATCAACGTGTCCGCGATGAAGGACGAGGCCGGCGCCTACGTCGGCGCGTGCCTGGAGTGGAAGGATGTCACCGCGGTCCGCAAGGCGGAGAACGACGCCGCGTCGATGTTCTCGTTCGCCGAAGGGTCGATGACCAACATCATGATGTGTGACAACGACCGGAAGATCACGTACCTGAACAGCGCCGTCAAGACGATGCTCGCCAAGTACCAGACGGTGCTGCAGAAGCGCTTCCCGACCTTCGACGTGGAGAAGCTGCTCGGCCAGAGCATCGACATCTTCCACGCCAACCCCGCCCACCAGGCGCGGATGTTCAAGGACCTCGGCAAGAAGACGCACCGCGCCGAGATCTCGGTCGGCGGCCTGGAGTTCGGCCTCAACCTGACCACGCTCTACGACGCCCGTGGGCAGATGATCGGCAGCGCGGTGGAGTGGGTCGATCAGAACGCCCGCGCCGAGTACCGCCGCGAGGTGGCGCGCGTCCTCGATGCCGCCAACACCGGGAAGCTCGACGTGCGCGGCGACCTCGGCAAGATGGACGACGTGTACCGCCCGATGCTCTCGAGCATCAACGAGATCGTCGACGCGCTGCTCTCCCCCATCGCCGAGATCCAAGACAAGCTCGGCCGTGTCGCCGGCGGGGACCTCACCGCCTACGTCACGATCGACTACCAGGGCGACCACGCCCGCCTGAAGAACGCGCTCAACGGTACGCTCGACGCCCTCAACGAGATCATGGGCCAGGTGCGCGTCGCGGCCGACCAGATCGCCTCGGGCTCCGGCGAGGTCGCCTCGAGCTCCCAGGCCCTCTCGGGCGGCGCCACCAAGCAGGCCGCCGCGGTCGAGGAGATCACGGCCTCCATCAGCGAGATGACCGACCAGACGCGCAAGAACGCGGAGAACGCCGCGCAGGCCAGCCAGCTCGCGACGGCGGCCGGGGACCTCGCCCAGACCGGCGACGAGCGGATGAAGGGCATGGTCCGCGCCATGTCGGACATCGACGAGTCGAGCCAGAGCATCTCGAAGATCATCAAGGTCATCGACGAGATCGCTTTCCAGACCAATCTGCTCGCGCTCAACGCGGCGGTCGAGGCGGCGCGGGCCGGGGTCCACGGCAAGGGCTTCGCGGTCGTCGCGGAGGAGGTGCGGAACCTCGCCGCCCGGAGCGCGAACGCGGCCAAGGAGACCACGGCGATGATCGAGGGCTCGATCAAAAAGGTGGCCCAGGGCAGCTCGATCGCCGAGGACACGGCGCAGGCGCTGTCCCGCATCGTCGGGAGCGTCGGGAAGGTCAAGGACCTCGTCGCGGAGATCGCCGCGGCTTCCAACGAGCAGGCGCAGGGGATCACCCAGGTCGATCAGGGCCTCAAGCAGGTGGACCAGGTCACCCAGCAGAACACGGCCAGCGCCGAGGAGAGCGCCTCCGCCGCGGAGCAGCTCTCCGCCCAGGCCGGGCGCCTGCGGGAGCTGATCGGGCGCTTCAACCTGAAGGTTGCGGAGTCCGAGACCGGTGGCATCGAGGTCACCCCCGAGCTGCTCGCCGCGCTCGAGGCCTACCTCAAGAGCCGCGGCCCGGTCGCGCGCAGCCCCGTCGTCCCGCCCCCGCCGACCGCGGTGGCGGGCCCCCGTCCCCGCAAGGTGACCCCGGAGCAGGCCCGCAGCGCTCCCGCGACCAACACCGCGACCAACGGCCACGCCAACGGTCGAACGAACGGACACGGCGGCGATTTCATCGCCCTGACCGACACCGAGTTCGGACGGTACTAAGGGCTCGCCGCTCAACAAACGGTGCATTCGGCCGCCCCGGGGCCCGCGTGCGCGGCGAACCCTAAGCGCGTCGTGCGCGGGGCGGAGGAGGACGTTCCTCCGCCCCGATCCTCGCTTCCGTACCCCCCTCCCCCTTGTGCCTCCCGAGGTCGTCGTGGTCACCTCCCCTCCCAATCTGGCCACCGTCGACATGCGGATCGACGACCGGCAGTTCACGCACCTCGCGAGCCTCATCCAACATCACTTCGGTATCCAGGTCCCGCCGCAGAAGCGTCCGCTCCTCGCCCAGCGGATGCGCCGGGTGGTCGCCGACGCCGGCTTCACCGACTTCGACGCCTTCTTCGAGGCCCACTTCACCCGCGCGCCCTCCATCGAGATCCTGGGCCGCCTCATCGACCGGGTCTCGACCAACCACACGTTCTTCTGGCGCGAATCCGAGCACCTCGTTCACCTCCGCGACGTGGTGCTCCCCGAGCTGGTGCGGAGCGGGAAGCGCGACCTCCGCGTTTGGTGCGCCGCCGCCGCCACCGGGGAGGAGCCTTGGACGCTCGCGATGTTGATCACCAACGCGCTGCCGACCGGGTGGGAGGGGGGGCTCCTCGCCACGGACATCTCCGCGCGCGCGCTGAGCACCGCGCAGAAGGGTCTGTACAAGGCCGAGAACGTCTCCCGCCTCCCCACCGCCCTCCGCGAGAAGTGGATGGCGCCCGGCCCCGATGACACGCTCCGCATCGTGGACGCGCTCCGGCGCGAGGTCACCTGGCGCCGCCTCAACCTCATCGGCGCCCCCTTCCCCTACAAACGGCCGATGGACGTTGTCTTCTGCCGCAACGTCATGATCTACTTCGATGAGCCCACGCGGCAGGACGTGGTGCGGCGCATCGCGCAGGTGACCCGGCCCGGCGGGTGGCTCTTCATCGGCCACTCCGAGACCCTGGGCCGTACGGATGCGGTGTGGCGCTTCGAGCGCCCGGGCATCTACCGGAGGGTCGGATGAGCCGCCCCCGCGTCCGCGTTCTCGTGGTCGACGACTCGGCCGTCGCCCGCGCCGCGCTCACGCGAGGCCTCATGCAGGACCCCCACATCGAGGTCGTGGGGCAGGCCCGCGACCCCTTCGAGGCGCGCGACCAGATCCTCGCCCTCTCCCCCGAGGTCATGACCCTCGACGTCGAGATGCCGCGCATGGACGGCGTCGAGTTCCTACGCCGGCTCATGCCCCAGCGCCCCATCCCCACCGTGGTCGTGAGCTCGCTCTCCCAGCGCGGCGGGCAGGTCGCGATGGACGCCCTGGCCGCGGGCGCCGTGGAGGTGGTGTGCAAGCCCTCGCGGAACCTCTCGGGGGGGCTCGAGGCGATGATCGGCGAGCTCTGCACGAAGGTGAAGATCGCCGCCACGGTCAACGTGGCCTGGCGCAAGACCCGCACGGCGCCGGCCCCGCGTGGCGCACCTACCGCCCTCGCGGAGACGACGGACAAGATCATCGCGATCGGCGCCTCCACCGGGGGCACAGAGGCGATCCGCGCGGTGCTCGAGACCTTCCCGGCCAACGCGCCGGGCGTCGTCATCGTTCAACACATGCCGCCGGGCTTCACCAAGACCTTCGCGGATCGACTCGACGAGACCTGCGCGATGCAGGTCCGGGAGGCGAAAGACGGTGACCGCCTGTTCCCCGGCCGGGCCCTCGTCGCCCCGGGCGGCCTTCAGCTCCGGGTGGTGCGCTCGGGCGGCGAGTACCTCGTCGAGGTCCAGCCGGGCGACAAGGTGAGCGGGCACTGCCCTTCGGTGGACGTGATGTTCCGCAGCGTCGCCGCGTGCGCCGGGGCGAACGCCGTGGGGGTCATCCTCACCGGCATGGGGGCGGACGGCGCCGCGGGCCTGTTGGAGATGCGGAAGTCCGGCGCGAGCACCGTCGGCCAGGACGAGGCCACGAGCGTGATCTACGGCATGCCCCGGGTGGCGTGGGAGAGCGGCGCGGTGGAGCGGCAGAAGCCGCTGGATCAGATCGGCGCCCACGTCCTCAAGGGCTTGCGGGGGGCCGCATGAGCAAGATCGTGCTCGGTATCGGTGATCTCGGGGTGTCGGCGGACGTGGGTGACATTCTCATCACCCACGCCCTCGGGTCCTGTGTCGCGGTCGTGGCGCGCTGCCGCCACACCGGCGCGTGGGGGATGATCCACATCGCCCTCCCCTCCTCGGCGAGCGGCAGCCCCTCCACCCTCCCCGCGTACTACGCGGACCAGGGGGTCCCGGCGCTCCTGCGTTGGATGATGCAGGTTGGCGCGCACACCCGCGAGGGGCTCGAGGTCACCCTGGTCGGAGGCGCCTCCGTCATCGACGGGCTCGACTCCTTCGGCATCGGCAAACGCAATGTGCTCGCGGCGCGAAAGGTCCTGTGGCAACACGGGCTCGCGGCGACGGCGGAGGATGTTGGGGGAGAGATCAGCCGCACCGTGCAGGTGACGGTCGGCCGCCCCGAGGTTCGTGTCACAAACCCGGTGCGTGGCACCTGGCTGCTTCAGGAGGCGGTATGAAGGATGTTCTCATCGTCGACGACTCGGCGCTCGCGCGCATGATCATGCGCCGGAGCCTCGGCGCCGCGGGCCTCGCCGACGCCGCGATCCGCGAGGTCGCCGACGGGATGGCCGCGCTGGACGCGGTGCGCGCCCAGCTCCCCGACCTCGTGATCGCGGACGTGAACATGCCCAACCTCGACGGCGAGGGGCTCCTCCTCTCGCTCAGGTCCGACGCCCGCCTCTCTGGCGTGCGGGTACTCATGTGCTCGAGCGCGATGAGCCCGGCGAAGGCGGCGCGCCTCCTTCGGCTCGGCGCCGGCGCAGTGCTCAAGAAGCCCTTCTCCCCGCACGAGCTGCGGAGCGCCCTCGCCGGCGCGCTGGCGGCGGCGTGAACCGCATCCTGACCCACGCCCGCGCCTCGCTCGAAGAGACCCTGGAGCAGGTGGCGTTCGCGCCCGTCTCCGTCGTCGACGAGCCCCTCGACTGGGCGGATCCCGACCTCATCTGGGCCGAGATCGCGCTGGTCAGCCCCCTCGAGGGCACGCTCGTCTTCGGGGCCCCGCGCGCCACCGTGCAGCCCCTCGCGGCGGACGCGTGGGGAGGTGGACACGACGCCGACCCCGGCGCCGCCTTCCTGTCCGAGGTGGCGAACATCATCGCCGGCCAGCTCCTCGCCAACCTCTACCCGTCCCGCGAGCCGCGGATCGGCCTGCCGGTCTTCGGCGCGGGTCGGCGCGCCCTCGCCTCGGACGCCCTCGCCCTCTGCGTGGACGTCGACGTCGGGCGGGTGGGACTCCTCGTCGAGCTCGCCGCGCAGGCGCCCGAAGCGGCGGCCGCGGGGGGTGTGGCATGAAGCGAATCGTCTACGCCGTGCTCGGCTGGGTGTTCGTCATCATCGGCATCATCGGGGCGTTCCTGCCCCTCCTTCCCACCACCCCCTTCCTCATCCTCGCGGCGGCGTGCTGGGCGCGGTCGTCCCCGCGGTGGCGCGCCCGCCTGCTCGCGACGCCCGGCTTCGGGCCCGCGATCCAGGAGTGGGAGGAGAGCCGCACCATCCCGCTCCGCGCCAAGCTCATGGCGATCGGGATGATCACCGTCTCGTGCGCGGGCAGCGTGTTGTTCGCGTGCCCGTCGGTCCCGGGGAAGGTGTGCCTCGTGATCATCGCGGCCTCCACCTCCACCTGGATGTGGCGGGTCCCGACGCGGGGTGGGGATTCCGCAACAGTCCAGCCGGTCGCGTGCCGATGAAGTAGGCAACGAGCCGAGGAACCATGAACCCCACCCGCGTCGCACTGCTCTCCTTCTTCCTCACCTACTTCGCGCAAGCGGCCAGCGCCGCCCAGACCGCGCCGAGCGACGCGACCGCTACCCTTCGCCCGGCCACTCACGAAGAGGACCTCGCGCCCTACGCCGCCGCGAGCGACAACGACGACCGCCCCGCCGTCCGCGAGGCCGGATCGCCCGCCATCCGCGAGGCCGGATCGCCCGTCGCGGACGCCACGCCGCTCCAGGACGCCGAGATGGACATCCGCCCGATCCACGAGGACGGCTGGGAGTACACGACCTTCGCGCGCCGCTGACACGACGCTTTCCCGAACGGGCCGCAGGCAACTCCGAGTCCGTGTCCGTCGACTTGGACGTGCGCCAAAATGGACGCGTACCCGGCACGCGTCGTCGTCGGAGCCGCGATTGGGCTCGGCGCGGCCCGCATGAAAGGTGGCAAGCTCAGGCTTCGCGTGTCGCTCTTATGCGGCAAGGCGAGCCGTTGGCCGAGCGGAAGGGTATCCTCGGGCGTCGCTCGAGCGTGGACGACACGAATCGTCACGCTCGTGGCCTCGCTCCCCTGAACTCTTCGCCCCCCCCGCTGGCCCCGCCGGCACTGAGCTTCGATGACCGCACACTCCTGGCGCTTCTACCGAGCGGGGGGCGTCGATCAGGTCCTCCTCGAGACCTCCGACGACCTCCGCAACCTCGCCTCCCTCGACCAGAAGTTGTGGGTCGCCCTCGCGTGCCCCACCAAGGGCCTCGAGCTCGACGAGAAGATGCTCGCCCTCATCGACGGTGACGGGGACAGCCGCATCCGCGCCCCCGAAGTGCTCGGCGCGGTCGACTTCGTCTGCCGGCTCCTCCGCGAGCCGAGCGAGATCCTCGCCGTCCGCGGGCCGCTCGCGCTCGCCGCCTTCCGGGAGGACACGGCCGAGGGCCGCGCCGCCCTCGCCTCCGCCCGCACCATCCTCGCCGGGCTCGGAAAGGCCCAGGCCGGCGCGATCACCGTGGCGGACGTGTCGGATCAGGCCAAGGTGTTCGCCGACATGCCCTTCAACGGGGACGGCATCGTGACCGAGGCCTCGACCGAGGACGCCGCGGCGCAGGCCACCATCAAGGACGCCGTCGCCAGCGTCGGCGGCGATCGCGACCGCAGCGGCAAGGACGGCGTCTCCCTCGCGCGCCTCGACACCTTCTTCGCCGCCTGTGAGGCCTACTCCGCCTGGATCGCCCGCGCCGAGTCCGAGGCCGCCACGCTCCTGCCCCTCGGGGCGGACGGCACCGCCGCCGCCGTGGCCGCCCTCGACGCCGTGCGCGCCAAGGTGGGCGACTTCTTCGCCCGCGTGCGCTTCGCCGACTTCGACGCCCGCGCGCTCGGCACCCTCAACGGCACGGACGCCGAGGTCGCCACGCTCTCCGCGCGCCTCCTCTCCGCCGGCTGCGGCGAGGCCGAGTCCTTCCCCCTCGCCCACGTCGAGCCGGGCCGCGCCCTCCCGCTGACCGACGGCCTGAACCCCGCCTGGAGCGCCCGCGTGGCCGCCCTCCGGGACGCGGCCGTCACCCCGCTCCTCGGCGCCCGCGCGTCGCTCACCCTCGCCGAGTGGGACGCGCTCGAGGCCCGCCTCGCGCCCTACATCGCCTGGCAGGCCGGGAAGGCCGGGGCCGAGGTCGCCGCGCTCGGCGCCGCCCGCGTCAACGAGCTCCTCGCGGGGGGCACGCGGGCCGCCGTCGTCGCCCTCATCGCGAAGGACGAAGAGCGCCGCGCCGACGCCGAGGCCATCGCCCACGTCGAGCGCCTCGTGCGCTACCACGCGAGCCTCGGCACCCTCCTCCGCAACTTCGTGAACTTCTCCGACTTCTACGGGCGCGCCGAGAAGGCGGTGTTCCAGGCAGGCAAGGTCTACTTCGA
>Ga0164294_10003531_pt1 | contig 13876 bp, 9 predicted proteins | sample GEODES005metaG_FD_111479 | JGI IMG/M metagenome (GOLD analysis project Ga0164294, IMG submission 111479) | Oligotrophic lake water microbial communities from Sparkling Lake, Wisconsin, USA - GEODES005 metaG | ecosystem: Environmental > Aquatic > Freshwater > Lake | place: USA: Sparkling Lake...
CCGGAGGCCGTCTTACCGATGTGCGATGCTGACCTCGCCCTGATGGCCGGCTGGCACGAGCGGGCAACGGCGCTTGCGGCCGAGGGCTTGAGGGTGCTGGCACTGGCAGAGGGCCGGGCGTCCACCACAGGCTCCGCGCACGCGCCCCTGCCGGTGCTCGAGAACCTCGAATTCCTGGGATTTATCGGGCTCACCGATCCACTCAGGCCCGCCACGCGGGAGGCCGTCCGGCAGTGCGGTCAGGCGGGAATCAGGGTGGTGATGATCACCGGTGACCACCGACTGACGAGCCTGGCCATCGCCCAACAACTGGATCTGGCCCACGACGAGTCGGAGGTAATCACCGGAGGCGAACTCGCCGACGCTTCCCCTGCTCGGTTCGCCGAGTTGGTCGACACGGCGAGGGTCTTCGCCCGCGTGACGCCGCGGCAGAAGCTGCAGATCGTCGAGGCCGCCCGGGCCGCGGGGCACTTCGTGGCTGTCACCGGTGACGGTGCGAACGACGCACCGGCGCTACGGGCTGCCAACCTCGGCGTGGCCATGGGGCGAAGTGGCACCGACGTAGCCCGCGAGGCCGCCGGGCTCGTGATCAGCGATGACAACTTCGCCACGATCGTCGCGGGCATCGAGGAGGGACGCATCGCCTACGACAACGTCCGCAAGGTCATCTTCCTGCTGGTGAGCACCGGAGCGGCCGAAATGGTGCTCGTGACCCTGGCGGTGGCCACGGGATCGCCGCTGCCGCTCACGGCGGTGCAGCTCCTCTGGCTGAACCTCGTCACCAACGGCATCCAGGACGTGGCGTTGGCGTTTGAGCCCGGTCAGGGGGACGAGCTCGAACGCCAGCCCCGGCCGCCCGGCGAAGCGGTCTTCGATCGCGTCATGCTGCAGAGGATCATGCTCTCGGCAGTGGTGATGGGCGTGGCATCGTTCACGGTGTTTCGGTTCTGGCTGGGAAACGGCTTGGCATCCCAGGCCGATCCGTCCACGGCCAACGCCGCCACGCTCGCCTCGGCCCGCAATGCCACGCTCCTGGTGATGGTGCTCTTCGAGAATGCGCATCTGGCCAACTGCCGCTCGGAGACCCGCTCTGCCTTCGTGCTCCCGCTCAGGCGAAGTCCGTTCCTGCTCATGGGCACACTCGTAGCACTGGGGGTGCACCTACTGGCGATGCACTGGCCGCCGGTGCAATCACTCCTCGACATCACGCCTGTGAGCGGCCGCGAGTGGCTGATCCTGATGGCCGTGGCCGCCTCGATCCTGCCCGCCGTCGAGCTCCACAAGTGGTGGCGCCGGCGATCCCCGTGGTGACAAGATTCCATCTTGTCTCTCCCCGTGGTGACAAGATTCCATCTTGTCAATTCAGCAAGTTGAAAACTTGCTGCCACGAGTGGAACTTGCTGCCACGACGTAATTACGGGATCCGCCTGCGGAGCACCACCAGCGGTTCGGCCCCATCGCGGACATCCCGGTGGCTCAACGGCTTGGCGAGAATCATGCCCGCCACAAACCCCGCCACGTGGGCCGAGTAGGCCACGCCGCCTCCCCCGCCCTGATCGAGGAATCCACTCACGAGCTGAAACAGAAACCAGATCCCGACAGCCACATAGCCCGGCACATCCACCATCATCCGCAGCAGGATCACGCTCACGCGGCGGTGGGGATGGAGCACGAGATAGGCCCCCAACACGCCTGAGATCGCGCCAGACGCCCCCAGGCAGGGCGTGAGTGCCGCCTCGCCCGAGCTATTGAGCGCGACGAAGGCCAGCGACGCGAGGATACCGGTGGCCAGATAGAAGATCAGGTATTTGACGTGCCCCATGTCGTCCTCGACGTTGTCGCCGAAGATCCACAGAAACCACATATTGCCGGCCAAATGCATGATGCTGCCGTGCATGAAGATCGCCGTCAGCAGTGTCATCCAGGGCGGGATCGGCGTGGCCTTGAGACCGGGATCGGGCACCTGCACCACGCCCTCAGGCGTCTGGATCATCCGCACCGACGGCTCGGTGATCACGTCCTGCCCAGAGATGATCTCCGCGGGCACCTGGCAGTAGGCGAGCGTGACGTTGTCATTGGCCCCCATCTGCTGGAGCGCCACGAACACGAACACGTTCGCCACCAGCAGCGCGATCGTCACAAACGGAAAAATCGTGCGGTCCGAATTATCGTCGCCAACTGGAAAGACCATTCAAGATCTCCTGAAACCACAAATCGTAAAGCCGCCGCTCCACATACCAAGTGTCTTGGACGAACTGTCCGGAAACGTCGCAGGTGTAGGTCGGGCAAGACGTGGTAAAATTGCCGCAGCCTAACCGACCTGACCGGCCCCTGCATGGCGGCTGGACATCCACCCGCCTTGGGACGATATTACCCGACGCAGGGGCAGACGGTATCACTAGCATGGAAGGCACACCCATGAACCGCCCCCTCTCTCTGCGTCAATTGACCCCTGTGTCTCGTGGCGCTCGGCCACGTTCCACGGTCGCTCGCAGCCGTCGTTCCATGACGTGCGCGGCGGAACTCCTCGAATCCCGGCTGACGATGTCGGCTGACGTTGCCGCAACCGCCCTTAGGCAGATTGAATGGCATGGTCAGACCGCTGCTGCGCGGTCCGACGCCTGGATCGTGCGGGCCCCCGCGACGCCGGCCGCAACCGGCTGGAACCTCGCCCCAACCTGGCACACCGCCGCCCTGGGCGAGGGCTTCTATGCTCTTACCACGCCCGGAGCATCGACACAGGACGTGCTCGGCTGGGCAGCACGGACGTCAGGCGTGAGCTACGTCGAGCCCGATTTCGCCATCGCGCCCACCATCGCCTCCAACGATCCATCACGCGGCCAGCTCTGGGGCCTCGACAACACCGGACTGTCGGGCGGCGTCGTCGATACCGACATCGACGCCCCCGAGGCCTGGAACACGACCACTGGCTCGCGCAGCGTGGTCGTCGCCGTCATCGATACCGGCATGGACTACAGCCACCCGGATCTCGCGGCGAACACCTGGCGCAATCCCGGCGAGGTGGCTGGCGACGGCATCGACAACGACCGCAACGGCTTCGTCGACGACGTGATGGGCTGGGACTTCGCCAATAACGATGCCAACCCGATGGACGACAACGGCCACGGCTCGCACGCAGCGGGCACGATCGGGGCGGTGGGCAACAACGGCGTCGGCGTGGTGGGTGTCAATTGGCAGGTCTCGATCATGCCGCTGAAGTTTCTCGACGCCGAGGGGAGCGGCAGCACCAGTGCCGCGGTCGCGGCGATCAACTACGCCACCCGCATGCGGCGTGATTTCGGCATCAACGTCGTCGCCACCAACAACAGCTGGGGAGGCGGCGGGCTCTCGACGGCCCTGCGTGACGCAGTCGACGCCGGCGCAGGGGCCGGGATTCTCTTCGTGGCCGCTGCGGGGAACGAGTCGAACAACAACGACGCCACTCCCTCCTACCCGGCCAGCCATCCCGGCACGTCCGTGATCTCGGTGGCGGCGACCGACCGGTCCAACCGTCTGGCGACCTTCTCCAACTACGGCACCACGAGCGTCGACCTCGCCGCCCCCGGCGTGGCGATCCTCTCGACGACTCCGAACAACTCCTACGCCTCGTACAGTGGCACGTCGATGGCGGCGCCCCACGTGACCGGTACCGTCGCCCTCCTGGCGGCGGCCAACCCGCAGGCCACCGCGGCGCAGATCCGCACCGCGATCCTGTCGAGCACCACGCCGGTCGCCGGTCTCACCGGCAAGGTGGCCACAGGCGGCTTGCTCAATGCCGCGGCCGCGTTGCAGGCCTTAGGAGCAGCGACGCCAACGCCCACTCCCACTCCCACTCCCACTCCCACTCCCACGCCAGCCCCAACGCCGGTTCCCTCCCCCGTCGACGCGGGCGACACGCTGGCTGCTGCCGTGGCGGTGACAGCCTCGTCGGGGAGCATCCGCTTTCCCGGCCAGATTGGTGACGGGCGGTCGGGAAGTCGCGATGTCGATCTCTTCAGGGTGGTGCTCCAAGCCGGCCAGACACTCACGATCGACGTCGATGCCCGCTCGCTCCCTTCATCATCCACGCTCGACAGCGTCGTGCGAGTCTTTGACTCGCGGGGCCGGGAACTCGCCCGCAACGACGACGCCAACGGCTCGCTCGACAGCCTCATGACGGTGGTCACGCGGACAGGCGGCACCTACTACGTCGGCATCTCAGGCTATGGCAACTCGGCCTACACGGCGACCCGCGCCGGTTCGGGTCGCGCCGGCTCGACGGGTAGCTACGAGGTGGCCTTCAGCTTCGGTGCCGTGGCGCAGCGCAAGGGGTCGAAGGCCGCCGCCATGCGGCTGATGGGCGCGGCAGATGCCACGCAGCCTATGCTTCAGGCATGTGGAGCGGGCCAGCAGCAGGCCGAGGTCGCTCAGCGTCCCGCCGTGAAGCGGTGGACCATGGTGTGGCGGTAGGTCTGCCCCGGATCGAGCCGCACCGACGGCCAGTCGGCCTGTCCTTCATGGTGAATGCTGTCGGGGTACTTCTGCGTCTCAAGGCAGATGGCTGCCTGCTTCGCATACTTTGCCCCGCCCTTCCCCGTCAGCGAGCCATCGAGATAGTTGCCGGTGTAGACCTGGATGCCCGGCTGGTCGGTGAGGATTTCCATGTTCCGACCGCTGGCCGGATCCCGCAGGACGGCGACACTGCGTAGACTGCCGTCCGGCTTCCAGCCGCGAACCACGTAATTGTGGTCGATGCCGCCAGGATTCTTGCCGTCGGCCCCGGCGGGCAACGCCTTGATCGCGTCGCCCAATGACGCCGTGGGCTGGCGTTCAGGGCGGAGATCAAAGGGCGTTTCTGCCACCGCCGCAAAGTCGCCCGTGGGAATGCCACCGGCATCGACCGGCAGATAACGGTCGGCGGTCACCGAGAGTGCATGCCCGTGGATCGTGCCAGCATCATGGCCGGCGAGATTCCAGTAGGAATGGTGCGCGAGGTTGACGATGGTGGGAGCGTCGGAGGTCGCCGTCATCTCGACCCAGAGTTCGCCGTCGGGCGTGAGCGTGTAGGTGGCTTTCACGGCGAGCGTGCCCGGGTAGCCCTCGTCGCCAGCCGGTGAAACCAGTTCAAAGTCGACGGCCGGCCCCTTCTCGGACGTCCGCGGCGTCGCCTTCCAGAGCTTCTTATCGAAACCGATCAGACCTCCGTGGAGGTGGTTGGGCTCGTTGTTGATCGCCAGTTGGTGAGGCTTCCCGTCGAGGTCAAACCGGCCTGCGGCAATGCGGTTGGCCACCCGGCCACAGATCGCGCCAAAGTAGGGATGCTTGGCTGCGTAGCCATCGAGCGAGTCAAAACCGAGCACGACGTCTTTGAGCTCGCCGCCCGCTGCCGGCACCCGCAGGCTGGTGAGGATCGCGCCGTAGTCGGTGATGGTTGCCTTCCAGCCCCCCGGTACCTCCAGCGTGTAGAGCTGCGCTTCGCGTCCGTCAGGGAGCCGGCCAAAGGGACGACTGGTCGGCATGGCACACGCAGCATGGGGCATGGACTGTGAGACTCCTGACGTCGATGAAGAAGGCTCGGCAGCCGTTGCCCAGCCGGAAACACAACCAACACAGAGACCGACCAAAAGCACCGCCCCACGTCGCGCACAGATCATGACTCGAGTTCCCCTTGGATTGGTACAGCTGGCGACCGGACCCGGAGTGGACTGCTCAACCGCGCTCCGCAGGCTTCGCGGTGACCCGCGGCTTGGCGGTTACTCCACTCTCGACCTCTTCACGCTTTGAGGCGATCCAGCCATCGATGCTCCACGGACCGCCACCGAACGAGATCAGCGAGAGGAGGCCGCCGGCGATCGCCATGTTCTTCATGAATTGGATCGTCTGCAACTGCCGTTGGCCGGCATCGGCGAACGTCCAGAAATCGTGGAAATAGTACGTGGCCGCCAGCAGAAACACGAGCAGGAATGCCGCGCCGATTCTCGTCCAGGCGCCGAGCACGACGCACAGACCGCCGAGCAGCAGAAGCCCGATGGCCCCAAACAGCGCGAACTTCGGATTCGGCACTCCTTCGGTCGCCATGTAGGCTGCAGTGGCCTGGAACTGCGGGATCTTGTTGGCGACGGCACTGAGCACGAAGATCGCGGCGAGGAGCAGCCGTGCGACCAGCGCGAGGGCCCCTTGTACGGCCGTGGCGAGCTGTTCCATGGTTCATTCCTCCTGAAGGGTCGGTTGAGTGTGGCGTTTCTGGCTGGGCGGCTCGATAAGGGACTGAGAGCCCCCGGCCTCAGGTCACGATCGTCGCGAACCGGCCGGCCCCCGGCAAGAGCGGCTTGAATGGGGTGTCATGGACGATCAAGCCAGCGGCTCAGCCAGCTGGCTGATCACGGGTAATGCAGTGGAGGGCACCCCGGCCGCGGACGAGTTCCTGGCAATCGACCGGCACGATCCTCCGGCCCGGAAAACAGGATTCCAGCGTGCGGACCGCGGGGGCGTCGGTGGGCCCGCCAAACACCGGCACCATCACGGCCCCGTTGGCCACATAGAAATTCAGGTGGCTGGCCGGCAGCTGCGTGCCATGGAAGGCAAACCGCGGCGGAATGTCGATCGGGATCACCTCCAGCCGGCGGCCCCGCGCATCGACGGCCGACTCCAGCAGTCTGAGATTGTCTGCGAGCGACTCCTGGTTGGGGTCGAGCCGATCGGGCTGTCGGGCGGCCACAACGCAGCCGGGGGCCACGAACCGGGCGATCTGGTCGATGTGGCCATCGGTGTCGTCTCCCGCCAGTTCGCCCCCCACCCAGATCACTCGGTCGATGGCGAGCTGGTTTCGGAGCACCTGCTCTAGCTTGTCCCGTGAGTGGTCGGGGTTGCGCTTGGGGTCGACGACGCAGCGATGGTTGACGAGCAGCGTGCCCTCACCGTCGGTCTCGATCGCGCCCCCCTCCAACACCACTCCGGGCGTGACGACCGCCATGCCCAGCCGGCCCGCGATCGACCGCGATACCTGCGCGTCGCGATCCCAGGGCGGATACTTCCCGCCCCATGCATTCCACTCCCAGCAGACGGCCACGGGCCCGCCGCTCTCTCGGCCCTTGCCCTCCGGCGCCCGGGGCACCAGAAACACAGGCCCCGTGTCGCGGAGCCACGAATCATTCGTGGGGATGTCGATGCATTCCACATTGGCAACACCACTCAGCTGTTTCTGCGCCTCGGCGAGCGGAGCCCCCGTCGCGATCACCTTCACTGGCTCGCAGGCGGCGAGCAGATGGATGAACCGCGTAAAGAACTCCGGGATGCAGGCAAAGTCGCCCAGAAACGTCGCCCGTCGGTGCGGCCAGGCGATCCACGTGGCCGCATGCGGCTCCCACTCCGCCGGTAGCCGATAGCCGGTGTTGCCCACGGCTACCTCCCGAAGCGTTGAATGAGGCTGCCATAGGCGTCGATGCGGCGGTCACGGAAAAAGGGCCAGCGGGTTCGCGACCATTCGATGCGGGCAAGGTCGCACTCCACCACGATGGTCTCGGGCGTGTCGTGCCCCGCCTTCACGAGCTGCTCGCCGTTGGGCGCGTAGACCACGCTCGCGCCCCAGAACCGGAGTTGTTCCTCGCGGCCGGTGCGGTTCACCGCCACGACGAACACGCCGTTGGCAATCGCGTGGCTCCGGAGCATCGTGTCCCACGCCTCATACTGCTCGCGATGCAACGATTCCTCGCCGTCGAGCCAGCCGATCGCCGTGGGATAGAAGAGCACCTCGGCTCCGGCCATGGCCGTCAGTCGGGCGGCCTCCGGATACCACTGATCCCAACAGACGAGCGGGCCGACCTGCAGGCGGCTCGTCGGCACCGCCATGAAGCCGGTGTCGCCGGGCGCAAAATAAAACTTCTCGTAATAGTGCGGATCATCGGGGATGTGCATCTTGCGGTAGACGCCCGCGGTCGAGCCGTCACGGTCGAAGATGACGGCCGTGTTGTGAAAGAGCCCGTGCGATCGCCGCTCGAACACACTGCCCAAGAGCACGACGTCATGCTCTTTGGCCGCGACGGCGAGCCGCTCGGTGAGCGGCCCGGGCACCCCCTCGGCCTCGCTGAATTTCTCGTGCTCCTCCGCCTGACAGGGATACTGGCCGGCAAAGAGTTCCTGCAGACAGACGACCTCGGCCCCACCGCGGGCCGCCTCGGCGATGCCGGCAAGGGCCTGGGAAATGTTGTGGTCGCGGGACATCGTGCATGCCGACTGCACCAAACCGATTCGTACGACGCTTCCGCCAGCGCCATCCGCCATCTGGTGACGGTGGTGCGTGCGTTGACCGCTCATCGCGAGGCCGTCTCGAATCGACCGGCCTCCAGCTTCGCCGCCGGGACGGGAAACTGATCGGCCAGTTCCGCCACATCGCCCTTCGTCGTGGCGATCACCTGCTCGTCGCTTGGCGCCTTGAGCACACGGAGAATCCAGGCCGCTACCTGCTTCATTTCCGCAGCACCCATGCCGCGGGTGGTGAGGGCGGGCGTGCCCAGACGGATGCCGGAAGGGTCCATCGGCTTTCGCGTGTCGAACGGAATCATGTTCTTGTTGCAGGTGATGCCGCAGCGATCGAGCACCTCCTCGGCCAGCTTGCCGCCAATGCCCAGCGGCGTCACGTCGACGAGCATGAGGTGGTTGTCGGTGCCACCGCTGACGAGGTTGACGCCACCGGAGGCGAGGCATGCGGCCAGCGTCCGTGCATTGTCGACCACATCCTGGGCATACCGCTTGAACTCGGGCTTGAGCGCTTCGCCGAAGGCCACGGCCTTTCCGGCGATCACGTGCATCAGCGGACCGCCCTGCGTGCCGGGGAACACCGAGCGATCGAGGGCCTTGGCATTCTCGGCACGGCACATCGCGATGCCGCCCCGCGGCCCGCGGAGGGTCTTGTGCGTTGTGCTGGTCACAAAGTCGGCGACCGGCACGGGATTGTCGTGGATGCCCGCGGCGACGAGCCCCGAGTAGTGGGCCATGTCGACCAACAGCTTCGCACCGACTTCCTTCGCAATCTCGGCGAACCGGCCATGCGGAATCTCACGGGGATACGCGCTCGCGCCGGCCACGATCAGTTTCGGCTTGTGTTCCCGCGCCAGGCTCACGATCTGGTCGAAGTCGAGGAGCTGGTTGTCGCGGCGAACGCCGTAGTGGACGAACCGGTAGAAAATGCCGGAGCTGTTGAGCTTCATGCCGTGCGTCAAGTGGCCGCCGTGGGCCAGATCGAAGGCCAGCACGGTGTCGCCTGGTTGGATCGCGGTGAGATAGACGGCCGAGTTGGCCTGGCTGCCGGAGTGGGGCTGCACGTTGGCATGCTCGGCCCCGAAGAGGGCCTTCAGCCGGTCACGGGCCAAGTCCTCGACCTTGTCGACGAACTCGCAGCCGCCGTAGTAGCGATGGCCGGGGTAGCCCTCGGCATACTTGTTGGTGAGCACGCTGCCGACCGCCTGCATGACCGCGGGGCTCGTGAAGTTCTCGCTGGCGATCATCTCCAGCCCGTCCTGCTGACGGGTCTGCTCCGCGGCCATGGCCGACCACACCTCGGGATCATCCTGCTCGACGAAATTGGGCGTGCCGTTCATGGGTCTTCTCCTGCGCGGGGACTGGGGGGCTGCAGCGGGGTGGGAGTTGAATTGTGGGCATCGGAAGCGGGGGCGTCAACGAAGTGCTGCGGCCGCCGCGGCGATCGCGTTCCGGGCCCGGGCAATGCTGCTGATTGACGACGCCCCTGAAGAGCCTTATTACAAGGCTCTTTGTTCTCTGGCGGTCCGCCCTGGCCGCTTGCCTCTTCCGGAAATCGACCATGCCCCAGTGGCCCGTGCATGCCCATATTGACGGCCCCATCGTCATGATCGGTTTCGGCTCGATCGGCCGCGGCACGCTCCCACTGATCGAACGCCATTTTACGTTCGACCGTTCGCGATTCGTGGTGATCGATCCCGACGACAGCAACCGCGGCATCCTCGACAAGCACGGCATTCGTTTCATCCACCAGCCGGTCACCCGTGACCGCTACCGCCACCTCCTGGAGCCGCTGCTCACTGCCGGAAGCGGCCGTGGGTTCTGCGTAAACCTGTCGGTCGATACCTCCTCGCTCGACATCATGCGGCTCTGCCGGGAACTCGGGGCTCTCTGCATCGACACCGTGGCCGAGCCGTGGCCGGGCTTCTATTACGATCGCGACGCCGAACCGGAAGCCCGCACAAACAACGCCCTACGGACCATGGTCCGCGACGAAAAAGCCCTCCACCCTGGCGGCCCCACCGCCGTCTCCTGCTGCGGTGCCAATCCGGGCATGGTCTCCTGGTTCGTGAAGCAGGCACTCGTGAATCTCGCGCACGACACCGGCCGCCGCATCGTTGAACCGGCGGCCGACGACCGGATCGGCTGGGCAAAGCTGATGAGCGACCTGGGCGTGAAGGGCATCCACATCGCCGAACGCGACACGCAGCGGTCGAAGCAGCCCAAGCCGCTGAACACGTTCGTCAACACCTGGTCGGTAGAGGGCTTCCTCTCGGAGGGCATGCAGCCGGCCGAATTCGGCTGGGGCACGCACGAGCGGTGGCTTCCGGAGAACGGCCGGCTCCAGACATTCGGCTCGAAGGCCGGCGCCTATCTGCTGCAGCCTGGGGCCAACACACGGGTGCGGTCCTGGTGCCCGACCCCTGGTCCCCAGTACGGCTTTCTGGTCACCCACAACGAGTCGCTCTCGATCGCCGATTATTTCACGGTTCGCGACGGTGACCGGGTCGTCTATCGACCGACTTGCCACTACGCCTACCACCCGTCCAACGACGCCGTGCTCTCGCTGCACGAACTCTTCGGTCGTGCCGGCGAGCGGCAGGAGTCGATCCACATCCTCAGCGAGGCCGAGATCGTCGATGGCAGCGATGAACTGGGCGTGCTTCTCTATGGCCACGAGAAGAACGCCTACTGGTACGGCTCCCAGCTTTCGATCGACGAAGCCCGGGACCTTGCCCCCTACCAAAACGCCACCGGGATGCAGGTCACCTCGGCCGTACTGGCCGGCATGGTCTGGGCGGTTGAGAATCCTCAGGCTGGCATCGTCGAGACCGACGAGATGGACTACCGTCGCTGCCTCGCGGTGCAGCGGCCCTATCTGGGTCCGGTGACCGGTCACTACACCGACTGGACTCCGCTGGCCGGTCGCCCCGGGTTCTTTGCCGAAGACATCGACCCGACCGATCCATGGCAATTCCGCAACATTCTCGTGCACTAGATCCACGCAAACCTTCGCATTCTCCCATCCTGTTTGGCACGGCCCGCGGCTCTCTCCTCGTGGCGGCAAGTTTCCAACTTGTCCGAATGCGGCCCCTAGACTCAACACGATGGAATCTTGTTACCACGGGTAATAGCACGGCGCGTTGTGCACCGAACACGACTGGAAGCCGGCGGCTTGCAAAGCGTGACGTATTGTGGCGGCGCTAGTCGAGCAGTAGCGGCTCGGGCATGAACGTCACGATCGGGATCACAAACGAGAGCACGCCCAGCACCGTGCGGAAGAGTCCTAGCGGTCGGCCATCATTGCGGATCGGCGGATGATCGGTGCCGAGCAGCGTCACGATCACCACCATCGCGACCCAGTTGGTGTGGCCCAGGATCACGATCGCGGCAATCGAGGCGATGAGCACGCTCCGCCCGATCCAGTGGGACCGCCGGCCAAAGACCGCGTAGCTCACATGCCCGCCATCGAGCTGGCTGATCGGGATCATATTCAGGCCTGTCACGAGCAGGCCCACCCAGCCCGCCATGAAGAGCGCATTGGGGGCGATCGTCCCATCGGCGGGGATGTCGGGGCGGAGAAGCCCGAGGATGCCGCGGGCGAGGGGCGGCAGCGCGAAGGGGCTGTGCGGGACAGCCTCGCCCGTGAGCAGTCCGACCGCGAGGATAGGGAGCGCGACCGCGAGCCCGGCCAATGGCCCGGCGAGCGCAATGTCGAAGAGTTGGCGACGGCTGGCCCGGGAGCCCTCCATGCCGATCACGGCCCCCATCGTGCCGGTGAGCAGCACGGGCACCGGGATGAAGAACGGCAGCGTGGCCGGAATGCGATGCAGCCAGGCCGCAATGAAGTGGCCCGCCTCGTGCGCCCCGAGCACCGCCAGCACCGCCACCATATAGAGGAGCCCACGTTGCCAGTGTTCCGTCACCCGCAGGCCAAACTGGTCATCAACCCCAAGCAGTTCCGCCTGCCAGCCAGACACGCCCGCTGCGAAGGTGGTGATGCAGGTGAGCAGAAAGAGCAGCGCCTGCAGCAGAATGCGGGGTGGCCGCGCCGCCGCAGTCGCCGCGGGAAAGGGCGGCAAACTGGGCTCAAAACCGGTGGAAAGCGGCTGCATCGAATACCCTGAATTCATACGTCCGATACACCCACGAAACTTGGAGTGCCTGTGGCTGAGCATGGGAGTGCGGAGCGTTATAGAACGCATTGATTGCGTTGGGACTAATGGTTGCTCAGTGTGTTGCGAGGATCCGACGACCCACGGATGCTATCATCCGCCTACGGTGACGATCGACCTACGTCGGATGAATATTCCCCGCCGGCCGGAAAAGCACTCCTATGACCGAGACCTTCGGCCGTATCTGCTTCGCAGTGGCAACATTCCTATCGGCGGCACTCCTCTTTATGGTGCAGCCGATGGCTGGCAAGATCCTCTTGCCGCTGCTCGGCGGCAGCCCTGCAGTATGGAACACCTGCATGGTGTTCTTCCAGTTGGCACTTCTTGCTGCCTATGGCTACGCCCATGTCCTGGCGACCCGATTTTCCGGGCGGTCACAGGTCTTCCTCCACGTTGCACTCATGTTGATCGTGGCCAGCCTCCCGCCGCCGCCCATCGACGTCGGCGCGCCAGGCCCCGCCGATGGACCGCAGGCCTGGCTTCTTCAAACGCTCGTCCTCACCGTAGGTCTGCCATTTTTCGCGATTGCCGGTCTTGCTCCACTCCTGCAGTCATGGTTTTCCAGGATCGCCTGGCAGGGGAGCCGCGATCCGTATCCCCTCTACGCGGCGAGCAATACGGGCAGCATTGCAGGGCTGCTCGCATACCCGCTCGTTGTTGAACCCTGGCTCACCCGCGGCGGACAGTTCGCAGCTTGGACGTGGGGATTCCGGCTTCTGTCAGTCATCGTCGGATTGTGTGGATGGTTCTTGGCCACGCGTGGCGGCGACATTGATGTGGCCAGCGGCAGAGAGAGGACGGAGTCGAAGACCTTGAGCGGTCTCTCGCAACGAGCGCTATGGTGTCTGCTGGCAGGGGTGCCCTCCAGTCTCGTGCTTGGGGTCACGCAACTCTTGGCGACGGACGTGGCATCGATACCGCTTCTGTGGGTTATCCCCCTGACTCTCTACCTCGCCACGTACGTGCTGGCCTTCTCTCCGCGGATTCAAGTGACCTCGCGAACGTGGGGCATGCTTGCCGTGCCCACCATGCTGGGCGTTGTCTGGCTCATGCTTGATGGTTCGACGACCCCACTCTGGCTTATCTTCTTCGCGCACCTCGCGAACTTCTTCGTCCTGGCGATGTGCTGCCACAAGCGACTGGAGGAATCCCGTCCCGCAGCGGATCAACTGACGACATTTTACTTCTGCATCTCGCTAGGCGGCCTGATGGGGGGCTTATTTTCAACGCTCATCGCTCCGCGCATCTTCAATACCATTGCCGAATATCCGCTGGCTCTGGGTGTTGCGTGCCTGATGCGACCGGCAGAGCCGGTCAAGCCCACCCCTGCTCGTGACGCATGGCGTCATTGGCTGCTGCTGGCATGCCTTGGCTTAGCTGCATTGTGGGTGCTGCCCACCCTCGATAATTGGTTCAAATACGGCGGTCTCAATCGGCTGTCATCATCAAGCGGCCTAGCCGCTGCA
>Ga0164294_10003533_pt1 | contig 13870 bp, 11 predicted proteins | sample GEODES005metaG_FD_111479 | JGI IMG/M metagenome (GOLD analysis project Ga0164294, IMG submission 111479) | Oligotrophic lake water microbial communities from Sparkling Lake, Wisconsin, USA - GEODES005 metaG | ecosystem: Environmental > Aquatic > Freshwater > Lake | place: USA: Sparkling Lake...
CAAAAGGTTGCGCGCCTTGAGTTCGGTTTCCTCCCATTCGCCAACCGGGTCCGAGTCGTACGTAATACCGCCTCCGGTCCCAAAGTTCAGTTGGTCGTCTTCAATCCAAAACGAACGGATTGCCACATTGAGATCTCCAAGTTGTCGGTCTGCGTCAACCCACCCGATCGCACCGCAGTACAGGCCACGAGGCTCTGGTTCGAGCCGTCGGATGCTGCTCAGGGCTGCAACCTTGGGAGCTCCTGTTACTGAACCAGGCGGGAAGGTGGCCTCGATGGCGTCGGCCCAACCAAGACCTGGGCGAAGTTGTCCTTGGACCGTGCTCACCAAATGGAAGAGACCGGGGTGGGCCTCAGTCGCAAGAAGTTCCGGCACGCTGACCGATCCCCATTCGCAGACGCGCCCGAGGTCATTGCGAACAAGGTCAACAATCATCACGTTCTCGGCTTGATCCTTGGGAAGGAAGCCATCGACAGTCGCCGCAGTCCCCTTGATGGGTGAGGAACTAACCAGCGAACCAGATCGAGAGAGGAATCGCTCCGGAGATGCACTCGCCACCTCAACCCCGGCCCCGGGGATTCTGACTACGGCGGAGAACGGCGCTGGATTGCCGAGCGCCAGCGCTGCTCCCAGGGCTGCGACGTCATAGATCTCAGTGCCGAGCAGCGGCGCTCGAAGTCGACGTGTGAGATTGACCTGATACACGTCACCGCTAGCGATCTCGGCGCGAATTGCGTTGACCCCAGCGATGAACCCGTCTTTATCCAAACTGGTGGACCACTCGCTCGGAGCGGGTCCTCTCCATGGCCGCCCGGGCCAGGGTCGAGCGGCACGAACATTGGCAAAGCGTGCGCACACGGGGTCGCCATCAAAGGGCAGGACCACCGCCCAAAATCCAGATGTGTCCAGCACAGAAAGATCTGAGGTGACATCAATCAGGTCAGTGCACAGTCGCCCGCCCAGCACAGCGAGGGGTGGAAGCGGTCGTGCCCGCCGGCGTGAAATCACCACACGGCGATCCTACGGCTGAGGGGACCCCGCTGTTAGGCCTGCCAGTATCGAGGTGAAGTTGCGACAATTCGGCCGCAGGTCGCTGCTACCGTCCCAAGTCATGGCCCACAGCGACACACCTTCTAGCGGGAAGCGGTCGCTGGCGCAGAGGGTCCTGTTGGGCATCAACATCTTTCTGGTCATTGCTTGCCTTGGTGCTGCTGCAGGATTCGCAAAGGTTCGAACCACCCTGCAGAGCGTTCCCGTTGTAGATATCGGCTCGACGCTGACCCCGGACGCCCCCTCTACCGAGCCACGAAACTTCTTGATCATCGGAACTGACTCGGCCAGTCGACTAGATGAATCGGATCCCATCACTCAGGGCCGCAGCGGACTAGGTCGGCTGGCCGATGTGATCATGATTCTGAGGGTTGACCCGGCCGACGGCACCGCGAAGTTGCTGTCGGTTCCGCGTGACACCCGACTAGCGATTGCGCCTGATGGCCGCATGGACAGGATCAACACTGGAATCAGCGGATCTAACGGCCCCAGAAACCTGATCCGCACCATCAAGCGCAACTTCGGTGTGTCGATCGACAACTACGTGCAAGTGGATTTCTTGGCATTTAAGCAGCTCGTTGAGGTGCTCGGAGGAGTGCCGGTGTACTTCGCCACACCGGTGCGCGATGCCAATACCGGCCTCAAAGTAGAAGAACCCGGCTGCATACTTCTCGACCGAGATCAGGCGCTTGCTTACGCCCGTTCGCGTCACTTTCAGTTCTACTTTGATGGACGTTGGAAGAACGACGGAACCGGAGATCTGGGCCGAATCACGCGGCAACAGGACTTCATCAAGCGAGCCCTTCGGCGAGCCTCAGATAAGGGGATTCGCAACCCCGGAACCGCTGTTGGTCTGGTGAACGCGGGGACCAAGGCGGTAACCCTCGATAGCACGCTTGATGTGGGAACGATCCTGGATCTTGTTCGCCAGTTCAGGAACTTCAATCCTGATTCCTTGCAAACCGATCAAGTGCCGACCATCGGGGCTCCACGCGGAGGAATTGCATATCAGGAAGTGGAATGGGACCCAACCCTGCCGCTGTTGTTGCCATTCCAGGGAGTGGCGCCGGGAGCAGAACCAACGGTGAGCAACGTGCTGGTCGATGTTCGTGGCCCGTCCGAGGATGCAACAACTACCTCTTCTGAACTCGATACAGCCGGCTTTGATGCAGAAGCACTCGACTCCGGTAGGTCCGGATCGTCCACCACGGTGACCTACGGGCCACAAGGACGGACCGCTGCGCTGCTCCTCGCGGCACAACTCGAAGATCTGCCGACCCTGAAATTCGATGAGTCGATAGTGGGTTACCGCGTGATTCTCAATCTCGGCTCTGGATTCGGCGGTGTGCGCTCGACTCCTTTGCCGCTCGACCAACTTCCGCCGGACCTCGCACCAACTCCGCCCACCACCACCACGCTGCCACCGCCAACAACAGTGGCGACCACGGTAGATGGCTCCACCACGTCGGTTCCCACCGAAAACTCCAATCGGCCCGCCCCTCCAGGAGTAGTGCCGACCGATCCGGTTAAGGCCGCTGCCTGTCATTGATCTGGCACCGGTGGTGCCATTGAGAACTGTTGAGTCGGATCATCGGTGCCCGCCGATAGAGTGCCGGGACAGATTCCGCAGTCCATTGAGGGATTGCTTTTGGAGGTTCGGCACCATATGTCGGTCAAAATCGCAGTTGTAGGAACGGGTTACGTCGGCCTCACCACGGGCACATGTTTGGCTCATATAGGCAACGATGTGACCTGCATCGATGTGGACGAGTCAAAGGTGGAGCGTCTCCGCAAGGCTGACGTTCCGATTCACGAGCCGGGCCTTCCTGAGCTTGTTGCCGAAGGTATCTCCCGCAATGCCCTTCGGTTCACGACTGACGCAGTTGCGGCTGTGGCCGATCGAGAGGTGGTGCTGCTGTGCGTGCCCACCCCCATGTCAGATGACGGCTCTGCCGATCTGACCTATCTCACCAGCGCGGTCAGCGGTATCAGAGAGCACCTCCAACCCGGCACCATTCTGGTCAACAAGTCCACCGCCCCCGTTGGAGTGGTTCGAAAAATCGAGCAGCTCGTCGATCGCGACGACATCAGCGTGGTGTCGAATCCTGAGTTCCTTCGAGAAGGTTCGGCGGTCGCTGATTTCTTGAATCCCGAACGCGTTGTCATTGGCTGCGACAACCAAGAGGCAGCGAACCGCATTGCGTTCTTGCACCATCGCCTTGCCGCTCCCGTCGTGCTCACTGATCCTGAGTCAGCAGAACTCAGCAAGTACGCCGCCAATACGTTCTTGGCCACAAAGCTGTCGTTTGTCAACGAGATGGCCGCAGTCGCCGACGCCGTCGGAGCAGACATCGATGACGTGCTGTTGGTGCTCGGGCTTGACCATCGTGTCGGATCAGCTTTCTTGTCGCCTGGACCCGGCTGGGGCGGAAGTTGCCTTCCCAAGGACACCAATGCCTTGGTCACAGTGGCCCAAGCTGCAGGGCACGATGTCTCGTTCCTTCAGGCCGTGATCGACGCCAACCAGCGTCAGTACGAGCGTGTGACCGCAGCAATTTTGGAAGCGGCAGGAGGAGCCGGTGGCAAGGTGGCCGCGCTCGGACTGACCTTCAAAGCAGGCACCAATGACCTACGAGATTCGCCGGCACTCGATGTGCTCGGCCGATTGGTCGCCGCTGGTCTCGAGGTTCGTGCATGTGACCCGACTGTTGCGGCTGGTGCCAACGTGCTCGATGGAGTCGAAGTGGTAGCTGACGCCCTTGCGGCATCTGAAGGCGCCGACGTGCTGGTGATCCTGACCGAGTGGCCGGAGTTCGCCGAACTCGACCTGGCCAAGCTCGGCGAAGTGATGGCCAAGCGCAACATCATCGACACCCGCAACTTGTTGACCTCCACCTCGGTGATCCACCTTGGATTCACGTATCGGGGCATCGGTCGTCGATAACTGACTCGCGGCACGAGTCCATCGGTACTCGGCGCGAGACTGTTGCCGTGCCCAGTAACAGCCAGGTAGCCGTTGTCCTGACGCAGTGCTGGCACAAAGTTCCGGGCGGAACCGCTGGCTCAATCCTTGACTTGGTGAAGTCCGTTGCGAGTCGCAATGAGGTCGACCTCATTGGAATCGGCCCACGAGGCGGCGAACCTGCCCAGGAATGGACTCCGCCAATTCCGGTGATCCGCGCATCGCTGCCACTGCCCTTCCTTTACGACGCTTGGCACACATTGCGTCGACCCTCGTTCCTCCGTGCGACCGGACCCGTCGACGTGGTGCACGTGACCGCACCAGTGGTTCCACCGACGCGAGGGACTCCAATGGTCGCAACCGTTCACGATCTGTTTCCGGTGACGCATCCGGAGTTGCTGACAGCTCGTGGGGCCCGACTGCTTCGCCGAGGTCTCGAAATCATTCGGGATGAAGCCAAGGTCGTAATGGTTCCTACCCAATCTGTTGCTTTTGATTGTCGGGACTTTGGGATCGATGACAACCGACTGCGGGTGGTTCCATGGGGCTCCACGCCAGTTGCCCCAACGTTGCCCGAGATTGCTGACGCCCAGCAACGGCTCGGGATTGCCGGCCCCTACGTGTTGTTCGTCGGGACGCTGGAACCAAGAAAGAACCTGTCCCGGCTCGTCGCTGCAATGGACCAACTCAAGCGGCAAGAACTTTCATTGGTCATCGTGGGTCCCGACGGTTGGGGCGACGGAACTACCCAAGGCGCCAACGTGGTGACGACTGGGCATCTTCCTGCGAGTGAGCTGCCGCCGCTCATGGCTGGTGCCGCAGCGTTTTGCTTCCCGTCGTTGGCCGAGGGCTTCGGTTTGCCGGTGCTGGAGGCGATGGCCGCGGGAGCGCCAGTGATTACCTCAGCGGGTACCGCCTGCGCCGAGGTTGCTGGGGATGCCGCGCTATTGGTCGACCCCACCGATATCGATTCGATCGCCGATGCATTGGTCGAGGTGCTCGACAATCCAGATCGCGCCGAGCAACTCCGAATTGCCGGCCGTGCCCGAGCGGCAACATTTACGTGGTCGGCCGCTGCTGATGCCGCATTGGCGGCCTACGCGGAGGCTCAAACATGACGCCGCCTCGCGTGCTGGTGAATCTCCTCTGGATGGTCCCTGGGCAAGTCGGTGGCAGCGAAGAGTCGGTCACATCGATGTTGAGGGCGTTAGCCGCCGAACTCACTCAGCCCTCGGACCTCACTCAGCCCTCAGACATCCGTCAGCCCTCGGACCTCGAAGTGATCTTGGCCGTTACTCCAGAACTCGCCGCCGCCCACCCCGATCTCGCTGAGTTGTACCCCTTGGAAATGATTGCCCTCAACGCCCGCTCCAAGGTGCGCCGGGTGGCGACTGAGCAATCGGTCCTTGCCGCTCGAGCTCGACGGCGAGGAGCAACGGCTGTGCATCACGCCGGGGGCATCGTTCCGCTAGTGCATCCTGGGCGCGTTGTAGTGACCATCCATGACCTGCAGCCGCTTGACATGCCTGGGAATTTTTCTGCTGCCAAGCGCCTCTACATGCGCACCATGCTGGGTCGGTCGGCCCGCTCGGCTGATGTTGTGTGCGTTCCCAGTCGGTTCACTCGATCGCGCGTGGTGGAATTGCTCGGAATTCCTGCCCATCGAATTGTTGAGGTGCCGTGGTCGGTTCCCCTGCCACCTGCATCCCCGATACACAGCGATCTAGTGCCCAATCGTCCCTATTTCCTGTGGCCGGCGATCACGTATCCGCATAAAAATCATCAGATGCTGTTGGCCGCCTTTGCCGAGCTAGTTGCCAGTGGGGTTGACGCTGAGTTGGTGCTGACCGGCGGAGTGGGCCCATGCGAATCCCAGGTTCTGAGCGCCATCAGCCAATTCGGTATTGAGGATCGGGTTCGGCGGCTAGGTCGCATCCCTGCAGCAGATCTAGATGCGCTGTACCGGTCAGCGATTGCCGCAGTGGTGCCGTCCACGTACGAGGGCTTTGGCCTACCGGTAGTGGAAGCTCAGCTGCGTGAGTGCCTTGTGATCGCCGCAGACGCAGGGTCGCTTCCAGAGGTTGCACTGCCATCTGGTTTGGTTGATCCTCACGATGTGGCAGGTGGGCATCTGCCATGAAGGAACTGTCTGAACTCTCCGACGATGCTCGCCGCCGCCGCATTCATAGCGGACTCGAATCGGCTCAGGGTTTCACGCCACAACGCACGGCGACTGCCCAACTAGAGGCCTACCGGCGAGTCCTGGTCTGAGGTCTGTGGAGATGAACCTGCTCGTTCTTTGCCCTCACTTCGCACCTGATGTTGCCCCCACGGGCGAGGTCATGACCGCCATCACCTCGGCCCTCGCCGATCGTGGTCATCGTCTGCACATCGTGACTGCGCTGCCGTGGTATCGCCATCACGCAGTGGAGCCAGGTTGGGGTGGAAGGCCGTGGCGAACCGAATCCACCGACTGGGGGTGGATCACACGGTTGCATCCATTCCCGACCGATAAGACCAATATTCCGGCACGCGCTGCAGCGTTCGGCGGCTTTACAGGAATGGCCGCTGTTGCTGGAGCGGCAAGCCGAATCCGGCCCGATGCCGTGATGGTTATGTCACCTCCGTTGCCGCTTGGCGTTGCCGGGTGGCTCGCGGCGGTACCTCGTCGCACGCCGTTTGTCTTCAACGTTCAAGACGTTTTCCCTGACGTGGCGGTTGAGCTCGGCGCAATTTCTGACCCGCGTGTCATCGCAGTGGCGTCATGGCTTGAGCGCTTTCTCTACCGGAGAGCCGATGCGGTCACGGTGCTCAGTGAAGACCTACGAGACAACGTCGCAGCGAAACTCCGGGGAAATCGACCCGAGCGCGTCCATGTGATCCCCAACTTCGTTGACACCGTGCGAATCCAACCAACCGATCGCATGAATAGTTACCGAGAGGATTACGACCTCGGCGATCGGCAGGTGGTGATGTACGCCGGGAACGTGGGTTTGTCGCAGTCGCTCGACCTGATTGTCGATGCGGCTCGACGTCACCAAGATCGAGACGACCTGGTCTTTGTGATCAACGGCGGCGGGTCAGCCAAGGAATCGCTCATTGCCTCAGCGGAGGGGTTGAGCAATCTCAGGTTCATTGAGATGCAGCCCAGAGAGCGGTTGCCGGAACTGCTCGCTGCTGCAGACCTTCATGTGGTTCCGCTGCGCCGAGGGTTGGCAGCTTCCAGCGTTCCCTCGAAGCTGTACTCGATCCTCGCAGCTGGCCGGCCGGTACTTGCCAGCGTGGACAGCGGAACAGAGGTTGCCACCACGATCGAACGAGCTGGGGCCGGGGTATCTGTCGAACCAGAACACCCCGATGCCTTTAACAGGGCACTGGATGACCTGTTGGCGAACCCTGCAGGTATGGCAGCAATGGGGAAGTCTGGTCGGGCGTTTGTAGAGGGTTGGGTCTCGCCAGCAGCAGTCGGCGCCGCCTACGAGCAACTCTTTGAGCAGGTCCGACTCGACCGCTGGAAGCGAAGGGGATGAGCCTCTCTCGCTGGTAGTTAGGGGCGGGTGGCGGGCGGTTCCGCTTTTGTCGTTCTAACGACTACCGTGGCGGTCCATATGGGCAAGGCTTCCTCCTCCAAAAAGATTCGTAAAGTCCAGCAAGCCGGGGTGTCGCGTGCACCAGGCCAGCGCCGCAATCTGGGCTATCCCGCTCTGATTATCGCCATCCTCGGCATTGGACTGGCATTGGTGTTCGTGGCCCGCGGCGAGCGGCAAGCATCTGCCGATATCAAACCGACTTCAAAGGACCATTGGCATGAGGCTTTTGGTCTTGCAGTGTGTGGCGAGTTCCAAGATCCGCTCAATGATTCAGGACCTGATCGTAAAGGTGTACACACCCACGGCGACGGCCTGATCCATGTGCATCCTTTCGGATCAGGGGCTTCTGGAAAGGCCGCTCAGTTTGGTCTGTATGCAGAGCAGACTGGTCTTGTAGTTACCGACACGTCGTTCACTATTCCCGGCGGCAAAACCTGGACGAACGGTGACAAGTGCGATGGCAAGGCCGGCGAAGTGGCGCTCTACGTATGGCCGCCGCAGGCCAGCGACAAGACCAAGCCAAAGCGCATCACCAAAGACCTCAACTCGGTGCGCTTCACCGAAGACGGCGGTGTGTTCGTGCTGGCATTTGAGCCGAAGGGCGTTACCCCCAAGCTCCCGCCGTCCATGAAGGACCTCGCCAGCCCCAGCGACCTCAACGGGACGCCTCAACCTGGCGACACCACCGGAGTGGCGCCAACAACGGCTGCGCCAGCAACTACTGCCGCGCCGGCAACGTCGGCAGCAACTGCAACAACGTCTGCGCCGGCCACAACTGCAGCGGGCAAGAAGTAGCGATACACCGAATGCGGGCAATCATTCTGGTTGGGGGATTTGGAACTCGCCTGCGTCCACTTACGTTGCGCGTGCCAAAGCAGATGCTGCCCATGGGCTCAGTCACGATGATTGAGCAGGTCGTGGCGCAGTTGGGGCGGTTCGGCGTGGAAGAAGCCGTTCTCTCGCTTGGCTACCAACCCGATGCGTTTCGGGAGCACTTCCCCGATTCGGTATGTGCAGGGGTCAAGCTCGTGTACGCCGTTGAACCAGAGCCCCTCGATACTGCCGGAGCGATTCGATTTGCCGCTGATGCAGCCGGCATCGACGAACGAGTGCTTGCTCTGAACGGCGATGTCTTGACCGACCTCGATGTGGGCCACCTTTGGGAGCAGCACATTGCCTTCAATGCAGAGGCAACCATTGCACTGACTTCTGTTGAGGATCCCTCTCGATATGGCGTTGTTCCGATCGATTCCGATTCCCGGGTCGAAGCGTTCATTGAAAAGCCAGACGCTGGTACTGCACCGAGTAACTGGATCAACGCTGGAACCTACGTGCTCGAACCTGAGTTTCTGCAGCGAATTCCAACCGGTCGACGGGTCTCAATAGAGCGCGACGTGTTCCCAGAGGTAGCAGAACAGCGTCAACTTTTTGCGGTGCAGTCGTCTGCGTACTGGATCGATGCCGGCACTCCCGAGGCCTATGTGCAAGCGCACATGGACCTACTCGATGGTCGACGCACGAGCGGTGTAGCTCAGGGCGTTGACCCAAGCGCTTCAGTCGATTCGTCGTCCAAAATCGAGCGCTCGTTTGTTGGAGCAGGGGCAACGGTCGGGCCGGGAGTGGAACTGCTTGACGCGGTCGTCATGGCAGGTGCGCAGCTAGATGAAGGCGCTCGGGTGGAGCGTTCCATTGTGGGCGCCCGTGCAACCGTGTGCGCAGGTGCGGTCGTAACTGATTTGTCGGTCGTCGGCTTCGATGCGGTAGTGGATGCCGGCGATGTGATTGCAGCCGGTCGTGTCCCCGCCCCAGAGACATGGAACACATGAATCCCGCTCTGAGCCATCGCACATACAGGCTCGAACAATCGGAACCACAAAGGGGAGTCCAATGAAAGCACTCGTAACCGGTGGAGCGGGGTTCATTGGATCAACGCTGGTTGATCGTTTACTTGCCGATGGCTACTCGGTTGATGTGATCGACAATCTCTCCAGCGGAAAACTGGCGAACCTGGCATCTGCTCGATCCGACCGTGCGCATGAGTTCTCGTTCCACCAAATCGATGTGTGCGATCCCGCAGTTGCCGATCTCATCGAGCGGCAAGCACCGGAAGTTGTCTTTCATTTAGCCGCCCAGATTGATGTTCGGATCTCGGTGACCGACCCCGCTCTTGATGCTCGTACCAACATTCTCGGTACGTTGAACGTGCTCGAGGGGGCTCGACGTGCAGGCGCCCGCAAGGTGGTCTTTGCCTCTTCCGGCGGGACCATCTACGGAATCGTTGAACCCGATGACTTACCAGTAAGCGAAAGTCACTCGCAGCACCCGGTTTCGCCCTACGGCGTATCCAAAAAGGTGGCAACGGATTACCTCTACGCCTACAGGGAACTCCATCAGTTGGAGTTCACCTCACTGGCCCTCGCCAATGTCTATGGACCGCGTCAGGATCCGCACGGTGAAGCCGGTGTCGTGGCGATTTTCGCCGGGAAACTCCTCGCAGGCGAGCGCTGCAAGGTCTTTGGCGATGGCAGCCAAACCCGTGACTATGTCTTTGTTGACGATGTTGTTGATGCGTTCGCCCGAGCAGCAGAGCGCGGTAGCGGGCTGCTGTGCAATATCGGCACAGGAATCGAGACCTCGGTAAATGAGCTGTATCGCACGATGGCCGATAACGCTGGCGTTGCCGACGGGCCTGAGTATGCGCCGGCACGGCCAGGTGAGTTGGAGCGCTCAAGCCTTGATGCCGGTCGAGCGGGGATCCATCTGGATTGGAAGCCGTTCACCAGTTTGGAAGTTGGCACGGCTGCAGTGCTCGAGTGGTTCGGGTCACAACAGGCCTAGCGATACTGCTCAGCCAAATCTTCCGGCTGACTGACCAGATGTCTCGTTCATTCACCGATTGAACCCAAGTCTCGACCCGACCGTTGGAGGTCACCCAAGTGGAACGTTTTGCTGATCGAGTGGTGCTGATAACTGGAGCATCTTCAGGAATCGGTCGGGCAACCGCCGAGCGACTAGCCGCTGAGGGCGCAACCTTGGCACTGTCCGATGTGAACGCTGAAGGTCTTGAAGAGACCGCGGCAACCTGCCGAAGCCTCGGCGCCACGGTTCGTACTGAACTCTGCGATGTCTCCTCTGAAGAATCTGTAGCTGCAGTGGTGAGTGGCGCAGTGGCCGAGTTCGGCCGACTCGACGTGCTGGTCAACGTGGCGGGGATTTTGCAGTTCAAGGATGCGCGGTCGACCACGCTCGATGACTGGAATCGCATCATCGGCGTGAACCTGACCGGCACGTTCCTCATGTGTCGCGAGGCGCTTCCACATCTGCTCGAAACCCGCGGCAACATCGTGAACACCGCTTCGACGGCTTCGCTTCATGGCCACCCATGGACCGTCTCGTACTCGGCATCAAAGGGCGGCGTCTACGCAGTGACAATGACGCTCGCCGTGGAGTTCGGGAAGCTCGGGGTGCGGGTCAACGCAGTGGCGCCGGGCGGTATTGAGACTCCGATCCAGAACGCGTTCGAAGTTCCAGAAGGTGCTGATCCCAAGTTGATTTATCGCATCATGCCGCTCGACCGAATGCGGGGCCCCGAAACTGTCGCCTCCACTATCGCCTTTCTTGCGTCCGATGACGGCGCTCACGTCAATGGCGAGATCGTTCGCGTAGACGGGGGGACCCTGGCATGAAGTTCTCTGTTGCGTTGCCGATGCTCCCGCCGTCGCACTTCTTGCCGCTAGCGGTCGCTACCGAAGCCGCTGGCTATTTCGGGATTGCGGTGCCTGAATCGGTGTTCTTCCCTGAGAACGTCTCCGCTGACTACCCCTACTCCGGCGATGGCGGTCGCTACTGGGATGCAACCACGCCGTTTCTCGATCCATTTGTGGCCATTCCGGCCATGGCTGCGGTCACTGAGCGTTTGAAGTTCTTCACCAACGTGCTGAAGTTGGGAATCCGTGATCCGCTTTTGGTCGCCAAGACAGTGTCATCGGCGGCTTCGCTCGCCGATGGGCGGGTTGGCCTCGGCGTGGGCTTGTCCTGGATTCCGGAGGAATTCGAATGGCTCGGGAAGGACATGAAGACCCGCGGAGCCCGAACAAACGAGGCCATCGAGATCCTCCGACTCGCGATGTCTGGCGAGTTCGTCGAGTATCACGGAAAGCATTACGACTTCGATCGACTCATGATGCGCCCAGTCCCAACTCAGCCAGTGCCGATCTATGTCGGCGGACTCTCAGAGCCTGGTCTTCGTAGGGCTGCCAGACTTGCCGATGGCTGGATTTCCGTGGCCAATACCTCAGCAGAGATTGCCGAAGTAGTGCCGCGACTCGCAGAACTCCGTGCCGAATACGGCCGATCGAATGTTCCATTCGAGATTAAGGCGCTCTGCGTCGATGCCTTCGACATTGATGGATTCCGCCGCATGGAGGAGATCGGCGTCACTGACGCTGTTGTCTGCCCGTGGTACTTCCGGCCCGGCGACCTCAACGCGCTCGATCACCAGGTTGATGCCGTCAAATGGTTCGGCGAGGAAATCGTCAGTCAGTTCAACTAGCGATCCCAGAGCAGGGCAGGGCAGAGCAGGGAAGTGCTCAGAGAACTGCGGCGATCATTCGCTCCGAAGCGTTCCAGAGCGCTTCAGTAGCAGCATTGTCTCGTGCCCACGGTGCTGGCTTTCGTCGCCGGCTGCGCGTCCAGTAGTCACCCGAGCTTGTAGCCGCATCGGGTGACGACGCCACATGCACGCTGGTGCGGGCTCCCTTCTCAGGGGAGATCAGAACGTACTCACTGGTCTTCATGAGCTGCTGAGAAAAGGCGTTGCCAAGGTCGCCTTCTTTGCCAAAGTTGGTCGTCACGCTGCCCGGGTGCAGCGAGTGTGCAACCACTCCGGAGCCTTCGAGTCGACGAGCGAGTGATCGGGCGAACAAGACGTTTGCCAACTTCGACTGCCCGTATGCCATCCAGCCCGAGTACCTCGCGGTGCGGTTCACATCAGCGAGTCCGACCCCCTTGATTGCCCAGCGGTGAGCCTCGGAAGCAACCACGACCACTCGGCCGGAGGGAGCGGAGTGCAGCTGCGGAAGCAGCAACTGCGTCAGCCGGAAATGTCCAAGGTGATTAATACCGAAGGTGCCCTCAAACCCTTGAGCTGTTTCCGTGCGCTCGTCGAGGATGAGACCTGCGTTATTGATGAGCACATCGATACGGTCAAGATCGCTGAGGTCATTGGCAAATTTGGTCACGCTGCTGAGGTCGGCAAGGTCCACCGACCTAGCCTCCACAAGATCGCTTCCTGCCCGACGCCGCACATCCTCAACCGCCTCGGCTGCCTTTTGCTGGTTCCGGCACGCCATGATCACCCTGGCGCCGGCCCCGGCAAGGGCAACACATGTCTCTCGGCCGATACCCGAGTTGCCACCGGTAATGACGACGATCTTGTTGTCCATGGGGTTCATCATCTGGAAACTACTTGGGTCAGAACTGCCAGAACCGATTGGGTCTACCTAGCGGAACAGGTCGTCAGCGGGGGAGCGCACAATGTCGGTCAGCACACCAGAACGATCAGCGCCTGGTCCGAAGCATGATTCGTCAACCCCTCGGATAACAGCGACGGGGATACCGGTGGACTTGCCCATGACCAACTCTGCGGCAGATGCCAACTCATCGACGATGGCGACCTCGGTAACCGCAAGTTCGCGGCCGTATGCATCGGTGGTGCCGCGCAGGTCCAGAACCGCGAGCAGCCCGGCCGACCCAATCGCAACATCAGTCACGCCGCGACGCCAGGGGCGACCAAACGTGTCCGAAACAATTACGCCCACTTCCACACCTGATTTGCCGCGTATGCCATCTCGTAGTCGGCGCGCCGAGCGGTCCGGATCGTCGGGCAGCAGCGCAGCAGTTCCACGAGCCACGTTCGATAGATCAATGCCAGCGTTGGCGCACACAAAGCCGTGCTTGGTTTCGGAAATTATGAGTTCGCCCCGTCGACGCAGGATGCGAACCGACTCTCGTTCCACTAGAGGTTTGTGGCTCAGCGGATCCTCAGGGTCAACCTCAGCCATCGCCCCTTCGGCTTTGGAGACGATCTTTTGGGTCACTACCACCACGTCGTGGTGCTGAAGTTCAATGGCATCGCAGATCATTCCGGCGACGTCGTCAGCCCGACCGATCTCACCAATGCCCTCAACGCCGATCAATTCGATTTTGTTCATTGTTGTAACCCAACTGCAGCGAGTGTCGTGCGGGCAAGCGCAGCCGCTACTTCTGG
>Ga0164294_10003534_pt1 | contig 13868 bp, 12 predicted proteins | sample GEODES005metaG_FD_111479 | JGI IMG/M metagenome (GOLD analysis project Ga0164294, IMG submission 111479) | Oligotrophic lake water microbial communities from Sparkling Lake, Wisconsin, USA - GEODES005 metaG | ecosystem: Environmental > Aquatic > Freshwater > Lake | place: USA: Sparkling Lake...
CGGGGCTGCCGCGCGGCCGGGTGGCGCTGGTGTTCGATTACGCGAGCGACTGGGTGACCGGGATCATGCCGCAGGGGCAGGGCTTCTCGGCCCTGCGGATCGCGTTCGAGTACTACTCCGCGCTGCGGCAACTGGGGCTCGATATCGATATTGTTTCCAGCCGCGCCGAGCTTGCCGGTTACCCGCTGGTCGTGGTCCCGTGTCAGCCGATCATCGAGGAAGCGTTCGTCAGCCGGCTCGAGGCGAGCGGGGCCACTCTCGTGATCGGTGCGGGGAGCGGGGGCAAGACGGCCGATTTCGCGATTCCGGGCGAACTTGCGCCGGGGCCGCTGCAACGCATCCTGCCGCTGCGGGTGACCCGCGTCGAGACGCTGCGCGGCGCGCCTTGCGAATGGATCGAAACGGCAGAGACCAGCCTGCCCGAACTGGCACCCGGCCACTTTGCGTCTGGCCGCGTGCACTATCTCGCCCGCTATCCGGCGCCGGCCGCGCGTGCGGCGATGCTGCGGGAGGCGGCGCGGGAGGCGGGCCTCGATACTCTGGCGCTTCCGGAAGGCCTGCGCGTGCGCCGCTGCGAGAACCTCGTGTTCGTGTTCAACTATGCCGCCGCGCCGCAGGCCCTGCCGCCGGGGCTGATGGGCACGCGGCTGGTCGGCGATGCAATGCTGGCGCCTGCTGGTATCGCGATCGGAACCCCGCCAGCCGGCTCAGCCGGTTAGCGAGATATAGCCGAGCTGGGCGGCCTTGAAGACCGTCTGGCTGCGGTTGACCGCATTGAGCTTCACCGAGGCATTGTAGATGTGGAAGCGCACCGTCGCGCGGCTGCGGCTCATGATCATGCTGATTTCCATGTCGGTCTTGCCGATCGCCGCCCAGCGCAGACATTCGACTTCGCGTTTCGACAGGCGCGTGCCCGGCGGCAGCGCCTGCGCCGAACCCATGACCTGCACATAGCTGGCGATGAAAGTGCGGGCATAGGTCCCGAACGCATCGCCCTGCCGCGCGAAGAGGTCGCCGAGGTTGGTCATGGCAGGATCGAGCGGATTGAAGCTGACTGCGCCGATCTGGCCGAAGGGCAGATGGACCGGCACGACGATGGCGGCGCGGGTCATGGCGCGGGTGTCGAAATTGGAGAGATCGATGGCATCGAGGTAGTGGTTGGGCTGGCTGGTGCGAAAGCCCCCGGCGTTGACCCAGAAAGCCTCGCTTTCAAAGCGGCAGGCCGAGGCGATCGGGGATTCGAGCGCGATCCGGCAATTGCGCCACCAAGCCGTCTTGTCGGTCCAGCCGAACACGTCGCGCGCGAGGATGTTGCCTTCGGCATCGATCGGCGTGCGCTTGTCCGCAAGGTTGTGCGCGGGCGCGGCGCGCATGTCGTGCTCCATGGCCAGCGCGTGGAGCGCCTCGGCGGCGCGGCGCACGTCTTCGGGGCAGCGGATACGCACGCTGTCGATGGTCTGAATCGGAAACGGCGGCGCGCGCAGGGCCCGGCGCGGCTGAACCCGGCGCGGCAAGGCGCAGACCACGGGGGCGATGAGGATGGCGGGCGGCACATCGCGCTGTGGCGGCAGGGTCGTGGCAGACCCCTTGAGTGTGATCATCGTCATCCCCTCCTTTGCCCGTTGCCCGGTTGCCGGGTCTGCAAACCTCTATGAACGCGCCCCAGCGGCGCCCCTCGAGATAGTCGTTGAGCACTTCGTGGAAGCGCTGGACGCGGGTTTCCTGCCCCGCGAGGTAGGCCTGGTCGAAGCCGAGCGAGCGCAGGCCCTGCTGCTGCGTGACCGCCACGTCGAGGTCCTGGGTCAGGAAATCGCCCTGCTTGATCTCGGCCTGATAGGCGGCGAAATCGCCGGTCTGGTGCTCGGCCTCGGCCCAGGGGCGCATGCCGTAGAGCGTCGGCACCTCCTGCCCTTTCACTTCAGGCGCTAGATACCAATAGTCGAACGTCGACCAGTTGGGATCTTCCGGATCAGGCTCGGTGCGGAAGACGTGGAGGCCTTCGGCCGTGCCGGTCAGCGTCAGGTTGGGGAAGCAGGTGTGGTGGAACTGGTCGGTCAGTTCGGCATCGCTCAGCGTCTCGAAATGGAGGTGCCCGCGCGCCGGCCCGAGCTTGCGCCGCGCCTGCTGGAGCGCGATGCGGGCCTCTTGCGCGCGGCCATCGAAGAGGGCGGGATCGAGGCCCCATTCCTTGAGCACATCAGCCCAGAGCGGCTTCATCTGCTGCGCATCGGGATAGCGGCTCGAAGGCTGCAGTTTCTCGATCATGCGGTTGTGCCCGGTGGGGTACATCTCGAACACCGTGGTCGAGTAGTGGTCGTCGATCATCCCTTCGAACTGCGGGTGGACCGCCGGGATGTGGTAGGCTTCGTTGAAATTGTCTGAGGCGAACTTCCAGTTGGTGTTGACGCGCAGCGTCCGCCACACGACGCGCTTCCATGCGGCGAGATCGCGGCCCGCCAGCAAGGTCGGGATCGGGTGCAGATACTCGAGCAGCGGCACCGCGTTGGGATCGAAGCTGTAGAACACGAAGCCGCCCCAGGTCTCGCAGGGCACTTCCTTGAGGCGGAGCTTGCCGCAGGGCGAGCCGGCCGCGAAATCCTCCTCGTCCTGCACCCAGCTTAGCGCGCCGTCGATCGCCCATTTCCAGCCGTGGTAGGGGCAGGTGAAGTGCTCGTTCACCCCGCCTTCCGAAGCGGCGACGAGGCGGTTGCCGCGGTGGCGGCAGACATTGTGGAAGGCGCGGATGCCGCCATCATTCTGCCGCACCATCATCACCGACTGGTGCATGAAGTTGTGCGTGATGTAGTCGCCCGGCTCTTCGAGATGCGCCGCGCGGCCGCCGAGGTGCCAGACCCGCGTCCACATCTTGTCCCATTCGCGCGCGGCAAAATCCTTGGACCAGTAGCGATCGCCGGTGATCGCATCACCGCGCGCCCGGGGAAATTCGGCATCGGGGCTGGTGGGGTAGTTCGCCTCGGGATCGGGGATCGTGATGTAGCTGGCAGTCATTGCGCGTTCTCCAGCGTGCCGCTGAGCGGCATGAGGAAGTCCATCGTGTAGCGCTTGGCCTTCCAGCCAGCGGGGGTGCGCACCACATCGAAGTAGTAGCGGCCGTGGACTGTCACCCCGCGCCCGTCGTTGCCCTGACCCATGCCGGTGACGTAGGCGCGGATCGCGGCGGTATCGCCATGATAGGCGGTGATCGCGAAGTTGGTGAGGTAGTGCGCGTGGTGCGCCATGTTGGCGAAGACATTGGTGAAGAAGGCACGGATGCCTTCCTGGCCGTTCACCGGCGCAAGGCCGATGCCGGAAAGATCGAACACCGCATCGGGCACGAAGACGTCGAGCACGCCCTCGATATTGCTGATGGTGTCGACGGCGTGGGCATAGGCGACCAGCAGGTCCTGGATGGCGAGGCGGTCTTCGACGGGGCAAGGCACGGACATGGCGGGGTCTTTCAGGAGAAGGGGCCGGTTCAGGCGGGGAACAGCGGGCGGATCGGATCGGTCACACCGTCCCAATCGCGTGCGCCTTCGGCGATACGGGTGAAGGCGGCGGTCTGGGCCTCGTCCTGCTCGACGATTTCCATCATGCAGCCGAGCGCGGGGGCGGTATCGATGTAGCAGAAGCGCATGTCGCCGAACTGGCCGGCAACCGCGATGGCGAAGCCCTGATCGGTGTAGCGCCGGACCACCGCGTCGTAGTCATCGGTGTAGATGCAGAAGTGGTGGAAGCCCTCGCTCCCCTTAGGCACGGTGTCGCGGTAGGCGCTGGGGTTGTCGCAGTGCTGCTGGATCAGTTCCACCTGCACGCCGCCCGATTGCGCGAGCGCGACCGAGAAATCGAGGCCATCGACCAGCGCACCGCGATAGCGCGCTTCGGCAAGCTGGATATGCGGCACGAGGAAGAACGGGCCGATGCCGGTCGCCGCGATCCACGCAAGCGCCGCCTTCTCGACATCCTCGACCACGAAGGCGGCCTGCATCAGGTGGGGGCCAGTCTGGCCCGGGATCACGGAGAGGCCCTGCATCGCATCAATCCTTGTTCAGAACGGTATCGTTCAGGAGTTCGTGGAAGCGCTGCACGCGCTTTTCCTGGCCGGTGAGGAGGCAGCCCTTGAAGCCGCGCGAAGCGAGGCCCTGCTGCTGGGTGGTGCCGATCGAGAGATCCTGATCGGCGACGAAGCCGAGCGACACGCCGTCGCCCCACACCGAATGCCTGCGGATCGCATCATGCTTGAGCGCCGCAGGGCCGACCGGCGTCTCGACCGTGTCCATGCCCGCGACCGGCGGGTAAAGGCACCAGTGCTGGAACACGCACTTCTCGGGATCGGTCGGATGCGGTTCGGTGCGCAGGATCTGGCACTGTTCGGGCGACATCGTGATGGTGAGATTGGGAAACAGCGTGCAGTGGAAATAGTCCACCAGCTGCTGGTCGCTCATCCCCGAATAGTCGTAGCCGCGCGAGGGGCCGAGCGCGCGCTTGGCCGCGATCACCGCCGCGCGGATCTCGCCGGTGCGGCCGCGGTACTGTGCGGGATCGATGCCCCAGGCCTCGGCGGCTTCGTAGAGCCCGGGCGGCACATCACCGCTTTCATAGTCGCGGCGGGTGGTGGCCTGATGGCCGACCATCCACATTGCGTTGTGCCCGCTGGGGTACATCTCGAACAGCGTGGTGGGCAGGCCGTCGTTGATGAACGTGGCGAGTTCGGGATGGATCGTCGGGAGGTGATAGCTCTCGTTGAAATTGTCGCGGATGATCTTCCAGTTGAATTCGCAGTCCGCCGAAAGGTTGAGTGCGCGCACCCAGCCTGCCAGCTTGTAGCCCGCCAGCCGCTCGGGGAAGGGGGCGAGCCATTCGAGCAGCGGCGGGACGTCGTCGTCCATGCACCAGAACACGAAGGGGCCCCAGGTCTCGCAGCGCAGCTGGCTGAGGTGGACCTTGCCGCAGGGGTTGCCGCCGGCGAAATCATCTGGGTCCTGCACATGGACCAGCGTGCCGGCGGGATCGAACTGCCAGCCGTGATAGCCGCACGTGATGCGCGGCGCGCCGCCCGCATCGCCGACGATCAGCCGGTTTCCGCGGTGCGGGCAGGTGTTGTAGAACGCTCGGACCGAGCCATCGGCCTGCCGCACCATGATCACCGATTCCCGGCCGAAGTTGTGGCGAATGAAGTCGCCTTCCTCCTCCAGATCGGCAAGCACGCCGCCAAGATGCCAGACCTTGGGCCAGAGGTGCTCGTTCTCCAGCGCCATCCACTCGCGCGTGATGTAGCGGTCGGCGGTGATCGTGTCGCCGCGCACGGCCACGTCGAACGCGGGCGAGTAGCGGGAAATGGGCTGTTCGATCGTCATCGGATGATCCTTTCGCGCCGGCGTCAGACGGGCCAGTCGCGGGTCTGGCTGAAGTCCTTGCCGCGCCGCGCGCCGATCGCGAGCGGATTGTCCTTGAGGAAGCTGTCGGCGGCGGGTTCGGAACGGGCCCAGTCGACCAGTTCGCGGCGGCGCACGATACGCCAGTCGCCATCGCGGCAGGCGTATTCATCGACATAGCGCCCGGTGACGATGAGGTCGGTCGGCACACCCTCCTCGTGCAGGCGATGCCAGGCGTAGAAGTAGACCTCGCCCGAGGCCTGCATGCCGTCCACGCTGAGCTGGACTTGCCCGATGATATGCTGGCTGCCTTCGATATCGCCTAGGAAGCCTTGCGCGAAGGCGACGAATTCGTCGGCGGTGCCATGCATGAGGCCGCAGTCGACCCAGGCATCATCGTGGAACGCGCTGCGGTGGAGCACGGGATCGAGCCGGTCCTGCCCGCGCATGTAGCGGCACAGGCAATCGTGGATATCGCGCCGCGCGGCCAGATCGCGCACTTCGGCTTCAAGGTCGAAGGCCATGGTGTTCACTCCGCCTGCAAGTATCTGTCGATCACCATCTGGAAGTGGCGGATGCGCGCTTCCTGATAGTTGCCGAGGTGCTGGACGCCGGTCGCGCTGGCACGGAAGCCCTGCTGCTGCGCGCGCAAGTTGTCGGTGTCCTGATCGTAGACGTGCCCCATCGCCGCATCGAAGCCGGGGGCTGAGGCATAGCTCTCGCGTTCGGCGACATGGTAGGGCTCGGGCGGTTCGGGCGCGCGGCCAACGGCCGGGTTGGGACGCAGGAACAGGATCTCGAAGAGGGTGCGTTCGGGATCGCTGCCGATCGGGCGGAAGCGGTAGACCATCGGCAGCGAGAGGCCGGGGAACAGCACCATGTTGGGGAAGACATGGTATTCGATGGTGTCGATCATCTCGCTGTCTGAGACGGCGGAGAGATCGGCGCCGAATTGCGCGCCGAGCACCTCGCGCAAGTGACGGGCCATGACGGTGCGCGCGGTCTCGCCCGGCGCGACGGTGAGCGCTTCCCCGTGCGAGCTGCTGTCACCCAGGATCATCGTGGCGAGCAGCTCCTCCTCGCTCAGCGGGCGGGCGAGGTGGGGGGAATTGACCCCGCTTGCGGCGTAGAAGCGCGTCACGTGATCCGAATGGCAATCGTATTGCACATTGGCATCGCCCACGCCCTTGAGGAGCTGCGGGTGGGTTTCGAGCACGTGGTAGGATTCGAGGAAGGCTTCCTGCGCGGTCTTCCAGTTGCAGGGCAGTTCCTTGGCAACATGGACCGCCACGTGGCGGTTCGCGATGTCCCAGTCCTTGAAATGCTCTGGCAGGGGGCTGAGGAATTCCTCGAGGCTCGGGCCCTCCGGCGCGGGATTGATGAAGACAAAGCCGCCCCAGTGGCCGACGCGCACCTCGGGCAGGCCGGTCTTCGCCGGATCGACATGGGCGAAATCCCAGGCGCAGGGCACCGATTTCAGCGCGCCGTCATTGCTCCAGGTCCAGCCGTGGTAGGGGCAGCGCAGGTCATTGCCCGAGCCCACACCTTCGCCGCGCTTGAACTTGGTCGAGCGGTGGAGGCAGGAATTGACGAAGCCTTTCACGCTTCCGTCGTCCTGCCGCACGACGACCCAGGAGAGATGCGCGACCTCGTAGGTGTAGAAGTCGCCCGGCTCGGGGATGTGATCCTCGCGGCAGACCCATTGCCAGGTGCGCTTCCAGATTTTCTCGATTTCGGCGGCGAAGATCGCGGGGTCGAAATAGCGGTTCACCGCGATCGGGGCGGTGCCGAGCGCGGCGGGCTGCTCGAAACGCAGCACGGCGGGCGGGGGGAGAAGGTCGCGCGCGACGATTTCCTGCATGCTCGGCGCATCGGGGCAGCGGCCATTTGACGCTGTCGCACCCGAGGCATCCGGCAGGCCGTGCTCGCGGATCATTTCGAGCATGTCTGGACTCTCCCGATGGCTCTTTCTGCAAAACAGGCAATACTGCCGGTTTTATCCGCCGTCCAGCCGGATTGGGCCAAACCTAGCGCAATTGAGAGGGAGCAGAGCCCCGCGTCAGCTTGCCGTCTCGCCGTTGTCGATGGTGATCGTGGTGCCGGTGATATGGCGGCCATCATCGCTTGCGAGGTAGAGCACCATCAGCGCGATATCGATCGGTTGGCCCATGCCGTGGTTTTGCGCCTGATCGAGCCCGGCATGATCCCTGGGCAGTTCGGCGAGCGCCTGCGCGGTCATCGGGGTGACGATGCCGCCCGGCGCGATGGCGTTCACGCGGATGCGGTTCTTCTGCTCCTGGCAATGGACGGCAATCGAACGGGTCATCCCGATCACGCCGGCCTTGGCCGCGGTATAGGCCGGGATCGCGCTGATCCCCTTGAGCCCCGCGACCGAGGCCATGTTGATGATCGAGCCTGCGCCGTCGCGGCTCATGTGCGGAATGGCGGCGCGGCAGCCTAGGAACGTGCCGCCGAGCATGACATCGACCTGCAGGCGGAAATCCTCGTAAGCCATCGTCTCGACATCGGCGAAGCGGACGAGCCCGGCATTGTTGACGAGGGTATCGAGCCGGCCGAAGCGGGTGATCGTCTCGGCCACGACTTCGCCCCAGCGCGCTTCGTCGCGCACGTCGTGCTGGAGGAAGACGGCGCCGGGGATTTCCGCCGCCACCGCTTCACCCAGCGCTGTGTTCATGTCGGTGATGACCACGCTTGCGCCCTCGCGCGCCAGCACGCGCGCATCTTCGGCGCCGAGGCCCGAAGCCCCGCCGGTGATGAGCGCGACGCGCCCGTCCATCTTGCCCATTGCATGCATTCCTTCCAGTGAGGGATCAGACCGCCCATTGCAGGGTGACGCGGCGCAGAGAGCCCACGATCCCGGCAACCGGCGAGACATCGGCATCATCCGCGAGCGCAAAGTCGGGAATGCGCCGCAGCCATTCCTCGAGCATGATTGCCACTTCCTTGCGGGCCAGCTCTTGCCCGGGGCACATGTGCGGTCCGCTGCCGAAGGCGGAATGCGGCGCGCGGCGGCGGGTAAAGTCGATGGCCAGCGGATCAGGGTTTTGCGCGGCATCGAGGCCGTGAACCTGCGTGGGGATGCAGATCATCTCCCCGGCCTTGAGTTCGGCGCCATGGAACGTGATGTCGCTGCGGACTTCTCGCGCGATCGTGACCAGACCGAACCGGCGGAACAGCTCGTTGACGGCCGGGGTCAGATTGCCGTCCATCGCGATGAGCTGTGCGCGCAGGGCGGGTGAACGGGCCAGCTCCACCATGACGAAGCCGACGAAATTGACCACCGTGTCCACCCCGGCGATGAGCACCTGGGTACAGAGCCTCAGGGCCTCATCGTGGCTCAGGGTGCGGCCGTCCATGTCGGCGGCGAGCATGCGGCTGAGCATGTCGTCGCCGGGCTCGGCGCTGCGCTGATCGAGGATCGGGCCGAGCCACTCGAAAAAGGCCGCCTTGGCCTCCTCGAACGTCATCGGCATCGCGGGGCGGGTCATGCAGCTGGCCCAGTGGCGGATCATCGGCGCCGCATCGGCAGGGAGCCCGACCATTGCCATGAACACGCGGATCGGAAACAGCTCGGCAAATTGCGCGCTGAAATCGCAGTGGCCGGCTGCGCGGAAGCTTTCGATCAGCTCGACAGCGGTTGCACGGATGCTGTTGTCCAGCCCGCGCACGGTCGCGGGATTGAGATTGGCATTGAGCAGCACGCGATAAGGCCGGTGTTCGGGCGGATCGATCGTGGTCGGGATCAGCCCGTGCCCTTCGCCCACCGACTTGGGCAGGATGATTACGCGCGACGAAAAGCGTTCGGGATCGGACTGCACCTCGCGCAGCGCCTCGCCCGAAAGCGCGATCCAGTGCCCTTCGTTGCGCGGGGTCCAGACCACGGCGGGATTGGCGGCCTGCAGCCGGGCCCAGGCGTGGTGGAACCCGAGCTCGGCGGCTTGGGGCGGCAGGTAGACATCGACATCAACCACCCGCTCCGGCGGCACGTGCGCGGGGATAGGGCTGGCAGGTCCGGCGTCCATCCTAGCTGTCCAGGCCCGCCCAGTGGGCATAGACCGGATCGGACGGGCCGAAGCAGCCCCAGGTGGTCAGTGCCGCGTAGAAGCCGCCGCGCTCGAGCGTCGTGGGGTGGGTGGTGTTCCAGTCGGCGACGAACGTGCGGTTCTTGATCAGCCACTTGCCGCCGCGCCGCACATAGCGGTCGATATAGCGTCCGCCGGTGGTCACGTCCTGGCCGTTCATGACCATATGCGCGATCGCATAGTGCTCGCCGAGGGCCTCGTCGCCGCGGATTTCGATCCATTCGTTGGCGACCGAGTGAAAGCACAGGTCGAGCTGGCTCTGGACGAAATCGCAGATCCGCTCGGCAAATTCGGCGCCGCTGCCGTTGACTGCGCCGCTCACCACTGTCGAATCCTCGCTGAAGATGGAGGCGAGCAGCGCTTTGTCCGCCCGGTCCACGCCGCGCGCATAGGCCATGCACACGTCGTGGATCTCGGCGCGGGCGAGCGCATCGGCAAGAGCGGTGTCGGCAGGCTGGGTCATGGCGGGAGCCTTTGCGTTGGCAGCAATGTCTGCGGCGTGGAGCGCGAGCAGCGCGCGGCCCGGATCGGCGGCTTGCTTGCCGCCATGCGGGACATAGTGCGCAAGATCGAGGTTGCCGTCGCCGCGCGCGGCGGTGTTCGCGCGGTTGGTATTGCCCTCGATCACGTATTGGCGGTGGGTAATCCGCCACTGGCCGCCAATCGCGGCGAGCCGGTCGAGGTAGCGGCCCAGCACCATGCGCTGGACTTCGGCATCCTCGACATGGGCGATCACGTAGGATTCGGCGATGGCCTGATCGCCCGCAACCTTGATCCAGGAATTGCAGGTGCGGTGCGTGGTCGGCGGCGCGGTCTTCTGTGCCTCGCCCAGAATGGCAGCGAGCGTTTCGGCGGGTCCGGCGAAGAAGCCGTAATCGACTGTGGCGCCGGGATGATAGGCGCTGCCGAGCAGGGCGGCATCGCCCCGGTCGACGCCCCGGCTGTGCAGCGCCAGCGCGTTCAGAATACCGTGGCGGGCGGCAAGATCGTGCAGTGTGGTCATCGTCGACCCCTCGCAAAAAAGGACCCCGGCCAGTTGGGCTGGCCGGGGGCAGGGAGGAGACTTCAGAACTTGTAGCCGGCCGAGACCCCGAACTGGCGCGGCGGGGCATAGCCGACGAGGCCCATGTAGCCGGGGCTGTCGTAGACGGTGGAGATGTAGCGCTTGTCGAGCAGATTCTTGCCCCACAGCCCGATCGAGTAGCGGTCGTCCGGCCCGTAGAAGGTGAGCAGCGCATCGAGGTAGTAGGTCGGCTGCACGCTGGAGCGCGGGGTGTTCGTCACGGCGGTGTAGAACTTCTGCGCGGTATAGAGCCAGCTGGCGTCCGCCACGATCCTTGCGCCACCCGCCATCTTGTAGGTGTAGTTGGCGCCGAGCGCGGAGGACCAGCGCGGCGCGTTCTGCAGCGCGCGGCCGGCAAGCTGCGTGAACTTGGTGCTGACCGGATCGAAGTAGAGGAATTCCTGATACTTCGCATCGAGGTAGGCGAGCGAGCCGCGCAGCGTGAGGCCTTCGACCGGGATCGCCTGCGCTTCGAGCTCGAAGCCCTTGATGCGCGAACGGGCCGCGTTGAGGATGCGGTTGCCCTGCACGTTGGTCGCCGGATCGAAGTAGATCTGCGCCACCTGCATGTCGCGGTAGCTGGTGGTGAAGGCCGCCAGGTTCACGCGCAGGTGCCGGTCGAGGAAATCGGCCTTGAGGCCCACTTCGAACGTATCGACCTTTTCCGGATTGTAGGGCGTGTCGCCATCCGCCGCGACGCCGATGCGCCCGGTGAATCCGCCCGACTTGAAGCCGCGCGCCCAGCTGGCATAGACGAGCTGGTTGCGGCCGAGCTCGTAATCGAGGCCCAGCTTCCAGCCGACATTGTCCCAGCTCTTCTTGCCGCCGACATCGAGGCTGCCGGGGAAGGTCACGTCGAACTTGTCCCAGTTCTTCGAGGTCAGCGCCTTGCTGCCGAACCCGGTCGCGAGCGTCGAGCGCGCGTCGATGCTGTCATGCGTGAAACGCACGCCGGCGGAGAACTTCAGCCCCTCGGTGAGCTTCGTATAGGTCTGCACGAAGGCGGAGAACGACTTCGTGCCCTGATCCTGCACATTGTACTGGATCAGGCCCGGCAGGGCGAAGTCCAGGTGGTACATCTGGTAGTGGTTGTAGTCCGTCTGAAGGTAGAACAGACCCGCCACCGCGTTGAAGCTCTCGCCCACGTTGAAGGCGCTGCGGATTTCCTGGCTGAACTGCCAGCCGTGGGTGCGGCGGCGGGTGGCGTTGTTGGTTTTCGCGGTGCCGTCCTGGTCGGTGTATTCGAACAAGGTGAAGTTCTTGTAGCCGGTGATCGCGGTGATATCGCCCAGCGCCGTGTTGTTGTACTGGATCGTGGCAATGCCGAAACGGGTGGTCATGTTCGACTTGTCAGGCACTTCGTTGTTGCCCGAGAAGTAATCGTCCGGCGCCTTGCACGGCTGGCCCGCCACCGCGCAGGGGCTGACATATTGCGGCAGGACCGAGCCGTTCCAGAAGGTGCCCGCCGGCACGTAGTTCCCTTCGCCCGGCAGGCCGCCGTTGACGACGATCGGCGCGCCGTTGCGGGCGGCGACATACTCGCCCTGCAGTGTGATCCTGAGATCAGGAGTGGGCGTGAAGAGCAGCTGGCCGCGCACCGCGTTGACGTTCTTGCGGCCCATGTCCTCGCCATTCCACACGTTCGTGACCCAGCCTTCGCGCTGGGAGTGGATGCCCGAGACCTTGAGACTGAGCGTGTCCTTGACCAGCGGCGCCTCGATCGAACCGCTCACGTCGAAGCGGTTCCAGTTGCCGTAGGTCGCGCGGATATTGCCGCCGAATTCGCCGGTAGGCTGGTTGGTGACCACATTGACCACGCCGCCGGTGGTGTTCGCGCCGAACAACGTGCCCTGCGGCCCGCGCAGGATCTCGACCCGGCCGGTGTCGTAGGTATCGAGCAGCGCGCCCATCGAGAAGAACTGCGGCACGCCATCGACCACGATCGACACGGTGTTGCCGGCATAGGGATCGGGCTCGATCACGCCGATGCCGCGGATCGTGAAGACCGCGTTGTTGGGGGTGTTGGCGAAGTTGTCGATCTGGACGTTGGGCACCGTGCCCTGCAGCGCCTGGAGCGTCGTCACATTGTAGGCCGCGAGTGTCTCGCCGCCCACCGCCGCGATCGAGATCGGCACCCGCTGGATGCTCTCGGCCTTCTTTTGCGCTGTGACGACGATCTCCTGGATACCGCCGGCGGCGCTATCGGCTTGCGGCGCCGCATCCTGCGCCAGGGCGGGGGACGTGCCCAGCGCCAGCAGTGACAGGCCCGCCAGCCAGCGCGTGGTGGTTGATGTTCTCATGTGTCCTACTCCCCTCGTTCAGCCAGTTCCGGCCTTGATCGCGGCAGGCTGCTGGTCAGATCTCCCTATGAGGGCGATTCGGTCAGTAACCGGCACATCTGCCGGTTTTATGCACGTATTGTGGGTCGGCTGAACCTGAAACTTTGGAGAGGGGTGCAGTCCGTCCGGAAGCGCCGATATTGACCGGCGATGCGCAAAGATGACACAGATGATGCCGTGACCGGATCAACGATGAAAAAGCGCATGCTGCGCGCGATGATGCCCGCCGGGCAGGGTGAGGAGCCGGCGCGCTGGCAGCAGCAGAAAAGCGCGCGCACCCGCCTGCGCTTGATCGAGGCGGCGACCGACTGCCTCGTCGAAGGCGGCTATGCGCGCCTCACCACCCAGGCGGTGGCCGAGCGGACCAGCATCTCGCGCGGGGCGATGCACCATCACTTCCCGACGCGGATCGATCTCGTCGGGGCCGTGGTCGATCACGTGTTCTACGAGCGCATGCGGCTGTTCCTCGAGGATTACCTCTCCACTCTCGCGCGGGGCTCGGAAGCCGATATCCTCGAAATCGCGACTGCGGCGCATTGGCGCAGCGTGCAGACGCGCGAGTATTCGGCCTATCTCGAACTCGCCGTTGCCGCGCGCACCGATCCCGAACTCGACCAGTTCTTCGGCCCCGTGGCGCGGCGCTACGACGAGGTGTGGATCGGCGAGATGATCGAATCGTTCCCGCAATGGCGCGACCAGTGGGAGCAGATGAAGCTCGCGAACGACTTCGTCTCCGTGCTGCATATGGGCTTGCTGCTGGAGCAACCGGTCTTCGGCGAGGCACGGACCGCGCGGGTCCAGGCGCTGACGATGCAGGTGCTGCGCCTGATTTACGCGCGCAAGGTCGAGGCCTGAGAAACAGGCAGGTCTGCCGGAAATACCCGTGCATTGTACCAGTGGCGCGCCGCTTGCCGGCTGCGCCATGATGCGCCCTGCAGGCGGCGGTCCTTTGCCGCAAAGGAGATGGAGCGATGAACGAGACCGTGGCGGC
>Ga0164294_10003535_pt1 | contig 13868 bp, 5 predicted proteins | sample GEODES005metaG_FD_111479 | JGI IMG/M metagenome (GOLD analysis project Ga0164294, IMG submission 111479) | Oligotrophic lake water microbial communities from Sparkling Lake, Wisconsin, USA - GEODES005 metaG | ecosystem: Environmental > Aquatic > Freshwater > Lake | place: USA: Sparkling Lake...
ACCGGGTCCTGGAATGCAAAAGCCGGTTACTTTAGAAGTGTTTGGCAGAAAAGCTGTGCTTTCACCGGAGGCATCCTTGCTTGCCACGATGGGGGATGCGGACCAGGTTTTTTATGAGCCGTCAGTATGCGGGCAGGTTTATTATATTGAGGGTGTGGGTGGTGCAGGGAGCCGGGTGAGCCGTCTGGCGACCCAGAAGCGTGAGGTGGCGGTTTTGGCGAAACCATCCAATCCAAACGGTGATGGCCCTGGATCTCTGGCAAATGGACAAGCTGGTGATAAAAGCATGGAAAAGGCGGGGGATGCTGTGAAATCGGCATTTTGTGCGGTGTTAGGCTTGCCTGATAAGCAACCCAGTACGAAGGCCAAGGTCTATCGTTTGAAGGGGAATCAAGATCCTAACGAAGGCGCGTGGGGTGGGGTTGCTGCGCCAGTTTCAGCGGAAGCGGGCAGGCCTTAATTTAATAGCCTTCCGGCAAGGTTCGTTTTCAAAAGCCAAAAGAGAATTATTAGAGCACCCTAGGGTTGGGATATGCGACCAAGGTACGCGGGGTAGTTTCGGGGACTGATGTCTGGAAAGTACGATTGGAGAAGGGCGTTGGCTTTGCTTGAGGATGGGTGATAGGGATTCATCGCCAAGCGAACGAGGCGGGGAAGTTGCATCGAGAGGGGGAGTTCGAGAAGTCGGTGAAATAGGCGATCCTGCACTTCGGTTCCCCAGTTGGGCTGATCTAAGATTGGGTCAAGTCGACTCCACATGGATAAAGGAGTCAGCATGGCCACCTGATCGATGAAGGGGGCTCGATCACGCTCGGGAAGATGTTGAAACACATCCAAGGCCCAACCCCAACCGTTTTCCACATCTTGCGGAGCGAGAGCCATGTTGATGAGTGCATCCGCTGCATCGTCCGTGAGCGTTGTTGGAATAGGTGTTAGAGCCGTAGGGATAAGAGACCGGCTTGAAGAGGGGGCAATGCGAATCCGGCATGCCGGGGAAAAATCCAACTGAAGGGGGGTATAATCCGGCCGGGCAATTCTACGGGGAATCGAATCCGGGGGTGGGGTGGGCGGTTTATGTTGCGGAACCTTGGCACAACCGGAGAAGAGCGCACCCGAGACAAGGAAACCCAAACACTGGAGGGGGGTGGCCAGTGTGCCTCTGTCTTTTATGTTATCCCAAGGAGTTGAGAGGAGACCGTCTCTCTTAGAAGTTTGTATACGTACTGTTCGACCGGATGCACTTTACCAAATTGGTATACATCACATTGGTGTTGGTTAGGGCGGTCGTAAAGTTGGTGTTGGTATTGACGATTTTGGTTAAGGCTGTGTTAATGCTTAACGGCAAAACCAGTTGTTGATTCAAAACCGCAGCTCCATTTGTCGACGTATTCGTGCCGGAAATACTTGAGATCTTAAGCTGAAGAATCGCAGGGTAGAAGGTGTTGCTGCCGTTGGTCGAAAAGACAGTTGGATTCGTTGGAACACCATTGGTTCCAATATTAGATGTCGTGTAGCTCGCGCAGATGGAGTTAAACGTTCCGACTATGTTCGTTGCCGGAGTCGGATTCGTTATAAAAAGTGAGTATTGACCAGCCATGTAAACAGAATTTGCGAAATTAGCTCTCAAAATATAGCAAGCGTTGGAGTTACTGCTGGCCATGGTCACGTTGGTGTTGGTCAAGGTGATTTGAGGGGCATTGGCAAAATAGTTACTTATGGTTAATATATTTGTGTTCGTGGAGTAAGTGTAAATTAACGGTTGGAGGCAGGTCATGACATTGGGCGTGTTGGTGTTGGTGGAAAACTGGACAGCTAAAATGCCGCGATTGTTGGTTGTGCTATTGCTCCAGCTGGTCGACCATCCGTTTGTTAGGATGCTGCTGGATGTTGAATTGGTACCGGTTCTTAACCCGTAACTAGCTTGATAGGCGGCCTGGGGGCTGAAATTGTAAACGATCCATTGGGCTGAGGCAGTTTCGGCCCAAAAAGCAGAAAGAAAAAAACTGGTCATTACTAATTGGGTCAATGAGGCTTTTAAGGTTTGCATACCACCTGTGTGCCGACTCCCACCTCAGTTGTAAATATAAAATACAAATTATTCACAAGCCGCATACTATGGGCTGTATTTAACTTGACCCTATGCACCCTGCCCGTAGTTATTAAATTCATGGGTACTATCCATGGTGGTATGACGTTCCTGCTAACAACTGCCTGGAGTATGGTCGCAACTAAGATGGTTCCAAAGGTAAATTCATCCAATAAACGCCTTCTCATGAAGAGCCCTATCTTTTTTTCAAAGGGTAGAACTGTCCGTTTTTGGATCCAGGTTGTCCTTGTTTTGGCCTTGGTTCAGATTGCTGTAATCCCGTCGGCTCTTTATGCCAACCCGACGGGTGAGCAGGTCGTCGGCGGGGCGGCAGGGTTTAACCGGCCAGATGCAGCGACTTTGATTGTGAATCAGAATACCGACCGAGCAGTGATCAACTGGAACAGTTTCTCGATCGCAAATGGAGAACTCACCCGCTTCGTCCAACCTAGTTCGAGCTCAGCGGTGTTGAACCGAGTAGTCACCGCAAATCCTTCGGCGATCTACGGAACGTTGCAGGCAAACGGAAATGTTTTTTTAATTAATCCAGGTGGGGTTTTGGTGGGGGCGGGCGGAGTGGTCAACACAGCTTCTTTTGTGGCGAGCACACACGATATTAATACGGACGAATTCATGAAGGGGGGTCAGTTGAACTTTAAGGGGAACTCGGACGCGTCGGTGATCAATCAGGGAAACATCACCGCCAGAGAGGGTGACGTATTTCTTATCGCCAAGGAGGTGAAGAACGAAGGGCAGTTGATGGCAAAGGATGGGACGGTGGGGATGGTGAGCGGGACGGAAGTATCTTTGCAGGCGGTGGGTCAGGGGAATTTTAAAGTGAGGCTGATGGCGGCAGAGAAGCCGATGACGGAAAACGGAGGACAGGAGACAGAGGGTTCTGCAGAGATTGTGAATGAGGGGGTGATTCAGGCGGCGAATGCGGTGCTGGAGGCGAAGGGGAGTTATTTGCCGATGGCGATCAAAAACACGGGGGTGATTGAGGCAACGGGATTGGTGGAGAACGGGGATGGCAGCGTGACCTTGACGGGTGGGGAGGGGGACATTCTCAATACTGGGGTAGTAGCGGCTTTGCAGAGAAGTTTGGACGGGCAAAGGGAGACTGGGGGATCGATCATGATGACGGCCAAAAATGTGACCTCCGATCTTGGATCGACCATCACGGCCTCGGGCAAGGACGGTGGTGGAGTAGTAAAGTTGCGGTCCGCTGATACGACGATCTTGCGGGGGAGTATCGAAGTTGTCGGAGTGTCAGAAAGTTCGAAGGGTGGAAAGGTGCAACTCCTTGGAGAGAGGGTGGGTTTGTTTGATCAAGCCAAGGTGGATGCGAGCGGCGGGGCGGGTGGAGGTGAGGTGTTGGTGGGGGGCGATTATCTAGGCAAGAACCCTGAAGTACCGAATGCTAAGGCAGTGGTGTTGGCGCCCGATGCAAAAATCTTAGCCGATGCGACCGCCAATGGAGATGGGGGTAAGGTGATTCTCTGGTCTGACGAGTATACCGGTTTTTACGGCGATATTTCCGCACAAGGAGGGGCTTTTGGGGGAGATGGGGGCTTTGTCGAAACTTCTTCAAAGATTAATCTGCAGGCTTTTGGCACAGGTAACGCGGGAGCCCCTGCTGGAATGCCTGGTAACTGGCTAATGGATCCCGCCGACGTGACTATTGTGGGGGCATTTCCGCCTCCGACTGGAAGTGGTCCCGCTTTTCCTGGGGATATGGATAATCGGGGCGCGTTGCCTGCGGGGGGCACCGTTAGGCCGGACGGAAATATCTACTACCCCACTGTTGCCAACGCTCAAATCAGCGCCGCAACTCTCAACAGTGCGCTCGGAAACGCAAATGTAGCGGTTATTACTGAGGGTCCATCCGGTGGAACTGGATTAATCACCGTTGCAAATACGGTTGTGAATAGTGCCAACACGGTCGCATTACAGTGGATATCTGGAAATACCTTAAGATTGCGGGCTGATGGTGGAATTGTCATAAATGGAACTATATCTGGCTCGGATAACGGAGTGCTGGAGCTTTATAGCAGTAGCGGAGGTACAGCGACTCAGGGTACGGCAGGGGTAATCAGTGTCGGAAGTCTTCTGCTAAATGGTCTAGGAAATGGAACCCTTTTGAATGGGGCTAATGTTGTTGATAGCATTGCGGCCCGCGGCCTTTCAGGGGTTGTTTCCTTTCGAGACACCGGAGGCTTTAATGGAGCCACTGGCCTAGTTATTTCTACTGTTACCGCAGGTGCTGTGACGGGTTATACAAGTGCAACCAGCACTCAAACAACTACTTATGGTGCGACCACTGCGGTCGGAATCATCTCCGTGGGAGATGTTAATCTCACCTCCACTGGCCCCATCACACAGACGGCGAAAATCGATATGGCGGGTGGGAGCTTTTGTGCCGTAACAACCAGTGGAACAATAGGCACCAGTATTGGGGCGGATATTTTACTGACTAACCCAGACAACCGTGTGGCGAATCTTAATCTGGCAACCCTAGACGCAGGAACTGTCGGCGCCGGTCCTTCAATCGTTTTTCAGGCCAACGCGGCCAACATTCGGTTCACCGAATTCCAGGACTTCACTATCGACGATTTTGGTAGTGTTGTGGTACCGACAGCCAGTGACCCGCTAGGATTAGTCCCCTTAAGCGGGGCAGCAACTGCCAGCGGCAGCACTGCCCCTGCGGGGGGAATTATCACTGGGCGAAATATTCTGATTGGCGCAGATCTTTTTGGGGGGTCTATCGTTCTGACAGCTGGCGCGGACCCTGCGACATTCGGTGGAACGGTAACTCAAACAGCGACGGGCTCTATTATCGGTTCAAATCTTGGTCTTTTGGGTGATTATAATTATGATTTAAATTTGGCGACGACCACTATACCGGGTCCACCGGTGGCGGTGCTGTTCGACAACAACATCACCACCATAGCTGCCTTTTTGCAACAGGGTGCTGATTTGAATTATGGTGACGAAGATGGTTTTCAAGTTGCTTTTGTTGATTTCATGCGCAACACAACGAGCGCTGTCATGATTCCTGGCATCCAATTGCAAGGACGCGGAATTGAGGGCACAAATCAGTCTCTGCCTGGAAATCTTAATCTAATCACATCGGCTGGTGTCGAATTTAATGGAATCCAGCTTACGAGCACTGGGACTGTTGTAACTCCAGGCGGGGCAACTAATTTCAGATCGATTAGTGCTGCGAATCAATACGATCTGCTAACTACTTTTACTGGTAGATTGTCTCCCGGGCATATTGAAGCAAGTGGTGATGTAAGCATCATTGTTCGAAACGGTGATGGTACTCGTACACCCATCCCAGGCTCGACTGAGGCGAACCGCTTTACCCTGCAAGAGGGAATTCATCTTTTTGCAGGAATGAATCCTGGATTGACGGGATTTGGTAGTGCGGGAAGCGTTGCCATTCAGGCTGACAATATGGTTATCGGTTCGGACACTCGTCCGGATTTGGCGATGCACGGCCTGATCATGACCGGAAATGTCAACGAGGCGACCGCGATACGCTATGATTCTTCCACGGCTTTGCTGCCTTTTACTGCTGACAGGCAGGCATTCATTGTCACTCCCAAGGCGGATTATGATGTCACCCCCGACCCGGGACAACTCCAGCTCACCCAAGCTGAATTGCGTAGAATCAATACGAGCCGGTTGCAGATCGACTCGGGATATACCTCAGCAACAGATTTTGCTGTGGATGTGCGAACTCCCCTCAATCTTTACGGGCTCTATGACACTGTAGAGGTCTCCGGTATATTTCCAACAAATCCTGGTGTGAATCGGTTGGAACTGATTGCCTATGGTGGTGATGCTGGGGGCGGGGCAAGAGGGAATGTTCAGGTAAGTGGAAGTATTTCTTCCGATGTAAACCAGTTGCCGATGGATATTTTTCTTTCGGCATCCGCTGTAGATCAGAGCAGTGGTGGATTTGTTAATGTGAATGGCGGCCTGCGATCGTACGGGGGGCAAATCGGTCTTCAGGGTCAAAATGTGAATATTAATGCAGCCGTGAACGCAAATAACCCCAATCAGGCAGATGGGTTAGGTCTAGTGGCCATATTTACCGGGCAGGGGCCTACGGCAGCAAATCCCGGAACGGGGGTCACTCCGATCAGCCTTGGCACCAAGGTGGATGAATACACCTTAGGCATCCTCCGCACTGAACTTGCTTTAATCACGGCGGGCACGGTCCAGATCGGGGATGTGGAACTTCGTCCTAGGGTGCTCGATCCGGTAAATCCATTTACTGGATCTTCTATCACAGGGACGAATCCGCTTTGGAAGAATTTCATTCAGGCAAACGATGCTGGACCGATCACCGTCACGGATTTGATTTCTAACCTTTCCTTTAATACTTTGGCTTTGGTGACTTCTGGTGATCGCACGAACCCGACGAACTACGCGTTAAGTCAGGCTTCAGAAGCAGGAATTCAAGTGGCTGGACTTTTTGTCGTCGGAAATCCGTTTGCTGCGACGACCGACTATGCTCTAGGTGGAGCCTTCAACGAGATTGATTATTTGGCGGTCACCTTGGGTCTTGATACTGCGTCTGGTGCTCCTTCGGGCGATTTGCTGTTGGTGAATCAGAAGGGTTTGGTGGGGGGGAACGGGGGTGAAGTGGCGCGAATTCAACAGCAGTGGGATCAAGGGTATACTCGGACAACAACGGCTCCCTTCCTATCGACTGGGGTGGGTTTGGTGGTGGCACGGGCACTTTCAATCACGGCGAGTGGTTCGGTTTCCATTTATGAAACGGTGCCGACCGGTGTGACTGGATTGGGTTATATCGGCCACGTTGCCTCGAATCCGAATGCTCTGGCGAATGGCTCGAATGGGTATGCTCAGGTGGGTAACCAAATAGGTTTAGTAGGGGACTCAACGAGTGGCTTGGCGATCAATGTGATTCAAAATGCAGTGGGTGAAACCGGAGCGAATACCGTGTGGGCTGCTGCAGCGAGGGGTTTGTCGGTTAACGACTTAACCACTCAGTTCGTTCCTGGATTGCCTGCGGTTTTTGCCGAGGCGGGAATTTTAACCAACGGCGGACAGGTCACACTGGAAGGGAATGCGATTGAAATAGCGACTAGCGTTGACCGAGGGGTAGGCGGAAATACCATCACCATTGATACGACCGGTGCATCCACCAGTGAGTCAGCTTCGGCGGTTGCACCGTCTGGTGCCAGGGTGGTCATTCGTCCCGCAACGGGGCAAAACGGATTTCAGAATCGTGCGGGAAGTGGAGCTTTTGATCCGGATCTGCAAAACAGTCCTTTGGCCGGGGCACCTGTCGAAATGAATTTAGGGACAGCCAGCGCAACTTTTCTGGATGCCAGTTTGGGAACTATCTTCCTAGCTTCTACGGCTTTGCAAGGGTTTTACCTTAACTCAGGAGGTCTGGTGGAGGGTGGCGCCATTCGAAGCAACGTTTTAGAAATCGGGCGAAATGTGGATTCCGGGACTGCTTCAGGAAAAATTTCCATTACGGCTAATATCGGATCCGCGAACAATTGGATGTCGACCCTCCTTGAGGCGTTTCACGTCATATCGGGAGGTCCAGTGGAGGATAGTGGGATGATCGTGGCAGGAGGCACGCCGAACACGATCACCATGAATCTGGATGGAGAAAACGTGCTAAATCAGGATGGTTCAGGTTTGGGCGGACTGGCGGTGGATAGCCTAGGAGCGGTAGCTGTGCAGGCGGATGTGAGCTTGTTGGCGATCGATGCTGGGGCAAATAACAATGTTAGATTTATTGATACCGCAGGCGGAGTCACAATTGGAGTGGTGGATGGGGTTAGTGGAGTTCTGGCGAATACTTTCTATGTAAATGCGACGGATTCAGATCCAACTTCGCCGGCGAAAATTGCACAGGCATCGGGAGCGACAATTCAAGCCACTGGGGGCGGAGTTTCCTTGCGATCTACCGGTTCGATTCGGTTGGATCAGGTGAACGATTTCAATCTGGTGGCGGCTTATGCAAACAGCGGTACCGCCGATCAACCGATTTACTTGCGAACTAGTGGTCCGATGTCGGTTTCGATTTTTGGATCAGGTCAACCCGGAGGCCAACCCTCGGGTGTAGCTGGAATCACGGGCAGCAATGTAACCCTCGTAGCGGGCGGGGATTTACAGCAGTCCGATTTAGCGCAGATCACGGCATCGGGTAGCTTCCTGGCAACGGTTTTGGATGGGTCGGACGTGCTTTTAAACAGCACGCTGAATGACTTAAGAAACAGTCCTGTGATAGCGGCATTGAAAGCGGACGGTACGCTGGGGAATATTGCGAATCTAACCGTAGTGAATAATGGGGATCTTCTCTTAGGTTCTGCTGGTGTGTTGACGGCGGATTTGGCTGCGGCGGGCTCAGGATGGACTACGCGTCCGTCTGTCCGCGTGAATGGGGCGGACTTTTTGGTTTCGGCAGTGATGGGGTTAAGTAGCTCGATTGCGGTAAGTAGTGGAGGCGCCGGGTATCAGTCGGCACCCCTTGTTACACTAAAGGATAATGGTGGGACCGGAGTGGGGGCGAGCGCGGTGGCGATTGTAGATTCCAACCCACTGAGCTCCACTTATGGGCAGGTCCTATCCATCAACGTAACTAACGCCGGAACAGGATATACAGGAACGGTGACTGCAACCCTCAGCGGTGGGGGGGCAACACAGCAAGCCACAGTTGCAAATGGGACGATAACCTTAGCGATTCAGCGTCTGAATGTGGACAATCCGGGAAGTGGATACACATCGACTCCGACGATTACATTTACAGGGGGAGGCGGTGGAAGCGGAGCTACGGCAACATCGTTGATCGGAGGAACAGGCGGATATGTGGCATCCGGGTCGACCACGGTGTTAGGCGGGATTACTGGTGATTTAGATATCAGCACGGCGTCAGGAAGCATCACGGGTGGTAGTGGGTTGAGCGTGGCGGGAACGAGTACGCTGAATTCCACGGTTGGATTTATCAATCTCGATTCCCTCAACAACAACCTCGTGGGGGCCATTCAGGCAACTTCTTCGATTGACACGACGATTAAGAGCGCCAATTCGCTGGTCTTGGGAAACTTTAACGTCGGGGGAAATCTGACGCTTGGATCTCAAGGTAATATTTATCAGGTGAGTACTGGCTCCGCACTCGTCGTTGGGGGTACCTCGGATTTTTATGCCACGACTACCGCTGCCTCGGGAGGAACACCCAGTGGGGTCGTGACTTTGAATAACTCCTTAAATTCATTCACCGGTCCAGTGACCGCCACGGGTACGCGGGTAACGATTCGGAACGGCAAGGCGCTGAATTTGGGGGCGGTAACGGCGAGCACGAGTTTGACGGCGACTTCGACAGGAAATTTCACCCAGTCCGGCGCGATCAACGTCACGGGGACTGGGGCTAGTGCAATCAATGCGACGGGCACGGTCACGCTTGGAAACGCCAACTTCGGGGGAGATCTCAGCGTAATTTCCACCGCCGCCGGGCCAGGACTAACAACGATTCAGCAAGCAGTCTTTACCTCCTTGAGTGTGACCGGCAACAGCACCTTTACAGCGGTGGGAGGAAATAACATCAATGTGGAGCGAGCCAATACGTTCACCGGAACCGTCTCTTTCGCTGCCTCCTCGGGGAATCTGGCCGATGTTACGGTTCAGGATACGACGGCGCTGGTGTTAGGCGCGTTAACCCTAGGGGCTGGTGGAAATCTTAACGTCACGGGAGCTGGGATTACCCAGAGTGGGGCGTTGGTGGTTCCAGGAATAATTACGTTGGCTGGTGGGGCTAACAACATCACTTTGGAAGCTGCCAACAATTTTGGAACGGTGGTGATCACGAGCGGAAACAATGTGACCTTAAGGGATTCCGGTGGCGTGATTCTCTCGGGGCCCTCCAATGTCAGTGGTGATCTGAGTGTTACAGCAGGAGGAGTGGTGACGAACAGCGGGACTTTGCTGGTGGGTGGTACGACCACTGTCTCGGCGGCCGGGTTTAACGTGACACTCGACAGTGTGTTTAACAACTTCACCGGGGCGGTGGCTGTGACTGGGGCCGATGTGACCTTGGTGGATGCCAGCGGAATTGTGTTGGGGGCTTCGACGGTGAGCGGCTCTTATGATGTGACTGCGACGGATGGGGATATCACCAACACCGGTGCCTTGGCTATTACGGGGGCGTCGATCTTTGCGGCAAATGGGGCTGGGGCGAACATCACACTGAGCAATGCGGCAAATAATTTCACGGGCACGGTGACTTTTGCGGGTGGTTCATTGGCGAGCGTGACGGTGGCTGATATTTCTGGATTTGATCTCAAGGCTTTAAGCCTTACCGGCAACCTAAGTGTGACGGCGGGCGAAGCGGTGACGAATAGTGGAGGGTTGATAATCGTGGGTACCACAACGATTTCCGCCGTGGGGAAAGACATAACTCTGAACAGTGCCAACCATTTCACGGGTGCGGTGAGCTTAACGGGAGCGAACGTGGCAGTGACAAATGCAGATCCGGCAGGGTTGATTTTGGGAGCTACAACAGCGACGGGAACCTTTGATGCCACCGCCACCGCAGGAAATATCACGCAGAGTGGAGCCCTCAGCGTTGCAGGCGCATCCACCTTTACAGGGGACAGTGGGTTCAGTATTTCTCTGGACCAGTCCGCCAACGTCTTGACGGGTTCAGTCGAGTTTGTGGCTTCAACGGGAATCCTGAACAACCTGACCTTGGTCGATACAACGGCCTTGCAAATCCAAGATGGGCTTATTTTGGGCGGAGATTTTGTCCTGACGGCGGCGGGGATCACACAAGGGGCGGGACTTCTTGATGGCATCACCATTGGTGGCACGACGACTTTGAATGGCGGGACGGGGGCGATTGTTTTGACGAATAGTGGAAATAGCTACTTGGGCACGGTTACAATTACGGGTGGGGCGAGCGCGGAACTCTTCTTGGCTTTAGCCGATAAGGCGGACTTGGGAGCCGTGACGACGAGCGGCACCTTTACCTTACAAACAGATAGTGGCACAGATTTTAACATTGCGAATGGGGGATCGCTCGAATTTGACGTGGACAATTCCACTTTGGCCAATTTCAACGTCGGTACTTTTGCACCGATTGCGACTGGGGGAGGGAGTCTTAACTTAGGGGCTTTGACCGGTTTTCCCGGCATTGGCGGGATCACTTTGGCCACCGTGGGCGGGGGGGATATCAACTCCTTTGGGGCGATCAACCTGAATACCTTGCAGTTTAACTCCTCGGGAGCAGCCACCTTTAGTGCAGTCAATGGGATCCAGAACTTGGGCAGCATGACCGTGGCTGTAGGCGGGGTCACCCTGCAGAATACGCGCGGTCTTAACCTGACCGGCACGGCGACGATGCCAGGACGGCTTTCGCTAGAGGTAGCGGGGCAGTTTTATAATCAGACGGGGCAGTCCCAACCGTTGGGCGGGGTGGCTGGTGGAAGTGTGATCAAGTCGCTCTCCTTGATGGGTGGGTTGCCGAATCAGGTTTCCGGATTGGCTGGCTTCTCCTACCGGTATGACGGCCAGATGCCCACCTCCGGTAACGTGATGAGTTATGCGGTTTCTCCGCTGACGATGTTTGCCCCCGGCGGAACGACTATTGCGGGCGTGGATCTTGGTGGAACACAGACGGGGGGTGGTCAGTTCAATACCTTCCTCACAGGTAGTGACAATTTGAATTGGATGATCTCGGATTTCGGTCGATTTGATCTGCCAACAGTGAAGCCGAGTGGAATGGATTATATTCTCTACCCGCAGAGGGTGGAGCCTGAGACGAAGACGTTGCCCGCGGCAACACTGGGACAACTGGAGCGAGAGTTGGGAAGACCGCCCACACTCGATGAGATTCAGGCGAGAGAGGTGGCAGTACGAGAGGCGGCGATTGTTCGCAGTGGAGCAATTCTGGAGCGGACCAGTTTTGACGCGGTTGAGGATGAGGTGGATAAGCAGGAAAGCGCAGAGGTTCCAGTGCAGGTGATCGATGGGGGGAAACCGCAGGCAGGCGGACCCTCCTTCGCTCCTAGCCCCGCCAGTGCGGGAGGAGCTTCGGAGGGTTTCGGGCCGCAGGCTAGGAAGACTCAAAGTGTGAGGCAGGGGTCGAATGGGCCGATTTTGAGATCGGGTCCGATTCGGTCGGTTGCTGAGCTTCGTCCTGCGGAGCCCTCTCAGAGTGGGAATATCAGTGAAGCTTCAGCGCAGGCGTTAAAGCTAGATGCAAAGAGTGTGATCGAGCAGGAGCGGGCGAGTGCGGAAGTGGGGATTGCTCCGCCGATCGCAGCGGGGAGGTGAGGATTGATTCAGGGGTGGTACGGACGAGCGTCTCGCTCGTCCTAGGATGACCGAGACGGTCATCCGTACCTTCGGAGGGGCTTAAAGTTTTAAAGTGGGGAGCTTGTGATACGGACGGGCGTCTCGCTCGTCCTAGGATGACCGGGACGGTCATCCGTACCTCCGGAAGGGCTTAAAGTTTTAAAATGGAAAGCTTGGTAGGGACGAGCGTCCCGCTCGTCCTAGGCCATCCGTACCTTCTGGAGCCCAGCGATGGAGCCATTCTTCAGGCTTTTTCACAAAACCAGAGCGGACGGGATTCATCACGATATAGTTCCATTTCTCATTCACGGATTCACATCGACGAATCCGATGGTCAAAGAAGCCCCGATGCCAGTGGATGTATAGGTTTCTTGCCAAGTATCCTTTCCAGGAAGCGATCACATGGGTGAGTTTACATCTTTCCGGAACCTGAATCAGAGCGTGCAGATGATCCGGCATGAGAAGAATCAGGGAACAGTGCCAGCGATGCTGGAGATGATATTCCTCGGCACTCCGTAGAATGAAGTCGGATCTTTCTGGCAGGCAGAGCTGGTTAAGATGTCTGGGGCGGGTGCAGATGGTGATAAAAAATTCGGGATATTCCACCCAGTTAGGGGTTTCGTGTTTTAGCCAGATTCGCACATAGGATATAACTGGATTTTAGGCGAAAGGATTCGGGGTGTGATGAAAGTATAAGCGAATTGAATAGGTACGGACGAGCGTCTCGCTCGTCCTAGGATGACCGAGACGGTCATCCGTACCTTCGGAGGGGCTTAAAGTTTTAAAGTGGGGAGCTTGTGATACGGACGAGCGTCTCGCTCGTCCTAGGATGACCGGGGACGGTCATCCGTACCTTCAATTACTTCGCGGTGCCGTAGAGAGTGAGAGTGGCTGAGTTGAGAATACCTGTATTGCCAGACACACGGTCGGCGATTTTAAGTTTCCAGAGGCCGCGAGAGTCCTCGCCCCAGTTGTGGACGGTGGAGAAAGTCCAGTCTGGGTAGTCGGCGGGGTTGGCGGCGTAGCTGGTATGTTTCTCGGCAAGACGGCTTGTGGTTCCATCGGGGCTGGTCAGTTGGATTTCGAGTTCTCCACGGGAAGGGTGGGTGATGTCGGTTGTTACGGTTGCGTGCTCGACGCGGAGGGCGGAGAGGGAGCGGGTGTCGAAATACTTTATTAAGCCTGAGGCATTGTTATCTCGAATGGTGGCAGGAAGAGAGGAGAGGGGGATGGAGACGGAGGTCATTGTGCCTAGATTGGACCAGTTTTTGGCGAGGCGGACGGCATCAGAGGCGTTGATCAGGCCTGCCCCGTACTTATTGTTGAACCAAAAGCCGGCGCCGTTGCGGGCCCAGTCAGAATCGCTCGCATCGTTTCTCGTGGCGGAGCGGATGTAGATCTCCTTTACGTCCCGCCAGTTGAGGGAGGAGTTGGC
>Ga0164294_10003537_pt1 | contig 13867 bp, 14 predicted proteins | sample GEODES005metaG_FD_111479 | JGI IMG/M metagenome (GOLD analysis project Ga0164294, IMG submission 111479) | Oligotrophic lake water microbial communities from Sparkling Lake, Wisconsin, USA - GEODES005 metaG | ecosystem: Environmental > Aquatic > Freshwater > Lake | place: USA: Sparkling Lake...
ATACCGCGCCGCTCGATACCGTCAGCCCGCCTCCGAGAGCGACGCGCATGATGCCCGTAACAGTCGTTGACGCCGTCGGCAGTCTCGCCGCCGCGATTGTGCCGCTGGTGATATCGGAAGCCGCATGGGCGTGCGCCAGCGGAACGCGTTCATCCGTAAACCGAGGGTCTTCAGCCGGTGCCGCCCCCATCAAGTCCAACGCGTTTACATGGTCGCTATCGTACAAATACTGCAAGAACTGCGCCGGCTGCGAATCCGGCCCTAGGTCTGCGATCCCGCCGTTTGCGATGAGCAAAACCACCGAGCCGCTTATCGTGTCGGCCGCGGTAACTAGGCCGGCGGTCGTGGTCACCAGCACCCGGCCGCTCACCGACCCGATTTTGCCGTCCGACGTAATACTGCCGTGGGCGTGGCTAGTCGGCGACCTCGAATCAGAAAGCCGCGAATCGTTGCCCGCGCAAACCGTACCGGCCGCGGTGCCGACATTCAGGGTCGCAGCACCGCCGAGGCCTAGGAGCGTTCGCCCAGTAGACGCGCCGGATGTAGTTAACTCACCGCCGTCAGTGGTTACTACGAATCGGCCGGACACGGTGTTGAAGGCGACAAGTCCGTCGCTCGTGATGCTGCCGTGGTTGTGATCCGACGGCTCGAACGTAGACGGCTTGCCGGTGATGTCGGCCCACGCCGATGAACCTCCGGGGTTGAACGCCGTCCAGCTCGTCAGATCCGAGCCCAGCCGGTATGCCGTACTGTCCGCCGCAACGTGAACCAGCATCCCTACTTCGCGTCTGGCCGCCGGGATCGCGTCCCGCTCGGCAGTTGTGGCGACCGTGCGGTAGCCGCCCTTCCCGTAGAGGGCCTCGTGAGTGGGATGCACGTCCGCAGTATCGAGCGGCACGACGGGGGCGACGATGTTTGTGCCTTGGATTCCAGCCATCACGCCACCTCCACGAGCACGGACCCGGTGACCGGATAGGTTGACCGGTAGACGCGATAGTCTCGAGCGGTCTGGCCGGAAAACGTGATTGATCTGGTCGTGACCGACCACGCGGTGACGCGGAAGCCGTTCACGGAAATCAGCGGGTCGCCGAACGAATCCGGCAGCACGATGTACAGGTAAGCCGCAGCCGCCGCCACTTGCTGCGAAATACTTCGGCCGGTCCCCAGGTCAATGGTGAGTCCCGCGATGATCTGCTCGTCGGTGATCGCCGCGGCCGTTGACGCACCGACCGCACGCACCAAGAGCGTGTCGTTGGCTGCAGCCGCGGCACCGGAAACCACCATCGTGTGAATCCGCCGTAGAGTCTTATTCCGATCCGACCACCGCCAGTGATGCTCGGCCCCCGGCGGGATCATCACCTGGTAGGTAACGCCGCCGGCGACTAGCCGGTCGCCCTTCTTCGGATCCTGGGCAAGGTCCGTCGTGTCAACGAAAAAATCCTGCGTCTCTGTCCGTAGCATCTGGCCGGCGGCATCTATCGACTCCCACCGGCCGACCACGACGGTCGCCCGCACTGTCCGCGTGGTGCCGATGGCCGGTTGGTACGACACCTCCGTCGCGAGGTGCTCACGCCGCTGCGATCGAAACCACGTCTCGCCGATGGCGATCATGTCCTGCATGTGTCACCAGTGCGAGAGGGGCGGGCGCGGCCGATAGCGTGGCCGCACCCGCCCCCTTGCGTGGGGTCGGTCACGAGGGCCAGAGCAGCACCGCCACCTGGCGATCGGCCACCAGTCGGGGACGGGCCAGGTAGCCCGCAGTGACACCGGTCGAGGCGTCGAACACGCCCGACGCGGCGTACCACCGAATGGCCGCGCCTTGGGCACCGGTGATACCGGTTGCGGCCACCGAGCCGGTCACGACACAGTTGGTGTGAACGGAACCGAGCTCGTTGGCGACGATCGGACGATCGGCGACCGTCACAAGGCCGCCGAGGACGACGATTTCGCCCGCTGCCACGCCCGTCGTCGGGGTGTAGTCGAGCTTGTTTCCGTCTGCGTAATAACTGGGCATCTGAGAACCTTTCGTATCGGGAGTATGGAGTTTGAGAGCCCCAGCCGGCGGGTTGGACCCCCGCCGGCCGGGAACGAATCACATTACGATCAAGCGGTCGCCATCCGGTAGCATCCGCGAGACTCGGCCTTGGCAACGCCGTAGCTGAAGTGGCCGCGGACCTGGATGCCGAGCTGATTGAAATCGGCGTCGGCCTGCTGCACCGTCGGGAGCCGCTGACCGTTGAGGAACGCCACTTCCATGCAGGGCAGCTCGGCCGGGTTGGCGACGAGCCACCAGGTCGATGCACCCGTCAGGTACGACGAGGGCACAACCTGGTAGCGGCCGGCGAGCACGTTGACGTTCGTCCGCGTGGTGCTCTCTCCGGTGATGAGCAGCGAACCGCCCATCAGTTCCGCAGCCGTGATCTCCAACTCCGGCGGAACCAGCAGCATCGACGGCGCGATGCCCAACGGGTTGCCGTCCGGATCGGTGAGTTTCTTGTACGAAGTCACCGCCGTCTTCAGCGACGAGATCGCCAAGGCGTTTCCAGCCGCAGCCGTTTCCTTCTGGAAGAAGGTCGAGTTGTTGAGCTGAAACTCGGTCCAGAAATCCTTGTTGAGCTTGACCGCGGCACCACGGCCCAGCCGGCTCGGCACCTGGGTCAGAGCACCCAGGTCGTCGTTAACGATGTCGACCATCGTGATCGAACTCATACGGCCGGTCAGCTTGGCCTTGATCGTCCGCGTCTCGTCCGAGGCGTCGGCCGACTTCAGTTCGCCGGAAGGACCGAGATCCTCGAACTCGAAGCCGCCGTTGAGCCGGACGCCCGTCACGGTCTTGTAGTCCGACACGCTTCTGATCGACGCGATCATGTCCCACGTCGACTCGACGGCGTTGTAGCCCTGGAGAAGGAACTTGCCGTAGGTCGCCGCGAGCACGTTGCTGATGCTGTGCGTAGCGAACCCGGTCGCTTGCACCTGGGGGAACGCACCGGCGAGCACTTCGCGGAGGTTGCCGTCGTGGATGCGAGCCGGACCGGTGTAGCCGTTCCGGCGGGCAGCCTCGATGAGAACCTCCTGGAGCGACGTGTGGTTTCGCCGCCGGTCAGCCGCCTCGAGGGTCTTCTCGTCGAAGACCTTTTCGGGGTGGGCGAGACCGCCAGCGAGACACAACGCCGCCTCCACCACCTTCGGCGCGTTGGCCGCGGCGGCATCGACGACGTGGATCGCGGGAGCCGACGGCCGCGAAGCCCGGACCTCCGCGATCCGCTCCTCTCGCATCCGCTGCATCACGATCTCGGCGACCTCGCCGGCGATCAGGCTGGCACTGTCACCGCCAGCGGCGGGGACGATCGGCTTCGGGTCCGCGGCGACAATCGCCGTGGCTTCCGTCGTTGGCACGGCGGCCTCGACGGGCTTCTCGTTGAGCTGCTCGCTCATAGTGGAAACCTCACTCGCCTCGGCGGCGATAGCCGCGGACGTTTGACTGTCCGCACCGAACAGGACCACGCTCGTTTCGCGGAGTACCGCCCCACGAGCAACACTGATTGGGCCGGAGAACTCGCGACCATTGACTGTCACGCTTGCTCCCGCGGCGATGTTTTCGATTGAGCCCACGTCGGCCCCGATGCTGGCTTGCAGCGGCACGCCGGCCTTCGCGAGAGCGATCAGCTTGTCGCCGGCCGGAGTGCCGCGAATCAGTTCGCCGCGGAGCACGAGCTGGCTGCCGTCGTTCGTGACTTCAAGGCTTCGGCCGATCACGCTGTCGAGCATCGACATCTCTTTGCCGTGGGCGTAGAGAATCGGGATCGGCCGCGAAGCGTCGATCTGGGCCAGGTCGACGACCAGCGGATTCCGCGACCACCCCTGGCGGATGCTCGCGCCGGTGTAGGCCAGCAGTTCAAAAGTCGGCGTCGCGGCCTCGTCGGCCGCTTGCACGTTGAGCGTCGCGGATAGTTCGATGCGGTTGTTCATGCGTTGGCGTCCTCGGTTTCTCGGTTGTAGACACCCTCGGCCCACGACCGGCCGGCGTCACCCCCCCACAGAAGCCACGAAATTTCCGCATTAGAGGGCGGATTCTCGCCGTGGTTTTCCTTGTAGGCCGAATGCCTAGCGAAGAACGAGACCATCCGGCCGATCGTGTCCAGCGAGAGCGACCGCCCAGTAGCGATGTCGCGAGCCCTGGCGATTCCGACTGCAGTCCCGCCGCGACCGTATTTCGATCGCAGATCAAGACCGCGTCTTGCAGCCGCACGAGCAGCTTGCGGGGGCCGGTAGCCGTCTTCGGCCTCGATCCCGTCCACGTCGTCGTCCGCGGCCATTGCCGCCGGCTGGGCGGCAACGCCCAGGTCTCGCTCCATCTGTCGCTCGATCGACCGCTGCCGGAGCACGACCCGCCAATCGCGGCCGCGCTTGGCACAGACTTCGGCGAGGCTTGCCATGTTGCCGCCTACCATTGCGGCGTCGGCGTCCGCTTCCTTGAGTGGGTCGACGTGCTCGAAACCGTCCCACACCCACGTCCAGTTCCACGCCGCGAACGGCGGGAGACCGCGGGGGATGAGCCCGGGGACGGCGACGGCTTCGTCCAGCCACGAGTAGAGAAGAGGGTCGAGGAACGTGCGTTCCATGTCGGATCGCTCAACCGCGATTCTCTTGCGATACACGAGGTAATCGCCGCGCATCGACGAGTAGTTCGCGGAGCTGGAATCGAGGGAGGCCACGATATAGGGCATACCCAACGCGGCTGCGATCTCGTTGATGAGCCGACGCACAAATGCGTCGTGGCTCGAGGTCGGGTGCTCGGCCCGCATCTGGACCGGCTCCCAGCCGTCGGGGGCGGCGATCGCCATCCCGCGGACGATGGGCATCGTTTCCAGCGTCTCAAGGCTGGCGGCCCCGGACCCGTCGGCCGGCATCGTGGTCTTGAGGATCGCGGCGAACGAGGCAGCCGTCTCGGCCGCGGTCACCACGGCTAGCGTGTACCGGCGAAGCAGGGCGAACAGCTCCAGGGCCGGAGCAATCTCCGGCACACCGCGGTGCTGGCCCGGGCGAGTCGCGTGATACCAGTGGCAGACGTAGTTCGCGTCGATCCAGTCGCCATCGAGCAGGAACGCTTGCGAGAGCGATCCCGGGTGACGCTTTGAGATCCAGTAGTCGGTGACGTTGCCATCGGCGTCAAACCGAACGCCGTCAACGTCATGCTCGGTGCTGTAAAACCCGGCCGGCGACATGACCTGGTCGGCCTCGACCAGTTTAAGGTCGAGCTGCACGCCGCGGAGTCGGCGGTTGCTGGTCTTCAAGCCGAAAACCTCGCCGTCGCTGATCTTGGCTGTCTTTGAAATCCGCAACTTCTTCGCGAGGTCGATCGTGTCGGCCCAATCGGAGACAGCGTTCTCGACCGACCGAACCGATTCCGGCGACACGTCGGGGCCGAGGTCGAGCTGTAGCCGGGGGCCGGTGCCGACCAGGTCGTTGCTCCAGGTGCTCGCGATGCCCGCGGCGTAGGAGTTATTCCTCAGTTCGTAGCGTGCCCGGTTGCGAAGGATCTGCCGGATCGCCGGCTGGAGACTCGCGTCCGCAGAGAGGTGGTCGGAGCTGGCCCAGTGATTGCGGTTCAAGTCCGACGTTTGGGCAGCGTCGTACTTTGCCCGCACCATCGTCGCGAGCGCAGCCTTCTGGGCGTCGACCGTCGCCTGGAGCGTCGATCGGCCGCGGCCGCCGAAAATGCTACCGAGAATGCCCACGCTTAGTGTGCCCCCGGGTACACGCACTGCGCCAGACGCAGGGATCCGAACGGGCTGCCGGACGACTGCGTCCGGGCCTTAAGCACGAACTCTGCGGCCGCCACCTGGCGGTCAAGCTCGTGTTGCTCCACCTCACCGGCGTCGGTGCGGGCACGTCTCGGCTGCGCGAGATTTGCTGCGATCGCGTCGATCACGTCGGAGTTGTCGGACATTGTGAACTCCCGGTGGTGGGACGCTTCGCGTCCCTACCAACAGTGTACCAATGTTCACGCAACTAGCGTCACAGGAACTCGATGAACGGGTGATCGATGTCCGACTCCGCGTCCACCTCATCCCAAAACTCATCGTCTAGGTAGGCTGGCATGGCGGGTCTCCTTGCCGCCATTTTACCCTACCGGTACATGCGTCCAGTACGGCCGACACTGCACGCCAACTGTCACGTTTCGGCAGTTTCTGTGCGATTGCTTTCGTGCATCAAAACTTGACGCAGCCGCTCCACCTGGTGGGCCGTTTGCGAAACGCATCATCCTCGATGATTATTGCGTCGGCTTTGAAAGACATTCCCAGAATATAAGTCCGGTATATCTGGCCGCACGCGACTAAAGCCGCTCAAGCAGACCCCGCAGCGTGGCGATCTCGTCGTCGCAGTCGGTCGCGTGGAAAACGGCCATCTCCACGCACCACCCCACAGCCTCACGCTCCTCATCGGTGAGTATGTCCGCGTTTGCCGCATTGTCCGGATCAGGACAATCGGCTTTTGCGGACAACGGCACCGTTTCGCGGCCCTCTAGCGCACCGTTTCGCAGCCGGCCGAGCGGCGGCAATCTCGAATCGAGCAACTCGACCACGTCGGCCGCCTCTTTCATCAGCGAATGCAGCTTCGCCAGGTGGACAGATCGCCAGTTTCGTAGTCGCGTGGCAAGGTCACTCACGTCAATCCCCCGTCCATCGCTGATGAATCACGCCCTCGTCCGCAATCTCCGCGTCGGGCGTCGGTTGAACTCGACCGAGCGTGTAGAGCAGCGTTTCCGAGACCTGGTATCCCAGGATCTCGTCCACCTCCTGCCGCCTCTCCGCGACGAGGCCCATCAGCCACTCGAGCGACGAGGCCGGCATCGGCTTTGTGTTCGCGTACTGTTCGATCGCTTCCACGATGTCACTCCTGTTGCCACCGGACGGTCAGGTACGTTCCAACAAAAGCCCCTGCCGCCAGCGGCACGACATACGCCGGGTTCGCCGAGTAGGTCACGACACCGAACGCCAGGAGCGAATAGATCACCGAAGAGAGGGCCGCGGCCCGAACCGCCCGCCGGTCACCGACCGCGATGATGTAGGCGGCATACAGCACGTCGATGACGACGTATGTCGCGAACACCAGCACGGCGGTGACCGGCGAGAAGTCGGAGGACATTACTGCGGCTCGCCGTGGCAGGAAGCCTTGGCGGCACGCTTGGCCGCTCGAGCATCCTGCCGGACGGTCTGCCGGGCCGCGACACGCTGGGCGACCGTCAGCCGGCCGTGGCACGCAGCGGCCTCACCGTGGCACGCAGCCGCTTGGCCGTGGCAGCCGGCAACCGCCGGAGCGGCCTCCGGCGATGCACCAGCGAGGGCCACGCCCACCAGACCAAGAAACGCCGCCATCGAAATACTTAGGATCGAACGAAACACGATCACCGTCCTTTCGGGGAAAGAGGAATCACCGACCATACCGGCGGCACGCCCACCAGCGGCCGTGGCCGAACGCCACGCCCTGGTCCACGACGGGCCACCCGTTTCGCGAGTAGCAGCAGTTGCCAAGAGCTGCGGCCGGCGTTGAGCCGGAGCCGCAGCCCTCAAACCCTCGGTTGCCGCCGTGGTGGCCCACGCGACCCTGCCGGGCTTGGATCTCCGCGACGCCTTGGGCCGTCGAGGTGGTGCTGACCATCCGACACTGACCGTTCGCACACGTCCGCACGTCCTGGCCGACGGCGGCGCTGCAAACGAGAACTGCGAGAAGAGTAAGAAATCGCATCGTGTGTTCCTTTCGGAATCGAGGTGCAATCGAACCGTCCGCATTCTGCCCACTGGTGTACGGGCGTCAACCTCAGCCTACCTACCCAACTTGTCAATCAGCGCGGCACGTCGGGCCGCCATCTCCTCGCGGGTGATGTGCTTTCGCACGACCTTCTGCGTCTCGGCTCCTACGGCCGACACACCGACGACACTGGCTGCCACCGCGGACCCCACGAGACCGTCGAGCCAGTGGTTGTCGCGGCCCGGGATGATTTGCCATTCGTCCACCGTGCGGCCGGTGGATTTGTTTTCGGTGCGAGTCGGGTACTCGGCCGCGATATGGTCGAATAGCATCTCGTGCCGACCTTGATGGAACGTGAACGCGATCGGGTCGTTGGCCCCCAGCTTCATGCGGCCGGCGATCAGCGACTTCCAGTAGTTCGTGTCGAAAAGAATGTGCCGCTGCTTCTTGATCGTTGAGGTTCGCCAGTGGGCACCGACACGCTCGCCGGGCTCGGCCTTGCCGTCGCTCATCGTCCGGCGGCTGGCACCGACGTAGCGGCCGTGCGATGGCATCAGCCGTGTCCCGTGCCGCGACCGACGGGCGAAGTCCCGCGTCACGTCTGCGGTCTGGGCCCAGTTGGCGTCGACCAGGAGAAGGGCGACCCGGTGAACGGCGTCGGAGTCCTCCGACTCAAACTCGCGGTCAAGTATTTCGCGGGCGACCACCTCGAGGCCAAGGTGCATCGCGTCCGCCAACGGAGCGTTGCTCGCGGCCATCCGCAAAGTCTTCTCGACCTCGCGGAGTGCGAAATACCCGCGGTGCTGGTCAGGGTAGGTGCCGTAGGCAACGACGTGGCCCCGGAGCTGCGGCCCCCACGCCGTGACGACCCAGTAGAGACACGCCTCCTGCACGTCAACGAACGCCGTGAGCGTGTTGCAGTTGGCCGGGACCACGCCCGCCGGGACGTTGATCGCGTGGCTGGAAAGGTCCGCCGGCCGGACGGCGTCGGTGCGGGACTCGTCGGCGAGCGGTTCCTGCTGGTACTCGCTCGCGAATACTTCCGGGCCGTCGTCGATGAGGGCGTTGTAGAAGTGCTGGACCGCGGACAGTTCCTGGTCGCGGTCGTAGCATTGTTCCCAGTAGACCTCGCAGCCCTCGTCCATCGCCTCGCGATTGGCCCGGTAGAACTCGGTCGCCTCTCGCCACGCCCGGAGTTGGTCGCCGTCGATCTCTTTGTCGTAGGTCTGGCGAATGCGTTTGTAGTCGCCCATCCACAGATCGTCGTGCCGCTTCGCCCACGCCCGCACGGCCTTCACCCGCACGCCCTGCCATGCCGGGTCCGCGAGGAGCTGGTCGATCACGTCGTCGCGAGCAATCACGGTCGCGTTGCAAACGACCGCGAGAGTCTTCCCGTGGCCGCCCAGCTTGAGAATGTTTTTCTTGATGATCGCCAGCCGCTTTGCGATCTGCACCGCTGACGCCGCCGACTCGTCGGTCTGAATGTCGTCGAGGATCACGAGGTCCGGCCGGGCCTGGACGCCGTCGGCACGCTTGTAGCGAAGGCCGCGGGACGACGCCATGAGCCCGTGGCACGAGACGATCGCACCCGACGCCTTGCTGCCGGGAATCTTCGGCAGCACGATCGTGTCGGCCGTCCACTCGATGTGTGTCGACTCACCGCGGAACGTCTGCCCGGAGCATCGCTGCGGCTTGCCCTCAAGAGCCCGCACGGGGTGGCAGACTTCGGGGAAGTCTTCGTAGAGCAGATCGTTTTCGGTCAGTTCCATCTTGATCGAGTCGATCGACATTTGTGCCTTGGTCGACTCGCTGCCGAACACCGCCACGAACGACCGGCGACCGGTCAGTCCGCACCAGATCGCGAACACTTCGGACCTGGTCGTCTTGCCCGATCCTCGCGGGAGGGCTTCGATCGACCGGCCGCCGTTGTCGGCCGCGTCCTGGCAGCGGGTGTTGCCACGCTGGTGGTCGGGCGACATGGGCCACTGCCCAGTGCTGTGCGGGAAATACTCGACAGCGAAATACTCAAACGACGCCTCGGCTTGCCGCCGGCGGTCGGGATTCTGCACCGGCGGGATCTCGCCGATGTCCGCACCGCGGCGGGTCCGCTCCCGCGTCCGCTCGATGTCCTGCGTGCGTTTCCTCTCGGCTGCGGCGACCTGGTGCTCGGGGGCGGATCGTGGCCTACCCATTCGTCACCTTAAACAGCAGCTTTCGCTGCATAGGATGCTTGTCCACTCGCGGCCGACTCTTGCAAGACCAACTCCCCCCCCCCCTCTCGCCCAAGCATTTCCATCCAGCCGCCTTGAGCGAAGTTCCTGGCTCGTCGGCAAGTATGTAGGTGATAAGGCGTCGATACCCAAGCTCTCGACACACACGCCATGCAGCACCGTAGAGAGAACTACACGCATTTGGTGCGCCGTCGCTTGCGAGTCGCGTGACCTCAAGCGTCCAGCCGTCGTCATTACCACGGGCCACCGGGCGGCCAACCACGCACACGCCTCGGACAGTTGCGGATTCGTCCGCGACGGCCAGCGAAAACTTGTGGCCCACTGGCGGGCGATGATGCCGATGGTGTTGACGTACAAATGCAACAGCCTCCGAGAAGTCGCATGGGATCACGCAAAGTTTCCTCTGCTTGCTATCACCCATTGCCGTGCCTCGCGTACCAGTGTGCGAGAAGTGCCGCGTCGGCCCGCCCGTCGTCTTTCACGCGGGCGAAGACGTGGGCGTACCGCGGCCACAAGCGGCTTGCCACCAGCCGGTGCTCGCCCTTGTCGCGGCTGACGCCGATCGCTTTCGTCCACGACTGCGGACGGACTAGCGTCAGCGGGAAGCCGAGGGCCGAGATCACGCCCTCGACCAACCCGAAACCGCGGCCGAAGTTGAACGCACTCGTGGCCCCGGAACCTTGAACGCCCTGGACGTGCTCGAGGACGACGTGATTGGGCTGGAAGGGGAAGCCACGTTGCACGAGGTGGGCCAGCCGGGCCGCGTCGATCACACGCTTGCCTCGGACCTCCGCGACCGGCATATCGAGGACATGGAGACCCTCGTCAGAGACGAGGGCGAGAGCGCCGCTGAGACCGGGGTCGATGCCGAGGATTGTCATTGCGTCACCTTAGTTTCAACCATTGCTATCCGCTCGCCGATCCACCGCATGACCGGCACGGCCATGCTGTTCCCGATAGCCTTGTATCGAGGCCCATCCGCAGCCGGCCTACCTTGAAAGACGATCGCCGTGTAGTCGTCAGGAAACCCTTGAAGTCGTTCCCATTCGCGTGTCGTAAGTCTTCGGACACGCAACCCTGACACAACAGCAACAGTTGCCCGCGTATCTCCTTGGTCAAAGCAGTTGAGCGTCGGAGCCACATCGCCCGGAATCCAGGTTTCGTCATCCGTGCTGCTTTGAGCACGACGAGATTTTGCAAACGGGATGGAGGCGTGTCCCGGAATCGTCACTGCTTCAATGCCGCACTCGTAAGTGCGTCTAGCAGTGTTTGAGGAAGGGTGAGCCTTGACCTCCTCTCGCTGCGGCGGATGATCCCGGCAGACGCTTTCGCGCTCAAAAAGTACCGCTGAGGCACTTCGGCCTTCTCCAATACATCCAACAAGGAACACACGGCGGCGTCTTTGGGCCACTCCGAACCATTGAGCGTCCAGCACTCGGTAGGCCCACCCATACCCCAGGTGCCCCAGCGCCCCGAGGAGGGCACCAAAATCCCGTCCTCCGTCGCTGGACAAGACTCCGGGGACGTTTTCCCAGACAAGCCATCGAGGCCGGTAGCGTTGAGCGATCTCAACAAACGTGAGCATGAGTCCTCCCCGCGGGTCTTTGAGCCCCTGCCGGAGTCCGGCGACGCTAAAAGATTGGCACGGGGTTCCCGAAACGATGAGCTCAAGTTGTTTTGCACCTTCGTCCTCCCATCGCATGAATGGCAACGCATCGACCGCACCGTCGTGAAGCAGGGCGTCGCCGTAGTTTTGGAAGCCCCATCGCTGTCGAACCACTTCGGCCGGGAACGGTTCAATCTCGCTCGTCCACCGGCACTCCCACCCCAGCGGCTGCCAGGCGACGTGAGCCGCACCGATGCCATCGCACACGCTTGCGTAGTTCATTCTCGCACCTCCACCACCCGCACCGTCCTGGCCCGCCCCTCGTCCCAGGTCACCCGGCCGTCGCGCCGCAGCCGCCATAGCTTTTGCTGAACGTCGCTGTGGATCGACCCGATAACTGCAGCGATCTCCCGCATGGTCGGCGGATAGCCGCGCTCCGCGGTCAGGTCGACGATCGCGTCGATGACCGCGAGCTGCTTCGGGGTGGTGGTCGTGGCGGTCGTCATGCGGGGCCTCCGGCGGTTGCACGTTGCTTGTCGATCGTGGCTTGGAGTCTTGCGGCGTCGTCGCCGCTCCACCCGACGGCCCGGGGCCGCTCGTCGGCCGCTGGGGCACCCTTCGGGGTCTTCTGCGAGTCGTACTGACCGCCCAGCACCTTGGTCACGAACCCGTCCGCCGTGAACTGGTGGAGCGTCACCGGGCTATCGAAATACCGGCAGCCGGCCAGCCGGGGGATCGCCTCCAGGGCGGAAGCCAGCCACCCGTCCTGGACGATGACCTTCGGGGCGTGATCCGGTGGGCGGGGAGACTTCCAGGTGCTTCGGCGGGTCGCCGGTCCGGCCCCGGTGTTCCATGCCGCCCGAAGGGCTTCCCATGCCTCTCCTGGCGAAGCCTCACGCGGAGGAGGAGGAATTGTCCTCTCTGTCCTTTCCTCTCCTCTGCGACGATCGGGCGTCGGACCTTCCGACGCACCAGCGTCGGAAGTCCCGTTTGGGCGTTTTCGCCCGGGATTTCGGTCTTCGTGGGCCCGTGAACGGTCGGATTGCTGCATTCTCGACTTGGCACACTGGCTGAACCGCCGATCCCATCCGGGGACGGCCACGGTTCCGCCAGCCTCGTCGATCTCCAGCCACCCGACTGCCGCCACGGCAGTCCAGAAGGACTCGTCTGCCCCGCACGTTCTCACCAACCGCGGTAGGGTCATGCGCGCCGACCCGTCGGTGCAGTGCATCGATGCCCAGCCCCAGAGCTTCCAGAGGCGGAAGCAGACCACCTCGACCGGTTGCCCGGTCGTGTCGATCAGCTCCTGCACCTCCGGTTTAAGGTCGAGGGCGAGGTCAACTGCTAGCCATTCACCGGCCATTGGTTTGCACCGTTTCGTCTACTGACGCAACTTGAGAAGCGATGTTCCCGAGCGTCTTAAAAAACCTTTCGTTGGCGGCATCGCAAGAAACGATCGCCGCCATGATCGGCTGTTCTAAGTCGTCGGTCGTTACCGCCTGGCCAGCCAAGAGCGACATAGCCACACACTGGACAATCTCCCTATCCATCGCGTGGATCTGCCAGTAGTCGTGGAGCTTGCCGAGGTAGATGACGTTTGCCTTACGCGAACCAGTGACCCAGCCAAACCTGTCGTCATCCGCAAAGTTGATGCTGAACTTCTTTCCGGTCATTGGGTCGCGAACAGTAACGCTGCCGTCTCCAGGCTGCGTCTTTGCCGCCCGTCTCCGTCGCCGCCCAGTGTTTCGCGGCGTGACAGTCTCGTGTTCTTCTTCTTGTTGGCGCGACCTCTTTTCCTTAACGACCGAAACGCCAGACAGAGCCTCAGTAAGGCCACGACCAACATCGTCGGCTATGCCGGCCTCCAGCGTCAGCGAATGCTCGGCAGCACACCGCTCTAGGAGATCACGAATCTCTGGGAAGATTTGCTCACACAGGTCTTGCAGCTCTTCCGCTGATGTCTTGTGTTTATTGACTGCCCATTTCTCGCTATCGTCTGCGTCGTCCGGCTCGATCAAAGTGATGACACCGTAGAACTTATGGATATCCATGCCCTCGGTGCCGTAAGACCTATTGCACGAATCCTCTGTCAGCGTCCGCCACTTGAACTCCAACCGCCACCCGCCGTCCGCCTTCTCGCCGTCTCGCTTGATCCCAGCCCACCACGAATAGAGTCGCCCCTGGAACTCACCAGCACCTTCTCGCCGGTCGTCGACCTCAACAACTCGCGGAGCCTCTACGCGCTGTCCGTCGAGCGTGATGACCTTTCCTCTTCTAA
>Ga0164294_10003538_pt1 | contig 13866 bp, 10 predicted proteins | sample GEODES005metaG_FD_111479 | JGI IMG/M metagenome (GOLD analysis project Ga0164294, IMG submission 111479) | Oligotrophic lake water microbial communities from Sparkling Lake, Wisconsin, USA - GEODES005 metaG | ecosystem: Environmental > Aquatic > Freshwater > Lake | place: USA: Sparkling Lake...
CGGTCATCTTGCAGGCGAGGTCGGCCCCCGAAAATCCATAGAGGAGCGTCGTCTTCTTCGGGAACTCGACGGCCATGCGACGGGCGCCGGGGTCGTCTCCGTTGCAGACGAGGATGCCGTCCGCCGGGACGGCCTGCGCGAGCTCGCTCTTCGCCTTGTAGACGTTCTCGGGGCTGCCGAAGCGCTCGAGGTGCATGATGCCGACCGCCGTGACGATCGCGGCCTTCGGCGGGGTGAAGTCACAGAGGCGCTTCACCGAGCCGATGTTGTAGGCGCCCATCTCCATCACCGCCCAGGTGTGGTGGGCCTTCATCTTCTCGCGGATCTCGCGGGTGACGCCCATGGGGGTGTTGATGCTCTTGGCGGTCCAGAAGGTCGGGGCGTCGGCCGAGAGCAATTCGCCGAGGATCATCTTCGTGGAGGTCTTGCCGTAGCTGCCGGTGATGCCGATGACCGTGGGGTTCACGTCCGCGAGGATCTTCCGCGCCTCGGCCTGGAAGCCGTCCTGGATGCGCTTCTCGCCGGGGGCCAGCATGCGCTCGGAGAGCATGAGGAAGAACGGGGTGATCTGGACGAGCACGACGACCCAGCCCCAGGCGAACGCGGGGCCCATCACGCCGCCGGCAACGAGGAGCATCAGGAGGAAGGGCGCCGAGAACGCGGCGAAGAGGCCGAGCGCGAGCCGGTGGATCCGGGAGGCGCGCTGGGTCATCACCAGCTTCTTCTTGCCGGTGACGCGGGGATCGACCTCGCCCTGCGCCATGACGAGCAGGCCGACCATGCCGGCGGTGGCGACGCCGAGGACCACGAACCACCACGCCTGGGCCGCGACGAGCACGAGCGCCGTGGTGAGCGCGACGGCGGTCCCGCGCCTGTCGAACGCCTTGTTGTCCTGGAGCCACGCCCAGAAGCGCTTGCTGTCGTACTCCTCCTGCTGGAAGTACCGCATCAGGTGGAGCGTGCGGCGCCACGCGAAGGTGCCGACGCCGACGAGCGCGAGGGCCGTGTGGAGGACGAGGAGCGCGGTCGGGTTCACGAGGCCGCCAGGGTGGTGTAGAAGCGCTTGAGCTGCATCGCGCACTGGTGCGAGCCGCCGCCGGCGAAGGGGAAGTGGCCGAGGTTGTCGAGCACGACCAGCTCGGAACCGGCGATCAGCGCCTTGTACCGCTCGGCCATGTCCACCGGCGTCTGGTCGTCGTCGCGGCCCCAGAGCAGGAAGGTCGGTGCCCGCACCTTCCGTGCTTCTTCCTGCAGATCTTCCGCGACCACGCGCGAGAGGATGGAGCGCAGCGGCTCCTTCGCCTGCCGGAAGTCGGGGGAGCCGAACTTGCCCTCGCGCCAGCGCAGCAGCGGGTCCCGCAGGGCGGCGGGCAGCATGCGGGCGAGCTTGCCGAGCCAGCGGGAGAGCGCGACGCGGAAGCGCTGGCGGAAGCTTCGCTTCGGACGGAGGCCGGCCGCGCCGATGAGGACGATGGAGCGCACGCGCTCAGGGAAATGTGCGCCCATCTGGACGCTCACCCGGCCGCCGAAGGAGTGTCCGACCAGATCGGCCTTGTCGATGCCCTGCTCGTCCAGCCACGTACGGATGCGCTTTGCGTAGGCGAAGGTGTCCCACTCGATGGGGGGCGCCTCGGAGACGCCGAAGCCGGGGAGGTCGAGCACGTAGCGGGTGCCGATGGCGCCGAGTAGCTCGGCCATCGGGAGCATCGACGTGTGCGATTGCCCCCACCCGTGGAGGAAGACGAGCGCGCGCGTCGTTCCCGCCGGACCGGGGAGCGTCTTGGCGTGGATGGCGGGGAGGGCGTCGGACATGGGGCGGCTCAACGTGCAGTTCCCGCCTGCTAACTGACGGGGATCGGTCTTGCCGCGTCAACACGGCGTATCGTCCGGGTAGGGCCCGGGCGGGACGGAGAACGCGAAGCATGCGCCCTCCCCGACGCTCCCCGACGCCCACACGAGCCCGCCGTGCCGGGTCACGATGCGGTGAAGCGTCGCGAGCCCGATCCCGCTACCCGGGAACACGTCCGTGGCATGAAGCCGTTCGAACGCGCGGAAGAGCTTGTCCACCCGCGCCATGTCGAAGCCGGCCCCGTTGTCCCGAAAGGCGACGCCGTCCCCTCCCTCGGTCGCGGCCACGAGGATCTGGGCACCATCCGTGCCCCGCGTGAACTTCCAGGCGTTCTGCGCGAGGTTCTGAAGCGCAATCCGCAGCAGCGTGGGGTCACCCCAGAGCCGGATCCCCGGCCGGACGAGCACCTCCACCACGCGCGCCGGCTCCTCCGCGCGGAGCTCCTCGAAAAGCGACTCCGCGAGCGCGCTCACGTCTACCCACTCGCCGCGCAGCGGGGTCCGCGCCACACGCGCGAGATCGAGGAGCCCCTCGATCATCTCGGACATGCGCCGCGAGGCCACGACCACCCGCTCAAGGTAGCCGCGCGCCTGCGGCGGGAGCTGTTCCCCCGACTCGTCGAGGATCAGCTGGCTGAACCCGTTGATGGAGCGCAGCGGCGCCCGCAGGTCGTGGGACACGGTGTAGCTGAAGCTGTCGAGCTCGCGGACAGTGGCCTCGAGCTCTGCAGCGCGCTCCGCGACGCGAAGCTCGAGCTCGTCCGCGAGGCGACGCGTCACGTCGTCCGCGGTCTTCCGCGCGGTGATGTCCGTCAGGGTGCCGACATAGCCCAAGAGGCGGCCCGCGCTGTCACACTCCTCGGCCACCTGCGCGAGGATCCAGAGCTCGCCCCCTCCCGGCGCGAGCATCCGGTACTCCGCGTGGAACGGAGACCGGTCGAGACGACTGCGGGACCACTCCTCCGTGACACGCGCGCGATCGTCGGGATGCGCGGACGCGAGCCAGCCGAGACCGCTCCACGCGTCGCCGCGGAGCCCCGAGATCGCCGAGAAGCGTTCGTTGACGTAGACGCACCGACCCTCGGCGTCGCACCGGAAGATCCCGACCGGGGCGAGCCGAGCGACGGTGTGGAAGCGCTTCAGGCTGAGCGCGAGGGCGCGGTCGCGCCGATGGACGAGCCCCCACAACACCAAGCCGCTGGCGAGCACGTAGGCCCAGCCCTTGCCCACCTCGAGCGCGGCGAGCATCTCCGCGTCCCCTTCGGCGAAGGCGACCACGAGCTGCCCGGAGAAGAGGACCCAGGCGCTCCCGAGCGCGACGTAGAGCAGCGAGAGGGTGCGCGGGCCATGCCGAGGGAGCGACTGGGGCAACGAGGGCCTCCGGGCCACCAACCCCCGAGCAGCCCGATTCGTCCCGAGGCTACGGCGCCCGGAGCGCGAGCCGCGTGGCCTCCGGTCCCCACCGCGGGCCCGCGGGCGACCGCGGGCGCACGAGCTCGGCGGAGACGCGCTCGGAGAGACCGACGATCCGCTCCGGCGACACCCGGAGGGCCAACGCGCGCAGCACGAGCTCGTCGAAACGAGCGCGGGAGAGGTGGCGCACGGGGAAGGGGTTCCATACGGCCAACGCCTCGAACACGGAGACGACGTGCGAGCGGGCGGCCTGCTCCGCGATCTCGACGAAGCGCTCGGGCTCGGGGAGGAAGGCGAGGGTGCGGAGGAGCGCCTGTCGCTCGCGGATCGTGCCGCGCAGGTAGAGCCCGTCGATCAGGAGGCCCTGCGCCGCGAGCGGCATCACCGCGGCCGCATGCACGAGGAGCGCGGCGCGGCCGCACTCGTCGAGGCCCCACCCCACGAAGGGCCACAGGCCCGCGAGCGACAGCTGCCCCGCCTCCTCGGTGGAAGGCACGACCACCTGGGAGCCGAGGCGGCGCCCGACGCGGGACCACGCCGTGCGGAAGGCGCGCGCGTCGAACGGGGCGCGGATCGCATCCACCTCCTCGCACAGCCAGGCGTGGGTGGCGGGATCGACGCGCGTGCGGACGAGCGCGAGGAGGACGGGCAGGACGGGCATGTACTTCTCCGGGGGTGAGGTAGGAGGCGACGCCTGGGACGCCGCCGTCACGCCCCGAGCCTATCCCCGCACAAACAGCGTTCAACCAATACTTTCATTGTTTTTGCTTCGCTTGTCGCCCAAACGGCCCGCGCCCGCGCGAGGTCGCGCCGAGCGGAAATCCGGTATCCTCTCGCTCGCTCGCCTCCTCAAGCCGGAGCTCCCGATGGTCCCTGCCGTCCTCGCCATCCGCGCCCCGGTCTCCCGCCGCAGCTACATCGCAACCGGATTTGCGCTCGGCATCCTCAAGTACCTCGTAGACGCCGGCGTGCTCTACCTGGACACGGGCGTGTGGGCCTCCCCGCTGCTCTACCTCCTACCGATCGCCCAGCTCCGGTTCAGCGGCGCCGACCCCTCGGATCTCGTCCTGATCGGCCTGCTCCTGTGGACCCTCCCCTTCGCGTGGATCGGCGGCAGCATGAGCGTACGCCGCGCCCAGGACGCCGGCATCCCGGCCCCGCTCGGCCTCCTCTTCTACGTGCCGATCGTCAATTACGTGGCCATCGCCGCCCTCTCCCTGGCGCCGACCCGCGTTCCGAAGGCCGAACCGGGCACCGCCCTCACCCGCGCGCCCCTCCAGGGGCTCGACCGCGCCACCTGGGCCGCCATGATGGGCGTGGGCGCCGGCGTGGGCGCGGGCCTCGGCATGACCGCCCTGTCCGTCTACGTGCTCGGCGAGTACGGCGCGGGGCTGTTCGTCGGGGCACCCGTACTCATGGGCGGCGTCGCGAGCTGGCTCTTCAACCTGCGCCGTCCCCAGGGCCTGCCCGCCACCCTCGCGCTCACGACGCTCACGGTCGCCGTCACCGGCGGGCTCATGCTCCTCTTCGCGCTCGAGGGCATCCTCTGCATCGCGATGGCGGCGCCCATCGCCGTCTGGGAGCCTCCCCAGGACTCCGCGACCGGCGTTGGCCGCCTCGCGTTCGACGTGACCGGCCAGCCCCCGGTCATGACCGAGTGGAACCCGTTCCGCGTGGTGGACGCGCCGCACCTCCAGGGCACGCTCAAGAGCCGCCGCGGCGAATTCCTCCTCACGCCTCTCCCCGACGGCGGCACGCGCCTCCAGGGCACCACTTGGTACACGCTCGACATGGGCCCCGAGCTATATTGGACGCTCTGGAGCGACTCCCTCATCCACGACATCCACCGGCGCGTGCTCGAGCACATCGCCGCCGAAGCGGTGGCCGCATGAGCGAGTCCGACACCGAGCGCTGGACCGACGAGGCCCAATCCACCTGGCTCTACGGGGCCCTCGTCGCCGCCGAGCCCGACCCCCGGCTGCGCGCCCTCTTCCAGGGCCTCCAGGCCGCCTCCGCGAAGCAGGCCGACCTCATCGCCGCCGACATCCGCGCGGCCGGCGGCACCGTGCCCGCCCTCGCCCCGACCGCCCGCGTCCGCTTCGTCGCCTGGCTCGCCGGCATCGTCGGCCCGCGGCGCCTCCGCTCCGTCCTCCCCGCCCTCAAGATCCGCGGCATCTCCGCCTGGTCTCCGCTCCCGCCCGCCACCGGCCACATCTTCCCCACCCGCGTCGAGGACGTCGGCCGGCGCCACGGCGGCGGCAAGGGCGGCACCCTCCGCGCGGCCGTCTTCGGCGTGAACGACGGCCTCGTGTCCAACACGAGCCTCATCCTCGGCGTCGCCGGGGCCTCCGCGAGCCCCGACACCGTGCTGCTCTCCGGGGTCGCGGGCCTGCTCGCCGGCGCGTTCTCGATGGCGGCGGGCGAGTGGGTGTCGATGGCGAGCCAGCGCGAGCTGTTCGAGAAGCAGATCGCCGAGGAGCGCGACGAGCTCGGCCGTTATCCGGAGGCGGAGGCCGAGGAGCTCGCCCTCATCTACGTCGCGCGCGGCCTCCCCCCCGAGGAGGCCCACCGCGTCGCCACCCTCCTCGTGGCCGACCCCGAGCGCGCCCTCGCCACCCTCGCCCGCGAAGAGCTCGGCCTCAACCCGGACGATCTCGGTTCTCCCTGGGGCGCGGCGATCTCCTCCTTCGCCGCCTTCGCTCTCGGCGTCGCCCTCCCCCTCCTCCCGCTGGCCCTCGCGCTGCCCTATGCCGTGCCCGTCTCCGCCACCCTCGCCTCCGCCGCGCTCTTCGGCGTCGGCGCCGCGCTCTCGCTCTTCTCCGGCCGGAGCGCCGTCCTGGGCGGCCTCCGCATGCTCGCCATCGGCGCGGCGGCGGGCGCGGCGACGTGGGGCGCGGGGCGGTTGTTTGGGGGCGCGGTGGGGTGAGGGGCTCGCCCGCCGCGTTGCCGCCCGCCCCCACCACGATTACTCCGCCCCCACTCCCATGTAGCGGCGCTCCCTCCCTCGTTTCCCGCCCCACGCCGGTCTCCGGCCCGGGGCTACCGGCTCCGGCCGCGGGCCCTACGTGTGTCCGCGGCGGGCGCCCCGTCCGGACCGACACGAACGTTCGAGCGCGCGCACCCATGTCACGGCACAAATACCCCCGCACCCCCCACCTGCCCTGGTCGCCCGGCGCGACCGCGGACGACGTCTCCCTGCTCGACACCTCCACCTTCGCCGGGCGCCGGGTGGTGGTGACCGAGAAGATGGACGGCGAGAACACCACGATCTACCCGGACCATGTCCACGCGCGGTCGCTGGACTCCGCGCACCACCCCTCCCGCACCGCCGTGAAGCAGCTCCAGGGCCGCCTTGCCAGCTCCATCCCGGCCGGGTGGCGAGTGTGTGGGGAGAACCTCCAGGCGGTACACTCTCTCGCCTACGCCGATCTTCCCTCGTGGTTCCTCCTGTTCTCCGTTTGGGACCAGGACAACCGCTGCCTGGCTTGGGACGCCACGGTCGAATGGGCGGCGCTCCTCGACGTGCCGACCGTGCCCGTGGTGTGGGCGGGCGTCTGGGACGAAGGGGCGGCGCGGGCTCTGACGCGGAGCCTCGATCTTCGGCGCCAGGAGGGCACTGTCGTGCGCCTCGCGGACAGCTTCGCGTACGCCGACTTCGGCGTCTCCGTCGCGAAGTGGGTGCGCGCCGACCATGTCACGACCGACGCGCATTGGTTGTCCAAGCCCGTGGTCCACAACGGCCTCCGGGGGGACCGATGACCCCGAACGCGCTGTTCGCCGCCGTCCGCGCGGGCGCCACCCCCGACATCGACACCTTCATCGCCACGCTCGGGCGAGACCTTCCGCTGCTCGAGCGCCTCGCGCTCACGCCGCAGGACAAGGGGTGGCACGCCGAGGGGGACGTGCGCATCCACACCGGCATGGTGTTGGACGCGCTCTACGCGGACCTCGCCACGGATCCCCTCCCCGCGGACGCGCGGCTGGCGTTGATCCTCGGCACCCTCCTGCACGACCTCGCCAAGCCGCTCACGACGCGCACCGGCGAGTCGCGCGGGCAGATGCGCGTGCTCGCGCCGCGCCACGAGAGCGTCGGCCGCTCCTGGCTCGCGCTGCGATTGTTGTCCTTCGACCTTCCGTATGCGGTGGTCGACGAGGTGCTCGCCCTCGTCGGGAGCCACCACGAGCCGAAGGGCCTCGTGAACAAGGAGGCGCCGGACGCCGAGTGGCGGCGCGTGGCCCTCGGCTGCCCGATGGACCGCCTGGCCCGCCTGGAGCTCGCGGACATGCGCGGGCGGCGTTGCGACGACTGGGCCGCAAACATCGAGACCATCGCGCTGTTCCGCATGAACGCGGAGCAGCTCGGCGTCGACGGGTGGGCGGGCCGGTGGCGCGCGCACTTCCAGGCGGCCTTCCCCGGGCTCCCCGACGGCGCCCGCGACCGGGCCCTCGGAGAGGCCGTCCGTGGCGCGGTCGACGGCCGCTTCGAGGCGCCGGAAGCGGCGGAGTTCCTCGGCCACGCCGGGCCGGACGCGCCCGCCGAGCTCGTCGTCCTCGTCGGGCCCAGCGGCGTCGGCAAGAGCACCTTCGTGGCGAAGCACCTCCGTGATCACGACGTCGTCTCGATGGACGACCTCCGTGACGAGCTCGCGGGGGACCTCTCCGAGCAGGCCCTCAACGGGCAGGTGCGGCAGGCCGCGCGAGAGCGGCTGCGCGTCGCGCTCCGGGCGGGCCGGAAGGTCGTGTGGGACGCGACCTCGCTCCGCCGGGACTTCCGCCAGCCGCTCGTGCAGCTCGGGCTCGACTACCGCGCCCTCGTCACGATCGTGGCCCTCGTCGACACCCCGGACGCCATCGCCCGTCGCAACCGGGATCGGCCGAACCCGGTCCCGGATCGTGTGCTGGCGGGCCAGCTCGAGGGCCTGGAGTGGCCGACGCGGCACGAGGCCCACCGCCTGATCGTCGCGCGCGGCGGGCGGGCGCTGCTGGCCCACGGGGTGACGGGCCGCATGCCGTACGGCCTGGAGTGACGACGGCGGCCTACCGCGACGCGGGCCGCGTCACGAGCAGGAACTTCACGCGACGCGTGTCCCCGGGGGCGACGCCGTAGACGGCCTCGGGCCGGCCGCCGTCGAGCTCGGAGGCGCGGAACGAGGGCGGGAGCTTGAGCACGAGCGTGTGATAGCCGCGGTCGATCCCGGCGCGCAGGGCGGCGTCGAGCAGCGGGAGGTCGGCGACGCCGAGGCCGGCGCGCGGCCAGTCCACGCCCCAGGGGGGGTCGAGGAAGAGGACGGCGTCCTCGTGGGCGTGTTTCGGGACGAGGGTGAGGGCGTCGCCGTGCAGGAACGCGATGGCGCGCTCGACGCCGTACACACGCGCGTTGTGACGCGCGTCGGCGAGCCGGGCGGCGCTCTGTTCGATGGCGACGACGCGGCAGCCGCCCCGCGCGAAGCCGATGCTGTTGCCGCCGGCGCCGGCGGTGGCGTCGACCACGAGCCGGCCCGCGAAGCGGCGCCCGAGCTCGAGGGCGAGGGCCTCGGGGGTCAGGGAGAACCTACCCTCTTCGTCGAGGCGCACGCCGGGGCGGGTGAACCCGGGCGAGGTGTCGCGGCGGCGCCGGGCGTCGGTGGTGCGGGCCGCGCGGACGGCCGGGCGGGGCAGCGGGGGGCGGACGTCGAGGGTGATGGGCGAGCCGCCGAGGGCGACGTTGTGGAGGCGCGCGGCGAGGTCGGCCGCGGCGTGGGTGACCAGCTCGGTGCGCGCGGTGCGGGCCTCGAACGTCCACTCGCCGGGGCCGAGGAGCCGCCGGGCGTCGATCCACGGCAGGAGGCCGGTCACGAACACGCTGTGCATCCCGGGTGGGTAACCTCGTGGCGGGGGGGCGCCCTCGGACGCCTCGGTGGCCCCCCCCCCACACGGGAGCGCCCCGGCCCGCGCGGCGCGGATCCGCGCGCCCCGCCGCGTCGATGAGCCGACGCTACGATTCGTAGATCGCCCCACGCGAAGCTCAGAGGCAACAGGTCTCGCCGGAGGGGTCGGGCTCCGGCGGCACCATCGTGCCGTCGTCCTCGAACCACAGATAGAGCACCCCGCACGGCGTGTACTCGGGCCCCCAGGTGCGCCCGGCGGCCCACACGGTGCGGCCTGGAATCGTGGCTTCGCGGAGGTGACCCTTCGTCGTGAAGCGCGTCCGCGTGCCGGCGGGGAGCGCGACGCCCGAGAGCGTGTGGCCCCGCGCGAGCTCGCAGCGGTACAGGACGCCCTCGAAAAACGTCACCTCGCCGCGGCAGCGCAGGGCCCCCACGTCCAGGCTCGCCCCGGTCGGGAGGCGGAGGCTCTGCAGCCGCCCCGTCGGGACCTCGAACTCGAGGTTCGTCCCCGCCGGGACGCCGAACCGCGCGGCGGTCGCGGCGTCCACGGGGCAGCCGAAACGGGGGGCGGTCCCCTCGGCGATCGAGACGGCGTAGGCGAGGCCGACGCAGCCGACGCCGAGGACGTTTTTCGTCCCGTTGAACCCCACGTGTACGGCGCGGAGCTCCGAGTCGTCGCCCGTGGGGTCTCCGGCCACCGGTACCAGGGCGCCGAAGGGGGAGAGGACCTCGGCCGCGAAGGCCCCGGTCGCGACGTAGGCGGGCCCGACCTCGCGGGGCGCCCCGCGCACGGGGGCGGCCATCGGGGCGCCGTCCCCCCACGGGGCGGCGGTGACGCGGGTGGCGTCGAAGGGAGCGCCGGAGGCGAGGCCGACGAGGGCCGCGAAGGCGAGGAGGAGGGGGACCATGATGGGGGCGAGAGCAAGGAGTGTGCCAGGGAACGCCACGGGGCCGCGGAGGGCCGGCCGGCCGGGGCGTTCCGCGTCTAGGCGGTCGAAGTGGAGCTGTGCCCACTCTCCGTCGAGGTCGCCGTGCCACGGAGTGGGACGAGCTGGTCGAGGCTTGCCCGGGGGCGCCTGGGTAGACGTGCGAGTGGCGGCCGCGATCTTCGGCCGTTCCGCGGAGATGCGCTGCCATCCCTGGCGAACGGCCGCTATCACCGGCCGTTCTTCGTGGATGTGCTGCCATCCCTGGCGAACGACCGCTATCACCGGCCGTTCTTCGTCGATGCGCTGCCATCCCTGCCGAACGGCCGCCCCTTCCGGCGCCGGCTTCGCGGACCGGGTGCGGTCGGACCCGTACGTGCTTCCACGAGCTGCCGCAGCACGCCTCAGAGCCCCGACGGCTTGAGAAGCGCGGGGGCCCGCAACAACTGGAGCTCATCGCAAGTGAGCTCAAGTTCGCCGCGCGACGCGAAGTCAAAGCAGACCCGCCAGCCACGGGGTGGTTGAGGCCGAGGTCGCGTCCGTCGATCCGCCGACCGAGCTCGAGCGTCTTCCTCACCCCGATCACGCGCCGCCATCCCCGCCCCGCCCCCCCGCGAAGCCCCGCCAGCAACGTGCTTAGATCCAGAGTGATCGAGGAGCTCCCGATCCCGCGCCTCCTGCTGGTCTCGAACCGCCTCCCCGTCACCGCCCGGCTCGAACGTGGGGCGGTGATCGTCGACCGGAGCGTCGGCGGCCTCGCGACGGGCCTCCGCGGCGTCCACGCCGACCCCGACAGCCTGTGGATCGGCTGGCCCGGCGACACCTCCCGCTTCACCGATAGCCAGCGCGTCGAGCTCGAGCGCACCCTCGATCGGATGCGCGTCCGCTCGGTTCCACTGTCTCCCGGCGAGGTCAACGCCTACTACGACGGCTTCGCGAACGGCGTGCTCTGGCCGCTCTTCCACTACCTCCTCGACCGTGTGCCGCTCGAGGCCACCTCCTGGGAGGCGTACGCACGCGTCAACGCACGCTTCGCCGATATCACCGCCGAGGAAGCGCGCGCTGGCGACACCGCGTGGGTCCACGACTACCAGCTCTGCCTCGTGCCCGCGCTGCTCCGCCAGCGCCGCCCCGCGCTCCGGATCGGCTTCTTCCTCCACATCCCGTTCCCCGCGGCGGAGGTCTTTCGGACGCTGGCGTGGCGCGAGACGATCCTCGAGGGCCTGCTGGGGGCGGACGTGATCGGCTTTCACACCGCCGCGTACCGCCGACACTTCGAGGACGCCGTCGCTCTCGTGCTCGGGCACCGGTCCAAACAAGCTTTCGCTCCTGATGATTCCGGCGCGCACTCGCTCCGCGTGGGCGGCCGATGGGTGCGCCTCGTCGTGGCCCCGATGGGCGTGGACGCCGTCGGGATCGCGCGGAGCGCCGCCTCGGTCGCGGTCAACGCCGCCGCCGCCGCCCTCCGCACGCCGGGGACGGCCCTCCTCCTCGGCATCGACCGCCTCGACTACACCAAGGGCCTGCCGCGCCGGATGCTCGCCTTCGAGCGCCTCCTCGAGCGCGAGCCCGCCCTGCGGGGCACCACCCGCCTCCTCCAGATCGCCGTGCCGAGCCGCGAGCGCCTCGACGCCTACCGCCAGATGCGTCGTAAGGTCGAGGAGCTCGTCGGGCGGATCAACGGCCTGCACACCTACGGCTCCATCGTGCCGATCCATTACGTCTACCGTGCGCTCTCGGAGGAGGAGGTGGTCGCCCACTACCGCGCCGCCCAGGTGTTGCTCGTCACCCCGCTGCGTGACGGCATGAACCTCGTCGCCAAGGAGTTCGTCGCCGCGCGCACCGACCTCGACGGCGTGCTCCTCCTCTCCGAGCTCGCCGGGGCCGCGGACGAGCTCGACGCCGCCGTCCGCGTGAACCCCTACGACATCTCCGGCACGGCCACCGCCATGGCGCGCGCGCTCACGATGCCCGCGCCCGAGCGCCGCGCCCGCATGAGCGCCCTGCGCGCCACCGTCGGGGCCGGCGACGTCCAGGCCTGGGCCACCGCTTTCCTCGCGCACCTCGCCGCGACGCCCGGCTGCGTCGGCCCCGCCGCACCCAGCCCCGTGCGTCGGATCGACGACGTGCTCGCCACCCTCGGCGCCGCGCCCCGCCGCGTGCTCCTCCTCGACTACGACGGCACCCTCGTCCCCTTCGCGCCCCGCCCCTCCCTCGCGGCGCCAGACGCCGCCCTCCTCACCCTGCTCCGTCGTCTCGCGTCCCTGCCCGGAACGGCCGTCCACCTGGTCAGCGGGCGCCGACGCGCCGATCTCGAGGGCTGGTTCGGCAGCTTGCCCCTCGGCCTCCACGCGGAGCACGGCCTGTGGTCGCGCTGGCCGGGCGAGGCCACCTGGACGATGCGCGCCGTCCCGTCGGACGAGTGGAAGGGGGTCGTGCGCCCGACGCTCGAGGCCTGGGCTGAGCGCTTGCCGGGCGCCGCGATCGAGGAGAAGACCGCCTCTCTCGCCTTCCACTATCGCGAGTCCGGTCTGACCGAGCCGCCCGAGGAGCTCCGCCGCGCCGCCGACGAATACGCGCGGTGGCTCCCCGTGGACGTACTCCCGGGGAACCGCGTCCTGGAGCTGCGCGCGCGGGGGACGAGCAAGGGCTCGGTCGCGACGGCCCTGCGGGAGCGCGGCGAGCTCGAGGGGGTGATCCTCGCGCTCGGGGACGACACGACGGACATCGACCTGTTCGCGGCGCTGCCGCCCGACGCCCACACGGTTCAAGTGGGCGAGGTGCCGCTGCCGGCCCGGCACCGGGTGGACGGCGTGGAGGCGGCGCGGGCGCTCCTGGAGCGCCTGCTGGTGACGGAGAGCGTGTAGGCCGCGGGCGCGGAACACCAAACCCGCCCGAACGGGGGCCTCACGGCTAAGGTTCCTGCGCCTCAAGCCGACATGGAGATCGTCGGAGCTCCCCATGTCCACCCGCCGCGCGCGGACCCTCTTCCGCCTGCTCGTCGTACCGGCCCTCTTCGCGACCCTCGCCGGGTGCTGGGAGGAGGACGAGGCGCCGAAGAGCAACGACAAGAAGAAGTCGAAGACCGAAGAGATCTGCGACGGCAAGGACAACGACAAGGACGGCACGATCGACCAGAACGCGGTCGACGCGCCCACCTGGTACCTGGACCTCGATCACGACGGCTACGGGGACCCCCGTTCGAGCGTCAGGTCGTGCACCCAGCCCGCCAACTTCGTCTCCAACAAGCGCGACTGCGACGACGCCAGCGCGGACGTCCACCCCGGTGCCACCGAGCGCCTGAACCACCGCGACGACGACTGCGACGATCTGGAGGACGAGGACAGCATCGTCGGCACCGCGTGGTACGCCGACTCCGACGGCGACGGCTTCGGGGACCGGTCCGCCTCGCTCGTGAGTCGGGCCCAGCCGGCGGGCATGGTCGCCGACGCCACCGACTGCGACGACACCACCGCCGCCGTGAACCCGGGCGCCCTCGAGCGCTGCAACATGACCGACGACGACTGCGACGCCGCCGTCGACGAGGACGCAACCGACCCGCTGACCTGGTACGCCGACCTCGACGGAGACGGCTTCGGAGACGCGGGCAACCTCCTCTTCGCGTGCGAAGCTCCGGACGGCTGGCTGGCCGACGACGCCGACTGTGACGACACCGAGGCCGCGGTCCGCCCGGACGCCGAGGAGTCCCGCAACGCGCTGGACGACGACTGCGACGGGCTGGTGGACGAGGGCACCGAGATCGTGGTGGACGAGCCCGGCGACACCGGCGACACCGGCGACACCGGCGACAC
>Ga0164294_10003539_pt1 | contig 13865 bp, 11 predicted proteins | sample GEODES005metaG_FD_111479 | JGI IMG/M metagenome (GOLD analysis project Ga0164294, IMG submission 111479) | Oligotrophic lake water microbial communities from Sparkling Lake, Wisconsin, USA - GEODES005 metaG | ecosystem: Environmental > Aquatic > Freshwater > Lake | place: USA: Sparkling Lake...
AATGGGTCGGGTAGCCCCAACATTGTCCCTTATCAAGTTTTTCTGTGCGCCGATGGTGCGCTGATGATTGCGGCAGGCAATGACAAGTTATTTGCAGCACTCTGTGCTGCCTTGGAACTGCACCAACTGATTGCCGATCCACGCTTTGCCACCAATGGGGCGAGGGTCCAGCATCGCGATCAGCTCATACCTTTACTCAAAGTCAAGATTGAACGCATGCGCATGGCGGAATGTCTTGACAAGTTCACGGCTGCCTCAATCCCGTGTGGGCCCATGCACGACCTGGACCAGGTTTTGCAACATGCGCAAACCCATGCGTTGGGCATTTTGCAAACCACCCCTGATGGTCAAGTGACCACCATCGGTTTACCGATCAGCTTTGATGGCCAGCGCCCCCCCCTGGCGGGGAACGGCCCTCAACTTGGGGCCAACGACGACCTGCTACGCACTTACTGAATAAATTATGCACAAGACACTGCTCATAACTTCACATCACTACGACACATTGTTGCTCGACACCCCCCGAGAAGGTTTGTTGCGGGTTCAACTCAATCGACCGCAAGTCTCTAACGCCATCAACTCCCAAATGGGACTTGACCTCATTGACGTCTTTCAAGCCATCGAAGCGGCCCCTGAAACCTACCGATGCGTCATGCTCACTGGCGCAGGAGAACGGGCATTTTGTGGCGGTGCTGACTTGAAAGAACGGGACGGGATGAGCAATGAAAATTTCAATACCCAGCATTATTTATTTGAGCGTATGAATCGAGCCCTCTACGACTGTCCAATTCCGACAATTGCTTGTTTGAATGGTTCTGCCGTAGCTGGAGGTCTTGAATTGGCTTTGGCATGTGACTTCATGGTGGCCGTTGAAGGTGCCAAGTTTGGCTTCACAGAGGTCAGTCGCGGCATCATGCCGGGCGGTGGCGGTACGCAGCAACTGCCTCGAGCCATTGGCATGCGCCGCGCCAAAGAATTGATCTTTTCAGGTGCACTGATTGATGCCGCAACGGCAAAAGAGATGGGTTTGCTGAACCATATTTATGCACCCGCTCAACTCTTGCCACGAACTCTTGAACTGATTGAGCGCATTCTGGCGAATGCCCCTTTATCAGTCCAACAAGCTAAAAAATCCATGGTTTTTGGTTCTCAAATGGACCTCAGAACCGGTATGTTTTTCGAGATTGAGGCTTACAGTCGTTTGGTGGCGACTGAAGACCGCAATGAGGGAATCAGAGCCTTCAATGAAAAGAGAACGCCTAAATTCCAAGGTAAATGATCAATGGCCAATCACTTTTTTTGCACCCATGAAACCACAACCTCAAAAGGAGACAGTATGAAATCGAAAAACCCGAACGCTGCGGAGCAACTATTGCCACCCAAAAGGCAGTCCTTTACCCGTGCACTGGCATTGACATTAGGTTTGCTTGCCTGGGGTACTTCATCGCCCTCTCTGGCGCAGACCGGCTGGAATCCAACCAAGCCGATTCGGATGGTGATTCCTTATCCACCGGGCGGCGCAACCGACGTCGCAGCGCGAGCCCTGGTCATGAAATTAGGGACTGCAATTGGAGGGCAACCCTTGGTGCCAGACAACCGTGCGGGTGCCAATGGCATGATCGCTTCTGAGTTGGTATTCAATGCCCCTGCAGATGGCTATACCGTTCTGATGGCCACGGCTGATACGAACTCCATCAACCCTAACGTGTACAGCAAGATGAGCTATGTGGCGCGAGACTTCCGTGGCATTGCACCTGTGGCCAAAGTCAACTTCATGCTGGTAGCTCGCCCCGGCCTGAATGCGAATAGCCTGAGCGAATTGATTGCGCTGGCCAAAAGCAACAACCTCTCCTATGCCTCATGGGGTGTTGGCAGTACATCTCAGGTGGCGATGGAAATGTTCAAAGCCAAGGCCGATCTCAAAATACTGCACGTCCCTTTCCAAGGTGCTGCGCCTGCATTTCAAGCCATCATGGCCAGCCAAGTGGATGTCATGATGGCCCCCGCATCGATCGTCATTCCAGCGCTCACCAAAGTCAAGGTGTATGGCATCGCCTCACCTGAGCGTTTTGCTGGAACACAGGTGCCCACATTGACTGAGCAGGGTTATGCAGTGGATGCAGACGCTTGGGTTGGCTTGCTCGCACCCCCCAAAACACCACAAGCTGTATTGGATCAAATCTACAAGCAAGTCAGCGCAGTAACGGCTGACCCGGATATGAAGAAACGCTTACAGGATATTGGTTTGTCAAGTTTCACGCCTGCCATGAGCCAAGAACAGTTCCATAACTACATGGTGTCTGAGATCGACAGGTGGGGCAGTGTGATCCGCAACGCAGGCATACGACTGGACAACTGACGCCACAGAAGACTTCACAAGCTGGGTGGAGCAGTTCCATCCAGCCAGCGAAGACCCAAGCCCGTCGAGCGCTCCTCAATGTAGCCACCATGGGGGGCCGCAAAATGTGCCGGCAACATGAGGGTGTGGTGCTCGCAGCAGTGGTGCAGCATTCGCAGCCGGGATCGGTAAGAGACCTCGGAGTCGAAACAAGCGACTGTACTTAATTCAGGTTGGTAGACCTGCATCGGATGGTGAATAACATCGCCTACAAACAAGGCTTCTTGCTTTGGCGTGTGCAATTTGAGCATGGCATTTCCAGGTGTGTGCCCTGGTGCCAACTCCACTGTAAACAAGTCATCCACCTCATAACCGTCTTCGATCATCAGCGCCTGCCCGGCTTTAACAACCGGCAAAATACTGTCGTCAAAGGCTTTACGCATAATGGGATTAGGGTGGTCGAACGCTGAGGCGTGCTCATATTCAAACCTGGAGAACAAGTATTTGGCCTTAGGGAAAGTTGGCACCCATCGACCATCCCGCAGCACCGTATTCCAGCCTACATGGTCAGCATGCATGTGCGTACACATCACCATGTCAAAGTCTTTCGGCTCAAAACCAATGACGCGCAGACGTTCCAGAAAATCACCCTGACGGAGATGCCAGTGCGCGCGCGGCATACGATCTTTGTCGTTGCCAATGCAGGCATCGATCAGCAAGGTGTGTTTTTCAGTTTTCACCACCCAACTGTGCATACTTAAAACCAGCGCATCCGACTCGGGGCGATAGTGATCAGGCACCATCCATTTCGGCAAGCCAGCAACTGACTCTGGGTCAAACCGCGGAAAAAAAGTCCGCGCCATGAAACTGGCGTCGATGGATTCTTCAATCCGGTAAATCTGTGCCGAGCCCAGATCCATGAAAGGATTTTGCATAGATTTTGAAATGAGGGTTAAATTTCAGGCGTATCGTATTTCAAATTCGACGGAGATCGGCGAGGGAAAACCTCCTTCTCTTTTTGACAATCATCTCACGACAGGTACTGAGAAAATAGGCTTTCAGTCACCGTGATGACTGACTTCATGCGTCCATTGCGTTCAAATAAAAATCTCCACATCACAGAGCAATCCCTATGAAATTCGGCGTCTTTGATCACCTTGACAACAGTGGTGCATTTTTGAGCGACTTCTACGAAGATCGTCTTCAATTAATCGAGGAATACGACCGAATTGGTATTCATGTCTATCTCACAGCCGAGCACCACGCAACCCCTCTGGGCATGTCACCCTCCCCTTCGGTTTTTCATTCGGCCGTAGCGCAACGAACCAAACGCATATTGTTTGGACCGCTGGTCTACACGCTGGCCCTGTACCATCCTCTTCGGTTAGCCGAGGAGATTTGCATGCTTGACCACATGAGCCGTGGTCGCTTTCAATTGGGCGTTGGCCGCGGTATATCCCCCTACGAATTGGGCTACTACGGGGTGAACCCCGATGAAGCGCATGCGCGTTACCTCGAATCCTATGAAGTGGTCATGCAGGCATTAAAAGCAGCCCATTCCAGTCCGCGTGAACTGACTTACCAAGGTCATTTTTACCAATACAAAGATGTGCCACTCTCTTTGGCGCCCTTTCAAAGACCGCACCCCCCGCTGTGGTACGGCGTCGGCGATCCCAATGGCGTGACTTGGTGCGTTGCCAACCGCTGCAACATCGTGGGCAATGCGCCTCTGGATCGGATCCGAATCATTACGGACCGATACCGTTCAGAGTGGGCAGCCGCGGGTCACAGCGCCGAAACCCTGCCCCTGATGGGCACAACACGCCACATGGTGATCGCACCCACAGAAAAAGAGGCCCAAGATCTTGCACGGAAAGCCTACACCCGTTGGTACACGAGTTTCATGTACCTTTGGGAAAAACATGGCACCAAACCAGGGGCTCACTTTCCGTCAACCTGGGACGAATTGGCAGGCGCAGGCCGTGCCATGGCCGGAACACCCGAGTCTGTTCGTGAACAACTGTTGCAACAAATCGAGGTTTCAGGCATCAATTTTGTGCTGACCCGTTTTGCTTTTGGCGACCTGCCTTTAGTCCATTCCAAACGATCGGTGTCTTTGTTCGCATCGGATGTCATGCCTTGGATCCTCGAGCGCACGGATGCGCTGCAAACCCACTGAGAAAAAAACATGAAGCTCCAGCGCAATACCTTTATCCTCACACTTATCGCCACTGCACTGGCATGGTCGGCGGGGACTTCTTTAGCGCAAACGCCCGCAACTTGGCCCACCAAAACGGTCAAAATCATCATGCCCAGTCTGCCTGCTGGAAGTCCAGATCGCGTCACACGCATGGTTGCAGAAAAGCTTTCGGTTCGCTGGGGTCAACCCGTGGTGGTGGAGTACAAGCCAGGCGCCACCACAGTGATTGGTACAGACTTTGTTGCACGTGCACCGGCCGACGGTTACACCTTGCTGTCAACCTTCACATCCCTTGTCCAGGCCCCCGCCTTGCTGCCCAAGGTGCCATGGGATCCTGAACGCGACTTCACGCCTATCGTGCAGTTCATTCGCTCCGAAGTCATTTTGCTGGTGCGCAGCGACTCGCCTTACAAAACCTTGGGTGAGTTCATCGCAGGCGCCAAAACCGCCAAATCCAACGGTGCGCCACTCAACTATGCATCGTTTGGCAACGCCTCTTCTTTTCATATCTATGGTGAAGCACTGAAGCGTGGCGCCGGTATTGATCTGACCCACATTCCTTATAAAGGAGAAGCTGCCTCTATCGTCGACCTCATCGGCGGACAGGTGGTGAGCTCATTCAACTCCATTGGCACGGCCATGCCGCACATCAAAAGTGGTCGTGTCAGGCCCCTCGCGTTGGTGGGATCGGTGCGCTCCAAGGTTTTGCCTGAGGTTCCAACCTTTGCTGAGGCCGGCGTGGCCAAGCTCGACACCAGCGGCTGGTTTGGCATGTTGGCCCCCGCCGGAACACCGCGCAGCATTGTGGACAAAATTGCAAACGATACCGCGCAAATTTTGGCACTACCCGAAGTCACTGAGACATTGCGTGGACAGGGTTTAGAGCCCACCGGCTTAGGGCCTGATGCATTTGCTCGTTTTCTGCATGAAGACCTGTTGCGATGGAAAAGTTTGACCCAGGAACTCGGCATCAAAGCCGATAACTGACCCGAATCAAGCCTCTGGAATCCTGTGGTTCAAGGCCTGCTTAAGCGCTTCAAGGCATTTTCACTGACGCAGATTTGGCATCTACTTGGCAACTATTTGGCGTCTACTTGGCATCAATCAAGATAAACGCAATTCGCGCAGGTTGGCCGGATCGGTTGGCCCATGCGTGGTTGGTGCCTCTTTGAATCAGAACGTCACCTGCACGAAGCACGGTTTCTTCTTCATCCAAAATAGCCGTCAACTCGCCTTGAAGCATGAGCGCGTAATCAACGGTTTGTGTTCGGTGCATGCCAGGATGTTCGCCAGGCTTCACCTCGCGATGCGCATCACGGTACATACTTGAAAACGTCGCTTCCATGGCCCGCTGCAATTCTTGCGGATCGGTGGGTTCTGGTGGAATGTCAATGATGCGCAATACCGTACCACCGGGGGGCGGAGAGACGCCTGTATGGTCACTGATACTGTCCGGCGCCTCCCTGGGAGAAGGGGCTGCCTGCGTGCGCCATAAATTGGTCACACGGTAGCCCGGGCGCTGCGTCACGACACGAACAGCAGGGGATGGGCCATCCTCCAAAATATGGGATCGGCCTTGGGCGTCGTCATAGGTGACCACGCGTCGGATCGGGTTAAGTGAAGAGCTCATGAATTGATTTCCAGTTAGGGTCGAACACCACCCGCAGCACGAAATGCAGCGCCTTGCTTTTGAAACTCATCGCGCACCCGCTGTTCCCACTGAGGCATTGACTGATAGGCCAGTATTTGATTGCTCTTGAGTGCGGCCTCTTTCACGGGATCAGATTTCACAGCGGCTGAACAAGCTGCATCAAGTTTAGAAAGAATTTGGGGTGGCGTACCGCGCGGTGCAAAGAGCCCCGCAAAAGAAAGTTGCGTCACATCAATCCCCCCTTCTTTGAGAGTGGGAACATCTGCAAACCCGGGGTGTCGGCGTTCAGAGGCTACCGCCAACAATCGGACGTTCCCTGCTTTGACCTGCGCAGCGGTTGAGGCTGCAATGCTGGTTGCAAAATCAAGTCGCCCCGACAAAAGTTCTTGAATGGATGCTGCATCGCCTTTGAATGGAATGTGAACCAAATCCATCTTCTGATGACGGGCGAGGTCATCGACAGCCAAAAACGGCGCTGAGTTAGGACCTGGCGAACCATACGACAAAGATTTTGTTTTTCCAGCCGCAATCAAATCAGCAATTGTTTTGAAGGGGCTGTCTGCCCTTACCGACAAACCCAGAATATTTTCAGTGATGCCGCAAACGGGTTGAATGGTGTCCGGAGACAGTTTGAGGTCTTTGAGATGGTGGGGTTGAATGGTCACAGGTGTCATGGGTGTGAATGCCAGTGTCAAACCATCCGCAGGGGCTTGCATCAGAACCGTCATGCCAATCACACCTGAGCCACCGTCACGCGAAACGACCACCACACTTTGGCCCAGTTGCTTGTAGATCTGATCGGCCACGGCCCGGGCCATGATGTCGGTGGAACTTCCTGCAGCCCAAGGATTGATCAGCGTGATCGGACGTGAAGGGTAAGTGTCTTGGGCCATTGCAGACGTTTGGCATCCGAGAATCATCACGCCCAGGATGCCTGACACCCATGTGGTCCATTTGTTCATGCTCGGGGTTCCTTTTAAGCTCGAGACATTCGAGCACGTGATGACATTAAAAAAGCTGAGAAGTGTTCAAATCTTAACGACCCCTTGACTCGCAACACTGACACATTGCGGACTCCACGCGCAAGGGTATTTACCGATATGGTCCGAACCGACATCTGGCCTAAAGTTGACCGCTGTTACCCATGAAAAAGACCGCTTAAACGGTCTTCGACTCACACTCATCCCCCTTAGGAGTTTTTAATATGCGACAGGCTGTCATTGTTTCTTATGCGCGTACCGGTTTGGCCAAAGCAGGTCGCGGAGGATTCAACAATACGTCCAACATGACGATTTTGGGTCATGCCATCCGTGCAGCGGTGGCGCGCTCCAAGGTCGATCCGGCAGAGATCGAAGACGTCATTGCCGGATGCGTTGCTGCTTCAGGCAACGTCGCCCGTGCAGCCGGTTTGCTGGCCGGACTCCCAGTGACCACTTCAGGCATGACCTTGCACCGCGCCTGCTCATCAGGCTTGAATGCTATTGCCGTGGCGGCGCATCAGATCGTCGAAGAAGGCGCGGACATCATGGTCGGCTGCGGCGTGGACTCCATCAGCTTTCAAGGCGGCGGCGGTGGTGGACGCGACGAATCCCTGACGGACACCCACCCTGCGATTTGGATGCCCATGATCGAAACCGCCGACATTGTGGCCGAGCGCTACAAGATCAGCCGCGAGTACCAGGATGAGTTTTCTCTGCTGTCCCAACAACGCATGGCGGCGGCACAAGCAGCCGGCAAATTCAAAGACGAAATCATCTCAGTCAAAACCCAGATGAAGGTCGTTGACAAGGTCACCAAAGCGGAATCCTTCGTTGACGCCGTGGTTGACCGCGACGAATGCAACCGCCCAGACACCACGCTAGAAGGTTTGGCCAAACTGGAGCCCGTCAAAGGTCCCGGCAAATACATCACTGCTGGCAATGCCAGCCAGTTGTCAGACGGTGCTGCAGCGGTGGTCCTGATGGAGGCCAAAGAAGCCGAGCGTCGAGGACTGCAGCCCCTGGGTGCATTCAAGGGCTGGGCCGTGGCCGGCTGCGAACCCGATGAAATGGGCATTGGACCCGTATTTGCTGTACCGCGACTTCTGCAACGCCATGGCTTGAAAATCAGCGATATTGATTTATGGGAACTCAACGAAGCTTTCGCGAGCCAATGTTTGTACAGCCGGGACCGTTTAGGAATCGATCCCTCGATCTATAACGTCAATGGCGGCTCGATCGCCATTGGTCACCCCTTTGGCATGACCGGCGCCCGTCTGAGCGGCCATGCGCTGATGGAAGGCCGCCGACGTGGGGCCAAAAATGTGGTGGTCTCTATGTGTATCGGCGGCGGCATGGGCGGCGCTGGACTGTTTGAAGTCTATTGAACACTTGACTTAGAAACTTGCCATGACCACAGCTTTACCCGCAGCCACCCTCAGCATCGAAGGCGATATTGCCATTCTTGCGATCAACCACCCCCCTGTCAACGCGCTTTCACAAGTCGTGCGTGAAAGTCTGCTTAAAGGCATGACACAGGCCCAAGCGGACCCTGCCGTGCGTGCCATTGTTTTGATTTGCGAGGGCCGCACATTTCTGGCCGGCGCTGACATCACCGAGTTTGGCAAACCTCCGCAATCACCGTCTTTGTTTGAAGCACAAGACGTTATTGAAATGGGTCACAAGCCCGTGATTGCCGCCATTCATGGCACCTCACTAGGGGGCGGCTTTGAAGTGGCCTTGTGTTGCCATTACCGTGTCGCCGTGCCCAGCGCGAAATGTGGACTGCCCGAAGTGCATCTGGGCATCCTTCCAGGTGCAGGCGGCACCCAACGTTTACCGCGCATCGTTGGCGCGGCCAAGGCATTGGACATGGTCACGGGTGGCCTGCACGTCAAAGCCGCTGAATGCTTGGCCATGGGCCTGGTAGACGAGTTGGTCCCCGAGGGACAGCTGCGACAAGGTGCATTGGCCTTTGCCCGTAAAGTGATTGACGAAGCACGCCCCTTGCGCAAAGTCCGCGACCTGGACGACAAAATGCGCGAGGCACGTGCGCATCCTGAACTTTTTGCTGAGTTTCGCAAAACCAACGCCCGCAAATTTCGTGGCTTTTTAGCGCCTGAATACAACATCCGCTGCATCGAGGCCGCAGTCAATCTGCCTTTTTCCGAAGGCATGCAAACGGAGCGCAAACTCTTTTTGGAACTTGTATCCGGACCCCAGTCCATCGCACAACGCTACGCTTTTTTTGCAGAACGCCAAGCCGCCAAAATTCCGGACCTCCCTGCGGATACGCCCTTGGTCAAAGTAGCCAAGGTGGGCATCATCGGTGCAGGCACCATGGGCGGTGGCATTGCCATGAATTTTGTCAATGTGGGCATCCCCGTGGTACTGATCGAAACCGCGCAGGACGCGCTCGATCGGGGCCTGGCCGTGGTCCGCCGCAACTATGAAAATACCGTCAAACGCGGCCGACTTTCTAACGATGCCATGGAAAAACGCCTGGCCATGCTGACGGGCTCGCTGGACCTGCAACGCTTGGCAGATTGCGATTTGATCATCGAAGCCGCGTTCGAAGACATGGCTGTAAAGAAAGCCATTTTTTCTCAACTCGACGCTATCGCCAAGCCCGGCGCTATTTTGGCCACCAACACCTCAGCCTTGGATGTGAACGAAATCGCCTCGGCAGTCTCGCGTCCTGAAGCGGTGGTGGGCATGCACTTTTTCTCGCCCGCCAATGTGATGAAATTACTGGAGGTGGTGCGTGGCGCCCAAACCTCGCACACGGCCTTGGCAACGGCCATGGACATCGGCAAAAAAATCGGCAAAGTAGCGGTGATGTCCGGCGTCTGTCCAGGCTTCATCGGCAACCGCATCTTGCGTGCACGAGGCTTACAGGCTCAGGCCATGTTGATGGAAGGCTGCATGCCTTGGGACATCGATCGCGTGCTGTACGACTTTGGCATGCCGATGGGGCCCTTTGCCATGTCGGATCTGGCGGGCCTCGATTTGGGATGGTCTGCAGCCAGCAGCCAGAGCGCGACCATCCGCGAAGTGCTGTGTGAGAAAGGTCGACGGGGTCAAAAGACAGGCGCAGGCTACTACGATTACGACGAAGCACGGAAAGCACATCCGTCAGAGGTCACGCAGGGCATCATCACCGACTTTATGCAGCGCTCTGGCCACGTTCACCGCGACATCAGTGACACCGAAATTTTGGAACGCTGTCTGTTTGCCATGGTCAATGAGGCCTGCAAAATTCTGGACGAAGGCATCGCCATTCGTGCCTCTGACATTGACGTGGTGTGGGTCAATGGCTACGGTTGGCCCGTCTACCGCGGCGGCCCCATGCACTATGCTGACAACATCGGACGTCAAGTCATTGCCGACAAACTGAAAGCTTATGGCCCTCTGATGGGCGCAGACTTCACAATTTCGGCATCGCTTTTACAAAATTGATGGCTTATGTCTTTTTGTGCTGGAGCAACTTGAAGGCATTGCCAAAATAAATTTTGCGAGCATCTTCGACGGACAAATCCAGCGCTTCAATCGAGCGCAAGCCTTCCCGGATGAACATGGGACCTTCTTCCGGGTCGAAGGGACAATCGCTGGCAAACACCACATGGTCGGGACCAAAAAAGTCCAGGCCGCAACGCAAAGCCGATGCAGAGCCACCCAACACGGTATCTCCGTAGAACATCTTGAAATAGTCCATCGGCGGTTTGGACAAGCGTTTGAGCACCTCTGCTTCTGCGCCATCAGCGCTTCGGCTGCCGAGTTGCGCCCACAAGGTTTCAGCGCGACCTGAAAAATACGGCAACATCCCGCCACAGTGGTGCGTGATCAAACGCAGCTCGGGCAGTTTTTCCAGCAGGCCCGAAAAAACCATGCGGGCCATGGCCACACTGGTCTCCATCGGCCAACCCAGTACCTGCCAAATCTCATACTGCGAGCGTTCTTCACTGGGGTAATCAGACCGAGAACCTGGACGGGTCGGGTGCATCCAAACGGGCAACTGGTGGTGATGCGTGATGCGCTCAAAAATAGAAAAGAACGCAGGATGGTCCATGGCTTGGCCATTCACACTGGTCAGAATTTGCACGCCTTTGGCGCCCAGAGTGTCAATCGCATAGTCCATTTCCAACAAGGCGGCGTCCGGGTTATTCATGGGCAATGAAGCCACAAAACCAGGGAATTTATGCGGCCATTGCCGGCAAATTTCGGCCATGCCTTCGTTCGCCACACGGGCATAGGCAGGAGAGTCTTCGGGGCTGCCCAACATATCGGGAGATGGCACCGCCAAAGAAATAATTTGCTGAACATCCGGAAACTGTTCGAGCATGGCCACGCGTGCAGGCATGTCCCACAGCAAGCGCAGCTGAGTCATGCGTTTGACCATGCCAGGCTCTTTGCCGTGGGCTTTGACTAAATCCACATAGGCCGGAGGCATCACATGGTTGTATATATCTATTTTCACAGTGCTCACGGTATCCCTTTGTGTTGAGTTTCCAACGCAAGTTTAAAGTCATCTTTCAAACCGAATGCACCTAACAGCAATTAAAAAGGGCTCGGTGCAATCGGTCTGCACCCGATTTCTCGCACAGCACCTGGCAGTCCATTTCACCACCCCACAAGGCAAGCGCTGTCATACTTCAGTTCAATCAAAATAAAAGGTTTAAAAATTGACTACACAAGGACTTGCCAACCGCCCCCGAGTCGGCGTCATCGGATTGGGCATTATGGGCTCGGCCATGGCGAGCAACTTGGTCAAAGCGGGGTTCGAGGTTTTTGGTTACGACCCCGTTCCAGCTGCCAGACAAGGACTGAAAAAAGCAGGGGGTCGTGCCTGCAAAAACGTCCATGAGCTGACTCAAGAAGCCCAACACCTGGTGCTGTCGCTTCCAAGCGAAGCTGCACTGGACCAGGTGTGCTCAGAGTTGCTCGCCACAGGTCACAAAGGCTTGATTGCGGCAGACACCAGCACCTTGCCAGAGGCCTGCAAACTGCGCCATAAAAAAGCCTTGGCACGGCGCGGCATCACCTTGCTGGACTGCCCGCTTTCGGGTACGGGCGCGCAAGCGCAGAGCCGCGACTTGGCAGTCTATGCCAGCGGCAACGCCAAGGCCATCAAAGCCTTGCATGCTGTTTTTGCAGGTTTTGCACGCGTGCGCTATGACGTGGGTGACTTTGGCAATGGCATGCGCATGAAATTGGTAGCCAACTTGCTTGTGGCCATCCATAACGTGTCATCTGCCGAAGCCATTTTGATGGGTGCTCGTGCAGGTTTGGATCCTGCCACAATCGTGAAAGTTGTGGCCGATGGGGCCGGTGGTTCACGCATGCTTCAAGTGCGCGGACCCATGATGGTGAACCGAACTTGGCAAGAAGCCACCATGAAAGTATCCACATGGCAGAAAGACATGCAGCTGATCCAAGATTTGCTGCAAGCCACTGACACCCCTGCCCCGCTGTTTTCAGCCACTTTGCCCATCTACAACGCCGCGATGGCCATGGGTCATGGCATGGACGATACAGCGGCGGTTTTTTCGGTGCTGGAAAGATGGACGCAATTGGCACCCAAACTTTAAAAATCAGGCTGGACTTGAAGTGCTCACTCAGCCTACACTGAACATCAACTTAAAAGGAGACTGGCATGATGAATGACGACAAAACCTTGGATTTTCCAAGCACCGACTTATCCGATGAATCAGCGGCACGTCGCGAATTGATGAGATACGGGTTGGCCTCCCTGGCCACCTTGGCCACGGTCACGCCGTCTCATTTATGGGCACAAAGCACTTACCCCAATCGACCCTTGAAAATGATGGTGCCTTGGCCGCCGGGACAAGCCACAGATTTGGCTGGACGCGTGGTGGCGCAAGAAATGTCCAAGATTTTTGGCCAGTCCGTGGTGATAGAAAACAAAGCAGGTGCCGGGGGCTCCATAGGCACAGATTCTGTCGCCAAATCGCTGCCCGACGGGTACACCATCCTGGCGGCATCCAGCGGGCCCTTCACCATCAGCCCCTTGCTCACAAAAACACCTTATGAGCCAGAGAAGGATTTTCAACCTGTGGCCATGATCGGCATGTCGCCCTATGTGCTGGTCACAGCGCCCAACTTTCCAGCCAAAGATTTGCGTGAATTCATTGCGCTCGTCAAATCAAATCCGGACAAATACAGTTTTTCGTCCTCTGGGACTGCCGCCACAGCCCATTTGATTGCGGAATCTTTCAACACAGCCCTCGGTTTGAAAGTGATGCACGTGCCTTACAAAGGTTCAACACCTGCCATCACCGATGTCATCGGAGGTCAGGTCGCTTATTGCATTGAAACAGCTGCATCAACAATGCCTTTTGTGCGCAGCGGTCGCTTGCGTGCGTATGGCGTCTCACTTGAAAAGGGCAGTTCAGTGACGCCAGGGATTCCTCCGTTTGCAAGTTTTTCCGGTTTCCCGGGCTTGGCGGGGTTTGATTTGGGTGCTTGGCTGGGTGTCGTGGTCCCTACAGGAACCCCCCCTGCAGTGGTTGAGAGATTGAGTGCTGCCATCGAGAAAATCATGACAGCATCAGAAGTGAAACAAGCGTTTTCCAATATTGCGGTTGAAATCGATTACCGACGCGCTGAAGATTTTTCCAAATATTTAAAGTTCATTTCAACGCGCTTCAGTGATGTGATCAAGGCCAATGGCATCAAAGC
>Ga0164294_10003540_pt1 | contig 13865 bp, 15 predicted proteins | sample GEODES005metaG_FD_111479 | JGI IMG/M metagenome (GOLD analysis project Ga0164294, IMG submission 111479) | Oligotrophic lake water microbial communities from Sparkling Lake, Wisconsin, USA - GEODES005 metaG | ecosystem: Environmental > Aquatic > Freshwater > Lake | place: USA: Sparkling Lake...
AATCTTCTGCCTAGCTCGTTCTGCCTTGACAGCCGCTTGACCCTGTTTAACCCTATCCTGCATGGACTTGATGCGCTGCTGATCTGGGGTTAAGGGCTTGATAGTGGCTACTTCCGTGATTGCTGAAGGGTAAGCAACGATGGAGTCCATACCAAACTGATACTGCAGGATTAAACGTGCGTGTACGGGACTATCAGCAAATACGACTGTTTTAACCAATTGACCTTTTACACGCACACTGGCTTGATACTTGTTCATACAAGTATTTAGTTGGCCTACTTACCAAAGCCACTTCTTAGACTGGCGCTGGCTATTTCAATTTGACTATCAAGCTCCCCTGCTTCGACTGCAATCTTGATGGTCTCTAAGGCTTTGACTAAAGCCTCTCCACTTTCAACTTCTACGCTGGGCTTGCCCTTTGCTAGATCAATCGTCCAGCTACCATATCTGACAGAAAAACACACTTTGCCTTCATCACTCTGAAACCACCAAGGCTTAATACGTTTAGGTACTTCTACTTGCTTAATTATTCCGGTTTCACGATCTTTGACGCTTCTGAATTTGGTGACCACAAACTGAGTGCCCTCTAGCTGGCTTTTGGCCAATTGAATCTGCTCCCAGAGTTTGCTGGATAACTTATTCCTGCGAACAACGATAGCGGGCATATTACGGGGCTTTTTAACAGTTACTAATTTGAGATTACTTAAGACGCTCATTTGATTCTCCTAGGTAGTTAATGGGCATATACAAGTTAATTTCGAATTGGCAAATGGACGACCTCTATTTGATTTGGCTAATTTTGGATAGAAAAAATACGGTTTTTGTTAACAAGGGCTAAATATTTACGAGTCGCGTAATGAGTTGCATTGAGATGCGGTTAAGAAATAAGTTGCAGTAAGAGATGCAGTTAGTTGCTATATTGGGTACAAATGAGTAGCTCTGACCAGCAACTCAAGCAACAGCAACTATCTTTTGTCCCTGCCTCTCAAGCAACACCGCGACTCCTTTCAAAATTAAAGGAGATTAAAAATGAAAGAAATCACAGCCCGCTTATGGGAAAACAAAATGTATGGAACAACCTACGCCAAAGGTCAATATCGCAAAGCCATCTACAACGGTACATTGGAGATCATTGATCCCTACGCCAAGTATTTAGTGGATTTTGAAGAGATTGAGGCTTGGTTTCACTTTGCCAAAAGTCCAGTACACATTGAAATGGCTTCACGCCTAGGCAATATTCCTGTAAATGAGAATCACGTATTAATGAGCTGGATCTATCACTACGCAAATGGTGTGAAGAATGCTGTTGAGGGGTATGCAGCGTTAGATATGAACTACAGCAGAATCACTATACAAATTAACGATACGGCCCATGGGATTAATGACTATTGGGAATTGCCTGTACGTAGTTGCATTGCTAGGATTCCGGGCAAACCCACTCCAGCACTTATCGCTACAACCCTTGCGGAGCTTAATTCGCCTCAAAAACCGTCTACAAACGGTGTATTTGCCGGGGGATATAAGCATGCACTTGAACACCTTCAAAAGCACGCTATCCAGTGATTTGAGGCATTTACTGAGGTCGTCGTCTTTAGACGACAGATCTGGGTAATTTTTGCTAAATACATATAGAAAGATACAGGTTAAGAAAATTACACTTTTCTTAACCTGTCATATAAGTCATTGAATTACATAGGTCTTTTTTGTCGGGTTAACCGACAAAATTAAGGTCGACCTTTTTGCAATAAGAAAACATACTTAAAACGCACCTTTTATTTATGGAGAAATTAAAAAATGGCACAAGCAAAAACCTTATCCCAAGCAGAACTTGATCAAGTACTTGATTACGTTAGCACCAAAAAATACGCTCTACGTGATCGAGCAATCATTCTTACTAGCTTTCTAGGTGGCCTTCGTGTTGCTGAAATAGCCAGCTTAAAAATGGGTGATGTAGTTAATCCCGATGGCACAATCAAGAATGAAATACGCCTTTCAGCCGAGCAAACTAAAGGCAAGCATCCTAGAACCGTCTTTGTGTCGCAACGTCTACAAACTGAATTAGCCGCATACTTAACGACAAGGCATATTAAAGATCAAAGTATCCCTTTCTTTCATACTTATAACCGATTGGGGTTTACCGCAAATGGACTTTGCGTATGGTTTCACCAGCTTTATAAGAATGTAGGCATAAGCGGCGGTAGTAGCCACTCGGGTAGAAAATTCTTTATCACCACATTGGCCAATAAAGGTATCGGTGTTCGAATCTTAGCCAGTCTTGCTGGTCACAGGTCTATTGCAGTAACTCAGAGATACATCGATGTTAATGATGAACAAAAGAGGAATGCGGTTGAGTTAATCTAACTTAGATCTCTTAGTTTTATTTGTTTGACCCATTTTTTTTCAGTCAAAGGCAACTTATTTCGTGAAATAGCGTGATCCCTCATCGAGAGATATTTAAACTGATGCTTCAGTACTGCTTGATATGTACGCTGATAATCAAAATTTACCCCCTTAATCGGAGAAAGACTGGGAAACCTGCCTCTAGCTGCATTTTCTGAAAGATATAACGCCTCTTTAAGCATCTTACTAACTAGCTGACCAACTCGCTCTCTAGCATCTAGATTTTTAGCGGTTGGCTTATCTACACCTTCCAACTCCTTAGCCCATTTAGCTTCAACGTTGATAAAGCTTGCCAAGAAAGCACCGATGCGCCAGTTTTCAATTTTCTTGTTATAAAACATTTTGTAGGACTTATACGCAATTATCCAATACCGCTCATTCAATGTATCAATTCTAATTTTGTTAGAAATAAACTCAATTGGAATTACTTTTTTATTCTTAGATTTTTCTAATGCATCTAGTAAATGTGAAACTTCAGCTAACAGCTTACTTCTAGATTTTTTAGTATCTAAATTAACTGTTAAAACATCAGGAGTGAGATCTCCATAGAAATGATTAGCTGCTCCACCTTTCCACCAGTCATCAAAAGAAATTCCATAAACATTCCCAATTTTCTGATAGAGATCATCAACTTCCTTTAACTCTTCAGTAATTTTTTCCTTCATTTTTCCAGTATTAATCGAATGAATTTTTTGGTAACTCGGACTAATTAATAGAAAAGAAAAAAATAATTCATGCTCAAGGGTTGGCAGCTTGTTTAGAGTCTCCCATTGCTTCCCGTATGGCGCCAAAACTGTCATAAAAACCTTAGCTCAAATTGATACGTATCGATTTAGACAGGATTTACGAATTTTTGCAAGTCAGGCAAATTTAACCCCGTTAGCAGCGCCCTCTTCAAATATTTGCCTATTTCGAAGACCAAAAAATGCTGAGAAATCAGCAAAGCCTTTCTAGGCCTATGGCTAAGGAAAGTTTGATTAGTAATTATTAACAAGGAGGTCAATATGACCGAAGTTTTAGATGCAATGAGGGTGGAAACCAATACCACCTCGGATTTAGCTGAAAAAGTCAGCTTAAATAACCGTAAAGAGATTGGCGATGTAGTGGACAGACTCATAGCTGAGCGTAAATCTTGGCAATCCAATGAGTTTGCCCGTAGTAATCAACGCCTGTACCAGATCCTTCAGAGTTGCTACATCCTGTACAAAGATATGTCTGGTGTAACTGGCGAGAAATTGGCCCTTAAACGAGCTTTCAATAAGTACTGCGATGAACTAGGTTGCAATTTCAAAGACAGTACTCACTTGATGGTCAAAGTAGTTAGCTGCGTATTTGGTAGCGATAATCGCCGCCGCACTTCAAGCTATGCCAAAGCCTTACGTATAGCAGCAGAAAAACGCATTGGGGCTTTGGATGTTCCTAAATTCCTAAGTGATGCTGGAGGTGTTGAAGAAATCCGTAGAGAAAGTAAATCAACCAAAGCCAATACCAAAGAAAAGGCAGCGGTTGGCTTAACTCTAATGGAAAGTAAAGCCTTAGCCTCAGCCCAAAGCGATGCCTTAAATGCAGTATTTGATGAGGCTGCTTATGAGGGTGCGGTGTTATTGCTGTCTACTCGTAAAGTAGATGGAAGCTTCCAAATTAAGTACGTAATTCAAAATGGCGTACTTATTACCAGTGCCCTAGCCCATCTTCCAGCACTTCTTAAAGAAAAAGAAGTAACAAAGGCAGAAGAGTCTAAGGCCGCCAATGACGAGCAAGCTCGCTCTGAGGCAGTTGATCAAGCACTAGCTGCTTAAAAACTGGGTAATGCTGATAGGTCTAAAGAAATAGGCAAATCCACCATGAATTAAAAGGAGAACCCGTCATGGCACTTGTAATTAAACCCCCAGCGATGCTGGATGATTTTCCCTTGATGCCGCATTCGCGTACCAAGTTAGAAATGATTATTGATGGCACCTCACCAGTGCCAGGTAGTAAAAGCGGTATTTTATTGTATGGCATCTATGGGACAGGTAAAACCACGATGGCCGAGCTGCTACCTGGTTGGATCGAGACTGCTCGGACAACTGATGCACTAAGCAATGTGTCTGCAGGTCAATTAGTTGATGCTGCCGAGCCTAACTACACCCTCTATTCTTGTGCGCAAGGGCAGAATGGTTCAGTTTTAATGGGCAACATTCAAACTCATACAAGTTTAGTGAGCTGGAATACTAGCAACTTACATTATGTGATCTTAGATGAGGTTGACTTACTGACTGTGGCTGCTAGTGCGTCACTGAAATCCATCATGAATCGTAAAGATGTGATTTTTATTCTCACAACTAACCATTTGAACAAAATTGATCGTGGCGTACAAGATCGTTCAATTTTGATTGATTTAAACGCTCCACCAGTAAATGCTTGGGTCTCTAAGATCCAGGCAATTTATCAAGCATCTGGTATGGCAGTACCAAGTCACCAAGCAATCACAGGAATTGTGCAAGCAGGCAATGGTTCAGCTCGAAATATCTTGACTGATATTCAGGTGGCTGAAGCTAAACGTAACCAAGGAGGCGGTAATGTCCAGTAAAAATATTGAGCGCCACCTATTAGACATATCAATACAAGCTTTAGGCTATGTTTCTGATGGTTCTTCTGACTTATTTGAGCTAATTGAACTAATTGAGCTGGCATGTCGGCATAGGCAATTTGTAGGTCCCGTGCAGTTTGAAGATTTTTGGCAAAGCGAGGATCAGGATAATCAAGCTCCCCAGCTTTTTCTACAGTTCAAGTTCTCACCTGCTGCACTAAGACGATTCCAGGAAAAAAATCAGGATATACATCAATTTAGCTGGGAATTGGTATTACCTCACGTCAACTACCTAGACAAAGATAAAAAACCAACTGACTCGGTTGACTATTTGATGCTTGGATCAGTGAAATTTAAAAGCTCTAACGGTGAGTGCTTTACAGATGAAGGTGTCCTAGATTTTCTAGAAGAAATTTCTAACGCATTAAGTAACTAATTAATTATAAGGAACGGATCATGAAACACATATTAATTAACCTCCATATCACCATTAAAGACGATGGAGATATTAATACCAATAGCACTAGATATAAGCCGTATATCTGGCCCCGCACAGGCATCTATTGCCCATCCAAGTCTACTAAAAGTGCATGGTCAAGCTATTTGAAAACATTACCTGCTGCCTCTAAACAAAAAACTGAGACGGCAAAAGTTATTACATTCCCAACTTGCAAGTTATTGGAGGGTATGAAATGAACGGCTTAATTGGCAATACAGATTCTGCTAAATTTATTTTTGTTGCCATTGAAGATGAATCTCAACTACCTAGTAAAGGGATGATGAAAGAATACTTTCCAAATCACCAGATGAATATATATAAGGCCTGGGGTTACTTTAGCAATAGCTTTGAATCAATTGAGAGCTACATAAAAATTACTTATGATGGGATAGATAGTCATGGGCGTTGGAGCCCTAATAAATCTCGTTGCATTAGTCATGCAATCCGGCTTAATTCTACATGTCCCTCTAATTCCTTTTTTGCTCTTCAATATAGCCATCTTGTCGTCGCGTACTATCATCTCAGTCATGCCCTTATGAATGAGTTATCCGATCTCCTCAAAGTTATTGAAGAAACTAATTCCTTAATTGATTCCGTTATTAGTTGCAAAGAGAAACTGACCCAAGGTATTGATACGGTCTCTAAACATCAATTGCCAGATCTAAAAATGAGCGATCCATCCATGCAATCAATTTCTCAATTATTTGATGGCTATGGGGATGGCGCAAGGCAGGAGTTATCTCGGAGACTTAATGACTGGCATAGTCGGGCTATATGGACCTAGATCTAAGCCAACTTTTCAGCTGCCATCATAGGAGTAAGTTTTGAGTAATGACGCTCAATCATTAAAGTCGAAGTACCCATTTGCCTAGCGAGGGTGTGTATGTCAACACCTTCAGCTAGTGCGAATGTGGCATAGGTATGGCGTAGGCTATATAACGTTCTATTCTTGCCAGTAGCATCCTTAAACAAGCCAGATTCAACCATGAGCCGCTCAAACACACTATCTAGACTATGCGGTGCATCACCCTCAGGAAATACAAATACCTTGCGATCCAACTTGGCTTCAATAACAGCATCTAGATTCGGATAAGGTAAATCCTGCCAAGCAATCAATCGCTCTATGGCCTCAACCACAAAATGCTTGGCAATCAGATACCTAGGCCCTGTCTTTCCCGATACCCAAACTCGTAAATACCGCTTCTCACCTATCCAATGCCATTGCAACGATTTCCAGCGGATTGGCATGCTCTCAGTGCCCTGCCTTATGCCCGTTCCCAGCAAGAACTCCACATAAACTCGGCAAAGTCTACGCATATGGTTACTGCGTTGATTACGACCAAAACGTTCCCAGTCCTGCATGTATTCCAGCAGATACTTGATTTCCTGTTGATTAAAGGCTGGTCTGATTTCTGCCCTATCAGCAACTACCTCCAATAAAGGAACTGTTCTATGCTGATGAATCAAGCCCTGAGCCCTAGCCCGTTCAATCACCCGCTTGTATAGCCCGGCATGCCGCCTTTGCGTATAAGACTTGGGATCCTTACCCATCCGAGATATTCGCCAAGCCGCATAGTCATCTACTAGCTCTTGGGTAATTTCATTGATTTGATAGGCGCCAAAAAATGGGATTAGGTACTTGGTATAGATATGAATGTAGTCAACATGGGTACGTTTATCGGGATTGGCATGGACTACTCGGGCAGCTGCAGCAAGTTCTTGCGTGGCCAATTGCCGAAAAGTCCGAGTCTTAACGGCTAAATCACTGGCCAGCTTGACTTTGACTGTCTCGTATATAGAAATAGCCTGGGTAGTGGCTTCAGCCAATTGAGCCGATCCAGTGCTAGCGGAATGCCAAGTGCCAGTAGCAAGCTTGAAGCGGCATTGCCATTGGTGACTATGAGGCCTCTTATAGAGAGTCAGATCGCCATCAAGCAGTTTGATGGACTCTTGATCAAGAGTTGTGGCGGCAAATAAAAACGATAGATTATTCATAACAAGCGTCCTTTTAAGTGACGCTTGTAGCTTAATTTCAGATTTAATTAAGGTCGATCGGAAAATTTGTCGGGAAAACCGACATTTTGGAGTACTCTGTTAAGCGACGATTACATACTTGCTTTCAGATTAAGGTTTGGAAGAACTGAACATGAAAATTGATTTAAAGAGTGCTTAAAAGTGCCGATTAAATAAACGCATAAAAATGTAGTAGCATTACCTTATGTCTGAAATCTCCGAATTAACTCACAAACTTATTGCTTTTAGAGATGCTCGTGATTGGAAGCAATTTCACAATCCAAAGGATCTGGCTGTTGCACTTTCTATTGAGTCAGCAGAATTACTTGAAGCATTTCTTTGGAAATCTTCTGAAGAAGCCTCTAAAGATAAAATTAAAGAGGAATTGGCTGATGTTCTAGCCTATGCCTTTCTACTTGCTAATGAATGTGGACTAGATGTTGCTGAAATAGTCTCTGCCAAGATTGAAGCTAATAGTCTCAAATATCCAGTTGATAAAGCTAAAGGTAGCGCAAAGAAATATAACGAGATTTAATTCTTAGCTCTTAGCCTATCTTGAAAATATGCCTGGGTTTCAGGATCAGTACAAAAGACATAGCATCCCTTCATTCCACGAGTCATCAAAGTCCTATAGGTATTTCTAATAATTCCATCAGCTTTCTTATTTGCCAAATCTGGATTCGTCTTCAATAGTTTCTTAAATCCACTAATTGATTTATCAGTCTTAGCTCTTGCGATGGGATTCGTAATTACTTCACCGTTACGCACAATCAGATCGTCACCAATGATCACACCAACATAATCAACCTCTAAACCTTGACAGGTATGAATACAGCCCACTTCTGATACTGAGTCAGGGGCTTGTATCCATAAAGATCCATCTGTATCTAAGTTCCACTGCATTCCAAAGTCGAAATTTGGAAGACTAATATCAAATGCCGATTTATCAGCCCTACTAATCCAATTCCAACAATAGCCCGCAACAATTCTTGCTTTATTGTTAATCTTATTTTTATTAAAGATCAACTCTTTTAGATCATTAGGATTAGATAAAACTTGAAAATCATACTCAAGTCCATCTAATGTCTTATTTGCCGTCTCCCTAATTCCCAAAACATCATCTAGCCAAGCTAGATAACCATCAGAACCATTACATCTAAACTGTGACTCTAATGCCATATGGTGGACTGTGGCATTTTCTAAATTCGCCCACTTTTCAATTTCCTCCTTGCTACCAATATCACTAAATGTAACTTTTTGATCTTCATCAATAAAGAAGATGGACAACTTACTAGATTTAATAATTTCTTTAACTTGGTTTTCTCCAATATTTTTAAACATTCCAGACTTTTCATTCAAGCGATGTGCTTCATCCACAACTAGAACATCAAATGCATTGGGCCCCAATGAATGAAATGATCCTGAGCCAGTAAATAGGTTTGAAATAGCAGACTTCCTCATTGACCCAGTCAACTTCGCTTCATATACAGCTCTTGGTGCCGCATTTTTAGTAATGTATTGAGCAACTAATCTAAGCTGTTGAATAATGTTTACTAACAGATTAACTGCCACGACTGACTTCCCAGTTCCAGGCCCACCCTGAACAATCAGAACATTTTTGTTGGTTGGAGAAGATTCTTTCGCCAACTTAATTGCAGTTTCATACACTAATTTTTGCTCATCGAGCATGATGAATTCAGGATTTCCTGCAATCATCTTTGCAAGACTGTCAGCTAGACTCTTAGATGGCTTGATTTTCCCATTCTCTATACGGAACATTAAATTAGACTTGTCACCATGCCTCACAAAACTTTTAATAAATGTCTTTAGCTTTTCCTTTTCATCTTTACCTTTAAGAAATACAGGTGCCCTCTCAATATAGGGCTGATAGAAGCTATTTTTGATTACATCATCTTCAATATAATTATGAAGATAGGCGCAAGGTGCAAGATGAATATTGTCTGTATAGACTGTTTCATTCAATTGATTTAGTAATTCACTGTACGACCATGCCTGATAGGAAGGATGGCTTGTCTCAGCCAATCCATGCTGGAATCTTGTTTTAACAATAGCATCTTTATCTGTTAATTCAGCAGACTCCCATTGTTTTAATTCAATAATTACAACTTGATCATTATTTGCTTGATCTTGCCCAGTTAATATGAAGTCAATTCTTTTGGATGTTTGCGGGATTGAATACTCAATACTTACGCCAGCATCATTTGGGATTTCTTCATCATCCATGACTGCGCCCATAAATCGCATAGACTCTTGCCAAGACCTTAATTCGTTTTTAGCAACCTTATGTCCTGTCTTGAGCTTATAAGTTACCTCAATGATCTCGTGTATTTCATTTGAGATTAGATCTTTTATAAAACGTTCCTTATTGGATTGGTAGATGATCATTTTTTATATTTCACCTATCCCGCAGATCTTTAAAAAATCATAAGTCTGATCGTAAAAAGTCTTTTTTCTTGTTGGGTCAGTATCATTACCATCTGGAACAAAAATGACTATCCCTTGTCTGCCACGAGTTAGTAAAACGCGATAAGAGTTTGCGATGTACTTTTGTTTTTCAAGATCATGAACTGACTGCCATTTTGAGCCAGAGAAGTTATAGGTGATCCATTTGCCATCTTCAACTCTAAAGTTCGCATCCCAACATACGCCAACCCAATCAATCTCTAATCCCTGCACATCAAATTCTGTAGCAACATCTTCTAAATAATGCGAAGAACGAATATCAGATTTACCTTTCAGAAACCATAGTGTTGGATCTATTTCGCCTTTAACAAATATGCCAGATGGCTTTAATCTTATTGCGTTAGATGAAGCAACCAATCCAATACGCTCGCTTCCTCGAGCCCACTGCCTCAATTGATCTTTTGCCTTCTCTAAATCACGAGTTAGATAAATTGGATAGTTAGTTAGATGCTCTTTAATTTCTCTTGCCCTAATCGCATCTCCTGAAATGACTGCACTTATAAATGCGGATAGTTTCTCGGCTCTAAACGAACGTAATGAAACAGAGAGGTTAAGATCAGGCTCAATGTGCAGTTTGAGTGGCCCTTGGTCTTCCAGCCACTCTCTACTTAATGCGTAATCCGATTTAAAGATTTCATCGGAAAAATGTATTTCCCAATCCTGATAGTTTTCTTTCAGGGCTGTAATCCACTCTGTAATACCAGCCTCCCCAGTATTAATCTCCTGCCCGCCACCAATCAAACACACAACTACACACCAGTCTTTGTGGCGATTCATTACGGATAGCAGGAAGTCAGGTTCAGACATGGAAAAGTTATCTTGCCCACGCTTACGTTTCATAAAAGAAGATGTCTGCTCTCTATTCCACGCTCTTTGTGCTTCGTCAAAAATTACTACTTTTTCAATCGGCGCCTCATTCGAAGCTAAATTATCATCACGAAAATGATGGATATTTTGAATAAATGCTGATGCCTTTTGTTCAGCCGGCTTTCTCTTTATTTTTTCATCTTTTGGTAACAAATCATTCTCGGCCAATTGATCTTGCACCAAAGCCTCTCGTAATACAGCTACTAATGGTCCATTACCTGACAAGAAAACAGCATGTTCGTTTTCTAGATAACGCATACGCTCCGTTGCGATATTCAAACCAGCTAAACTTTTTCCAGCACCCGCTGTACCAGTAATTAGACAAATTACTTTTTTGTTATTAGCTTTAGCATCATCAATCACTCTTGATACATGGCTGCATATCTTTGTAAGATTTATTGCACCCGCATCAGATCTTGATATTTCTTCTACCTTGTGCCCTTTATACAAAGCCTGAGCGGCCTCTACAATCGTTGGGGTTGGATGATAGGTAGAGTTTATCCAAGCATCGGTATCTAACTCTACCTTTGGAAGATCGGTCGAAAGAAGATTTAGAACGGTTAAGAGATTGTCAGAATTAGCCAATAAGGGGCTTGCTATCCCATCTACGCCAATCTTTAAAGTAGGGCTTTTGCTTGGTGCATCTGTAGCGATCAGAACTGGAACAATAGTTAAATGATGGCTAGCTTTATGAAAATTCTTTAGGTCTAGTGCGTAGTCGTAGGCTTGATCTATTGAAGTTGCATCATAAATTTTCGCACCTACCTTATATTCCAAAACCAAGATTGAACCATTCAATAGCAGAATTCCATCTACACGCTTCCCAATTCTGGGTATCTCAAACTCAAGTAATAAGGTTGCCTCTTGAAATCCAGTTAAAGTCTGCTTTAACTCTCTAATTTGACGGAGCCAAGCGTTAATTTGCTGTTGCTCTAGTTGTCTGAATCTATGCTGATTTGTTAACCGACCCAATATCTCATCTTCTCGACTAACAAGAAATTGATTTACTTTTGCTTTGTATGCAAATCTATTAGATAAGTTCATTTATACATTTTGGCATGTTTGACATATATCCTTTAAAAGGACATATCAATCTAACGGGCTCCAACTATGAAAAATGACCGTTTTTGCTTTTTCATAAAAATCATTCAAATATCTCTTCCGGTCGCTTGTTGATAAACCGGTTTGTTGAATTAAAGTTTCTCTTAGCGGATGATGACTGCCAATTAAGTACTCATTTCTTTCAAACAACCAACTTAGATACCTAATCTTGGGCAACTTATCAAACTTACCTTTATCGCCTCGATTACATGCCTTACAAGCCAAAACCAAATTCCAAACTCCATCAACTTGAAATAATCCAGCTTGCTTTAGCTTGTGTGGGAAAAAATGATCAACATCTACTTCATCTGCTGTGTCCACCCTAATATTTAATCGGCAATAAAAACATTTACCTTTTTGATAACCATTAAGTGCACTTCTTGAGCTAGTCACAGCCTTTCTCTTTTTCAACTTATCTATTGCAAACAACTCATTGTCATCAATGCTATGTTGGATTGTGAGAAGGCTTTTTGAGATACCTAATTCCCATGCCGTCTCCACTAGTCGCCATCTAGACTCCACCTCAGATAAAAGGTTTACTGACTGATAGCCTTCAAGTAACTTTGAGAATTCATCAGTAATGCGAATGCCTTGATTTGCAGATCGCTCATCTATATAAAACCTCTTTGGTACCTCGCCTGAGCCAACAATATGAAAAGCATCTATTACATTATTAAATCCAAGCCTTACTGTCTGATCCACTAATTTCTCTTTATCGTCAGAATCGATAGCGTAGGATTTGCAAGCATCTAGAAACTTGCTACTGGCTGAAGTTGCTTGTTTAGGTGAGTGTCTGAGGTGTTCTGCTATATGTCCCGCAAAATAGGGTGCAAGATCTGTTAATTTAATTAACTGACCAGACTCAGCCTTAATATCTAACAATGACTTTGCTAGAGCAAACTTGTAACTGGCTACATTCCGACCAAAAAGAATAATTCCACGCCAATAATCTTCTAGGTTAGGTTCTTTACTAATAAAGCTGTCTGAGCCCACTTAGTAAAACCCTTTGCCTGGAATTGTGTGCCTTACTCCACCGCGAGGGTTCTCTACATCACCAGTTCTTCGTGGGATTAAATGGATGTGACAATGAAATACTGTTTGCCCTGCAGACAGTCCTACATTCATGCCAATATTGAACCCGTCTACCATGGCATCTTCAGCCTTTATATCTTGTTGTATTTTCTTAATTAACTCGTCGCATGCTAGAAGCTCTTCTTTGGTTAGCTCAAAGTAATCCACGGCATGGCGCTTAGGAATTATTAAAGTATGTAAGGGTGTTACTGGAAAGCCGTCCCTAATGGCGTATGCCCTCTCGTTCGTAGTAATAATTCGTTCTTGAGGAACAGCACAAAATAGGCAGGTCATAGTTAAAAATATACACTGATATATTTAATTTAACCAAATTTAAAGCTCAACCTGTGAGCCATCCTGGCTTTATCTTAGAAGTACTTACTAGGAGGATGTATGCGTAATCGTCTCGTTGGTTTAGGTCTTGGTCTTGCTCTCGTGTTTGGGGTACTGTTTAGTCAAGCGGCCTTGGCGTGCACCACACAAACATTGATGGTGGGTGGGAAGCTGATGGTGTGCACCATTTACGGCACGATTGTGTCGTGCATGTGAGGCCGTCATGAAAATATCGCGTTTATATCTCCTTGTAATCACCCCCTTCATGATGAGTTCAGTTTGTGCACAAGGAGCACTTAGTTGGGAGAGTAGCCCCTTAAACTTTCAGAACAGCCCACTAAACTTTGATAACAGCTCGCTTAATTTTCAGAATAGTCCGCTGAACTTTGACAATAGTCCGCTTAATTTCAATTCGACCAATGGGGTCTATGACAACAGCGGCAATCGCATTGGTTATGGAGTGACCACCCCATCGGGGGTCACTAATTTCTTTGATAACAATGGCAATCGCTCGGGCTACAAACC
>Ga0164294_10003544_pt1 | contig 13857 bp, 13 predicted proteins | sample GEODES005metaG_FD_111479 | JGI IMG/M metagenome (GOLD analysis project Ga0164294, IMG submission 111479) | Oligotrophic lake water microbial communities from Sparkling Lake, Wisconsin, USA - GEODES005 metaG | ecosystem: Environmental > Aquatic > Freshwater > Lake | place: USA: Sparkling Lake...
CAGACCCAGGCAGAGCCGCCTTTGTATTTACAAGGCTTTGGCGGCGACACCAGCAATGCAGCCATCGCAGCGGCCAGGGCTGGTGCACGCGTGGCCTACCTGAGCCGGCTTGGAACCGATCGCTGGGGCGATCGCTTGCTGGACTTGTGGCAACGAGAGAACGTGGACACCACATCTGTTTTGCGTGATGCCCAGGCCCCCACGGGCATCTACTTTGTGAGCCACGATGCACAGGGCCATCATTTCAGCTATGCCCGTGACGGATCTGCGGCCAGCCGCATGCAAGCCAGCGACCTGACACAGCACTGGAGCGATGCCGTTGCACACTGCCACTGGTTGCACTTGTCGGGCATTTCACTGGCCATTTCTGCATCCGCTTGTGACACTGCTTTTTCCGCCATGCAGCATGCACGCAGCGTGGGAACACGCGTGGCTTTTGACTCCAATCTACGCCTGTCTTTGTGGCCCTTGGACCGAGCGCAAGCCTGTATTCGCCAGGCCGTGAGCCTGTGTGATCTTTTTCTACCCAGCCTGGAAGACATGACCGCACTCACCGGACTGTCGCAAGCACAAGACATCATCGCATGGAGCCACGCCCAAGGCGCAGCGCAAGTGGTCCTCAAATTGGGCGCAGACGGCGCCATGGCCAGCGATGGTCACAGTGTGCATGCGGTGGCGGGCCATTCGGTTCAGTGCGTGGATGCCACCGGCGCTGGCGACTGTTTTGCTGGTAATTTGCTGTCCCGACTGGCCGCCGGCGATGACCTGCGGGACGCCACCACCTATGCCAATGCCGCTGCAGCGCTGTCGGTTCAGGGCTATGGGGCTGTAGCGCCCCTGCCCTTTCGCGAAGCCGTGCTGAAGCTGTTAGACCATGCCAGCCAGGCCGTCATCCCATGAGACCTTTGATAGCGATCGATTGGGGCACTTCTTCATTGCGGGGCGCCCAGCTGGACGCCGCAGGCCAAGTGATGGCCTCGCGTGAATTTCCACGCGGCATCATGCGTGTGCAGCCAGGCCAGTTTGAAGCCGTGTTCAATGAACTCTTTGGCGACTGGATGGAAAACCCCGATGCCCTGTGCTTGATCTCCGGCATGGCTGGCAGCCGCCAGGGATGGCAAGAAGCGCCCTATTGCCCGTGTCCTGCAGGCTTTGCCGAGTTGGGCCAACATTTGCTGTGGCTGAAAGCCGGGCGCATCGCCCTGGTGCCAGGCCTGAGCTGCCTGCACGCCGGCCCCTTGAACATTCCGGATGTGATGCGCGGCGAAGAAGTACAAATTTTTGGCGCACTGCGACTGTCACAACGAGATTCAGCCACCTTGGTGCTGCCCGGCACTCACAGCAAATGGGCAGATGTTCAAAACGGTCGAGTGACCGGCTTTAACACTTACATGACGGGTGAGGTCTACGCCTTGCTGAGTCAGCATTCAATCCTGAGCAAGACCCTGGATGTCACCGCCGCTTTCGATACCAACGCCTTTTTGCAAGGCGTTGACCAAAGCCAGCAAACCGGTAGCGTCCTTCACCACCTGTTTGGCGCGCGCACCCTGGGCTTGTTCAACCGCATGCCTGCCACGGCCATGACCAGTTATCTTTCAGGCTTACTGATTGGCGAGGAGTTACGCACGCAGGCTGGTTCGGCCAAGAACGGCCCGCTGATTCTGATTGGCAACGCGACCTTGACGATGCGCTACACCCTGGCCATGCAGCACCTGAATATCGACAGCCAATGCCATGGGTCACAGGCCACTTGGGCCGGGCTCTTTGCACTTGCCGCCACCTTGATCTAGACACCATGACCGATCTGAATGCCTCAGAGACATTGGCCCAAGCCCTGCATCAGTTGCCGCTGATCGCCATCTTGCGCGGCCTCACACCCGACGAAGCCCCCGCAACAGGTCAAGCCCTGGTGGACAGCGGTTTTGCCATCATCGAAGTGCCGCTCAATTCGCCAGCACCATTGCAAAGCATCAAGGCATTGGCCACACTTTTTCCGCAAACGCTGATCGGTGCGGGAACGGTACTCCATGTCCAGCAGGTCATGGATGTCCATGCCGCTGGCGGACGCCTTGTTGTATCGCCCAACTTCAACCCCGCAGTGGTTGCCAAAGCCTTGGCATTGGGCATGGTGGTGCTGCCCGGTGTCGCCACACCCAGCGAAGCCTTTGCGGCGCTGGAGGCGGGTGCCCATGGACTGAAATTATTTCCCGCAGAGATGATATCGCCCAGCGTGGTCAAAGCCCTGCGAGCTGTGTTGCCTACAGCAACCGCCTTGATGCCGGTGGGCGGCATCACCCCCCACAACATGGCGGCTTACCGCAGCGCTGGGGCCACGGGCTTTGGATTGGGTTCGGCACTGTATGCGCCAGGGCGAAGCGCGCAGGATGTGCGCTTGAAAGCGGTGGAATTTGTCCAAGCATTTCGTGCATAGACATTGACCGGTAGCAGCCGAACCCTGGCGAACGGTCGTTCACCACACGTTATAAAAACGGGTTATTTCAATTGGCTGCAGATAAACTGAATTTGCTGCGTCATGGCGCTTTGGGTGTGCGCATCACCCAGACGAAAGAAGGCATGGGGGGCGCCCGGGTAGACATCGAGTTGCCCGGTATTGCCTGCCGCCAGCCAACGCGCGTGCATGAACAGGCTGTCGTCGAGAAGTGCGTCCCGGGTTCCAATGGTAAAAAGCGCCGGACATAAGTTCTGAAGATCGCCATACAGGGGCGAAATATCGGGGTCACGCAGCTTGGGCTCTCCCGGCAAAAATGCAGCGCGAAATTGAAGCATGTCGATGGTGCGCAGAAACAGTCGTTCGTCACCAAAGGCGCGCGCACTGGGCGTCAATGCCATGTCGAACAGGCCAAAATTGAAGTTGGCACCCGAAAACGGGCAAAACCCCAGACGCTGACGTAAGCGCAACAGGGTGACTGCACTGAGATGAGCTCCGGCCGACTCACCGCCAATGATCAGCTGATCGGAGTCATAAAGCGCAGCGCAGTGGTCCAGTAGCCATAAAGCTGCGGTTTCGCAGTCGTCAGGGGCTGCAGGGTAAGGGTGCTCGGGGGCGAGTCGGTAATGCACGCTGACCACGGCCACTTGTGCATGGTCAGCCAGAGTCAACAGCATGCTGTCTTGCATGTCGGCGCCGCCAATGACCCAACCACCACCATGCAGGTGCAGGTAAACGCCGCGAGGTTTGCCGGTTGAGGGCAAAAATTCTCGCAAGCGCAAGGGACCTGCTCCGGATTCAATGGTCCGTGTGGTGGCGCGTTCGCTGAATACCACGGGCGGAAAAACACCTGACCCCTCACGTTGGTTCTTGCGAAAAGCGGGTGGGCCGATGACCCACCACTCTGGCAACTCAGCCATGGCTTTTGCGATTTGTGCGTTGCGCTGGTGAATTTCAGGCGTAATACTGGACGGGTGAAGCAAGGCAGGGTCAGGGTAGGTCGTCATGGCAGGCAATGGGTGCGGTTTGATGCAATTCAGCGGACATCCTCTCGGATGCACCGCCATGGAATGTAAAACCTTAGCTCAATTGCAAATTGGCTGACTTCACGGCTTCGCCCAGCCATTGAAGGTCTTTTTCAATGGTGGCTTTGAATGAGGCACTGCCTGCAAATTTGGCGGTCAGTCCCAGCGGCACATACTTTTGCACCAGTGCAGGGTTGTTGACGGCCACGCTGATGGCTTTTTCCAGCGTTTCAATGACCGATGCTGGCGTGCCCGCAGGCGCTGCCAGACCCCCCCAGTAATTCACCGTGGGAATATCCAGACCCTGCTCTTTGGCTGTGGGCAAATCAGGCAAGAAGGCAATGCGTTGCTCCGACAGGGCGATGATCGGTTTGAATTTGTCTTTGAACTGGATGATCAGTGGCGCTGCCAATGGCATGGCATGGATCTCCCCTTGGGCCAGCGCCAATGCACCATCCGGGCCACCTTTGAAGGGAATGTTATTCCCTGTGATGCCAACACGTTGCATGATGCTGACCATGCTCAAGTGCTCCATCGAGCCCGGGCCCGTCGAACCGTAGTTGATCTTGCCGGGGTTGGCCTTTCCCCAAGCAATCATTTCTGGGGTGGTCTTGAACGGCGCATTGTTGGCAATGCACAGCATAGAGTCTGTTGAGCCCATGTAGCCGACCGGAATGAGTTGCTTGAGCATGTCAAAGCGTTTGAGCGAAGCCTGCACGGCGCACATGGTGGCATTGAGGTGAATCAGGGTGTAGCCGTCTGCGGGCGCGCTGGTGATGGCCTGTATGCCGATTTGATAAACCCCACCGGGTCGGTTCTCCACGACGAGGCTTTGCCCCAGAGGTTGTTGCAGGAATTCAGTCAGGATGCGCACCGACACATCGGCCGCACCACTGGCAGGAAGGGGAACGATGATGCGAACGGGCTTGTTGGGGAAAGCGGTTTGCGCGGCTGCGATCAGCGGCATCGGCAATAAGCCAGCCGCCAGCGCTTGCAAGGTCTGCCGTCGTGTCAGTGCATAGGTCATTGTGAGTCTCCTGGTTGTGGTGGTGTCAATATCGTCAAATCGGTTCAATGCTCAGTTAAAAAACAAGGAACCGTCGTCGAGCGCTGCCGCTGGAAGAGTGTCCTTTTCTATCCGGTAGTCTTGAAGGTGCACCCAAGGCGCACGATCGCCTTGGCGTGGCAATTGATGGATGCTGCGCGCCAAATAACCGGGGTTGAAGTTGTCTGGCCGCACCCACGGGCTGAGAGTCATGTCCTGGTCTTCAGGGCGCAGTTGAGGCACCACACTGCTCAGGCCGTGTGTGTCCATGTGCTGCAACAGCTTGCAGACAAAATCGCCCAGCAAGTCGGCGCGCAGCGTCCAGCTGGCGCGGAAATAGCCAAACACCCACACCAAATTGGGCAGCCCAGTGAACATGGCACCGCGCCATGTAACGCAGTCACCAAAGTCCAGCGGTTGGCCATCGACTTGAAAATTGATGTCGCCAAGTACGTTGAGGTTAAAGCCCGTGGCAGTGACAATCACATCAGCGGGCACCGTGTCTCCGTTGCTCAGGCGGATACCTTCAGGCAAGAAACGGTCGATCTGCCCGGTCACCACACTGGCTTGGCCTGTACGCACTGCTTTGAAGAGGTCGCCGTTGGGCACGAAGGCCAAGCGCTGCTGCCAGGGCCGGTAACTGGGCTTAAAGTGAACATCGGCCAAGTGTGCGAAGTCGGGGCCGAGTGCCTCCCTGACGCCTGCAAGCAATTCAGCAGCCATCACATCAGGCTCTTCTATACAGCGCTGCTGTATGTTCGCTTGGTCGTGCAGGACCTTTCGACGCACAATTTCGTGGATCCATTCGTGGGGGATGTCCAGTGAGCGCAACGTGTCGGCCAGTTCGTTGGCGTTGCGACCCGTGGCAAACCAAGTGGGCGAGCGCTGCAGCATGGTGACGTGTTCACACGTTCCGGCCAGTGACGGGACCAGCGTAGCGGCAGTCGCGCCTGAGCCGATCACCACCACGCGCTGGCCGGTCAGGTTCAGGTCTTGCGGCCATTGCTGCGGGTGCACGAGGCGACCGGCAAAGTCGGTCATACCCGACCATTCGGGGGTGTAACCCTCGGCGTGACGGTAATATCCCTGGCACATCCACAAGAAGTTGCAGCGGACTGAGCGGAGGATGGGATTGCCCTCGGCCGGTGTGTCCTGGATCTCCACATGCCAGCAGGCCTCAGGCGTAGACCACAGAGCCGACAGCACGCGGTGGCTGTAATGGATTCGCTGGCTCAGATGGTGTTCACCGATGACCTCGTCCATGTAGCTCAGAATCTGCTCGGCTGTGGCGATCGGGTCGCCGCGCCAGGGTTTGAAGCGGTAGCCAAAGGTGAACAGGTCGCTGTCTGACCGCGCCCCCGGATAGCTGTGTGTCCGCCATGTGCCACCAAAGCCAGCCTGCGACTCGACCAGTGCGAAACGCTTGCCCGGGCACTGCTGCTGCAGATGGCAGGCGGCACCGACACCAGAAATACCGGCGCCGATGATCAGCACGTCCAATTGCGCGGGCAGAGGGTTCATGTGGGGCGAATGGCTCATTTGGGGATACGCACCATCAGTTCGGTAAAGCCCCGCACGAAGGTCGAGCGCACACGCACTGGCTCGGCCATCACTTCGATGACGGGAAAACGCTTGTGGATTTCTTCCCACAGAATGCGCAACTGCATTTCAGCCAGGCGGTTGCCCACGCAGCGGTGAATGCCAAAGCCGAAAGACAGATGCTGTCGCGCACGGGGACGATCGATGATGAACTTATTCGCGTTGAGGATGGCCTCTTCGTCACGGTTACCGGAGAGGTACCACATCACGACCTTGTCGCCTTTTTGAATGTTTTTACCGCCCAGTGCTGTGTCTTGCAAGGCAGTGCGACGCATATGGGCCAGCGGCGTTTGCCAGCGAATGATTTCCGAGACCATGTTGTCCACCAAGGACGGATTGTTGCGCAGCTTGTCCCATTCGGCCGGGTTGCTGTGCAAGGCCAAAAGACCTCCCGTCATCGAATTCCGCGTGGTGTCATTGCCTCCCACGATCAGCAGCACCAGGTTGCCCATGAACTCCTGGGCTGTCATGTTCCTGGTTTCAGGGTTGTGGGCCATCATGGAAATCAGGTCGGGCCCAGGGCTGGCGTTGACACGTTCATTCCAAAGGCGTGTGAAATACGCCGCCATCTTGTGCAACTCGGCCATGCGTTCTTCACGGGTGGGCGCCTTCGGGTCCACGTCCTTGTTGGCCGTGGCTACGTCAGACCATTGGGTCAGCAGGTGGCGGTCCTCCAGCGGAAAGTCGAACAGCGTGGCCAGCATCAGCGTGGTGAGTTCAATGGAAACATGCTGTACCCAGTTGAAATTTTCTCCTCGCGGCAGGCCGTCAAGCACCTTGCAGGTGCGCTCACGGATCAGCGTCTGCAAATTCGCGAGGTTCGCGGGTGCCACGATGGGCTGCACCGCCTTGCGCTGCACATCATGAAGCGGCGGGTCCATGGCGATGAACATCTGAAGTGGCGCTTCGCTCGGTGGCGGTTCGGAAATGGTAATGCCACCTTGGCTCCAGTCAGACGAGAAAATGCCATGGTTCGTGTCCACCTGCATGATGTCTTGAAAACGCGTGACCGACCAATAAGGCCCGAAAAGAGGGCTGTGGCAATAGTGAACCGGATCGTCACGGCGCAGGCGTTCAAAGTAATGCCCTACGGTGTCGTTTTCAAAGTAATCGGGCGTGGCCGGGTCGATCTGATCGATCGGCATTGCAAAGGCTTCTGCGCGGGCGGCGGCCTGTATTTCAGCGTGTGAGAGTTTCATGGGGGTTTCCTTGGGTGCGCCAGATGGGAGGGGTCAGTTTCAGTGCTGGCCTTCGGGCATATGGAGTTCAATACCGTCGAGCTCGGCGGTCATGGTGATCTGGCAGGCCAGACGAGAGGATTCGCGGCGTTCGTTGGTGAATTCGAGAATATCGTTCTCATTCTTTTGCATGATGGGCAAGCACTCTGCCCAGGGCGCAGACACGAACACGTGGCAGGTGGCGCAGGCGCAATGGCCGCCACAATCTCCATCGATACCCGGCACGGCATTGTCGGTGGCCGCACGCATCAGGTTTTCGCCAATCTGGGTCTCAATGCTGCGACGCATACCGTCAAAGCTGATGAAATGGACTTGGAACATAGCTTGGGTCTTTCTTGGCAAATTCAGGAAGGGCTTGACTTGCGCATGGCCTCGATCTGCTCGCGTGTCACGCCGAGCGCCTGACTCATGGGGCTTGTGGTCTGGGGATCCCAGCTGTGGCGAGGTCCCATGGTGATGCCCCCGTCCACCGTGATGTGGGTGCCTGTGACAAAGCGCGCTGCGTCACTGGCCAGGTACAGGACGGCTTCGGCAATATCTTCTGGATGGCCGGCGCGGCCAATGGGGTTGGCACTGCTGCTGTGGTCGCGCACACGGTCAGCCAGGTCTTGCGAGGCCTGTGCATCCATGCCAAACAAGCCGCCGAAAATGCGCGTGGCGATGAATCCCGGGACCACCGCGTTGATGCGAATATTCAAAGCGGAGAGTTCGGCCGCAGCCACGCGGGTGTAGTGCAGCACGCCCGCCTTGGCCACCGAATAGGCCAGCGGGGCATAGCCCGCCTGCAGTGCCGAAATAGAAGAGGTGTTGACGATGGCACCTGCGCCGCGCTTGACCATGTGGGGCACTGCAAAGCTCGCGCCCGCAGCCACAGATCGCAGCAACAGGTTCTGCGTTTCGTCCCATGCTTGTGCACTGAACGCTTGAACGCCTGCCATGGTGCCAATGCGTCCTGCGTTGCTGAACAGGATGTCCAGGCCGCCAAAATGCTCGGCGGCACTGTCGATGGCGCTGCGCAACTCTTCGAGTCGGGTCACATCGCAATGCGCAAAATGCAACTGACCGGCGTACTGCTTTTGCAATTGCTGGCCCACCTCGTCTTGCACGTCCGCCGCCACGACCTGAGCGCCTTCGGCGAGAAATAACTCGGTGGTGGCCAAGCCGATGCCCGAGCAGGCGCCGGTAATCACAGCGACTTTGTTGTGGAGTCGTTTCATGGGCTACTCCATCAGTCGAAGACGATCACGTTGCGGGCAATACCACCTCGCTGCAGGGCTTCAAAACCGTCATTGATCTGCTCCAGCTTGAGTCGGTTTGAAACCAGCTGATCGAGCTTCATCCGGCCCTGCATGTGAAATTCCACCAAGCGGGGGATGTCGAGACGAAAGTGGTTGGAGCCCATCATCGTGCCCTGAATGCGACGCTCGCGCAGAAAGTCAAAGCCATGGAGCTCGATTTTGGTGCCCAACGGAATCATGCCCACAATGGTCGACAAGCCGCGAGGACGCAGCATCGAGAAAGAAGCCTCGGTGGTGGACTTGAGGCCAATACATTCAAAAGCGTAATGCACACCGCCTTGGGTCATCGCGATGATCTTGGCGACCATGTCTGGGTCTGCAGCATCCATGCCATCGGTCGCCCCGAAAACCTTGGCCAACGCCAGCTTGGCGTGATCGATGTCGACGGCAATGATGCGGGCAGCGCCGGCCAAATGCGCTGCATGAACAGTGGACAGGCCCACGCCGCCGCAACCGAGTACCGCCACGGTGGTTCCGGGTTCCAAGCGTGCGCTGTGCACCACCGAGCCATAGCCTGTGAGAACGCCGCAGCCCAACAGCGCTGCCAAGTCCAAGGGCATGTCTTCGCGGATTTTGACTACAGCGTTTTCGTGGACCAACATTTGCTCAGCAAAACTTGAGAGATTGAGGAACTGATTGAGATGTTCCCCCTTCCAACGCAGGCGCTTGGCCACGCCAGGCGGCATCTTGACCGCGGTGTTGCTGCACAGTGTTTGATGGCCTGTGACGCAGTACTCGCAGTGGCCACAGAACACCGACAAGCAGGAGACCACATGATCCCCTGGCTTGACGTGGGTAACGTCTTCACCCACCGCTTCGACCACTCCAGCCGCTTCATGGCCGAGAACGGCAGGAACAGGGCAAGGGTATTTGCCTTCTATGAAATGCAAATCGCTGTGGCACAAGCCGCTGACACGGGTGCGCAGGAGCACCTCGTTGCGCTTGGGTTTTTCGATCTCTATTTGCTCGATGGTCATAGGCTGACCTGGGCCATGAAAAACAGCGGCTTTCAATTCATTGACTCCTGCGGGTTGTGTCTTTGTGAATGGGGGATGCTGTGCGCAAACGCGTTTTTTTCTGCTGCGGCATTGCGGGTTTGGGCGGCTTGATCTTGAGGCAGTGCATGAGCACCTCAAAAAGCCAATGGCCGAGGTCAGGATCGTCTAAGGGCAATGTGTTGACTGGGTGTGCAATGCTGTTGACCAAATGCCCGCTGATGATTTGCAAGCCCACGAGCAGTTGCTGTCGGGCCTCTGCGTGGTCTAAACGTCGCAACTTGGCGATGATCAAATCTATGTAGTGGGCATGCAGCATCAACCCGTTATCCCGCACAGGCTGCCAGTCATCGCTGCCATTGATGCTGTATTGCAAGGCTGCACGAATGACACCCTCATACTGTCGATTGGTCTGCACATAATCGTCTACGCAAAGTCGTACAGTTTGAGCCAGCGTTAGACCCTTGACTTTTTCCCTGGTCAGATTTGAGCGAACGCCTGCTTGCAAGGTTTCGCTGATGCTTTCAATGAGGAATTCAAAAAAAGCTTCCTTGTTGCGAAATCGCAGGTAGAAGGAGCCAACAGAGCATCCTGCGCAGGCAGCAATCTGCGCAATAGAAATATCTTCAAAGATGCCGCCTCTCAATAAATCAAGACCTGCTTGCAGCAATTTTTCATGGGTTTTTTCGGACCTTTGCTGCTTGGCTGGAAAGACCTTGACCAGCGCCAGCGTTGTTGTTTTTTCGATTTTTGAAGGCTGGGGTCTGGACTGCGCATTGGCAACAATGGGACGGGTAGACAAGTGCGGCTTTCTTAACAAAAATAATGAACATGAATTCGAGTTCACAATAATTCCGTTGGTCAACCCCTGTCAAGTGTCAGCTTTAAAAACCAAGGGAAAACCATGTGTTCGATGCCCATCAGCGTGGCGATCGGCTCACCCTGAGCGACCCCGATCGTGGTGGACAGTTTTGCCTTGGTTTTCGATGCTGATCACCTATTGCGCGCCGCCAAATCGAATAGTTTCCCCCGTATGAAAGGCTTCTGATCCTTCAATCACCAACCCAAAAAGTGTTGAAGAGGACTCTGCTTGTTGTCCACAGGCCAACCCATGCACCCTCAAAGCAGGCCTGTCTAAATGAAGGCAACCCAACTCAGAATGCAGTCCACAGCGAAATGGTTTGCAAGCGAATCCAATATTCTTTATAATTTTTATATATAAAAAATTAGCTATTTTATTTACTTTAAATAATTTTTAAACATTAATTGTTCTACAAGCCATGAAAGAAGACGCGAATCACCTCCTCAAAGCTTTTCAGCAACAGGGCTCCACTTTGAGATCTGTGCGTCAATTTCACACTGCGCGGGCTTTGGCCAGTGGCAATCGCATCTCTTACGACTTTCATGGCTATGAAAACCAACAGACGGTCGCTTCTTCCGATCCACACGGCAACATTTTGCGTCGCATCCGCGTGACGTATGGCATTGACCCCGTGGCACTTGCGACCTTGGCCTGCATTTCAGTCAATCAACTCTACGCATTGGACAATGGAGAACTGACGCTTTTCCACTCTGTGACCAGCCGTAACATTGCGGCAAGGCGCGTTGCCCAGCTCATGGGTTCGGACTGGGACCAGATTGTGGGTGAATCATTCGACTGTTCTAAGCTGGTCCCTTTGAGCGCGCCACCAGACACTGAAACCGCCCCGAAGATCAACACAGAATTACGCGGAGCCCATCTGGCTCAGATGGGGATCATCAAGCCGGATGTCCAAATTCTGGAGATTGTCAAAGGGACGCGCATCCTTGCTCCCGCAGGCATGTCATTGATTCAGAGCAAGTGACCGATGCCGTTAAGCTAAACATTGAACAGAATGAGGCTTAGCCCAAACTGCCTTGCTCAGCGACATCGCATTCAGCCCAGTTCCAGCCGCTCCCACGCACGTGTGCCGCATGATCCCTTCGGTATTTGCAGGTGCAAAAACATGGCCTGATGCGATACAAGATTTTACCGTTGGCATCAAGCTTAAGATGCTGCAAACGCTATAAATTACATTGACGGAGAAGCCCAAATGCCGATGTTCAACACGCTACGCATTGACCAAGATGCTGAAAATCCGCGCATCGCTCGCCTTTTGCTGAACCGGCCCGAGCGGCTGAATGCGATCAACGATGACACCCCGCGCGAGTTGCGGGCGGCGGTGGATTGGGCTAATGCCAACCCAGAAGTGCATGTGATTGTGGTGGAGGGTGCAGGCAAAGGTTTTTGCGGTGGCTACGATTTAGCGCACTTTGGCGAGGGACAAATTGACCACCCCTGCCAACAAGAGAAAACCCCCTGGGACCCCATGGTCGATTACGCCTACATGAAACGCAACACCGAGGACTTCATGGCTTTGTGGCGCAGCCCCAAACCCACCATTGCCAAGGTGCATGGCGCGGCAGTGGCGGGTGGCAGCGATATTGCATTGTGTTGCGACCTCCTTGTGATGGCTGACGATGCACGCATAGGCTACATGCCCACCCGCGTATGGGGATGCCCCACCACCGCCATGTGGACCTATCGACTGGGTCCCACACGGGCTAAACAACTCATGTTCACGGGCGATGTGATCGACGGCCGCAAGGCCGTCGACTGGGGCTTAGCCAACGAGAGCGTGCCTTTTGCTGAGCTTGAAGCTGCGACACTGCGACTTGCACAGCGCATCGCCGGCGTGCCGAGCAGTCACTTGGCCATGCACAAGATGGTGGTCAATCAAATCATGCTTACCATGGGTTTGGAGCAGGCACAGTCTATGGCTACTGTGTTCGATGGCATTACCCGCCACAACCCTGAAGGGATGTGGTTTAGACGCTATGCACAAGCCGAAGGATTCAAAGAGGCGGTGCGCTTGCGAGACAGTGGCGAACCCATTCCAGAGGGCGATCTTGCACGTGCACGGATAGCGGAGTTGGAGGCACAACTGATGCAAGCCAAGGCCAATGCAGGTCTAACTTGACTCAAGGGCCAAAGTGGACTGAAGGGCCAAAGCCCTGAGCGCTTGGTGGGCAGGACTTTGCAGATCCGGTGGCAACTGGTGTTTAGCTTGCAGGTAATGGTGTGTGTAGACATCCAGATAAGTCTGCAAAGTCTGCGCCGCAACCGCTTCACCCACCAAATTCAAGCACAGGGAGGCCACCTCGCTGGTGCAAAAATGATCCTCCCGTCTGGCGCGGCGCAACTGGTATTGCGAGACTTGCTCGGGCTTCAAGCTCAGCACTGGCAAAGCATCCAGGTAGGGACTTTTGCGGAACATCTTGCGCGCTTCGGGCCAGGTGGCGTCCAGCAAAATGAACAGCGGTCGTTTTTCAGTGGCTTCGGTTTGAACTGTCTGTACCACGCGATCAGCCGCCACAAACTCACCTGGAAAAACCACAAAAGCCTGCCACTGTGGGTCAGCCAACAAGCGCAAAACAGCGGGGTCGACTTGCGTACGCGACCATCCAAATGCAAAGGTTTCCTTGACCACATCGGCAATCAACCAACCGGTGTTGCTCGGTTTGAGGGGCTCGATATCAGCCATCAACAAACACACGCCTGCTTGCGTGGCAACATCAGGCCGTAAAGCGCAAATGCAATGTGTGGGCACCAAGCGACAGCCCGCACAGCGTTCGCCTTTGATGCCACCCCTGGCCAAAAAAGGCTTGGCGCTGCATGCCAAGCGAGACGCACGCAAACGCGATACGGCGTGTGGCTCTTTCAAAAGTACAGGCGGTCGTGGCGCTAGCGGCATTGAAAGCTCAGCCGGACCTCAAGCAGACGGCAAGGACATACGCAAACGGCGTGCTGCATCTTCGGCGCGGGCATCGTCAATCTCGCGCAGCACTGCGGTCATGTCCACATCGGCATTGGCGCGCTCAAAATGACCTGTGAGCACGGTATCGTTGTCCAACAAACCGGCCTGGTACAGGCTCCACATTTCTGGGCCATAGTCTGTCTTCAAAAGCACGGGCGCGAACTGACCGAAGAAGTCGCGTAGATTGCCCACATCGCGCAGCAACATGCGTTGTGCATGGTTGTTACCCGCAGCGTCTACCGCTTGTGGCAGGTCGATGATCACCGGCTCGTCCACTCCGTCGGCACCAGTTTCACCCGGTATGTGCGCCAGCAAGATGTTGAACTCCGACAAATCACCGTGCACCACACCCGCACACAACATGCGCACCAC
>Ga0164294_10003546_pt1 | contig 13854 bp, 15 predicted proteins | sample GEODES005metaG_FD_111479 | JGI IMG/M metagenome (GOLD analysis project Ga0164294, IMG submission 111479) | Oligotrophic lake water microbial communities from Sparkling Lake, Wisconsin, USA - GEODES005 metaG | ecosystem: Environmental > Aquatic > Freshwater > Lake | place: USA: Sparkling Lake...
TATGGCCACATTGGACACCAACACCGCCTTCAAAATGGTGTGAAAATCTACTGGTCGCAAGAGCTCTACGGACCGGACTGGAAAGAATGCGACTACGCCATCGTCCCCCACAAGGTAGAGGATCCACGCGCCTACTACCTTCCGATTTACGCCTTCGATCAGCAACTCGAACCGATGATCCGAGCCAAGGCCGTAGACGCGGAGAAGATCAGAGCCACAAAGCCCCATTTCTGTTCCCTACTCTGCGCCTATGCCGACCGCACCACCCAGAAAAGGCAGGACTTTTTTCACATCCTGAATCGCCGTAGAAAGGTAGATTCTGCCGGGCCTGCCTTGAACAACACCGGGTTTCGCATTCCTAAGGAAAACCGCTACCAACGGAAGATCGATTGGATCGGTCACTACCGCTTTAATATCGCATTCGAAAATCGCTTCCGCCCGGGCTGGACGACGGAAAAGCTGGTCGACCCTTTCCATGCAAAAACAATTCCCATCCACTGGGGGGATCCTCGGGTGAAGGAGGATTTCAATCCGGACAGCTTCATTTGTGCCGATGATTTCTCGTCTTTGGAGGCGCTGGCGGACTATGTGTTGCATGTTGACGACACGCCAGATCTCTACGCCCGTTACGTGAAGGCTTCGCCTTTTGTCGGCAACCGGCCTTCGCCGGTCTATGACCTCAACCGTCTGGTCGATTTCTTCCGCCGGGTCTTTTCGACATCGATTCGCCCCGTAGCCCAACGCCGCTGGTTTTTCCCCCTCACCAAATGGCGTCTTGCCAAACGTAACAAACTTCCCGGGCAATGAATCTCCCCCACCTCAACCGCCTTACTGGCCTGCATTGGCGACGTCTGTGCAACCTGCGAACCGGCAACCTCGACTTTCCAAGAAGCCAAGCCTGGATCACCGAAGCGCTGGTCCGCCGAGCCCCTTGCGCCATCGGCAAGGTCGGCACCTGCGAGCTTTTAGCCCAAGAATATCTGGATCGCTGGATTCAGCTTCCTTGGCCCCGAAACGCAAGTTGGTACCGGCCTGCCCAGAGACTCTACCATACTGCAGGCGTTTTCCCGATCCACCGCGAGATCTATCAACGCTGGGCCACCGCTTACCGAGAAGCTGTTCAGAAAATGGATTTTATCGCCCAGTGGCAACCCGAAGGCACGTTTCTCGAAGCCTATGAGCAGGCCTTTCTTAATCGCGAACTGCCCAAAGCAATCCGGGGAAACTTCCATGCCCTTGAACCTGTAAGAGCCTCGTGGCTCCGACCCCTTTCCGATTTGCGCTGGCTCGTGATTTCCCCTTTTTGCCAAACCATCTCCACACAACTTAACAGACTCACCCAGCTGAACATTTTCCATGGCGTTCCAGCAGAATCCCTCGCCCGGATCGCTGCAACCTGCCACCTCCTCCCCTGTCCCCAACTACCCTACATGGTGCCACCACGCCACCGGGACTGGTTTCACGGTCTTGCGGAAATGCAGGAAGCTATGAATACGATCGACTTTGATGTCGCCATGATTGGCGCCGGCGCCTGGTCCATTCCTTTGGCCGTTCATGCAAAAAAGCTAGGCCGGATCGGCATACACCTCGGTGGCACCATCAACCTTCTTTTTGGTATCCGGGGAGGTCGTTTTGAAAATCGCGGCCTTTATAACGACCACTGGATTCGTCCCCTTCCTAGCGAGTGTCCCGCCAACCATAAGCTGATGGAAAATGGCGCTTACTGGTAGGAGCCACGGGCGAGCCACCGCCCCAGCCGATACCAGATTTTCTGCCGGTAATACTCCGCCAGCCCCATCCGCTTTTTTTCCCCAGACAGAATAGTACGGATCTCTGGAGTGACCGCCCTCGGATGACGGCACGCCGTGCGGGTCAGTTTGTGAAGTAGTCGATACCTGTCTTCCGCTGATAAACCAGGACTCTCCTTTGCAAGAAGTCGGCCATAAAGGGTCAGATGCTCTTTGATCAAGCGGCCCTCTAACGCATTTTGGCGAGTGGCCTGTTTCGCGTGACGTCGGATGCCCACAAGGGGCTCTGCCACATAGCCCATATCCCCTTTTTTGAGAAGTCGCAACCAAGCGTCGACGTCCCAAAGTTGACGGAAATCGGGGTTAAACCCTTTGGTGAGGAGATTCCTTTGAAACATAACACAGGAGGGCTCTCCGATAAGATTCGCCTCCGACCGAAGAATTTTCAGCCGGACATCGCGGCCCGCATGCCGCCCTGAGGGCAGGGTAATTTCTTTTCCAGTGAGAGTCATTTTTTCATCTAGAAACCCTCTCCCGCAGGCCACTAGAGCAAGCTTTGGTTCGTGCCTAAACAGAAGTTCCATTTTTTCCAAAGCCCTAGAGCACAGCAGAGCATCATCGCTATGCAAAAACAACACAAGGTCGGCTTTTGTTTTGCCTAAAAGAAAATTGCTATTTTCCGTAATACCCAGGTTTTGTGGCTGCCGAAAAATCTTCACGCCCGGCCGTCCCTGGGCCCAACCCATCAGGAGTTCGTAACTCCCGTCGGTCGAGGCATCGTCGGAAATGAGAATCTCGTCAGGCCTCCTAGTCTGCCCTGCGATCGACGTGAAAAGCTGAGCCAAGTACCGATTGTGGTTGTAGGACGGGATTAATAGTGACAATGAAGTGCGATCTTGACGCTTAGATAGACTCTTACGTTGCCTAGCCAAGGACTCCATTTATTAGTCTTTCTGGCATCGTAAACGTCGGTACCTTCGCTTTTCAAATCCCAGTTTTTTGTATAGCCAGAGAAGTGCGTAGGCTGGAAAAAAGAGGGTTTCCTTTTTCGCCGCGTTCCACAAGTCCCGACGCTCCCCTTCGGTGTGGTGTTCGTTATTGCGCATCAACCAGCAGGCTCGGGCTCGGGCCCATGAACGAAGCAAGGGTGATTGGGACACAGTTAGGTAGGTACAGGTGGTGCCCCATATTTTCGGCCTTCGGTAATTACGCATCTTTGATTCAAACTCGAAGACCTTTCGGTAGAAGACCGTGTCTAGGGTTCCGTGAGATCCGTGGTGCCAAAACACCGGAGCGACGTAGCAGGTTCGGCCCAGCCTTCGGGCCACATCACATAAATCCAGCCCATAGAGGTGGAACCCCCCCAGGTCATAACTCAAAGATAATCGGGCTTCTGCTTTTACGATCAATAGGTTCTCATCCAGCGTATTAACAAGATGAAAACCTTTTGCTCCTTTTCTTTTCGGAACCTTGGGCATCAGTAAGCCAAAGGTTAGAATGCCCTGCCCGAGTTGATCCACGCCGGCGTTGCCTACAATCGCCCACTGTGGGTCGAATGTCTCCAGGCGTTGCAATAATTTTAGCAACTTATCTTTAGTTATTTTCGGGCTTGAGTCCGAATGTGCCATGATGATGTGTTGACCTCGGGCCTGATCGAGAAAAAGCCGCGAGCTTTGAAAGCCATCCAACTTGTTCGATGAACTATTGTCACTCACGAGAAATTCACAGTCCTTCCCACTAAAACCCATCTTAAGCCAGCTCTGTTGATGAGCTTCGTACTCAACCCAATCGTTGACCATCGTGCAGATGGAAAACACCTTATCCCACTTCACCTGGGGGCTAACGGAGCGGTACTTTTTCATGCGATAAATATATTTCTAACCCGAGAACGTGGAAGTGGCGACCTTGTTTATATCTTCGAGAATTGAACCTCCGTGGATGGAGCTAATTGCCAACTCCGGCTCCTGTTTCAGATCCATTCGAAATAGGAGCTTTTTCCAGCCGATCTTCCAGCAAGCCCGCCGGAAACGCGATATAGCCTGAGGAAGTTCGCGCTGACTCTTTTGGGAAGCCTCGGCGGTCTCTGCATCAGCTTTTACACCACTCACTCGACAAGCTTGAAAGAGGCTTGGATTGGTCATCTTTTTCTGGGGTGAATTAAAAGTAGTTCGCTTTCCTGACGTAAATCAGGCGGATAATTGGCCAAGCCATTTGGAGTTAAAACAATGAATGTTGAAGAGCATACTCCAAACACTCTCTCTACTTTTTTAAGAACTCAAAGAACTCCTGCCCCAATTATGGGTATAATTTTTCTTTAGGGATGTATAATTTAACAAAGTAATGTTTCCAAAGATTTTTGTGAATGAATGTGGCTCGAACACCCAATTATGAATGTCTAAATAATTCCCCTTTTTTCACGAATTGCGTTTTTGCACTTCTCGAAGGAATGCACTTTTGTAATTACCCTGCGAATACTTTTGTTCTAGGCTATGGCTTCATTATTTGCAGACTTGTAAAAAATATTCTGTAGCGAATCCAATCGCTATTGTTAGGTTCATGCTCACTGTTCGCCAGACACTTTTTGACAATAATCCGGTATTTAAGGCAGATTTAGAAAACCCTTGTGGCCAGATCAAATCGATTTAGTTTCTATGGTTGTAACGTGGGCCACGCGAGGGAGCGCTGCTAAACATAAATTAAGACGCTTTAAGCAACCAAAGATTCCATGAACTACGCCGTTATTACCACCATCCAAAAACCGACCTCGAGCGTGTATCGCCTTGTCGATCGTCTATCCGCAGCAGGTGCGAAACTCATAGTCGCGGGGGACTCAAAAGGGCCTTTTAGCTTTGAAGGCAGGAAGGGTGAGCCATGGCCAGTTGTATTCCTTTCCTTGGCGGATCAAGTGCAGTCAGGTTTTCGCTTAGCTGAAAGCCTCCCCACAAAGCATTACGCCCGGAAAAATATTGCCTACCTCTATGCGATCCGGGCCAAGGCAGAGTGTATTTATGAGACTGACGACGACAATGCGCCGAATGATACTTGGCAGATCCGCAAAGAGCGGGTTTCTGAGGGTTTCTACGTTGGTGCCAGCGAGAGCCGTTGGGTGAACGTATATCGGTATTTTTCGGAGGACATCATTTGGCCCCGTGGCCTACCTTTAGATGAGATTCGAAGAAACCCTCCCAAAGCCACTCCGCTAAAACCTCTTCGTGCACCAGTGCAGCAAGGATTAGTCAACGGATCGGCCGATGTGGATGCGATTTGGCGCCTAGTCATGGATCGAGATTTTCGTTTCGACAACCGCCCGAGCATTCATCTCGAACCAGGCAACTGGTGCCCATTCAATACCCAGACCACTTGGTGGTGGCCTGTTGTTTATCCGCTACTTTACATTCCAAGCTATTGCTCGTTCCGTATGTGCGATATCTGGAAAAGCTTCGTTGCCCAGCGCTGCCTTTGGGCCATGGGAATGGGCGTCGTTTTTCACGCACCTGAGGTATTCCAGGATCGCAACCCTCACGATCTCATGCGTGATTTCCGAGACGAGATTCCTGGATATGAACAGAACCGGCGCATCGCTAAAATCCTAGACGGACTCGATCTTGTTCAAGGCGAGGAGGCAGTTGGAAACAATCTGCGAGCCTGCTACGCCAACTTGATTGAACACGGAGTTTTTCCTGAGAAAGAGATCATTCTTGTAGATGCATGGTTAAAGGATTTGGCGTTTTGAAGGCAGTTCCCTCTGATGCTACAAACAAAAGGTGCTGGCCTTAAATCACTCATCTTGAAAGACTCAACTCTATTGAATCCTAGTTTGACCAGAAAGACACAGAGAAATCAGTAATATGCTTAAAATATTTTTGATGACAAAGAATGAGCCAGAAATGTTGGAGAGCTGGATTAAGTATCACGGTTATATTTTCGGCTTAGACAACATTTATGTCTTAGATGGTTCAGATGACAGCCGGGTGTTCAGAGTGTATGAGAAATTTCAGCCTTTGGGACTAACGGTTAGATTTTCATCTTCTGGACTGAATGAACTGGCAGGCGAGCTAACAGAAATGATGCATCTCTTCAAAGGCACAGACAGTTTCCTTATCAAGATGGATACCGATGAGTTTCTTGCCTATACACCAGATCCGAACTCAATCATCGAATGCGAGCGTGCTCATGCCGCGATTCGCAAGTCCGCGTATTTGAGGATGAAGAACTGCTTTCTATCAGCAGAAGGCCCCGCCTACCCCATTGAGATTAAACTTCAGATCACGAACTTTACTGAATTTTTTAAAAAACTTCCTATCACAGGCCAAAGTTACAAAGCTTCCTTTACTTGTTGGTCCAAGCCCAAGCGCCAAAGCGTTAAAAACATATGTGACGAAATCACCTGCTTTTCGCCACTACACAAGACAGATTTCAAATCCTTTTTTCACTCATCAAGCTTTGTCAGCGTAGACCTTGGTTGCCATGCTGGAGTCTCCAGCAATAACTCTGGTTTCATTGATACAGGTCTGAGCATCATTCACTACCATAGCACAAGTGTCGAAGATTCTGCCCGCCGTGCAAGGCAAGTCCTTCTTTCCCATGGCTATATCTCGGAGCATGACTCAAGCAAAGAGCAGACGCTTCAGTTACGGCGATTAAGATTGAGGGGGAATATCGCATCCTTTCATAAAATCGATTTTTATTTGCAGTATTTGGATGCAACAGAACGAGGAGAAAAGTTAAGCCCTGACATATTAAATCAGGGCCATCCCTACTTTAAGCCAATCGTGCCAACAAGCAGATTGACGTTAGTGCGGGATACTTTGCAGTTTATTAATCGCCAAGGAGTGCCTGCGAACTAGTTTTTGCAGACGGGATAACGCTTGCTTGAACTTGGAGGGTCATTGCCGACAACTGAAGCAGAACCATAGAGAAAATCAGAGGTAGCGTCGAAGCTCGTGTTCGGTATTTTTCAGCGGGTTAGGCTATGCAGTCTGCGACGGGCGTTCTTGGTAGTTTGCCTGCATCCATGCCTTCTGTCCGTCGTCCTGAACGGATCGTACCCAGTCACCGTTTTTTAGATACCACTCAACCGTTTGTCGTAATCCCGTTCCAATGGTTTCCTGCGCCCGCCAACCCAACTCCAGCTCAATTTTGGAACCGTCAATTGCATACCGCGAATCGTGTCCCGGCCGGTCTTTTACAAATGAAATTAGCTTTTCTGTGGCTTGCGGATGGCCCAGCTCCCTTAAAATTGAAAGCAGGGTCTTTACCAGCTCCAGATTCGAAACTCCCGCCCTCTCGCCGAGCCCGGTATTTCGAGGGCTGGGCCCTCCCCGAACCTTGAAATGATGGAGGATTGACTCTAAAGCCCGACCTTGCAAATTTCAGTATTGGGAATGTCTGCTCCCTACCTCAACCCTTCGGCCAAATGCTTCGGTGCGCCAAAAAGCATTTTTTATCACAGATCTTGGCGGCAGATCCTAAATCCAGAAAGACCGTGAAATCATAGAATTTCCTGAGTGTAGTGGTATTTAGCTAATGGAAATTTCACTCAGACATGTGAACGATCGCTTACAAGAGCTGCGCAAAGGTATTACCAATCAGGATAGCGGCCTGGAAGTTGGCCCTTTTTTTAGCCCAATCTGCCCAAAAAAAGAAGGCTTTCAGGTTGTCACGCTTGATGTATTTAGCCGAGAAGAACTTATAGAAAAATACGCTAAAGATCCAAATGTATATCCTTATTTCGATGATATAGAAAAAGTTGATATTGTATCAAGCGAACCATTATTAGAAGCAGTAGCCAGCAGCGCCATATATAAACATAGGCCAAATATGAGTAAAATTTTTGATTATATTATAACCTCTCACCACTTTGAACATCTTGCTAATCCAATCCAGTTCCTTCAGGATGCGGAACTTTTATTAAAACAGCAGGGATGTTTAACAATGGCAATCCCGATTCATACTAGGTGCTTTGATCTATATAAGCCACTTTCTAGCACGGGAAAGCTGATTGATGCCTACATAAACAAACAAACTAGTCCAAGCCTTGGAACAGTGTTCGATCATCACACTCTTGGTGCACATAAAAAAGATGGCTTACCAATCGGCACCCCAAATCAATGCAATAAAAATCTAAAACTAGTATGGGATGAATTAGAAAGTTTTCAGACGGATCCTATTTTTAGCAAAGAAGCTTGGTTTAAACAACTAACATCAAGCCACAAGAGTGGGTATATTGATGCCCATTGTAATTTCTTTAATCCAATTAGTTTTTGCCTTATCATAGCTGATCTAAAGATGCTTGGCCTACTAAATGAACTACAAGTTCACGATATATCTGAACATGGCTGCGAATTTATTGTCCGTCTGAAAAAAGGCAAACCCCTAGAACAAATTCCATGCTCAAAATTGACTCGTACAGAAATAGTGCAAGCAGCAAGTGAATATTCTGTATCAGAATTATTCCATGTAAACAATTCAATTGCAGCAAAATTATACCTCGATGCAATTTTAAACAGCAGAAGCTGGAAAATAACTAAGCCTTACCGTACACTTGGGAGTTTGCTGGATAAGTTGCTGATAAAAATAGGGAAATTAAAAAAAGCTTTAGGCAGCATCATCACCTGAACTAGGTGATTGCGACTGGAACATAAACATCTCTAAAGCAACATCTAGCGAGTATTTAGGATTTTTTAAGAAAACTTTCTTTAACCTAGGCCAGTGTGTTTTATGCGTATAGAGCGCTTCTACTCCCCATCCACCACCTTAAACTGTATTTGTTAGTTTTTAGCCTGATTCTCTTTAGTTTTGTAAGCCTGCTGTCGCCGTACGCGCTTGGTAGTTTGTCCGCATCCATTCCTTGTGTACGTCATCCTGAACGGACTGTGTCCAATCACCGTTTTTTAGATTCCACTCAACCGTTCGCCGCAATCCCGTCCCAATGGTTTCCCGCGGACGCCAACCCAACTCCCGCTCGCTTTTGGAGCCGTCTATTGCATACCGCCAATCGTGCCCCGGCCGGTCCTTCACAAAGGATATTTATTTCTCTGTGGCTTGCAAATGGCCCATGTCCGTTAAAATCGAAAGCAGAATCTTAACCAATTTCAGGTTCGAAACCTCTGCCCACCCGCCGAACCTGGAATTTCGAGGTGCAGGGCCCACCCCCTGCCTTGAAATGATGGGGGATTGAATCTTAAAACCAACCTTGCACCTTTCAGCAATGGGAACGTCTGCTTCCTGCCTCATCCCTGGGCCCAACGCCTCTAAGGGCGCAAAACCATTTTCCTATCAGCTGATGCCCTGATAAAAATTGCTGTATGAAAGTTGCCGTCTGCGAGGCAGGCCCCATTGATGCGCTGGGCGATGCCGGTTCTCGATCGGTGTTTGACCTGATTCACGCCACGCGTGAACTGGGGCACGACGTTCTGGTGGTGGATGAGTCGGAGGTGGGTGCTTTTGGCGCATTGGCCATTTGGGCGCCGGATGTTGTGGTGGTAAGCAGGCCTGGACTTTTTTCACGGACTTATTCCGTGCTGAGCCGGCTTGGAGCTCCGCTGATTTACTTTGCCCACGATATTCACGAGCTGCGCATGGCCGAGATAGGAAGGTTGGGCAAGGCCGACAGGTCGGTCTCTCCCGGCGCCTCTACGGCTCTCAATGCCCAGCGCGCACGTGCCATGCGCCTTGTCGAAGACTTCTGCTTCTCGCACGCCGACCTCACGCTCTTGCCCACCGAGGAAGAAGTGCGCGAGGTGAAGGCACGCCATCCGGTGGCGAATGTGGAGCGGCTTACCTGGTTTGCCCTCGATACGGTCGATCATACAGGCCCCGCCGAAACCGCTCGCCGAGCCGTATTCATAGGCGGCGAGAGGCACGAACCCAACCGGGATGGCGTTGAGTGGCTGCTCACCGACATTTGGCCGGAGGTGAGCTCCGCGTTCGACGAACTGGTGGTCATTGGTGACTGGACTGCGTCCACCATTAAGTCGCTCATGGAGGCCGCCAGTTCGGCACACCCCGATTCGGTCGCTAACCTGGCGAATGTGCGATTTACCGGTCGCCTGCCGGCCGCCGAGGTCGACGACATCATGCGCACAGCACTCGTGGGGCTCTCCCCCCTGCGCTTTGGTGCCGGTCAAAAGCGCAAGACGCTCGACTACCTCGCGCACGGTCTGCCCACTGTCTCAACGTCTTTTGGTGTGCAGGGACACACACAGGTCGAAGACGCGATTGATGGCAGCTTTGCGGGAGTGCGTGTAGCCGACACTTTGACCGACTGGGTGGTTGCACTTCGGGAAATAGCCGACCATGCTAACGCCCATGAATGGATGCGGATGTCGAATGCCGGCAAAGCATTCGTAGAGTCTGAATACGGCCCCATGCCACATAGGCTTGCCGTGCAGCAGATTTTTTCACGTTGGAATGAGCGTTCATGAGCACGTGGTTCCGCCTGAATTCTCCCGCGGTGGTGTTTGACGCCAGTGCCGACGACACCGTGATCATCAACCTCGTGAGCGGTCGGTATTTCCGGCTGAATGCGGCATCGTCGCTTGCTTGGAACGCTCTGCTAGCGAGCGGGTCGCGCGCCGCGTTTGCGGCTTCGGCGGGCAACGCGCCGGAACTTGTCGCCAGCGTCGACTCCATGATTGGGGCACTCACCGCCGAGAATCTGATCGTGCCCGCAGGCGAGACTACGGCCGAAGCAGCCTCGTGGGCGTTCGCGGGGTTCAGCCTCGAGTCGTTCTCCGACCTCGAAGACATTCTCGGTCTCGACCCCATTCACGAAGCCGACCCCGACAAGGGGTGGCCGGCTGCCCGTGACTGAGGCCCTGCACGCGTGGCTGGATGCTCAGCTTCAACGGCCTGATTCGCATAGCGACGGTGTGGAATTTCGTCTGGGCGCGCGGGTGCTCAGCCTTTCGGGTTCGCCGGAGACAGTTGCGCAATTGAGAGAACTCGCACCCCTCGACCTGGTCGCAGGCCCGGCTGCGCACCGCACGGACTTGACGCGGGTTGGTCTGCATTATCTGGATGACGCCACGGTTGCTGCTCTTCCCGACCCGAGACACCTGCGGCGCGGACCCTACGGCGCCATCACTGCATGGGCTAATGATCAGGGCGAGAACGTGCGCGCGAATTTGGGCGGCAACGTGGATGCCGACTCGTCGCCGTGGCTCATCTGCCTCGAAGAAGACCTGTCGGCCATGCTCGCCTTCCATGTGGAGTCGCGACAGGCACTCACGTTTTCCCGCACGACGCTCGCGCCACGACAGGTGGCCGAGTTTGCCCGCACACTGATGCACTGGGCCTCAGTCGCCGACAGCAACTTGCTGGTGCATGCCGCAGCAGTCGCGCTTGAGGGCCGCGGGCTGTTGATCTGTGGCCTGGGCACCAGCGGCAAGACCACCCTCGTGCGCCAGTGCCTCGCCGAAGGCTGGACATTCCTCGCCGACAACGTGGTGGAGTATTCGCCGGCCGATTCCGACGCCCTCCTCTGGAGCACCTACGCCACTCTCAAACTTCGCCCGGATGCACTCCCCGTTTCGCCAGCCGAATCGTCGACCAGCCTGTGGGACAACGAAGCCAAGAAGAACATTCACTTTCTCACTGGAGCCACTCGGGCGCAGTTTGCCTCCGCACCCGTGAACCACGTGGCCACGCTCGTTCTGCAACCAAACGGCCCCGCCCAGCCCGAGCCGTTAGGACCTGGCGCGGGTCTGCTGGCCATCGCCCCCAACACTGTGGCGCAGTTTCCGTTCTTCGAACGCGAGGTACTGGAGCGGGTTTCCCGAATCACCCGCAGCGCGCCACTTTTCACCGCGGGTCGAATGCCACTCGCCTCGATGACCCGCCTACTTGAGGAGCTGATCGCATGAGTGACGCTAGCCGCATCGCCATCGACGTTGTGTTGCCCGTTTACAACGGCGGCGAGTTTGTTGCTCGTGCGCTCGATTCGGTGATCGCGCAAGAACCGCATCCCGAGCTGAGCGGCTGGGACCTACGCATCCACGTCATCAACGACGCCTCGAGCGATGATTCCGAGCAGGTTCTGGCGGACTACGTGGCGCGCGCAACTGATCCGGCTGTGCAATTGAGCATCACCACACTCGAGACGAACGCGGGCGTTGCCCATGCGCGCAACCTGGGCATTTCATTCGGCACAGCAACCTACGTGTCATTTCTCGATCAAGACGACGAGTGGGTGACCGACAAACTGGCCAGGCAAATTACGGCGCTTGAGGCCGATGGAGCGCTAGGGTATGCCGTGGGCAAGCAACAATTGCACATTCAACCCGATCAGGTGCGCCCAGCCTGGTGTCGCCCAGAGTGGCTGGTTGAACCCGTTGCGGGATTCTTGCCTAGCACGCTCGTGGTGCGGCGCGAGACCTTTGACTTGGTGGGCCTGTTCGACACGTCGGTGGGAGGTGGTGCCGATGACGTCGATTGGTTTGCTCGCGCGCGGGCTCTCGAGATTCCCTTTTTTGATGACGCCTCCTGTGTGGTTCATCGCTTCGCTCACCAGGGAAACGCGTCGAACGACATAGACACCAGCAACCAAGCCATGCTCGATGTGGTACGGCGACACATCGCCCGGAAGGCCTCGTCATGACCCACGCCACTCTCGCTCACATCGACGTGATCATTCCCTGTCGAGATGTTGACGACTACCTCAGTGAGGCCATCGCCTCTGCTCTAGGCCAGGAAAGTGTTACCACACATGTCATTGTGGTCGATGCCGGCAGTCGCAAGCCGCTCGTGCTTGATTCCGAATGGGCTGTCCACGAACGCGTCACGCTGGTCCGCAGCGAGGTTGGGCTGTTGTGTGGTGGGGCACGCAATGCCGGGCTCGCCGTTGCCGATGCGGAGTTCGTTGCATTTCTCGACGCCGACGATCTCTGGCAGCCCGAGCGTTGCCGAATTCTGCTCGATGCGCTGGAAAATACAGACATCGCCATGGGCCAGATCGAGCACTTTTCCAATCAGCCGACCGATCTGAAGGTTCCCGGCGGAATCGAAGCCGCTCTCGTGGCCGGCGGAATGCTGCTCGCGCGCGCTGACTTCGACCGGGTCGGCCCATTCGACGAAAAGCTTCGTGCCGGCGAGTTCATCGACTGGTTCAATCGGGCACGGGTAGCCGGCCTCACGACGACGACCGTGCCCGTGATCGCTCTGCGGCGGCGCGTGCACACCGCCAGCATCACGGCCACCCAGATGGAAGCTCGCATGGACTACCTTAAGGTGGTGCGCCGATGGATGAGTCGGAACGACTAATCGCGCGCGCCGCGTTGGGCTCCCCCGCCGAGGCCGTGTCACTCTGGCAGCAGTGGCGCGAGACCTACGACCCGGCGACCGCCAGTGATCTGCTCGTATGGGCCGGCGGCTACCTACACCGAAACATCGTAGCCGGAGGCGGGCGCGACGACTACCTGGCCGGAATCGCCCGCTACAACTGGGTGGCCAATCAACGGCAGTTGCTCGCCGCCCACGACGACCTTGTCGAACTGGCCGCACTGCACCCGCTGGTGACTCTCAAGAGTTTTGATGCGTCGCGGGCCGATGGCGCCTTGAGCCTGCGGCCGGTGTCCGACATCGATCTCTACGTTGACGCGCAGCGGATTGAGCGGGTCGTGAGCTGGCTCCGCCGGCGGGGTTACGTCCCCCTCCTCGAGGCCAGCGATGTGGAACTGTTGAATCGAATTGTGCCCCTGCGCGGATCGTGGAACTTTACGCGGGCAGCTCGCACCGGGGCGCCTGCGTGCAGCATCGATCTCCACTGGAAGTTCTTTGACGGCCTCTCGGCGCTCGAGAATCGCCGGTTTGCTGATCAGTGGATCCTGCATACGGTTGCCTCGTTCGGTGCCGTTCGTGCGCTCATTCCCGAGGCACGGTTTGCCCTTATGGCGGTGCAACGACAAGCTCAGCACGACGGCAAGGACACCGTGCTTTTTGACGCTGGCCACATCGTGGGTCAACTCGACCTTCCCACACTGGTGGCGGTGGCCCGCGCGTCACGCAGCCACGCATCGGTGATCAGTTTGCTGAATGCCATTGCCGAGTTTTCTGCTGACCCTAGCGCGGGCGAGCTGCGTGACACGGCCGTGCGCAACCTGCAGAA
>Ga0164294_10003547_pt1 | contig 13852 bp, 12 predicted proteins | sample GEODES005metaG_FD_111479 | JGI IMG/M metagenome (GOLD analysis project Ga0164294, IMG submission 111479) | Oligotrophic lake water microbial communities from Sparkling Lake, Wisconsin, USA - GEODES005 metaG | ecosystem: Environmental > Aquatic > Freshwater > Lake | place: USA: Sparkling Lake...
CATGCCTATCCAACTTCACTTTATACCAAAGAGCAAGCAGCACCGGTGAATTTGGGAGATCAATCAACAGCGAATAAAAGAACCGTTTTTAAATACATCCATAAAGATGGCATTCAGAGTTGTCAGTTGGTAATGGGATTGACCGTTCTTGAATCAGGAAGCGTTTGGAATTCTGTTCCACCGCACACCCATACCAGAAGGATGGAAGTTTACCTATATTTTGATTTGGATTTGGCACACAGGATTTTTCATTTCATGGGACAACCACAGCAGACTAGGCATATTGTGATGAAGACAGATGAGGCTGTAATTTCACCACCATGGAGTACCCATTTTGGAAGCGGTACTTCAAATTATTCATTCATTTGGGGAATGGCAGGAGAGAACTTGGATTATACAGATATGGATCCAGCCCCGGTAGCATCAATCAGGTAATTAAATATTTCAAATACATCAATCTAAAATAAAATCAAACATGTCAAAGAAAGTTGTAACCCTCGGAGAAATAATGTTGCGTTTGTCAACCCCAGATTTCAAGCGTTTTGTACAAGCAGATACATTTGATATTACCTATGGCGGCGGTGAAGCCAACGTGGCTGCTGCTTTGTGTAATTATGGATTAAATGGAACTTTTGTGACCAAGGTGCCAAACAATCCGATTGGACAGTCAGCAATCAATCACTTAAGGCGTTATGGTGTAGACACACAATTTATTGCACGTGGTGGCGACAGACTAGGGATTTATTTTCTAGAGACAGGCGCTTCAATGAGAGCCTCTCAAGTTGTGTATGATAGGGCTGGTGCTTCTATTTCTGAAGTGGATGCATCTGAATTTGATTTTGATAAAATTTTTGAAGGAGCAGATTGGTTTCATACCACAGGTATTACTCCAGCGTTGAGCGACAAAGCAGCAGCATTGACAGAAGCGGCTTTGAAAGAAGCGAAGGCAAGAGGCATTACAACCAGTATCGACCTTAACTACAGGAAGAAATTGTGGAGCAAGGAAAAAGCAAGAGAGGTGATGACCAGGCTTTGTCAGTATGTTGATGTGTGTATAGGAAATGAAGAAGATGCTGATACCACTTTGGGATTCAAGGCAAAGGATACAGATGTTACCAAAGGAGAGTTGGACCTTGATGGATTCAAGGATGTATTCAAACAAATGAAAGAAAAATTTGGTTTCAAGTATATCGCGTCTTCATTGCGTGAAAGCCACAGTGCGAGCGACAATGGATGGAGTGCATTGGTCTATGATGGTACTGAATTTTACCATTCCAAGAAGTACAATGTACGCATTGTTGATAGGGTAGGAAGTGGTGATAGTTTTGCAAGTGGATTGATTTATGGTTTGGTAACAGGAATGCCGATGCCAGAAGCTGCTGAGTTTGGTGTTGCTGCTAGTGCCATCAAGCATACCATCCCAGGAGATTTAAATCATGCTACCCTTGGTGAAGTTAAAGACTTGATGAAAGGAGACGGCAGTGGAAGAGTTCAACGCTAAAAAAAATAAATTATGATCATCGATTCAATACAAAACGCCTATAAATATTACAGTGTACATCCTTTGTTTCAAAAGGCATTTGAGCACATTCAACAAACAGATTTGCAAGCCTTGGAAGTCAGCAGGTATGACCTTGAAGGCGATAACCTTAAAGTAATTGTTTCAAACAAAGTTGGCATGACTGCTGCAGAATCAACTGCAAAATTTGAGTGCCATGACATGTACATCGACATTCAATTGTGTGTGAGTGGCAAGGAGCAATTTGGTTGGAAGCCAAGAGAAACCTGCAAAGAAGAAAAAGCTCCTTACAATCCTGAAAAAGATGTGTTGTTTTTTAACGATGCACCAGATATGTTTTTTCAGTTGACTGATGGGCAATTTGCGATATTCTTTCCAAATGATGTGCATGCTCCTATGATTGGTGATGGTGAGATAAAAAAAATGGTCTTTAAAATTAAAATTTAAGCGATGAGTAAAAGTTTAATGATATCAGATGCGATTGTTAGTCAAGGTATTTTGCCTTTGTATTTCAATCCAGATGAAACAGTTAGCATAGAAATTTTGCGTGCCATTCATAAGGCGGGTATTAATGCTGTAGAATATACCAACAGGGGTGAAGCGGCTTTGAGAAATTTCACGGCGATGGTTGCAGTGAGGAATGCAGAAATGCCAAGTCTTTTACTAGGTGTTGGAACCATCAAGAACATGCAGCAAGCTCACGAATACATGGCTGCTGGTGCAGATTTTTTGGTGAGTCCGGGCTTTGTACCAGACGTTGCTGCTTATGCCATTGCCAATGATATTTTTTATGCACCAGGTTGCATGACTCCATCTGAAATCATTGCTGCAGAAAATGCCGGTGTTAAGTTCATCAAATTATTTCCAGGAAATATTTTAGGTGTTGAGTTTTTATCAAGCATCAAGGAGATATTTCCTAAGTTGTTGTTCATGCCAACAGGTGGCGTAGATACATCTAGGGAAAGCATTGAAGGATGGTATAAAGCTGGAGTGTGTGCAGTTGGAATGGGCAGCAAGTTAATCAGCAAGAAATTGATGGAATCTAAAGATTATTCAACCATAGAAAGTTCCACACGTGAAGTGTTGGCATTGATTCAAAGCATTAAAAAATAAGGTATGAAGCATATACAGGTGTTGTTATTCACTGGCATAATTTTATCAGGTATGTTTATTAATTCAGCATCTGCTCAATATTTGCCTTTGTACAAAAAGATTCCCAATTTTATTGAAGCCCCAAACAATGAGGTAGAAGCCACTACCGGTGGTATTTTGCGGATTTCCAAGGTTTCTGTTCCTGGGTATCAATTTTTTAGTGCGGGAAGTGATGGCACCAAACCCTGCGTGGTTATTTGTCCGGGTGGTGGATATGGTATCCTTGCTGCATCCCATGAAGGAACCGATGTTGCCAAATATTTCAACAGCATTGGTGTGCATGCACTTGTGTTGAAGTACAGGATACCATCTGCTGAAAACCAGCAGCAAAAGGAGTGGGCTCCCTTGCAAGATGCGCAGCAAGCGATGCATCTTGTGAGAAAAAATGCAAAGAAATGGAATGTTGATCCAACTAAGGTTGGCATCATGGGATTCTCTGCTGGTGGACATTTAGCATCTACTTTAGCAACACATTATGATGATAGAAAAATCAAGGCGAATAGTTCAATTTCTTTTCGCCCTGATTTTCAAATATTGTTATATCCTGTAATTTCATTTGGAAAATTTGCGCATAAGGGATCAAGGAATAATTTGTTGAGTCCGGATACCACTGCAGAAAAAATCGCTTATTTCTCAAACGAATTGCACATCAACAAGCAGTCTCCACCAGCATTTTTGGTGCACGCGAAAGACGACAAGGCTGTTCCAGTAGATAACTCCCTTATTTATGCACAGCAATTAAAGGACAACGGGGTTGAAGCAGAGGTATTTCTTTACGAAGCCGGTGGACATGGTTTTGGCATGAAGAACAGCACCAGTGCTGCGAAGTGGACTGATTCATTAAAAAGTTGGTTAGAGAAGAATTCGATTTTAAAGTAATTAAGGGGTTTTGTGATTATGAAATTGTGTAACAACCTATGATGATATATAGGTGCAACCGTTGCGGTTGCTCTTACAACGTTCTGTTGGAAACACTTCGATTCTGTGTAAACTCGGTTTTGTTGGAAATTTGGCGTAACCTAAAGGGTTGGGCTTACAGTTGTTCCAAAAACGAATTGATGTAACAATTTTTTCTATAATTTCGGATTTAAATCCTGAAAAGTTGCTATAATTCCGGATTGAAATCCCGAAAAGTTGTAATTTTGGCTTAAATTTTGATTTTATGATTGAGCGTTCACTTGAGAAAATAATACGGTCAAAGTTTAAAACTGGTAAGGCCATTATTTTAATGGGTGCTCGGCAGGTAGGTAAAACAACCTTGTTGAAAAAACTTTTTGAAGGTGATAGTGATGTGTTATGGTTAAACGGAGATGAAAAAGACGTGCAGGATTTGTTTTTGCATAGTTCATCAACACGGTTGAAGGTGTTTTTTGGGAAGAATAAAACAGTGATTATTGATGAGGCTCAGCGAATTCAGGAGATTGGGTTGCGCATGAAATTAATTACGGATCAGATCCCGGAGGTTCAATTGGTGGCAACAGGAAGTTCTTCTTTTGAGTTGGCCAATCAAATCAATGAACCCCTTACTGGACGAAAATGGGAGTATAAAATGTATCCCATATCATTTGGTGAAATGGTAAACAACCACGGGCTATTGCAAGAAAAGCGTTTATTGCCTCATAGAATGGTTTATGGGTATTATCCCGAAGTAGTGAATCATATTGGTTCTGAAAAGGAAATATTAAAACAACTGTCAGATAGTTTTCTTTATAAAGATGTTTTGCTGTTGGATCAGATTCAAAAGCCAGATGGGTTGATCAAGCTGTTGCAAGCATTGGCTTATCAAGTCGGCTCACAGGTTTCTTATAATGAATTATCATTGTTGACAGGACTGGATGCCAAAACGGTGGATAAATACATTAATGTTTTGGAGCAGGCATATGTTGTTTTCCGGCTTGGTTCTTTTAGTAGAAATCTACGTTCAGAATTGAAAAAAAGCCGAAAAATATATTTTTACGATAATGGTATTCGAAATGCCTTGATTGCAAATTTCAATCAGCTTGAGATCAGGCAGGATGTTGGGGCGCTTTGGGAGAATTTTCTGATGTCTGAACGGAAGAAATATATTGAATATCATCAACAATGGACCAACGTATGGTATTGGCGAACAAAGGAGCAGGTGGAAATTGATTATGTGGAAGAAGAGGGTGGAAAAATGAATGCGTACGAAATGAAATGGAATGAAATGGCGAAGCACAAAGTTCCTCGGCTCTTTCTAGATACCTATCCCGGAAGTGGTTTTAAGGTGATTCATCCGGGTAATGTTGAGGAGTTCTTATTGAATGTTTGATAACTATGTAGCATAGGATTAACAAAACAATACGTTTGAAATTGTGTGACAACCAGAATGCATTAATGTAGGGGCACCCCTTGCGGTTGCCCAAAAACTTGCCTAAAGGTTGCTCAAAACATAGATTGGTGGAATTAGGGCAGGGGTAAGCCCTGCCCCTACAATGACACTAATGTCGCATTGTCAAACCAAATAAACAACCGGTTGGATAAGCCCATTAAAACTCTAAGATTTCTTCTTTACTTGCAACGACGTAACCCAAACCCCAACAACAATCAAACATCCTGCGGCTATTTTAATAATCGTTAAGGTTTCATTCAAAATCAAAACAGCCGCTGCAGTTCCAAACAACGGTTGAAAATATATAAAACTTCCTGTTCTGGATGGACCCCATTTGCTTACCCCAATGTTCATGAGCAGGTAGGAGAGAAAAGTTCCTAGCATGATAATGTGAAAAATGGCATACCATTCTATCCCATGAAAATCACTCCACGATGCATTGTAAAAAGTGGGTGCGCATAAAGGAATGGAAAAGAGGGCTCCAAAAATAAAAACAAAACGTAGTATCGTTAGTGGTTTGTATTTGGAGGAAAGTTTTCTGATTAAAATAAGGTAGATGGAATAGCACAAGGCTCCTAGTACAATAAAAATGTCACCAGTAAGGGAGGCTGGATTGATGCTATGTGTGGATGTTCTTGATGTAATTAAAATCGATGCTCCGGATATCCCGAAAATCAGTCCCAACACTTTATTCCACCCAAATCTTTCATGCAAAAAAATGGCTGCTAAAACAGACACAATAATTGGTGTTGCCATGATCAGCAAGGATGCATGAATGGGATTGGTTTTTGAAATGCCAGTGATTGAAAAAATTTGGTTGCAGGTTACTCCCAATAACCCAGCTATTATCAAGATTAAGTAATCTTTTTTTTCTATTTTTTCTTTCTCTTTGATGAAAATCGGAATTGAAATCAAAAGAATGGAGGTGATGAACATCCTTGCAAAGGAGAGTCCCAAGGGATCAATGAGAAGGGGTGAAATTTTTTTAACAGCAATGATGTTCGTTCCGAAGAAAAAATTGGCGGCCACAAGTGCGGCCGCCGTTTTCCAGTTGTCTATGTTTTTTTCTTGATTAATACTTGAAGATTTTACCACCGGCCATTACTTCCTGTGTCTTTTCATCAAAAGTTACTTTTTCTCCAGTACGTGCTGCTGCATTGGACATGATGGTAGCAATAGAATGGGTATATCCTGCTTCTACTGGTGCATTTGTTTGCTTTCTACTCCTAATACATTCCATCCAGTTGCGCACATGGGCTGATGTAAGTGGATCACCACCTGTATTGGCTCCTGATTCTACCTTTATTACGTTATCTGTAAGGCTCATTTCAGGAAGCAAAACTGGCTTCATTCCCATTGGTTTTGCAAACTTTTCTGTAAGTCCTCCCTTAGGCGATACTTTATTGTTGATAAGGTTTAGTTCACCACCAACACTGTAGTAAACTTCACTTGCATTGTCATCGCCATTGTGCATTCTCGACATGAAAACCACTTGGAATCCTTTGGAAGGATCATCTTTTGGACCATAATCAAACACTGCAGTGGTGGTATCCCAGTTTCTTCTGCCGTCTTTCCATTGGTAAACGCCTCCGTTTGCCACAACACTTCTTGGGTGTGATAATCCGGTAAACCAATGAACGGTATCAATTTGGTGACTCATCCACTGACCTGGCATTCCGGAAGAATATGGCCAAAACAAACGGTATTCAAGATACTTTCTTGGATCGAAATTTTCGTATGGTCTGTTTAACAAGTAACGTTTCCAATCAAGGTCCTTTTCAAAACATTTTCCCACCAAGTCGGGTCTTCTCCATCTGCCTGGTTGATTTACATTCCAAGTCAATTCAACCATGGTAATATCTCCGAATTTACCTGATTTGATGAATTTTTCAGCAGCATGATAGTTAGCGCCTGATCTTCTTTGAGATCCTATTTGGATGATTCTATCTGAAGCTTTTGCTGCTTTTAATGCCGCACGGTTGTCTTCCATTGTTTCAGCAAATGGCTTTTCACAATAGATATCTTTGTTGGCCTTCAATGCCTCAATGGTATGTAGGGCATGTTGAAAGTCTGCGGTTGAAATGAAAACTGCATCAATGTCTTTTAATGAATACAACTCATCATTGTTTTTACAACCAATGATGTCGTGCTCCATTTTAGATTTCAAGAAAGAAACACCTTCTTCTCTGCGTACTTTCCAAATGTCTGAAACAGCTACAATATCAAAATTCAACTCTTTGTAGTGGTTCATGAAGGCGGGGATGTGAGATTGTTTATGCCTGTCTGAAAAACCTACTACTCCAAGGCGAACCCTGTCGTTTGCTCCAATGATGTTGCCATAAGATTTGGCGGTCCAACCCATAGACGCGAATGCTGTAGCAGCAGTGGCTTGGGCGGTTTGTTTTAAAAATGTTCTGCGGTGAGACATATATGATGGTTTAAGAGGTTGAAGAGGTTGAAGGGGTTTAAGTTGGTTTAGAAGGTTTAGAAGGTTTAGAAGGTTGAGGTGGTTGAGGAAGTTGAAGGATCTTAAACCTCTTCAACCCCTTCAACTTCTTCAACTATCTCAGCTATAGTTCTTTGATTTTCATGCTTCTAAAACTAACTTTATCATTATGATCTTGGATAAGAATCCTTCCTTTGGGAGCCATTCCAAAATTTTCAATTTTTGCATACTTGCTTTTTGCCACAAGTGCGTTGAAATTACTACTTCCCCTTTGGTATTCTACCATCTTGAAACCATTGAGCCAATGTTCAATTGTCCCATTGGGGTGGGCAATGATTCTACCACGGTTCCATTCTCCAATGGCAATCCTATCTCTTCTGTTGGCATTTGGATCAAGTCCAGTAGCTGCAGGTATCAGGTCATACAAAGATGCCATGGTCCTGTTTCCTCCTACGCCCATTTTGGCATCGGGATGTTTTGCATCATCGAGGATTTGAAACTCGGGACCAACGCCTGCTTTTTTGTCTTTGCTGGGTACAATAAAGTATTTGATTCCAGAATTTGCAGTATCAGTTAGTTTGAATTCAAATTGAAAGTCGAAAGCACCAAATTCCTTTTCAGTAATAATGTCACCACCATCTACACGCGCTTCGTTCCCGGAGTTGCGGATTGACAATTCACCATTTGCTATTTCCCATCCACTTTTTGGGAAGGGAGACATATTGGCTGACTGCCATCCAGCGGAGGATTTACCATCCCACAACAGTGAATAACCTTGTTTTTTTTCTTCGTCAGAAACAGTGTTGTTGAGTAGGTTAACAACAAATATGTTGTCAGAAGGGGATGGCTTTAAATTGGTAGTTTTAATCTTGATGTTTTTCCAATGGATTTCTTTTCCCTCGTCTGCCTTGTTTTTAATGGCATGAACCTGAAGGGCAATAAAACCTTTGGGTGTGAGGTCATCTATAAGATATGCGCAAGCCACTCCATTGATCCAGGTTCTGATGGTATTGCCTATGCACTCAATTTTGTAGTGGTTCCAATCTGTTTTTTTAAATGCTTTTTGCGCTGCCTGATTATAATCCATAGGATATAGCCATCCACGCCTTGCTTCATCATAAATTCCACCACTCCAGGCCCTGTCAGAAGGATCTACTTCGGACTGATAGCCCCTAACCCTGTCTGGTACCTTGTTGTTAGCACCTTCATTGGAAGTTATGCTCCTGAACTGGATGCCAGAATTCATGTCGGTAAACATTTTCAGGTCAAGTTCCAACACGAAATCTCCGTACAATTTTTCTGTTGCAAGAAATGAATTTGGTTCTCCAAATACAGTTCTTCCAACTATTTCACCATTTTCAACGCTGTACTTGGCCTTGCCATTGAGTTGCTTGAATCCGGTTAAATCTTTGCCATTGAATAGGGTTGTCCAGTTGTCTCCTTTTTTTTGTGCATCGGAAATGAATACTGAAAATAACAGCAGCGTGGTTAATAAAATTTTCATGTGAAGTTTATGGCTTTTTGAAATTAAAAGTTTTTATAATTGATTTTCTGAAATTAAACACCGCTGAAAATAGTGAATCCTCCATCTACGCCTAGGTCGATGCCGTTTACAAATTTAGAAGCATCGCTCAACAGGTAAATAAGGGCACCAACGAGTTCTTCTGGTTTTCCCATTCTTTTGTAAGGTGTGTTTTTAATAACAAGCCCGCCTCTTTCTGTATAAGTTCCATCAGGATTGGTAAGCAATGTTCTGTTTTGTTCTGTGAGAAAGAAGCCCGGCATGATCGAATTGATCCTGATTTTATCTCCGTGCCTGTTTGCAATTTCCACTGCCATCCATTTGGTGAAGCAGTCAACCCCAGCTTTACCGATGCTGTATCCCAATACTTTGGTGACCATTTGCTTTGAGCTTACCGAAGATATGTTAACAATGCTTCCGCTGCCACCTTTTGCCATAACAGCTCCCAAGATTTTAGTTGGGATGATGGTGCCCCATAAATTGAGGTCAAGCACATTTTTAAGTCCTTCAATGCTCATGTCGAAAACATCTTGGTCTGGTTGTATGACACCTTGTGGCATGTTTCCTCCAGCGCCATTCACCAATCCGTCAATTCTGCCATATTTTTCCATGACTTTATCCCTAAGCGCTTCAACTTGTTTTTCATTCAACACATCTGTTTGAACAAATAAAGCTTCGCCTCCGTTAGAAATAATTTCATTCACGCGTTTGTTGCCTTCCGCTTCATTTCTTCCAACAACAACCGCAATCCCGCCACTGGCGATGATTCCATCAACAAATGCTTTTCCTAAAATGCCCGTTCCTCCGGTTACAACAATTACTTTGCCTTTTAACGAAAACATGCTTGTATAATCCATATGTTTTTGATTTAAATAGTTAATAGACTTAGTTTAAGGTTTAAGGTTTTTGGTTTAAACTTTCAACTCTAAACTTTAAACTAGATAAGGTTTTTGGTTGAAACTTTAAACTAAAAACTTTAAACTAATTCCCTGCCATATTTCTCAAAATCCCCAACTGCAACCCCCTAATTTCGGCCAATCCACGCAATCTTCCGATGCAGGAATAGCCGGGGTTCGTCACTTTTTTCAAATCATCAATCATTTGATGACCATGGTCTGGTCTGAAAGATATTTGATTGGGAACTTCTTGTTGGATTATCAACAACTCTTTCACCACAGCATACATGTCGTTGTCTCCGCCAAGGTGATCATCTTCAAAGAAGTTACCTTGTGGGTCTTTTTTTACATTTCTGAGGTGTGTGAAGTGTATTCTATTGCCTAATTTTTTTACCATTTCAGGTAGGTCGTTGTTTGGATTTGCTCCTAAAGACCCTGTACAAAAACAAATTCCGTTGCTTTTGTTGGGAACTGAATTTACAATGAATTCAAGGTCTTCGATGTTCTTAACAATGCGTGGTAATCCAAGTATATCGCAAGGCGGATCGTCTGGGTGTATGGCCAAATCCAGTCCGAGTTCATCGCACAGTGGTGTTATTTGTTGTAAGAAATAAACCAAGTTACTTCTGAGTTTATCTTGTGTAATGTCATCATAAAGAGAAAGTTTTTCTCTCATCCCATCTACGGTGATCTTTTTTTCACCGGGGATGCCAAACATCACCACGCCTGCAATTTGGTCAAGCTTTTCCTGTGAGTAAGATGCATGCCTTGTTTCAGCTTCTGCAACAACGTCTTGAGGATATGCTGCTGCAGCATTTTTTCTTTGGAGGATGTAGATGTCGAATACCGCCAAATCAACCCAGTTGAAATAAAGGGCTTTTGAACCATCTGGCATTTCATAATCGAGGTTGGTTCTTGTCCAATCGTTTACTGGCATGAAATTATAGGTAATGACCCTCAATCCTGCCTTTGCCAAATTGGTCAAGCTTTCTTTGTATTTGTCTATCCAAACTTGATAATTTCCTGTCCTCGTTTTAATTTCCTCATGGATGGTAACACTTTCTACCACATCCCAGGTTAATCCATAAGATTCTATCAATGCTTTCCTTTCCATGATTTCCTCGTAGGTCCACACTTCACCATGGGGTACATGGTGTAACGCAGCAACTATGCCAACTGCTCCTGTTTGTTTTACATCCTGTAGGCTCACTGGGTCGTTCGGACCGAACCATCTCCATGTTTGTCTGAGTTCTTTCATATTTATTGTGTTATTATTTCAACTTTTTCAATGTTGATTTTCAGAATTTCTTTTTTCCTGACGAAAATGCTGCTGTCTGTTTCTTTTTTTATCATGCCTAGTGCAATGGTTTTGCCATCTTTACCGATGATTTTCAGTTCGGTACTTTGAGTGATAAAATACTGATACGCTGATTTTTCGTAGGATGTTACTTTGGGGGGGATCACTCCATTGCCATTTTTGGTGGTTATTTGAACCACTCCACCAAAGCCCCGAGATCCATAAACAGCTGCTGATGCTGCATCCTTCAAAACAGTGATGTCTGCAATGTCTATTGGATTGACCATGCTGATGTCTCCATCAAAAATCACCTTGTCTAGCACAAAAATAGCAGGGATTTTACTTTTTAAGTTTCTGGCATCTCTGATGAAAACCTGTTGTGGACCTCTGTTTCCAGAATTCCCAGAGACTTCTACACCTGGGATACTCCTAAGCAAGTCAAAAATATTTCTTGCTTTGCCATTGCTCATATCGTCGATCGATTGGCCGTAACTAATTACAGCAAAGAGTAATGCAAAAATTATGGTTGATGTTTTTTTCACTTGTTTTTGTTTGCAATTTCTCTTGCCAAGGTTGTTGTATAATATTTTGAAATCATGTTAGGGACTTCCCATGAAGGCATGTTGTTGTTTTGAAGGTATTCCAGGTATTTTTTGGTTACCTGAGCAAAATGAGATTCATGTCCATCATTGTATTTTTCAGGTACGCTGATGGTCCATCCATTGTTCACTTTCACCAATGAGATGCCTGGGAATGTCTGGCTGATTTTTTGTAGGCTTGTTTTTAATTTATCTTCAAAGCCATCGTCTTTTTGTCTTTGCTCAATGTACAGGGTTGGTTTGAAGTTTTCTTCTTTTCCTTGTTTGATGATCAATGCTGCTTTTGTTCCACGCATGAGTGAATAGTGCGTATCTCCAGTGCCATCTGGGGCTTTGTAATTCCAAATAACAGAAACTTTGGCATGTACACCATTAACTACATAAGTGAATTCCCCATTGCAGTTTACCTGGATATCACCTTTTGCATCACTGATGGCTTTTAGGTAATCGGGAACGGTTTCCTTGGTTACCACTGTAAAATCAGCAGCGGATACAGGAGTCGTCCAACTTTTTGCATTGAGTATGCGAACGTTTTTTTTGTAATCGATTACTTGTCCAGGAAAACATTCCCATTGTATTAAATCAACAAGATGAGTGGTTACATCTACAATTCCTGCGCCCTGTTGTTTGTCGTCAAAGAACCAAGATGGCCTGGTTAGCACACTTCCTGATACATATTTGTAAAAATGATGCACACTGATCTTGGTAACGGAAGGATCTTCGGGAGTTCCTTTCTCAAGGTTTCCGAAAAGTTCAGGTTCTAACGAAAATGCACGCTGAAGCTGCGTTGTAACCTCAAATCTTTCTGTCATGATATCATACAGCTGAACTCCTTTTTTCTTGGCTTCTGTGAAGGCCAGTTTCAATTGTTCGAACCCTTTGGTGTCAACAGCCATTGGTTTGTCTGCAAACACATTAAATCCATTGCGAACAGATTCTAAGATATAATTTGTTTTCAAACGATTGTTGCCTGCTAATACAACTACATTGCCTTTTTTTTCTGCGATCATTTTTGCGAAGAAATCCTTACCCGTATAAACATTTTCTTTCCAAGCGGTAGGCTCATCCTTTCTTTTGTTGTATCCTTCAATTCTTTCAAGGTGTAACTTCAGGTCCCTTCCATCTTCGGCATATACATGTACGGTGTTATCCACTTGAGGATACATTGATTTTTGAATCAATGCTGCATGAAAATGACCAGGGTCTAGGGTAAGTATTTTTATTTTTTCTTGAGCATTCACTGTTGTGGAGTAAATAAATAAGGCTGACAATAATTTTACGTATTTCATTTAAATGTCTTTTTAGTTAAGAAAGGCATGCAAGCACGTGTTACTTTTTGATTTCATCATCTCTATGTGTTGCATACGCATTGTTGTAGTCAACCCCCTTGAATTGATTTGCCATAAACCGCAAACCTTTCAACAAATGGTTTCTGTAAACGGGTTCTTTGTATGAATCTTTGTGGTGACCTAGTGTTGTGATCCAAGCACGTCCACCTTGAAATTCATTGTACCAAACTGCTGGGTAATAATTGGCATAAGTGCCTAAATTTTTGGCAATTAAATCTTTCTGAGTTTGATTCAGTGTAGAAGTTTTGTGTACCATCAATACTTGGGTAACGGGGTAAAGTTCTTTTCCAAAGTAGCATTCATCTTCTCTTTCCCATACCAACGGAACATCTTTCATAGAAGGATGTTCAGCAGCAATTTTTCTAACAGTGAATTTTTGGAAGCTGGCATGCCATGAAAAAGTGCATCCAATCAGCATTTTGAACCAAGTCCAATTTCTCTCCGTACCCGTTACAGAATGAAGTCCCAGCAATCCACCACCTGCTTCCATGTATCTCCTGAAAGCGACGCGTTGCTCGTCTGTATCAAACACATCGTTGTTGGTGCTTGGGAAAATAAGCATGGTGTACTTTGCTAAGTTGGCTTCATTGAATATAGTTGGATCATCACTTACTTCAACCTTAAATTTTTCTTGAACGCCGAGTTCTTTGATAGCGTCTACAGCCGACGAAATATTGTCATGCACAAAGCCTTTGCCATTTTTGGTATAAATTAATACCTGG
>Ga0164294_10003552_pt1 | contig 13843 bp, 9 predicted proteins | sample GEODES005metaG_FD_111479 | JGI IMG/M metagenome (GOLD analysis project Ga0164294, IMG submission 111479) | Oligotrophic lake water microbial communities from Sparkling Lake, Wisconsin, USA - GEODES005 metaG | ecosystem: Environmental > Aquatic > Freshwater > Lake | place: USA: Sparkling Lake...
GGGAGAATCCGTTTCTAAGACTAAATATTTTAAATCTATATGTTTTATACTTTCAAACAAGTTCGTGTTTTTGTAAGTAATGACTCCACCTATACCCAACGAATAACCTAATTGAGTTAGTCGAGTAGCCTCGGAAGCATCTCCCGAAAAGCAATGTATTATTCCTGTTAATTGGCTAAACTCTTTCTGAGAGAGAATTGAAATTATGTCTGCGTATGCTTTTCTACAATGTATATCAACCCAAATAATTTTATCCAATGCCCATTGACATTGTGTTTTAAATGCGTCAATTTGTTCATTTCTATGTGTTACATCCCAATAATAATCTAAACCAATTTCACCAATAGCTAAAAACTTAGATTTGTCTAAATATGATTTCAATGTAGTTAGTTGATCTAAATAATCCGTTTTAACGTAGGTGGGGTGCAAACCTATCATAGGCTTACAAATATTTGGGTACGATGTTGACAATTTCAATAGTAATTCTAAAGTTTCAACATCGCAATTAGGCAACCATACTTCATTGATCCCTGAATCAAGAATTTGTTTAATATTATTTTCTATATCTATTGTGAATATATCATCATATAGATGTGCGTGCGTGTCAATCATAAGGTTTTAAATTGGTAATTATTTTGTGTACCATATTGCAATATGGGTTCCAGAATATTACTTAATACGGGAAATGCTTTTTTACTATCGTGAAAAATCAATATTGAACCATTTTTAATATTTTTTTTAGCCGAATCTATGATCGAATTAGGGTTATTCTTGGGATTATAATCGCCTGTAATAAATGACCACATGTAGATGTTTGTGTGATGAATCAATTTGCTATAAATAAAACCATTAATTCTGCCATATGGTGGCCTAAAACCTACTGAATGAGTCCCAAGGTTGCTAATTATATCTTCACATTGTGTGTATTCATTGAAATAATTTTTTGAGGAAACGTGCCAAGAATTTATATGATTCATTGTATGATTGCCAATTCTATGGCCATCCATTAAAATACGTTTGGCTAATTCCTGATTAGATACTATATTTTTACCAATACAAAAAAAAGTAGCTTTTGCTTTATATTTGGTAAGAAGATCTAAAACATAATTAGTAATTTCAGGGGTAGGGCCATCATCAAAAGTTAAATAAATAGTTTTTTCTATTTCTAATTCATTTATTTTCCAAATAAGTTTTGGGAATATAAACGTTAAGACTTTAGAGATTTCATTGATAAACATGAATTAGAATTATATGTCGCAAATTACTAGTTCCACTTCAGAAAAAATAATTTTAGGGATTGATCCTGGAACTAGATTTTTAGGATATGGTTTGATTAAAATTACCCAAGAAAAAGTAACCATTCTTCAATATGGTGTTTTGAATTTAACTAAGTATACCACTCAGGGAGCTAAGTTTCTAAAAATTCATGAAAGGGTATTGGGGATTTTAGAGGAATTTTTGCCTGATGAAATAGCCATAGAGTCCCCTTTTTTCGGTAAAAATGTCCAATCGATGTTAAAATTAGGAAGAGTTCAAGGAATGGTCATGTCATTAGCCTTTTCTAAAAGTATTCCTATTTCAGAGTATGAGCCCAAAAAAATCAAACAATCTGTCACTGGAAATGGAAACTCATCTAAAGAACAAGTAGCTAAAATGGTAGAGGTTATTGGGAATATAAAATTAGATGCAAAGCTATTTGATGCGACAGATGCTTTAGGAATAGCTATTTGTCATCATTTTCATAACAACAATATAACATCCACTATTAAAGGGACTAAAAAAGGTTGGGGTGCTTTTGTCAACGAAAATCCGTCAAGAGTTAAATAACTGATTTCATTTGTATTTGTAATTCTTTAATGGAGTTCGTAGGCGTATAACACGTATCACCGATACATAAGTAAAAATTATATTTGTCTTGATGCAAAATAGGTGTATAATTTATCATGGTTTTATCGATAGGAAAATCCGTTTCCTTTAGTTGATCAATATGAATAAAATTAGCATTGTATTTAATTAGAGCTTTGGGATATTCAATGTAATCTGCATATATTTTTAACCAATTCGAGAAATATAAAGGATTGCTTAATGCAGATTCTATGATGTTTTCAAGCATTTCCTTAGCTTTTAAGGTATATTCTGGAACTTGGTTTATAAATCCTATTTTAAACAAACATTCACATAAAATAGAATTTGACGAAGGCATAACTGAATCATTTATTTCATATTTATCCGCAATAAGTTTCTCCGATTTATTTGAATAATAATTATAAAAAACTGTTTGGGACTTATTGATTTTGAAATTTTCAAGTATATCAATTAAACAATTATTTGCTTTACTGATGTAAGTAATATCACCACTTATTTCATATAGATCTATGTAAGCTTTCGTTAGAAACGCCATATCATCTAAAAAGGCTATTATAGGTTTTGATGAATATTTAACTTGGTGTAAATAGGTTTCATTAATCATAAAATGATTTTCAATTTGTTTTATGATTGTCTTTGCTAATTCTAAATAAGTATGATTGTTAAAAGTGTTGTATGCGTGAATCAGAGAAGAAACGAAAATAGAATTCCAAGATAATATTTGTTTCGTATCGGTATTAGGTTTAATACGAGTTGATTTTGCATTTTTTAAAATTTCTAATTGAGTACTAAATTGTTGATTACTGATCGGAGAATTTTTAAAAAGTATATTATTATTGTTTTCCCAATTCCCATTAGAAGTTATGGAAAAGTGATTGTAAAAATCTTGATTATTTTTATAGGGTATTATCGAATTAAGTTCCTCAAACTCCCAAGTATAATATTTGCCTTCTTCGCCTTCGCTATCCGCGTCAATGGAAGAAAAGTAAAGTCCATTATCCGCCTTTAGCTGTTCATCTAAAAAATGAATTGTATCCGCTGCAACTTCTTTATATAGATCAATATTAGTTTTTGAATAAGCCAGTGAATAGGTTTTTATTAATTGGACATTATCATAAAGCATTTTTTCGAAATGAGGGCAAAACCATTCAGAGTCTACCGAATACCTAGAAAATCCTCCTTCAATTTGGTCATAAATGCCACCTTGTGCCATTTTTTGCAATTGAACATTGTAGAGTTCATTGACACCTAATTTCAGATATTCACTATTGGGCAAATTGATTAAAAAATCGAGCAAACAAGGTAAAGGAAATTTAGGAGCCTGTTTAATTCCGCCAAATACAGGATCTAAAGATCCTTTAACTTTTTGAAAAGCTTTTTCTAACTGTGTAGATTGAGCATCTATATTGGTTGCATTGAATGATAAATTGTTGTCATTTAAGCTTTCTGAAAATCCATCGGCCGAATTATTTAATTCAGTTCTATTGGATTTAAATGCATCATTTACTGATTTTAAAATAGATATCCAATTTTTTTTAGGAAAGTAGGTTCCTCCATAAAATGGTTTTTTATTTGGTAATAAAAATACATTTAGTGGCCAACCACCCCTAATTCCCATTTTTTGAACGGCCTCCATATAAATCATATCAAGGTCAGGACGTTCCTCTCGGTCAATTTTAATATTAATAAAATGTTCATTCATTAAATCAGCAACCTCTTGATCCTCAAAAGATTCATGCTCCATAACGTGGCACCAATGGCAAGCTGCATAACCAATGCTAATAATGATGGGTTTATCTTCTTCCCTAGATCGTTCAAGAGATTCATCATTCCAAGCTTCCCAATGTACCGGATTGTCTTTATGTTGGAGCAAATAGGTACTTACTTCATTTATTAGTTTATTCATTAGTATAAAAATGTATTTGTATTTTTGAACAAATTTTTAATATGTTAGAAAGTAGAGATTTCGTTATCAGTCCATCGATTGCGTATTCACCTGAACAATTACATCAATTCTTATTGTCAGAATTGGGTGCAAATCTATTGAATAATAGTCAATATCGAATTGAAAAGATTTCACTTGACGCTAGAAATAAAAATATTAAGGCACTTGTAAAAATAGGTCTATACAGTAAAGATTACAATTTTTCTTCTGAGCTTGAATCTATATTGCCAAAATTAAAAAAGAATAGTAAGAGAGTTATTGTCATCGGAAGTGGTCCTGCTGGCATATTTGCATCTATAAAATTAATAGAATTAGGATTTAGACCCATAATACTAGAAAGAGGCAAAAATGTTCGCGATAGAAGGCGTGATATCGCGGCTATTAATCGATTTAATCAAGTTGATTCAGATAGTAATTATTGTTTTGGGGAGGGTGGGGCTGGTACTTATTCAGATGGAAAATTATATACTCGTAGTAAGAAGAGGGGGGATATCAATTATGTTCTAAGGAAGTTTGTCAGCTATGGAGCGGATAAAAATATTTTATATGAAGCCCATCCCCATATAGGAACTAACAAATTACCTATGATTATTTCTTCCATGCGCAACGCCATTATTGAAGCAGGAGGAGAATTTCATTTTGAGCATCGAGTAACAGATTTACTTATTCGCAATAATTCTATAATTGGCTGTCAAACTAATGATAAGGACACATTTTTGGGTGAAGCGACCTTGTTAGCTACGGGTCATTCTGCTCGAGATATATTTACATTATTACAAAGCAAAAATATTTTAATTGAAGCAAAATCTTTTGCCATCGGAGTTCGAATAGAGCATTTACAAAGCTTTATAGATAAAAGTCAATATAAATTTAAAGACAGACCAGATTATTTGCCACCTGCATCTTTTAGTTTAGTTTCCAAAACGCTTTACAAAGGAAACGAAAGAGGTGTATTTTCATTTTGTATGTGTCCTGGAGGATTTATTGTCCCATCGGCTACCAGTCAAAATCAAGTGGTTGTTAATGGAATGTCGCCTTCGAGGCGTGATTCCAAATATGCAAATTCAGGTATCGTAGTTAGCATTTTACCTTCAGATCTCTCATCATATTCCAATTACGGTCCTTTGGCAGGAATGCAATTTCAAGAAGAGTTAGAGAACAGGGCTAATGTTTTGTCTGGTGGGACACAAAAAGCGGTATCCCAACTAACCAGTGATTTTATAAAAGGTAGCACGAGTAAGGAGGTTTTAAGTACCTCGTATATTCCAGGTTTAATTCCTGGCGATATTCGAGAAATATTACCTGATTTTATTACTGAGCCATTAAAAAAAGGACTTCAAGATTTTGATCGGAAAATACCAGGGTTTTCAAGTAATATAGGTCAGTTAATTGGTCTAGAAAGTAGAACTTCTTCTCCTGTCAAAATCCCAAGAGATCCAAAATCGTTAGAACATTTAGAAATTAGCCATTTATTTCCATGTGGTGAGGGGGCTGGCTTTGCTGGTGGAATTATGTCTGCAGCATTAGATGGTATTAATTGCGCTGTTGCTATCGCTCAGAAATTAAATTAATTCATGCATAAAGAATTTGATCAATTATGGATTTTAAATGATAAAGTTTCAAAGGACTTAACAATCATAAATAATGCTAAAAAAGCAGCCGTTGTTGTAATTATTTATAGAAATACACTTGGCGAAAGCTTTATTTATTTGATTGAACGCAATACATATGATGGCCATCACAGTGGTCAAATGGCTTTTCCAGGTGGTAAAATGGATGATGTAGATGCCAATTTAAGTGAGACGGCTTTACGTGAAGTGCAAGAAGAAATTGGAGTTGTTTTAGAATTAGATCAATTATTTCCTTTGACACCTCAATGGATTCATGTTTCAAACCATTGGGTTCAACCTTTTTATACAATTGTTTACGAAAAGCCAGTTTTTACTTTAAATAAAAGAGAAATAAATTGTATTTTTGAAATACCAATATCATCGTTTAAAGATTCCAATACTTTGGCTTTTCATGAGTTAAATATTTTAGGAAATAAAGTGATTTCTCCTAAATATTCGAATGATGGTAAAGAAATTTGGGGAGCTACTGCAATTATTATTTACCAGTTGTTTCTAAGAAGTAATACTAAAATTAATTTAGATTGAAATATGAATGATTCATTAGAAGGTGCTTTACAGGAACAAATTGCGGTTGCGGGGATGTATGAAAATTGGTTCTTGGAATATGCTTCTTATGTTATACTAGAAAGGGCAGTTCCCGCCATAGAAGATGGATTAAAGCCAGTTCAAAGACGTATTTTACATGCGTTAAATGAAATGGATGATGGCCGATTTAATAAAGTGGCTAACGTTATTGGACAAACCATGCAATATCATCCGCATGGAGATGCTTCCATCAACGATGCCATTGTTAATTTGGGTCAAAAAGAATTACTTTTTGATTGCCAAGGCAACTGGGGAGATGTTAGAACAGGGGATAGTGCAGCAGCAGCCAGATATATAGAGGTTCGCTTGTCAAAATTTGCTAACGATGTAGTATTTAATAATCAAACTACCCATTGGCAATTGTCATATGATGGTCGAAAAAAAGAACCCATCACCTTACCGATTAAATTTCCTTTATTATTAGCTCAAGGGGTAGAGGGTATTGCTGTTGGTCTTGCGACCAAAATTATGCCTCATAATTTCTGTGAGTTATTGCAAGCTTCCATTGATTTATTGTCTAATAAGAAGGTAAACTTATTTCCTGATTTTCTGACAGGGGGTATGATGGATGCAAGTTCATACAATGATGGATTGCGTGGAGGTAAAATCAGAATACGAGCCATAATAGAAGAATTTGATAAAAAAACGTTACTCATAAAGGAGATTCCTTTTAGCACGACAACCACTTCTTTGATAGATTCAATCATCAAAGCAAATGATTCTGGTAAAATAAAAATAAAAAAGGTCATTGATAATACTGCCAAGGATGTCGAAATTCAAGTACAATTGGCCCCAGGTATATCGCCGGATGTTACCATTGACGCATTATATGCGTTCACAGATTGTGAAATATCAATATCACCAAACGCCTGTGTAATTATTAAAGATAAACCTCATTTTGTTGGAGTAGCTGAAATTTTGAGAGTAAGCACGAATCAAACGGTTGAGTTATTAAAAGAAGAATTAGAAATTAGAAAAAGTGAATTAATGGAAAAACTTCTATTTAGTTCACTAGAAAAAATATTTATTGAAAATCGTATCTATCGGAAAATTGAAGAATGTGAAACATTTGAGTTAGTTATATCAACCGTAGATGAAAGTTTGGAGCCTTTTAAAAAGGATTTTTACAGGGAAATAACGGAAGAAGATATTTTACGATTACTAGAAATACGAATTAAAAGGATTTCGAAATTTGATAGTTTTAAGGCTGATGAGTCCATGCGACGCTTGGAGGATGAACTTAAAGAAGTGGAAGAGAATTTGGCTAATTTAATTCGATATGCGATTGATTATTTCAAAAACTTATTACAGAAATATGGCAAAGGGAAAGAACGTAAAACTGAAATAACCAATTTTAATACCATTTCTGCCACTGTAGTGGCAGCAGCAAATCAAAAGCTATATGTGAACATGTTGGATGGTTTTATTGGATATGGTCTTAAAAAAGACGAATATGTGATAGATTGTTCTGATATAGATGATATCATTGTTATTCGATTGGATGGAACTTGTATCGTCACGAAAGTTCAAGAGAAGGTATTTGTTGGCAAGGACATACTTTATTGCTCTGTTTTTAAGAAAAATGATGATCGTAAAGTTTTTAACATTTGTTATGCGGATGGAAAAACAGGTATCACTTATGTAAAACGCTTTAAAGTTACGTCGATTACGCGTGATAGAGAGTATAAATTAGTTGGTAATCATGCTAAATCAAAGATTACCTATTTTTCTGCAAATGAAAATGGAGAAGCGGAAATTGTACAAATTAGTTTAACGGCAAATTGCACCGCCAAGATAAAACAGTTTGATTATGATTTTGCCAAACTAGCTATTAAGGGACGCGAGTCATTAGGCAATATGTTGACCAAATATCCAGTTAGGAAAATCATTCAAAAGTCAGCTGGTGTATCCACATTAGGTGGCGTAGATATTTGGTACGATCCAACGATAGGCAGGTTAAATAGGGATCAACATGGAAATCATATAGGTAATTTTGAACCGAATGATTTTATTTTGGCGATCTATGTTAATGGGAATTATGAATTAACAAATTTTGAATTAACGAATCGATATCCTGCAGAGGAAATTTTATATTTAAAACGATTTAATAGCAAAAGCATTATTTCAGCTGTGTATTTTGATGGAAATAATAAATCTAATTACATCAAACGATTTAAATTGGAAACGACTACTGTCGATAAAAAGTTTTTATTCATTTCTGACGCTAAAAATTCTAAGTTGCTAACGGTCACTGATAATTATTCACCTAATGTTCAAATAAAACATAAGTCGGATGGAAAAACTAGTGAAACCAATATTATTCCGATAGCTAGTATTGTTGAGGTGAGAGGTTGGAAAGCAATAGGGAGTAAATTGAATTATTCAAAAATTGTTGATATTCATTTTATCGAAACAGAAGAAAAGGACTCAATAGAATTTAAAGAGACTGAGGAAATAAATGTCTCGATAAATATTGATGTAAATAATGATTCTGACGCAAAAGAAGAAGCTAATGATCCAATAGAGGAAATTCCAATGGAAATAATTAACAAAGAATCTTTTACCAATGAGGTTTCAGAAATAAGCGAACCCTTTGTACTGGATGAAGAAGAAGTAACTACTATTAATAGTAAAATAGAGGATATTCCATTTGAAATTAAAACAGGTAACGATGAAACAGATGTACCTTTGACTATAAAATCAAAGCCTGACGAAAATACGAATAGCGACCTAAACGAAGGAGCTCAATTAGGCTTATTTTAATGAAAAATTCGCCAAGCAAAACAAAAGTTCAAAATGCATGGGCATTTTATGATTGGGCTAATTCTGTACATTCGTTAACGATTACATCTGCGATATTCCCAATTTATTTTCCAATTGCGGCGGTCGTATTAGGCTCTGTTACCCCTAATTTAATCCCGATATTGGGAAATTTCTTATTGCCTAACACAGTAGTTTATTCGTATACTATATCCATAGCATTTTTAATTTTAGCTGTTTTAGTCCCAATGGTAAGTGGGGTAGCGGATTATTTAGGAAACAAAAAAGCCTTTATGCGCTTCTTTTGCTATTTGGGTTCATTGAGTTGTATTGCTTTGTTTTTCTTTACTAAAGGAAGTTATTGGGTAGGTACATTAGGTTTTTTATTTTCAATCATTGGTTGGGGTGGAAGTATTGTATTTTACAATAGTTTTTTACCAGAAATAGCGACTAAAGACGAATATGATCAATTGAGCGCAAGAGGTTTTGCTTTGGGCTATATTGGTAGTGTTATTCTATTATTACAAAATTTATCCATGTTGTTGCTGCCTAACTTATATGGGAACATATCCAGTGAATTAGCCAGTCGAATATCATTCTTATCTGTAGGTTTATGGTGGTTAGTATTTTCTCAAATTCCATTCCATTATTTACCAGATAATCAAAAATCGCTAAAATTAAATTCTAGTTATTTAACAGGGGGATTTAAAGAATTAAAAAATGTATTTTTAAAAATACGCGATATAACCTCGATAAAATTATTTTTAATTTCCTTCTTTTTATACAATCTAGGAGCTCAAACAGTTATGTATTTAGGAGCTCTATTTGGTAGTCAAGAATTACATTTACCTACCGATGCTTTAATCATTACGATTCTTTTAATTCAAATTGTAGCCATTCCTGGAGCATTTACTTGTTCGTTTATTTCTAAAAAATTAGGTAATATTTCAGCTCTCATTATTATAGTTTCTATTTGGATTTTGATCTGTTGTTTTGCTTATTTTGTTTACGGCCAAGTGCAGTTTTATGTTTTAGCGATATGCATAGGGTTTGTGATGGGAGGGATTCAAAGTAATAGTCGGTCTAGTTATGCCAAGTTGTGTCCAAATGATGAAAAAGATTTAGCTTCTTTCTTTAGTTTTTATGATGTATGCGACCGGTTAAGTACCGTTTTAGGCACTTTTTTGTTTGGTATTATTATTCAAATGACTGGAAATATGCGAGTAGGCATATTAATTTTAACTATATTTTTCTCGGTTAGTCTGTTATTTTTATATCGCTTGAATAAACTCAATAAATTAAATATTTAACGGTATAACTGATTTGTTGTTGGATGAAACCCATTCTAAAGGAATTACAGATAATATTTCATCTCTCAATGCATTTATGATCCCTTTTCTATTATAATTCTCTGAATATATTAATGCTATTTCTCTCACAGGAGTGTTTAAAGGGATTTTAAATATTTTCTTTTTAGTTGAGTCATTTAGGTAGTCCACCAACATATGAGGTATTATGGTTTGGCCCTTTCCGTTTTCAGCTAACCTTAACATCGTTTCTAAACTTCCCGTTTTGTAAATAATTTGACTTTCAGAAATAGATTTGTTTCTTAAATTACAAATTGAGGCTATTTGATTACTTAAACAATGTCCTTCCTCAAGAATCCATAATTTTTCTGGGATTATGGTTTGGACTATTTCTCCAGATTCTGAGTTTACATTTGAGAATAAGAATAATTCTTCGAAAAAAAGGGTCAAACTAGCTATTTCTTGACTGGCTATTGGCACTAAAATCCCCATATCTAACTTGCCTTCATGAATTTCTTTGTATATATTTTCAGTAGTTGTTTCAAATATATTAAGCTTGAGATTAGGGAAATTTGATTTAAAAGAAGTTAAAAATTTGGGAATTAAATAAGGTGCTATTGTTGGTATAATCCCTATTGAAACATCTCCAATTACATCTTTATGATACCCTTTCGCAAAGACCTGAATTGTTTTTTTTTCTTGAATAATTTTTCTTGCTGCATTTATAATTTGAAGGCCTTCTTTCGTCGGTCCAATGGGTTTAATTTTCCTATTAAATATGATAAGGTTTAGTTCATCTTCTAATTTTTGTATTTGCATACTTAAACTTGGTTGCGTGACACAACAAAATTTTGCGGCTTTTGAAAAACTTTGATATTCATTTAAAGCGACAATGTATTCTAATTGAGTAATAGTCATTACTATAATGTTTGATTATACTAATATAATAAATATAGATTTGATTTATACCTAATTTGTCATGATATTTGATTTTTATTATTAAAAAATAATTTGTTTTATCAAACAATCAATTACTATGGATAATGCTAATAATGGCGAAGAAGCCAAATGTCCTTTTACAGGGGCTTCATCATTGGGTAAACAACCTAGTGCGGGAAGTGGAACTAGAAATACGGATTGGTGGCCACATCAATTAAGATTAAATATTTTAAGGCAACATTCTCGTTTATCAAATCCGATGGATGAATCTTTTAATTATGCTAAAGAATTCGCTTCGCTTGATTTAAAGGTTGTCAAAGAGGATATTATCAAATCATTAACTACTTCCCAAGATTGGTGGCCTGCAGATTATGGGCATTACGGTCCATTTATGATACGTATGGCATGGCACAGTGCTGGAACTTACCGGACAACTGATGGACGAGGTGGTGGCGGTGCTGGAATGCAAAGATTTGCACCGTTAAATAGTTGGCCTGATAATACAAATTTGGATAAAGCTCGTTTGTTATTATGGCCAATTAAGAAAAAATACGGCCGTAAATTGTCTTGGGCTGATTTAATGATTTTAACAGGTAATTGTGCTTTAGAATCTATGGGTTTTAAAACATTTGGTTTTTCTGGTGGTAGAGAAGATGTTTGGGAGCCACAAGAAGATATTTATTGGGGTAACGAACGTATTTGGTTAGATGATCAAAGATACAGTGGAGATCGTGATTTAGAGAATCCTTTGGCAGCCGTTCAAATGGGTTTAATTTATGTAAATCCTGAAGGTCCTAATGGAAATCCGGATCCAATTGCCTCAGCAAGAGATATACGTGAAACCTTTGCGAGAATGGCGATGAATGATGAAGAGACAGTAGCATTAATTGCGGGTGGTCACACTTTTGGTAAAACGCATGGGGCTGCTGATCCAGGTAAGTATGTAGGAAAAGAACCAGCAGGTGCAAGTATTGAGGAACAAGGTTTAGGTTGGAAAAACTCATTAGGGTCAGGAAATGGAGTTAACACCATTACTTCAGGATTAGAAGGAGCATGGACAACTACACCAACGCAATGGAGCAATAACTATTTTGAAAATTTGTTTGGTTTTGATTGGGAGTTGACAAAAAGTCCAGCAGGTGCAAACCAATGGAAGCCAAAAGGTGGAGCTGGTTCAGGTACAGTACCTGATGCGCATGATCCTTCTTTAACGCATGCGCCAACTATGTTGACATCAGACATAGCTTTAAAAGTAGATCCTGCATATGCAAAGGTTTCAAAAAGATTTTTTGAAAATCCTGATTTATTTGCAGATGCATTTGCAAGAGCTTGGTTTAAATTAACTCACCGAGATATGGGTCCACGTTCAAGATATGTAGGCGCAGAAGTTCCTGCAGAAGTATTGATATGGCAAGATCCAATTCCAACAGTTAATTATAAATTAATAGATGCTGCTGATGTACAATTATTAAAGAATAAGATTCTTTCATCAGGACTGTCTGTGAGTGAATTAGTTTCTACGGCTTGGGCTTCTGCATCTACATTTCGTGGCTCAGATAAAAGGGGAGGAGCTAATGGAGGCCGTATTCGTTTAGCGCCGCAGAAATTCTGGGCTGTAAATAATCCTGCTCAATTATCTAAAGTACTAGATATATTAGAAAATATTCAGAAAGAATTTAATGCTTCGAATGCAGGTAAAGCAGTTTCATTAGCTGATTTAGTTGTTTTGGGTGGATCTGCAGCCATCGAAAAGGCTGCAAAAGATGGAGGAGTAGAAATTGTTGTTCCTTTTGTTGCTGGACGTACGGATGCTTCTCAAGATGATACGGATGTAGAATCATTTGGAGTATTAGAACCGTTAGCAGATGGATTCAGAAATTATGTTAAGCCTCGTACGTTAATATCAGCTGAGGAAATGTTAATAGACAAAGCGCAATTATTAACATTAAGCGCTCCTGAATTAACAGTTTTAGTTGGCGGGTTACGCGTGTTAAATACAAATTTTGATGGATCCAATCATGGAGTTTTTACAAATACTCCAGGTGTATTAACGAATGATTTCTTCGTTAATCTAATTGATCTAAATACGTCCTGGAAAGCTATTGATGCGCATCAATATTTATTTGAAGGTACCGATCGTGCTTCTGGTCAAGTTAAATATTCAGGTACACGTGTAGATTTAATTTTTGGATCTAATTCAGAATTACGTGCATTAGCAGAAGTTTATGCTTGTGAAGATTCGAAGAATAAATTCGTTGCTGATTTTGTTAACGCTTGGACAAAAGTCATGAATCTTGATCGATTCGATTTAGTCTAGTTGTAAAATTTATATTAAGGCTCTATTTAGTTTATATACTAAATAGAGCCTTTTTTTATTTTAATATTCTTGAAATATATTGATTTAGATTTACCCTAAATAAAATTAATTCTTTCAAACTTTGCCAACAAACTTTCAATAATTTCATATGCCTAATCGAGACTTCTCCAGTTTCTCTTTCCTTGTGAATGACCGGAATATTAAATAGCTTTTGATTTGTTTTTTTGGCTAATACAGATAAAAATATATTAGGGGCAAATGGGATTGGGTTTGGTAAAACAGATAGCAATTTTCTTAAAAAAGATGTTTTATATAACCTAAAAGGAACGTTTGCATCATTTATATAGGTACCATAGATTAGCAATAAAGAGAACTTTAATATTTTAGTGATTAATAGCCTAAATGGATCATCATGTCGTATTTGCCTAAATCCTAATATGAAATCTGATTGTTCTTTTAAGTCCCAAAAATGCTTAAAATCCTCTGGTATAAA
>Ga0164294_10003553_pt1 | contig 13842 bp, 7 predicted proteins | sample GEODES005metaG_FD_111479 | JGI IMG/M metagenome (GOLD analysis project Ga0164294, IMG submission 111479) | Oligotrophic lake water microbial communities from Sparkling Lake, Wisconsin, USA - GEODES005 metaG | ecosystem: Environmental > Aquatic > Freshwater > Lake | place: USA: Sparkling Lake...
CATTGTCGGCTCCCTCATCGAGAGGCACGAGAAGACGCTTCGACCCGGGCACCCTCAGTGGAGATTCATCCATGCCGACATGACCGACCCAGGCTATCCCGAGCTCGTCGGTGCTCACGACCTCGTCATGGCGCGCGACGTCTTCTTCCACTTGTCCTCTGACAAGGTCTTGGCAGCGCTTCGAAATCTGAAGCGCACTGGCAGCCGCTGGCTCTTGGTAACGCACACGCCGCACCACACCAAGGAAAACTCAGACGTTCCGACGTCGAAGCCGCACGGCATGGAACTGAACGAAGGGGGGGTGCGGGGATTGAATCTTCACAATGCGCCATACAACCTCCCTAAGTCCGAATGGGACTTCACCGAGCACGATTTCACGGACCGAGGAGCGCGTCATGGCAGAGGGAAGAGAATTTCCCTTTGGCGGCTTGACACGCTTCCTATTCCTCCCTGACATCAATATACTAAAGCTCACGCAAGCCACGCGACTCTCCCAGTTGGGCTCCCAACGATCTGTACCCGTGCACCCTCCCTCCAGGTCCAGCTTCTTTCACCCCCAATAGCCAACGCAAGTTCGGCGGGTACCGTAAGGTCAGCATCTCAGGTGGTCTTCTTCTTCAGAACTTCTGTTGTTATTGTCATGAAGCTGTGTGATTGAGTACGAAAGAACTTACGAGTTCTGAGTTTGGCGGGGTGTGAATAGGCGGGGCAGCCCTCGAGCGACACAAGAGTTTGGCCGTCCCGAAGAACTTCCCGAGGGCCATCGCCATGTCGTCGCCCTATTTCTCTCTCCTCGCCTTCATCTCGATCGCCGACAGCGTTCAAGGCTTCCACGTTATCGGGTCATGTACAATTTCCCGTTTATCAGCGCGCTCGCGCAACATGATGTTGCAAGAGGATCCTGCAGCAAAACGTGCTGAAAGCGGCAAGGCTGCCGTGGCTGCAACAATTGCAGGCAACCTTGGTGGCTTGCCTGCGACCATGCTCGACCCATCCAGATTCACACCCCAATGGGAGCTACAAGCTGACGGGCTGGCGATCATGCTTCTCCTTTTTGGCGTTGTTTATCGCTATGCAGTACGCACCGACAACAACCCCATGCTCAAGCAGGGTGTCGTCGGCGCTTTTGTCATCACGCGCGCTTGGGCGCTGCTGGATGCGCCGGACACGTGCTCAGCCATCCCGTTGAATTGTGGTGCACCGCTGGGATACTTCTCTTGGGAGATGATTGCCGCTGGATTTCTCGCCACTGCCCAGACCGCAACCGCCTGTGCTGCAGCAGCATTCGCCCTTGAGATTTGCTTCGACAAAGGGCTGATCAAGAGATGCGAGGCGGGCGAGTGAAATGCATCACTCGCAGCTCCCCAAGGACGTCGAATCACTGAAGCGCGATCAGTATTTGTGCTGCTCACGTCTGAAAATAGCTCAACCACGCAGCTTCCGTTCGCACTACGAGTAACGTTTCACACGAGATCGCACGAGATCACATTGAGTACTCCACTTCACAGTCCGGTCGCCGAGACAGTACGGATAGAGTCGATACGAGCCGAGAGAGCTCTATGTATCCGAACGTTTCATCTCAAGAGAACGAGAAGAAGGCGCGGATATATAATCAGAAATAAAAAACGCGAGGCGCGAGGCCGAGGGCCGAGGCCGGACAGTGGCACTCGGTGACAGTCACGCGGCGTCAGGGTCAGCCGTCACACCGACCCATGCACCGACCGCGGGCGTCGATACTCGTCACTCCCGACAGCACTTTGCTCTCTCGTCTGCCGTCTGCGTCTCGTCCTGTCTCCCGGTGCGCCTCTCGCCGGCGGGCCGGGCTCCAGACAGGTCCATGCTACCCGGTCAGACTCGAAACCCAGGGCATTGCAGAGCCCGCACGCCACACACCCGCGGCGCGACCATCGCGCCACCGCCCGCGACCGCTTTCCCGCTCGTCTGTGATGAGGAGGTCGCGAAGGCGAGCATGCGGTTCTCACATCAACGTTCTGTCTGAATAGCATGCGGCGCCTCTCGCCCCTCGACCTCGCCTCCCCCCTATCCACCACGTCATGGCCCGTCTCCCTTCAGGCGTTTGGGCCGTTCACGGCGCTTCACGGTGTGAACAGACCGCCACCAGTCCCTCATGCTGGCGGCGATTGCTGCGCGCCTGCACCCGCTCAGCTGGCGGTGATGGATTCGATCGTAGTTTGGTAGAGCCTGGCCGAGTGTGCAGCCACAGCCCCGAGCACCTCAGCCTGGCGTGCCGCACCGGTGGCCTGCGCGCGCCACGCCTGCTGCGCGCTCAGTGGGTTGGAGCCCAGCCCCTCGGTGAGTTGCATGCGAAGCGCTGCCATCGCCTCGGATGGGCCCTCGGGCGCGGGGGGAGGGGCGGACTGCGCAATTGAAGCCACGAGCCGCTCGGTCTCCCGCGTGCGCTCGAGGTTGGGCGGCAGTCCAGGGCCAGTCACGCGACCGAGAGGCGCGTTGTTGGGCGGCATCGCCGCAACGCCACCCGACACGCCCCCCACCGCAGGCCGGCTGATCGGAATCTTCGGCTTGCGTGCCATGGCGGCGGTGGGCACGGTACGCTTTGGCGGCGGCGCAGCCCCGCCGTTGCCGAAGGCGACGCCGCCATCGACCTTTTTCGCGCGCACCGTAGCCGATGATTTAACTCTGGCCTTAGGCGCCACGGCGCCCGCCACGGCGCCTTCGCCCTCGTCGTCAGCGCTCTCCTTGGCGGCCCACGTGGCGCGGGGCGCCTGACCGTTGAGTGCGCGCGCCGTCAGCGGCTTCTCGGCGGGCATCGCCTCGGTCCACGCGTCCACCGAAGGCCTGCTTCGAGATGCTGTAGCGAGCGTGGGCGGCTTCAGCACCGCGAGTGATTTGGGCACCGGAGCCGGCGGCGGCGGTCGCACGCCGCTGTTGGGCCGGAACTGGCCGACGGCAGGCAGCTGGGAGCGGGCCGTCTCGTAGTGCGCTCGGTGCGATTCGAGTGCGGAGCGCATCGCCAGATAGCCAAAGGTCATCTCGGCCTGCGCGCTGACGCCATCGCCACCCTCGCGCCATGTGGTGGTGCTGGCGGCGGCAGCAGCGGCCCTTGCCGCGCACACGCCCGCGGTGGGGATGGGATCTCCCGCGTCTTCGGCCGCGTCTTCGGCTGCGATCGATGCGGCCGCGCCGGCCGTCGTCACGTTGACACGCCGACGTTGCGACGGGCCGAGAGACGCGCCATGGCAAGCTGCCGATGCCCGGTCGAGCGAGGCAACGACGGTCATGCCGCTACCTAGCCCACCCGGCTTGCGCGCGGTGAGCACGACCGTGTTCATTGCGGGCATCTGCCCTGACACACCCGCCGCCGCCGCCGGTGCCCACTCGGCCTCCGTCTCGGCCACGGGCTCGAGAAAAGCCGTGTCGGGGCCCAACGGCACACCGCTCGCCCGCATCATGCCTGCCGAGGCGTCGCGCAGCTTGGACGAAATTGACGCGCGCAGCTCCTCGAAGTTGGTGGAAAGCGCCGCGTCCGAGCTCTCGTTCGCGGCGCCCGCCGCGGCGCCGCCCTCGGCGAGGCATCCTGGAAAGCTCACTCGTGGCGCCTCTGCGCGGACGTGCACCGTATTGGGCGGCGGCACGGGAAAGTGTGACCACATATCCTCCGCCGCACTGACTGAGGTGGGCGCATAGCCGTACAGACTGGCGCGCAGGGCCTGGAAAGAGGGGATTTCGTCATCGTCGTCGTCATCCATTTTCATGCGCGGCGCTGGCTGCGGCGGTGGCGGCTGCGACGGCAGTGGCACCGACGTGAGCGGCACCCGCTGGGGTGGCGGCGCCGGCGGCGCCTGCCTCACGGGTTGGCGCGACGGCGGTGGTGCCACGTAAGCCGCCCCCGCGTTGCCTGAGCGGCGTAGCTCCTCGGCAATGGAGGCACGCAGCCTCGAGAAATCGGAGTGAAGGGCGTCGAGGTCGTCCTGCGAGGTGAAAGCGAGCAACGCGCGCGCGTAGGCGAGAGTCAGAGTGTTGGCACTGCAAAAAGTGGCGAATGAGGGCATGACTTCATACCTCGGCCTCGTCGGCCATCTTCCCGCTGTCAGGGGCGCTGACGGAGGGTCGCCAACGCGGGAATCGTTCTTTCTTTTGCGCAACTAAAATCGTCTACCCTTCAGTGTCATGTTCTCAGTGGTTCTGAGCTCTGCGATCTGCGTGACTGTCGCGATGGCGGTCGCGTTCAAAATTGTGTTCAATACAACGCTTTTCCTAAGACAGAGTGCTGGGAACTTCGTCGTGTAAAAGTCGCGACGATGGCCAAGGGGCTGGTTCCCAGCCCCTTGCAATGGCGCACCCGAATGCATCACGCATGTTGGCTGCTATGGGGAATTCCATGAAGGAGCGGGAGAAGCGCGGCGAAGGCGAGCAGACTCTGCAGCAACTACCGCCGCCCTCGCCAGCTTTCTTGAGGCGCACACGGCGTTCGGGCCATCCGGGCGTTGAGGATGAGGCGATGTTGGACGTTTACGATGAGATGCGCCAGATGCTCTCGCATATCACCGCGGAGGGCAACGCACTTCCTGACGGTAAAATATGGCAAGGCGAGACCTCGGGGATGCACGTCAGACTTGCGTGCGAGCACCTGCGGCGCTTCTTTGTGCATCTTTGCTGCGGGGCCGAAACACGTCTCGACCCAGACTACAAGGTGAGCACATCGGGCTTTGCACGAGATGATGGCGAGCTCAAACATGACGAAGATGGGGTGCCCGATGTGGAGCAGCTCGCGCGCCGCGGGCTCATCCTCCCGATCACCGACTCGTGGAAGGAGAAGTGGGACATGCTCATCTTGATGATGATCCTGTACTCGGCAGCATTCGTGCCGCTGCGCGTATGCTTCGCGGCCGAGGCGGAGGGCGTCATGTGGTACGTCGAAGTTACCGTCACCTTATTCTTCATCCTCGACATGTACTTCACCTTTAACACCGTCTACTTTGACTTGACGAGCGGCGAGTGGGTCGTCGACCGGCGGCGCATCGCGGGCAATTACCTCAAGTCGTGGTTCTGGATAGACGCACCCTCGTCAGTGCCCGTCGAGCTGATCGACGTCGCCCTGCAGGGCGAGTCGAACGACACGCTCGGGCTGCTGCAACTGCTCCGCCTCTTCCGGCTACTCCGGCTGCTCCGACTGCTCAAGATCGAGGGCTACGTAGACATGATCGAGGAGCATTACGACGTCAACCTGCGCTCGCTGCGAATCTTCTTCATGCTTCTCAAGATCTCCTTCCTAGCGCACTTTCTCGGCTGCTTCTGGTTCGGCATCCACGTGCTGAGTGGGTATATCGACCCGACGAACGAGCAGCCCACCTGGGCGACTGAGTACGATAACGGCCGGGCGGCGGACGACGACACACCCCTAGAAATCCGCTACCTGTACTCAGTCTATTGGTCCGTGACCACTCTCACGACGGTCGGATATGGTGACGTGGTGCCACAGAACACATTCGAGCGCTTATATGCGCTGGGTACCATGCTCCTCTCGGCCATCGTCTTTGGCTACTTGATCTCCAACATTGGCGCGCTCGTCGCCTCGGCAGACCGGCAGGCGGCAAAGAAGGAAGCCAACCTCGACATGGTGAGGGACTATGTGAAGTTCCGCCGGCTGCCGTACGATATGGCCACGCGGGTCAGGAAGCACTACTCCTTTTACTACACGCAGCGCTCGAGCTTCAACGAGGTCGAGCTGCTCGATGGGCTGCCACCCTCGCTCGGGTCGGAGGTGATTGCCACTGATTGCCGCGGATTGCCGCTGATTGCCACTATGATTACCACTGAGTGTCGCTCTGATTGCCACTGATTGCCGCGGATTGCCGCGGATTGCAACTGAGTGTCGCTCTGATTGCCACTGAGTGTCGCTCTGATTGCCGCGGATTGCCGCGGATTGCAACTGAGTGTCGCTCTGATTGCCAGTCGGATTGCCAGTCGGATGGCCACTGATTGCTAATGATGTCCTGGCTCGGGTCGTAGGTGACGCGCTACGTGCTCAAGGACACGCTGGGACGGATCCCCCTATTCCAAGGCCAATGGCTCGACCCCGAGTTCCAGTCAGACCTGTTCCCTCTGATCAAGCCGGTCTCGTACCAGCCGGGGGAGGTGATCTTGAAGCGCGGTGAGCCGTCCCTCGAGCTCCTCTTCCTGCTCAGTGGCGAGGTCTCCGTGCTCTCGGCCTACACGATCAACCGGGTGTGCTCCAGGCTCACTCCGACCGAGGAGATCATCTTCTCGAACGAGCCGACGCCGCAAAAGGTCATGGCTCTCAAGCACATGGGAGCCTTTGGCGCGACAGTGCTCACTGGCCGGCGGTGCACCGCCACGCACCTCGCCAACACAAGTGTGCATGTGCATATGCTCTCGAACACGGACATTGCGTTCATCTTCAAGAAGAACCCGCGCATGTGCCGACGGGTGAAGACCGTCCTGTTGGCCGAGGTGGCGCGCAAGGAGCGCATGAAGATCATCTTTATGCGTTTCCTCATCAGCTCGCTCCGCGTCATCAGGGAAGACGGCTCGGCCGACCTCAAGGCGTTGGCGCAGCGCTCCTCCCTCATCATCCAGAAAGCGTGGGCGCGCTTCTCCTTAGAGATGCACTCGTGGGACATCGAGGACGACGATGGCCGGAGCATGCTCAACCCGAATATTCGGCAACAAGCTCTTCGCCGACAAGCCCGATCGAGGCGCGCCTCGACTTGCAAGTCAGGCGCGCCTGCGAGCGCGCCGGCGAGCGAGACTGCGAGCGCGCCGACGAGCGCGCCAGTTAGTTTGCCAGGCAACGGCTCGCCAGCTGGCGGCGATGCCATCTGGCTGGAGACACGTGGCAAGGTGAAGGGTAAGAAGCTGCGCCTCGCCGCTCAGACAGAGGCCGCCATCGCCGATGTCTTTGCGGACCTCAAGAGCAAGTTTGTCTCATGACCAGGGACGAGTCATTCAACGGAAAGGTACACTGTACGCATGTGTTTGGCGTGTGGTGGGCCGCGTGGCTGCACCCGTAAAGCGTAACAGTAACGGCTAAACGCGTGGACCGTGCGGTCTTTCTCTGTTTTCTATATGGCTATATGGCTATCAAGATGGCTATGGCTCAAAAACACGTGATCAGCCATCACAGCGCTCATACTACATACACGGTTTTTTGGGTGGCAAGCCTTCGTCTTGCAGTTCCGAGCTTCACAGATTCAGTGCGGTACGTATTCGACTCCGTGTTTTTGAACCGGTACGTTCCGTCTTGTGTCCCGTGTGTGTCCCGGCTCCCATGGGTTCCCCTGTACCTGTGTGTCCCGGCTCCCCCGGTGTCTTTTTACCGGTGCCTTACCGGTACGGTTCAGTATGTTCCCAAAGTTGACCACGACGCATCGCTTTTCTTCAGCTTTGGTCGCCGACGCACACCTTGGCCGTCTCGGGAAACGCCCCGCAAGTGACTGACACATGGCTTCGCGCGAGCTTCCCTGTATGGACGAGCTTCCCTCGTTCCGCACGCACGTCTCGTTTCTCGATGCCAATGCGCAAGCGCACGACCGGAGGCCGCTGTTTGCGTTCGGTGATTTGTGCGACAACAGCCTCGAGGCTGGGTCGACGCTCCTTGATATTGACGTGCTGCCCAACGGCAATGCGAATGGTGTGATGATCAGCATGACAGATGACGGCAAAGGAATGGATGAGAAACAGATGAGCGACGGGTTACTGTCGGTGGGGTTCACCACGAAGGGGAAGAACACCGAGGTTCATTATGGAATGGGTTCAACCTCGGCACAGCCCCGGCTGTCACCCAAGGGCTCTCTCATCTTCTCGAAGCGCGACGGCAGCCGCACCGTGGGCTTGATCTCTTCGACTCTCTTCAAGGACCTAGGCACGGATGAGCTCAAGACGGCTCAGTGCTCATGGGACGCGCGCACGAACAAGGTCATCACCGAGACTTCGGAGCGCCACCCCCTTAAGGCGGCGCAACGTCAGGCGTCGCTCGCAGTCATCCTGGCCCACACACCGTTCCGGACGGAGAGTGCGCTGCTCGAGCAGTTCCGGCGCATTCCCGGAGCCCATGGCACGCGTCTGCTGCTGCTGCACTGCGACAACCAGGTGCTCGACACGGCGGTGGCAGCAGACGATGTGGTCGTGACCCACCCGGCGAGCGGCGGCGACCGCGACGGGGCACACCCACAGCAGCACGAGGTGAGCCTGCGCAGCTTCCTCGAGGTGCTGTACTATGCCGACTCGAGCACGGCGCCGCCCATGCAGATCTCGCTACGCGGACACCTCGTACCTCCTCGCCGGTGGGACATGTTCCTTCTTGAGTGGCCAGAAGACACGACCGAGTACACCTACAAACCAACTGGGCTGGACTCCAGCGCGGGCGAATACGGCGCCTCGATCCGCTTCGGGTTGCGCGTGCCGCTGCGAGAGCTCCACTCGGTCTTCACGTCCAAACACGTGCGAGGGTCGGACCGCGCGGCGCTTCAGGAACGTAAGGCCGAGCTCCAGGACTATACAGGCGTTTTCTACTATAACCATGGGCGGCTGATCCGGCCCCTCGAGCGCACGCATCAGCAGCTGCAGTCGCTGCACTCGGGCAACATCCTGCTCACCGCCGAGAAGAAAGTCACCTTATTCGGGATCGGCACGATTGGCGTGTGCCGCGAGGGCTGGCTACTGCCCACTCACTCGAAGAGCGAGTATGCCATGCGCCCGGTGCACCCCAGCGCTTTCTACCGCGGCGGCACGGAGCGCCCCGACTATCCTCAGCTCCAAAAGGTTGTCGATAAGAAGTTGATCGAGTTCCTGAGCACAGTGATCGCGCCCAGATACAATGTGATCACGGCCCATCAGAAGGGCATGAGCCAACGGAAGCTTCTCAAACCACCCGTCGACCAGGCAACCCTTGCCGCTTCCAAGGCAACCGCACTCGTGAAGCGCAAGGAGCGTGAGAAGGCGGTTGCGGTCCTTGACGACGGCGTGCGCGCCTGCGTGCGAGCCGATCGTACCGTCATTGGGACGATCGTGTGCATGCCGTTTCGGCTGTACAAGCTCAAGCTGCCGAGCGGGCAGCTGCATCCAAAATGCTTCCGAGCCGCCGACCTCGAGGTCGCCGGCTTCGATCCGGTGGCGCAGCTACCCCCAGGCGCACGCCCGGCTCCGCGCACGCTCGAGGGCGCACAAGCAGAGGTGGCGTGGTTTGTTGACTCTGGCGGCCAGGAGAGAGAGTTCTATCCGTGTACGCTGCGCAGCCTACACGCCACGCGAGGCGCCGGCTGGTTCTACGCGGAGTACCAGGACAATCCGTTGGACAACGAGGCGCTCTACATCGCGTTGGCCTCGAATCAGGCGGGCTACTTGGGCTTCCGGGAGAACGGTGTCTTGCTTGAGCCGCGCTCGGATCTCTTCTTGCACCCAAACCAAGTGGAAGTCTGCCTCGCTGCGGAGGGGGCTGATGCTGCGGGCGCAAGCACGGCGGACGCAAGCACGGCGGGTGCGGCATCTTCATCGGCTGCACGAGGCGGCACTGGCACGGCGACCGTCATCGTGGCCGCTGGCTCCGTCACTACCCCCGCGCCGTTCCCCACGGCCGCTTGTGCCTGTGCCACCAACGCAGCGCCCAAGCCCTTCCCTGTTGGCGCGCGGGTGCTTGCTCGCTTCAAGCGCCGCGACCGCTTCTTTCCCGGCGTCATCACCGCCGTGAACCACGGCGGCAGCACTCTCTCTGTGCGCTATGATGACGGCGATGAGGAGGACGACGTACGCAACACGGACATCAAGCCTGTGGACTTGCCCCCTCCAGCCAAGCGTGCACGCACCAGTGGCGCAGAGGAGAGCGCGTTGGAAGTGCTTGTTCACCGCCTCTCCGTCACCAAGGCCTGGGCAGCTGCAGGGCTTCCACCCCTCCACTCGAGTACCGACGCCCGCTTGCACGCCCTCTTCGGCACCTTTGTCGAATCCGTCGCCTCGTCGGGCAACCCTGAGGGCATCGAAGGTTTGGACGGCCCACACCATGCGAGGAACATCGATGGTTTGGACGGCCCACACCATGCGAGGAACATCGAAGGTTTAGACGGCCCACACCATGCGAGGAATATCGAAGATTTGGACGGCCCACACCATGCGAGGAACATCGCAGCGCGGTGGCCGAGACAGCAGAGCGAGCAGGACGAAGAGACACAGTCGCTCACGGCGGACGAGGCCAGGGCGGCCGCGGCGGCCGAGGGGCTCGAGCTGGTGCCGTCCTCGAGTAATGAGTCGGGCTTCAAAGGCGTGCGCAGGCTTCGTGGTGGCAAGTACGAATTGAGGATCTGTGAGAATGGCAAGCAGCATAGCTTTGGCAGCTTCACGACGCCGGAGGAGGCGGCCTTGTGCTACGCGAGATACGCCGGGACGGAGAGAGCGGCATCAGAGGCGGCAGAGGCGATGGGTGACGTGTCAAAGGCTCCGGGGCAGGCATCGGCATCGACAGCTTTGCCTGCTGCGACGGCTCCAGTGTTGCCCGTCGTGGCAAGCTTGGGGGTGGCTCTGCGGATGGTTGCCACCTCCTCCTCCACCGCCCAGCCCGTTGCGTACGGCGATGGTGCAAGCGGATGCGCGATGCGCGAAGCCGCAGGCGCAGGCAGACCCTCCGATAGAACTCAGCCGACAACGGTCGCCTCAGACACGCGCGCCGCGATCCCGCCGGCTGGTTCCACCGGCGGAGCGCTCGAAAGGGTGCTTGCCGAGTGGCGTCTGCCCCCCGCGTATGCGGACGCCCTCCGTGCCAACGGGTTCGATGGACCTCAGGTCGAGGCGGTCATTGAGAAGCTTTGCGCGCTCAGCCCGACACAGGTTGATGAGCTTGCGCAGAAGGTGCACATGAAGCCGGGCCATGCACTCAAGTTTCGTGATCATCTGCACAAAAGGAAAAGCGGCTAGCCTAGTGTAGCGGCGCTAGACAAGCCTAGACCGGACCGCGACGGTATGCTGTACACATTACTTGATGTACTGGGAATCGGTCAGCGCAGGCGGAAGTTTATTGTCGGGAGTCAAGTGGAGACTGTAGGAGCAGCGCAAAACCACAGACAGATACACACCGACAGGAATCAGGATACACGACCGCAGCACCCATAAACATTACATCATCGACCAGGGCACCAGGCACACCCGAGACGGGAGACGCGCACCCCCGGATTGTGCATGTCATGATCTCGCGTGCGTGGCCACGATGGCCACGGGCCTGTACTAGCATCCCCTGTGCGCCCTCTGCCCAGGCATGGCAGCTGCGGCCATGCTGAACGCCGCAGCTCCGTCCCGCCCTCGTCACGGGAGGCCCGCGAGCTAGCCCGATGGCGCATGTCGGATGTATGAAGGTTCATATGCCATCCTACCTTTGTTGAGCCTATGTCCTAATCAGGGATTAACCCCTTCGATGCAGCAGAGTCTGAGAGGGCACGCCGACCGCCGCACCTCTCCTGCCCGTGTGTACTCAGTAGTGAGCCCATTCGGGGACCCTTCCGGGGTTGTCATGCCCAGTCGTTGTGCCCAACTGATCACGAATCACTCTGCCTGGACAGCGCCGCGCGCCTCACTTCTTGCTCTTCGAGTTCTTGTTGATCATCCGGTAGAGGCTGTCGCGGTAGAAGGCGGTGCTATGCTTCGTGTTGTCCCACACGTGGACGTCGCCACCGCCACCATCGCCATCGACTTTGACGTTGACCACCTCGGAAGCCACAATCTCGGTCTCCTCATCGTGGAATTGACTGCAGTACGGGTGGGTGAGGCCGTCCCGCGCGGTCATGCGCTCGCTGGGGCTGAATTGGATCAGGCACGTTAGCAGGTCGATGGCATCTTCCGAGGCAGTCGGGTACATCGTCTTCCACGCCAGCTTGTGACCCTCACTAGTTTTGACTGCGTCGTTGCTGTTCGTGAGGCTCTCCAACATGGTCTTGATGAAGACGGACTTGAGATCCTCAACAGCCTCGTCTTTGGGCATGCCGAGTACCTCGACGATCTTCTCGAACTGATTGAGCGTCGACGAGCCCGCAAACACGGGCTTGCCGCCGAGCATCTCGCCGAAGATGCATCCCAATGACCACATGTCGACTGGGCAACCGTACTCACGCGAGCCCGCTAGAATCTCCGGCGCGCGGTACCAGCGCGTGGCAACATAATCGGTCATCTCCGGCGGTTTGGCCGATCCGTCGTCCCCGATGCCGTCGATGAGCGAGCGCGCGAGCCCAAAGTCGGCGACCTTCATCAAGCACTCCGAATTGAGCAGCAGATTAGCGGGCTTCATGTCGCGATGCACGAGCTTCGCCGAGTGCATGTACATGAGCGCCTTGAAGCTCTGGTATATGATGTATTGCTTGTGAATCTCCTCCAAGATGTTGGCACGGATGGTCGCATGCAGGTCCGTTTCCATGTACTCGAAGACGAGGTAGATGTCGCGGTCATTGTCCGCCTTGAGCACGTTTTGCAGCTGCACAATGTTTTCATGCTCCTGGAACTGGCGCAGGAAGAGAATCTCACGGAACGTGCGCTGCGCGTCCGTCGAGTTCTGGAAGGCGTCAAAGATCTTTTTGAGCGCGACGATCTCACCCTTGTTCTTCCGATCCTCCGCCTTCCAAACAACACCGTAGGCGCCCTTTCCGAGCTTCTGTTGGATGTCGTATCGTCTTAATACGTGCTTGTCGATCTCCTCCGACATGTTTGCGGTGCCCGCGTTCGCGGGCCCAGCGGGCTTCTGCCCGCCCCCCGTTTCTACGGACGTGGCCGATGGGCCGGCGCGCGAAGGGGTCGACGCAAAAAACAAGGTGAGAGTCGCCAAACCAAACTTCGCTGTGGGGAAACTGGGCTACTGTAAGTATGTTCGGGTTCCAACCAAGAGGCTCCGCCGAGCGTCATCCTGTGTGTCGAAGTTCCCGCTTTCGGTAGTTTTCGCTTGTCTTGACTTGACTTAGGTGCGTGGCATAACGCGAGCTTCGTGGTGTTTTCGAAACCCAATTTGCGTCGGTGCGGCTGCGCCCGACAGTCCGACGTGCTTGCTGCCGCCCCATGACCGTCCTGAATTCAACGTTCGTTCTGTCGTCTCGTACTCCCACTGCTACGGGTGGCATCGATTTCCTCGACCGCCTGCGCATCGCTGAGAGAAACGACGGCAGCCGCTCCAGTCGCCTCCGTTGGCATCCAAATGTGGTGGATCGGGTCGAGTCTGCTTGGGACGTCGAGCGCACGTGTGTAGACGACAGCCAAATAACACCATACAGTGAGCCTGAGATCCAGGAAGCATACAGCCGGCAGATGGTAAAGACGCACATCCGGCAGTGCCTCCGCAAAGCCGATCCAGAAACACGAACACGGTACAACGCCGTGTCGGCCGACGAAGCATGGCGAAGAGCGGACGCGCTCCGAATGGAGCTGGAGCAAGCGGGGCGTAGTAGCAACGACGAGCAGTCGCTCAAGCAGCGGCAGCGCGAGGCGGCGCTGCGCTGCCAGGAGCAGGCGATGGGCAAGGCGCCCAAGCCGCAGCAGATCAAGGGGCGATCTGCGCTGACGCCTCTGAGTGGGATTGCCAAAAACTTTCACCCAGACTCGCCTGGTCGGGCGCCCTCGTCCAGGCGCATGCCGGTGTCTGCGCCAGGGAAGCTTCCAGGCAAGCCCGTGCGCCGGCAGGCATCGCCTCGGCCTCAGCAGCGCCCGTCGTCACCTCGAGCACGCCCGCAGTCGCCGCGGCCGTCGGGCGGCCGGCAGCCGTCGCCACGACCAGCCAGTGGCAGGGTTTCGACGCCTGCGACGGGTCGGCGCCCGCCCGGTGGCGCCTCGACATTTGTATTCGGCTGAGATGTGAGCTTCACACCAGACACCACGACCCCG
>Ga0164294_10003555_pt1 | contig 13841 bp, 14 predicted proteins | sample GEODES005metaG_FD_111479 | JGI IMG/M metagenome (GOLD analysis project Ga0164294, IMG submission 111479) | Oligotrophic lake water microbial communities from Sparkling Lake, Wisconsin, USA - GEODES005 metaG | ecosystem: Environmental > Aquatic > Freshwater > Lake | place: USA: Sparkling Lake...
CTTCGCCAAGCGCAGGCTGAACGTGAACAACAAAGACAGTTAGAGCGCGAGGTGTTTGGGCCTGAATGCATGTGGAGAAACGCTGACGTTCACGCTTTGGATGAATGGCCTTTGGGGGATGATTCACCTGTGTTGGATCCGGCTGCACTGGCTGCCGCGCGTGAAGAGGCCTACGCCTCGGGGCATGCCGACGGCGCGCAGTCCGGACACACCCAGGGTCATGATGAAGGCTTTAAAAAAGGCTTGATTGAGGGCATTCAACAAGGCATCACTCAGGCTCAGGCGCATGCTGCTTCGACATTAGAGACGGCATTGCAAGAGCAAAAAAATACATTGGGTTCAGTCTTGCAAGAGCAACTTGAGTTGCTGCAAAAAGTCAATGACAAATTGAATGCATTCAGCAGCAATCCGCAGGAACTGTATGAACCTGTCAAGCGTTTGGCATTGCATATCAGTGAGCAATTGGTACTGGCTGAGTTGACTTTGTCAGGACAAGTGATTGAGCGTTTGGTACAGCGCTGCATGGATGAAATTGATTTACACGGACAGCCCTCCATCACGGTTGAATTAAACCCGCAGGACAAGGCGCGGCTCGAAGACATGGGTGCGGATGTGATCAAACAAATGCAATTGCAGTCCGTCCCCAGCCTGCAACCAGGCAGTGTTCGTTTGCTGGTCAATGACAGCCAAATTGAAGATTTGATTGAGCATCGTTTGCAAGCCATGGCCAACCGGTTGTTGAACCAACCTGAACTGTGGCGAGAGCAATCGGCGTTCTTCCGTCAACCATTGGCCCAACGTGACGGACAGGTTGAAGACGTGACCCAACGCGTGACTTTTGATGAACCCCCCGAAGAGGATGAGCATGCTTGATTTCATCAACATCGCCTTGCGCACCATCATGTGCTTGGCATTCATTGCATTTGTTGTCAGACCCATGTTGTTGTCCATGGTGCGACGCGAACCCAATACGCTTGAGCTTGAGGAAATGGCTCAGTTGGCAGTCAATTCCGCATTCAAAGAGCAATTTGTGGAGTTTTATGCCAAAAAACCAGTGCTCCAATTGGAGTCGTCTGCGGACAAGCAAGTCATTGAATCTTCAGCCGCACCCGCAGTGAAGATTGCAGTTAAACCTGTGGTTCTGACAAAGCAAGAGCAGTTAGCACTTGAGGTTGAAAATGCAAGGTTGGCTGAATTGGTCAAAGGACATGAAGAGGAAATGGCGCGGCGAGCAGAGCTTGCCGCCAAAGAGAGCGAACGGCTTGCCAAAGTAGCGCAAGAAGCGCTGGCGTTAGGTGAACTGATTGAGGCTGAAGAAGAGGGTGATTCATCGCTTGAAAAAATGCGCCAAACCATGAAGAAAGAAAAGAAAAAACCAGCTATCCCAGCCGAATTGCTGGCGGGCAACAGCTACGAAGACAAGCTCATGGTGGTGCGTTACGTCACCGAACAGGAACAAAACCGCGTGGCCCATGCGATTCGCTCCATGATCAAAATTGGGCCTTAAGTCATGATGAATTTTGCCGACGATATCGATGCAGTCCTGCCCAGTTTGCGCACGCCACAGCCGCAGCGCAGTGGAACACTTGTGCGATTGGTCGGCATGACTTTGGAGGCGCGCGGTGTGATGGCGCCGTTGGGCGCATGTTGTGAAGTGGTGGGCCGTCACGGCCACCGGGTTGAAGCCGAGGTGGTCGGCTTCAATGACAAAATTTTATTTTTGATGCCTTTCACCGAACCAGCAGGCGTGGGTCCAGGTGACATGGTGCGCGTGATCAGCAACTCTTCCTTGGTCAGTCTCGGGCCTGAGTTATTGGGTCGGGTGATTGACGGCCGCTGCCAACCTTTAGACGGTAAGCCTGCGCCTGCTTGCAAAGAATTGCTCAGCTTATTGGGTCGCCCCATCAATCCGATGGAGCGCGGACCGATCAATAAAATTTTGGATGTCGGCGTCAAAGCGATCAATGGTGTGTTGACGCTTGGACGCGGTCAGCGTTTGGGTTTGATCGCAGGTTCCGGTGTCGGTAAAAGTGTGTTGCTCGGCATGTTGACGCGTTTCACCAAAGCCGATGTGGTGGTGATCGGACTCATCGGTGAGCGCGGTCGTGAAGTGCAGGCTTTCATTCAAGAGTCATTGGGTGAAGAGGGTTTGGCCAAGTCGGTGGTGATTGCCGCACCGGCCAACGTTTCTCCTGTGCTGCGTTTGAAAGCCACGCATTTGACGCATGTGATTGCGGAGTATTTCCGTGACCAGGGCAAAGATGTGCTGATGCTGTGTGACAGCTTGACACGCGTGGCGCACGCGCAGCGTGAAATCGGTTTGGCCATTGGCGAGCCGCCCACTGCCAAAGGTTATCCGCCTTCAGTGTTTGGGCTCTTGCCTAATTTGATTGAACGCGGTGGTGTGGGCAGGCATGGGCACGGTTCCATCACGGCCATTTACACCGTGCTGGCTGAAGGCGACGATGCGGCCGATCCGATTGTTGATATTGCCCGTGCGTCTTTGGATGGGCAGGTCATGTTGTCGCGCAAACTGGCTGATTCAGCGCATTACCCGGCGATTGATTTGACAGGTTCTATTTCACGTTTGATGCAGTCACTGCTCACCAGTGAAGACCTGAAATCCGCCAATAAATTACGCCGACTCTGGTCTATCTACCAACAAAACGTCGACTTGGTGCAGGTGGGTGCCTATGAACATGGTTCGAACCCTGAACTTGATGAAGCCATCAGATTGAATGACCGCATCGTGGGTTTCTTGCGCCAGGACATGCACATCAGCCAAGATTACGACACCACGCGTCAGCAGCTGCGTGAACTGCTCAACCAAAATTGAAAGCCACTGACACATGAAACCCCGTAGTTGCTGGTCCGTTTTGGCAAAGAAAGCCAAAGACGAAGAGGACACCGCTCAAACAGCGGCGGCCAGAGCGCGCAATAAAGTCATTGAGTTGCAGCAAAGCCGGCATCGCATGAACGAGTTGCTTGAAGACTATAAAAAACGTGCCATTGCTTCTCAGGCGCAATTGCAAACCATGTCGCAGACCACAAACAGCCGTCAATTTTTATTGCAACTGCAAAGCTTGGTGAATCGGGTGGATGAAGATTTGCAGGTGGCTTTGCGCGCGCTTGAACAAGCCAAATCGGTATTGTTACAAGCCACGCATCAGCGCATGAAAATGGAAACGATGCAAGAAAAGGATTTGCAAGCTGTGCAAACTTGGGAGCGCAAGCGTGACCAAAAAGAAATGGACACGCTGGGCTTGACGCTTTACAACCTCAAGACTTGACCCAAGCGGCTTGCAGCCAGTGCCAATAATTGGGTTTGAACGCCCACGGAATCATGGTGGTCACCGTGCCCGGCGCAAACACTGTTCTGGTGGCGTGGTCATGCCAGACGCCTTGTGCGTTCAAGCGCGTCAACAATTGCTGGGCTGCATCCTGATGCGTGAATACCTGTTGCTTGAGTTTGACCTCTGAAGTGTCTTCAGGCTTGTCGTCCAAACGAATCCATTCAACAACATCACAAGCAGGCAATGCCATGCTGGTATCTATAGAGCCTGAATACAAATCGTGCAGACTTCCCCAAGCGCGGCCTTTCAACAAGGTCTTGAGTTGATTCAATTGGCGCTCTGCAATGTCTTCATCGCCAAGCCTCACACCGACTTGCCCCAACACATTGTCAAACCAGATGCATGCTCGTGGATGTTGCTTCAACAGGTTTGGTAAACCAGCGATGGCATCCGCTCGGTGGTAATTCACTTCAACACCCAAGGCTTTGAGTTCGCGCCCATGACGCAAGCCGAACAAAAGCGGTACCAACGGATCGATGTCATAGGCATCTATTTTTTGAAAGCGTGCCAGCCATGGTGTTGGCAGCATCCATCCGGCGCTGCCGCCAATCAACAGCAAATGTGACTGCTCTGTTTGAATGTCAGATAGAAAAGAAGCAATCAGCTCTCTGGTTGGCAACCAGCGCTGTAATGAACGCGCCGCATGCACGTGCCAATTCAGCCCGCCAGTACCCCCGGCATTGGCGATGTCTCTGATCCAGGTAGCCAGTCTGGTTCGACCGTCAAAATCAGATTTCACAAACATGGCGCATGATGGTGAAGACCGGCGAACTCGGTGGTATGGCTTGCCATTGCGCAATCACACCTTCACTGGTCAGCATGTCGCCGCTGAGGTGAGCCCCGGTGAGGAGCGGTCAATACCGTAGACAGCGCTGTCAGACATACCCACGCTGACCCAGTCCGAGGCCCAAACCTGACCCAAGCACAGCAGGCCGAGGGCGCAGATAAGTGTTTTAAATCTTTTGTAAATTAATTTCATTTTTGACTCTCACACGATAGATAATGCAATCCATGCCAAACCATGACTGGGCTCAGTACTCTCTCAGTATGACATTCGTCTTGTTGCTTCTGGCGGCTGCTCTTTGGTGGCTGTCGCGTCGCAACAAGGGCTTTTTACTCCCTGTCTCCCAGCGGCGTATACAAATTCTAGAGGCCTATCCCATGGGTCTGCGGCACAAACTGTTGCTGGTTCAAGTGGATCAGCAAAGATTGCTTTTGTCAGTCAACAACAATGACATTCAAACCCTGCATGCTTGGCGTGCAGATTCTTCTTCGCCCGTAGAGCCAGGTGTCAACGATGAAAATTAAATATTTCATATTGCCTTTGATTGCACTTTGCATGCTTTGGTTGCCGGACATGGCGTTGGCTCAAGGCCTGCCCATGGTGACTGTCAACTCAGGCAAAGGCGGTCAGCAATACAGCTTGACCTTGCAGCTGCTGGGCTTGATGACCGTCCTGACCTTGCTGCCCTCATTGCTGTTGATGATGACTTCATTCGTTCGAATCATCATTGTCTTGTCCATTCTTCGCCAAGCCTTGGGAACCGGTCAGACGCCCCCCAACACGGTGTTGGTGGGTTTGGCGCTTTTTCTCACTTTTTTCATCATGACGCCGGTATTTGACGACGTCTATGCCAATGCCATCGCGCCCTACATGAATGGCACCTTGCCTTTTGAGAAAGCCCTGGCCAAAGCAGAGGTGCCTGTGCGTCAATTCTTGACCTTGCAGACCAGAGAAGATGACATCGCCATGTTCATGCAAATTGCTCAGCGCAAAGAAGTTGCCAGTGCCGCCGAAGTCCCTTTCACTACCTTGGTGCCTGCATTTTTAACTTCTGAGTTGAAAAGTGCTTTCATGATCGGCTTCATGATTTACATACCTTTTGTTGTGATTGACTTGATTGTTGCCAGTGTTTTAATGTCCATGGGCATGATGATGTTGTCACCCATGATCATTTCCATGCCGTTCAAGTTGATGCTTTTTGTGCTTGTCGACGGGTGGACCTTGCTGATGGGCTCTCTTGCTTCGAGTTTTATTTTCAAGTGAGGTACTGAGATGGATACATCGATGGTGGTAGATCTGGGGCGCCAAGCCTTATGGATGACGATGCTGGTGTCAGCGCCCATGCTCGCCGTTGGTTTGTTGGTGGGACTGGTGGTAGGTGTGTTTCAAGCAGCTACTTCTATCAACGAGCAAACCCTGAGTTTTATTCCCAAGTTGCTTGCAATTGGCTTGACAGCTGCAGTGTTTGGCGGGTGGATGATCAACACCTTGCTGGATTACACCAAGGTCTTGTATGGACGTATTCCAGGCTTGTTCGGCTGAAAACCATGAACATAGAAATGCTCAACTTGCTCGACAGGTTTTACGCCTTGTTGTGGCCTATGCTGCGTATCTCTGCATTTTTAGCCTTCTCTTCTATTTTTTCTATCCGCGCTGTCAATTTGCGAATACGGGTTGCCATTGGCATGGTGCTGACCATTTTCTTGTCTATGCAACTTGAAGTGCCTCGGATTGATCCGGTGACGGCAGAAGGACTGAAAGAAATTTTCAATCAGTTGTTTATTGGCTTTGCCTTGGCCATGATCATGCAACTGGCCACTGCAGCCATTGTTCTGGCAGGCCAGGCGGTATCTGGGTCCATGGGCTTGTCCATGGCCACGATGGTGGATCCAACCATGGGCAGTGTGCCTGTGGTTTCTGCGTTTTTCAATATTTTGGGCACGCTGGTTTTTTTATCTATCGGCGGGCACTTGATCGTGTTTGGGTTGTTGCTGGAGTCCTTCACTTTGTTTCCTATCGGCAAATCATTGATGACGCCTGATTTGTTGGGCAAGATGACGGCATGGGGCGCCATGATGTTTGTCGCTGGTTTGCTGATTTCTTTGCCCGTGGTGATCACCTTGTTGTTTGTCAACATTGGCGTTGGCTTCATCACCCGGTCAGCACCTAGTTTGAATATTTTTTCTGTCGGCTTGCCTGCGATATTGCTCTCGGGCTTCGTGGTTGTTTGGCTGTCAATTCCCAGCATGATCAACCGCATGAGTTGGTGGTGGGTTCAAACATTCGGGCAGATGCGCGGCATGCTGCTGGGAGGATAAGTCATGGCTGATGACTCATCAGAACGGACCGAAGAACCAACGGCGCAGCGGCTGAGTAAAGCGCGTGAGGAAGGCCAGTTAGCTCGCTCGGTTGAGCTGCCGACAGCGGCCGTGCTGATAACAGCCACATTGTTTTTCAGTCTGGCCGGTAACTACATGTTCCATCGTATGGGGAATTTGTTTTCTTCTCAACTGCAATTCGATCGCAAAATCATGGACAAGGCAGAGTTACTGCCCGGCATATTCTTTCAATCCGTGGTGGATGCCTATATTTTGATCTTGCCAGTAATGTTTTTGCTCGCGGTGGTTGCAGTGATCTCCACTGTGCTGAGTGGCGGACTCGTTTTCTCTATCGGAATGATTGCACCCAAGTTCAGCAAACTTGATCCTTTGGCCGGTTTGTCCAGAATATTTGGACTCAAGGCTTTGATTGATCTAGGCAAAGCCTTGGTCAAATTCTTTTTGATAAGCTTGATTTTGTGGATATCAGTGACGAACAACATTGATGATTTAGTCACTATCAATCGATTGGACCTTGGCACCGCCATACATCACGCCGGCAATATGATTTTGGATGCCTGTTTTTGGATGAGCATGGGTCTGATTGTCATCGCACTTGCGGATGTGCCATTGCAGCAATATCAAACCAACAAACGGCTGAAGATGACGCGCCAGGAAATCAAAGACGAAATGAAAAACTCCGAAGGCCGTCCGGAGGTCAAAGCCACGATTCGCAGACGTCAGCGTGAAATGGCCAACGGTCGCATGATGGAAAAGGTCAAGGACGCGGACGTTGTCATCACCAATCCTCAGCATTTCGCGGTGGCACTCAGCTACGACCCGAATTCAGATGGCGCGCCCACGTTGATTGCCAAGGGCACGGATGAATTGGCTCAACGCATACGTGAAGAAGCAAAGAAAGCCGGCGTCTATCTTTTTGAAGCACCTGAGTTGGCAAGAGCCTTGTATTTCACGACCAAGCTGGATCATCCAATTCACGAAGGGCTTTATCATGCTGTGGCTCAGGTGATTGCTTATGTGTTTAGCTTGAACCAAAGTTATGCAGACAATGAGCGCATGATGAAACCTACATTGCGTATTCCCGACAATATGAAATATGACGAAAATGGTTTTCTCTTTCAGTGATGATCCGATGATATTTAACCCGCCATGACAGATTTCTACCAAAGCCCTGCAGATAAGTTGCGATTTGAGATTTTGCTCAAGTCTCTGCGCGAAGGCCGTTTGAACTTGGCCATATTGGGCGATGATGAATTGGCGCTGGCGCACTACGGGCGCAGAATTTTTCAGCACTTGCGTGAACAAGGCGAACCGAATGTAGAACTGTGGACCTCTGCGGACTCTGAACGTTTGGTGGACAGATTCAATGAAATTCTCTCTAGCTTGACGCTGGATCAGGCCTTGGACAAATCTAACAAGACGGCGCCCAAGCGCTACATGATTTTTCCTGACACCCACGGCATTCAGGATTTTGAATTGCAGTTGCTCGCTCGATTGGTCAACGGATTTCCTGCCAGCAATATCAACGTGATTTTGTTAGTCAACAGCCACACCGCCTACGACAAAAAGCTATCTGCATTCGGTAAAAATTTGCTCCAGTGGGTACTCGAGTCTCAAGCCCCGGCGACAGCCAAACCTCCGCGCGTAGAAACTTTGGGTGACTGGCCCGGCGCCAAGCAGGTATTGGCGGACAAAAAAACAGCGCCTCTGGAGAAGCCGCCAGACGCAGGCATGAGCCTTCCCGCGGTGCCGCCGCCGCCGCTTGATTTATCTGACAACAAGCCCTCTGATTTATCCTTGCAAACGATGAGTCAGGATCCCGTCATGGGTGAACCCATCCCGCCAACTGACACCCTCTCAGGCGAAGAGTTGGCCAAATCCTGGGAGTCTCAAGACACCACAAAACCTCCAGGCGGCAAGATTGCCATGGTGCTTTTATTGGCGTTGTTGTTGACCTTAGGTGTGTCTGCTTATATCTACCAAGAGCGAGTTCTAGAAGAGTTGCAGGGCATGCGAGCCTACCTGGCCGGCGCCAAACCTGCTACCACCACAGATGCCGTTGCCCCCGTGCCACCGCCTCCACCGCCACCCACAGTCTCTATGTCTTCTAGCAACACTTCAGCGGTCAAGCCGACGGAAGCTTTGAGTCCTGGTAATGAGGAATTGGTGCCCGCTACGCCAGAGTCTGCCCCAACTCCTGCCCCAACTCCTGCCCCAACTCCTGCACCGACGCCAACAGACACCAAAGCCCAGGCTGAACCTATACCGCCGCTGCCAGAACCGCCTAAAACGCCAGTGACCAAACCTGAAAAAGAGCGGGTTAAGCCAAAAACGGAACCCTCCAGATCGGTGAAAGAGCCGTCAAAAGCCGCAGATAAATCAAGCCAAGCTGACAGCTCCGCATGGGTGGAGGGATTGGATCCCAATGTCTGGGTCATGCAGCACGGCGCCTTCGAGAGCTTGGCAGAGGCGCGGAATTTTCAGGCCACTTCTCTGGGCTACCAATCCGGGCAAGTGTTGTTCACCCAGCGAAAAGGCAGCAAGCCTTATTACATTTTGATCACGGGTCCCTACAACGACCGTGAGCAAGCGCAAGCATTGATGAAGCAAAACCCGCCGCTGGCCAAGGCTTGGGTGCGTTCCGCTAAATCGATCAAAGCACAGTTTCAGGATTAAGTTAGAGTGAATTGTCAAGATTTTCAGTTCGGAGTCGATGAATTAATACGGAGTAGCTCATGAATCAGAACCCTGTCATCACAGATGATCCGTTGCCAGATGGACAGTTAGTAGACCAAGCCGTGAATTCGCAAGACCCAGGCCCGGCAGATGCATCTGCGTCGCAACATGCAACACTTGACTACGCAGTGACAGACCACTTGAATGCGCATTTGCCAGCACCCCACTTAAATTCAAACCACAGCAGTTATGGTTTGTCTGACCCTGCCAGTTTGGCTGCGGCTCCCACGCTTGATTTGCATGACCCTGATTTACAACCTGCAATCACCAAGGAATTAGCCGCGCCTATTTTGACGCCGCCCACCGATACAGTCACTGATGCCGAAGTTGCCAAGCAGAACGCAACACCCCTCTTGTCACAGCAACCCTCAGTGTTGATCCACTTGGCTCAAGTTGGTCTGACATCCTCCGATCAATGGGAAGAGCAAATCCAGCCACGCATTCAAAAGTTGAACGATGACATTGCACAGGTGCATGTTCAATTGGATGCGCTGGAACGCAAAAAACCCAAATAGACTTCCTGAGGATATTCAACATGGCGCAAGATTCGAAACAAGCAGATGCCACAGATGATGGCGACTTCTTGCCAGATATGCCAGTTCATACGGAAGAAGAAGCTTCAACCGAAGCACTTGCTATCGGTTTGGATGAACTCGAGGCGAAGTCTTTGGACAGCTCAGAGGTGGCGCGTCAAATAGAAGATTTGACCGGTGTGGTTCTCAGCTCTGCTGAAGTATCCACGCGCTCAGCAGAAGTCGCAGCCAACATCAGCCATGAAATGCGTGGCGTGATGAAAACCGTCAGCGATCTGACATCTAAAAACATATTGCATTCCCGCGTCATCTTGGTCGGGCTGCTCAGTTTTTTGATCATTGCGGTGGGCACTTTCTTTGCCATTTCCACACGGCTTCAACAAAACATTCGTCAGCTTGACAGTTTGTCGCTAGCGGTGGGAAAACGTGTGGTTGAACTTGATGCCACTTTGGCCACCTTTGGGGATGCCACCCGTGGCTTAGGGGACACCACAGAAAAGCTCGACAGCATGGAAGAGCGTCAAATCAAACTTGACGATAAATTCGAAGCGAAGATGGAAGACTTGAATAAGTTGATCGTGAAATTTCCCGATCAGATTGCAGGTCAACTCAACGGTCAATCCGAAAAAAACTTAGACGCCAAGCTCAAAGATTTGCAAAAAAGCATACAGGCTTTAGAGACCAAAGTGCAAGCACTGTCGAACAAGCCCGCACCGGTTGCAGCACCTGTGGTCAACAATCAGAAAGAAGTGATCGCTGAAATTCAAAAGCTGAAAAAAGACATTGAATCTGCGAATGCTGCTGCAACTGCGGCAGCTTTGAAGGCGGCTAGCAAAGAGCGCGAGCGCGAAAAACTTCTCGACAAACCGCTTGTCATGCCTAAGCCTGCGCCCGAGGTCAAACCTGTCGATAAGAAAGCTGCTGAGGCCAAAGCGGCAGCGGCTGCGGTGGCCAAGGCTGCCGAGGCCAAGGCTGCAGAAGCCAGAGCTGCCGAAGCGAAAGCGACTGAGGCCCGCTTAGCTGCTGAAGCCAGAGCTGCAGCAGAAGCCAAAGCGCGTTTGGCCGCTGAAGCCCGAGCCGCTGCTGCTGAGGCTGCCAAGGCGGCCGCCCAGCCACCCGCTTTGCCGCCACGAGCCGCGCCTAAAGAAGATCGGGTTATTTTTCCTCGCCCCTCCAGCGACAACTGAAAGAGCAAGCGGACAACCAGTCCGCTTATTTATGGTCTGAACTCACAAGTTATTTAAGCTGAAAACTTTCAGCGTTCGCCCGAGGCCAATATGTTTTGTAGGGCTCAGGCAGTTTGGCCACACTGTCTTTGAGCAATGCGCCTGCAGCCAAGGGCGGGTAAATTTGCGCCAAGGTCAATGTTTCATTGCCATTGATGCGGTGAGAAAAATGGTGGGCACGCAGCTCTTCTGGCGATGAAAGACCAGCCGCTTGGAGCAACTCCTTGAAAGCTTCTAAGGTGTGTTGGTGGAAATTTTTCACACGCTCAGCTTTGGTAGGCACAACCAAGGCCATTTGCCGTTGTGGATCTTGCGTGGTGACACCTGTCGGACAATTTCCAGTGTGACAAGTTTGCGCTTGTATACAACCGAGTGCGAACATGAAGCCACGCGCGCTGTTACACCAGTCGGCACCCAAAGCCAAAGTGCGAGCCATGTCAAAACTGCTGATGATCTTGCCGCTGGCGCCCAACTTGATATGTTCACGCAGACCCATACCCACCAACGTGTTGTGAACAAGTCGCAGGCCTTCTTTCATAGGCATACCCATGTGGTCTGAAAACTCCAAAGGTGCGGCACCTGTGCCGCCTTCTGCGCCATCAACCACGATGAAATCCGGCAGTATGCGCGTCTCTAACATGGCTTTAGCGATACCAAACCATTCCCAAGGGTGGCCTATGCACAGTTTGAATCCCACCGGTTTGTTTTGACTGAGTTCGCGCAAACTTTGCATGAATTCAAGCATTTCCACTGGCGTGCCAAAAGTGCTGTGAGCGGCAGGAGATACGCAGTCAGCGCCCATGGGAACGCCGCGTGCCTCTGCGATCTCCGGTGTCACCTTTGCCGCAGGCAGCACGCCGCCATGTCCTGGTTTGGCGCCTTGGCTTAATTTGATTTCGATCATCCGCACCTGTGGTTCGCGCGCTTGTGCGACAAAGCGCTCAGGGGAGAAGCGGCCCTGGTCATCCCGGCAACCGAAATAACCGGATCCGATTTCCCAAATCAAATCACCGCCATGAATACGGTGATAGCGCGAAATGGAGCCTTCACCCGTGTCATGGGCAAAGCCGCCCATTTGTGCGCCTTGATTCAAGGCCATGATGGCGTTGGCACTGAGCGCGCCGAAACTCATAGCGGAAATATTGAACAAGCTGATGTCATACGTTTGGCTGCAAGCGGTGTTACCGACGCGAACTTTGAATCGGTGGTCGGCGATGGTGCTCGGTGCGATTGAATGCGTGAGCCATTCATAGCCATTGGCCTCAACATCCAGTTGGGTGCCAAAGGGGCGTTTGTCCGACTGCGCTTTGGCTCTGGCATAGACCAAGGTACGTTGCGCCCGTGAAAACGGCGTGGCTTCTGATTCGTTTTCGATGAAATACTGGCGAATTTCAGGACGGATGAATTCGAGCAAAAAGCGCATATGTCCCAGAATCGGGTAATTGCGCAAAATGGCATGGTGCGTTTGCAACAAATCATGAACGCCTACTGCCGTCAGCAAAGCAAAAATAATCAAAGCCATCCAAGCTTGGCCAGTTGCCATCACCAGCAGCAGACTAAAGCACAGTCCGCCCAATGCGATAAAAAACGTGGTGTACCTGACGGGGTAGCGTATGTTGTTGAGATCAAGCACTGTCGTTACCTCTCCAGCAGCCCTGACTTCACAGGTTCAGGTGTGTGTGTTGCGCAATCTTGAAGACAGACGCGCTTGTGCCAGAGAGGATACCTCAGCCCGCAAGCGTGCCATGGAGAGTTGGCTGTCCGAGGCACTTTGGATTTCTTTGAGGTCATGCAGTATGTTTTGCCGCAAGTCCACCAATTCCTGTTCAATTTTGGCTAAGTGCTGGCGCAACTCGCGTTGCTGTGCCATGCGTTGGCTGAGTAAATTGACACTTTGCGCAATCAGCTTCCAACTCTGTGCCAATTCATCCTTGGGGGGTTGGTGGAGTTGCTCAAACAGTTCGCCCAGCAAGGGATCATGCAAAACCTCTGCGGAGCTGTGGCCTGCTTCATGACGTGCGGTTTCTAGTGCAGTTTCTAATTCGTCGTCAGTTCGGCTGTTTTTCGACACGCGAACAGATTCAGTCTCAGTCTGAAGATGGGTATTGATCTGTGGTTCAGAAAAATTATGTACAGCCGCCCAGCCCATGCCCGGGTCGTATTGTTTGAGGCCTTTGAAGGCGAGGAATTTTTCTTCTGACATGAATCAATGCAATCAAAGTTTGGCTGAGTTGCCGCGAGCCAGTCGCTTCAAAAACTCTGGAATACCCATTTGTACCAATGAACGTGAATTCACGGTTTCTTGTGTTTCAGTAGCCAGTTTGCGTTGTTTGTAACGGCCGAGTACTGAATACTGGCTTGAGTTGGGTATGGATTCGAGCACACTGGCTTTAGTTGGCGTCAACGGAACCCGGTGGCTGCCGCTGTCTTGGGCTGTCAATTTGACCGGGGCAGTGCGCGGTTGCTGTGATTGCGCCATGCGAATTTCACGTGCGGCACAAATGGCCTCGCCGAATTCACGGAAAGACTCACCGCCCAAGTCTCTGGCGTCCATCAAGTAGCCACGTTCAAACAAATCACGGGCACTTTGCGCCTCCAAAATCGGCGGAGCAAGCATGAAGCTAACGGGGAAACGCTGTTTGGTGAACACATCGGAATTCAGTTGCTCGTTGAGCACGCGTGTCGGGCAAACCACCAACATGGGGCGACGTGCAGCGGCGGAATCAAACACCCAGCGGTGACGGCTAAGGAATCCGGAGGTTGCTGCTAATTCAATTTCAGACACCGAGGTTGGCACCAACACCATGTCAAATTCAAACATCAATTCGCCAGCCAAGGAATCTGACCAGGTCAAATCGCAGACCAAAATA
>Ga0164294_10003556_pt1 | contig 13838 bp, 7 predicted proteins | sample GEODES005metaG_FD_111479 | JGI IMG/M metagenome (GOLD analysis project Ga0164294, IMG submission 111479) | Oligotrophic lake water microbial communities from Sparkling Lake, Wisconsin, USA - GEODES005 metaG | ecosystem: Environmental > Aquatic > Freshwater > Lake | place: USA: Sparkling Lake...
CACTACCGCGCCGGCCTGCTCGCTAACCCGGTCGGCGCGCGCTTGCTGGTGCGCTACCTGTCCGAGGTGCTCGTCGAGATCGGCGCGTCGGATGGCGTGCATGTTCGCCTGGACGTCCGCAACCCCAGCGACGCCTCCGCCGCCGGCAGCCCCGGCCTGCGGCTGGGCGACGCGCCCGCCGGTGCGCTCATCGAGGCGCTCGGCGTCGCGCGACGGGAATGAATGGAGCGCTTGGGGCCGGCCCTCGCGTCAAGGGTGGACCGGACTTTCTGACGAGGGACTCCAAACCGAGTCCTCACCCGTGTTCCACGCCAACAGAGGCGCATCGAGAATGCGCCGCACATCCGCAGGCGAGGTGGCCCTGAATCGAAGCTGTCGGAGCAGGACCTTCAACACCGATTCGACGCCGAACTGGGCATTTTTGAACGCCGTGTACAGCGTTGGGCCGGCAGGGTGCGGCTGCGCGACGTAGGCCGCGAACTCCATGGTGCGCTTCGAGACATGCTGGTTGATCAGCTCAGACAGATCCAAGGCGCACTTCACGGCGGCTGTCCAAAACTGCTGTTCGAACGCCACAAGCCGCTGTGCGTGCTCGGGCGTGAGAATCGGTTTCACGTCGTCGAGCAGGTTCATGATCACGACATAGAACGCTCCGTCCTCGGTCTCGAGCGCGCGTCGGATTTCGGTCGGGCTCAAGCCGTCTAGCCTCATTCGCCGGTGCATTGCTTGCTCCGTTGGTCGTGTGCATCAGGCAGACGCCACGAACCCGAATTGCCGGACATCGATGCGTGGGCACGAGGCGCTCAGGCGCCCTTATCACCGCTTGTGAGCTCGCCGGGTTTGTCCGTGTTGCGCGTCATGACCCAGTACACAATGATCGAGGCGACGATCGCCAGAACCACCAGAATGAGCTGGAACGGCGGGACCGCGAAGAAGTCTGTCGTACCGGCCTCCACAAGCCCAGTTAGGCCGACGATGAACAGGAGCAGGTTCGTCTTCTTCTCCCCGCGTCGAACCTCGAGCTCCGCGAGTCGCTCCAGGTCCTCGATGGTCTTCGTATGCAGGTCGCCAATGCGAAGCGAGTCGTGGAGCTTCGCGTACATCTCACGTGCCTCGCCGTTGAAGACGATGTCCTGATGCACGTACGAGGCGTGAAAGGTCAGAAACCCTCGCCTGAGCGCGTCCCCGCCCGAACCACGCGATTTGTCGAGGACTTTGACGATCTCCGCGGAGTACGTCTGAAGTGTCTCAATCTGAAAAGCGACATACACCATCAGCTCGAGCAGGCGCCTTGAGCGCACTTCGTCGGCGATGGGGCAAGTCTCATTGACCGCGATGATGCGTCCGTTGCACAGAATCAGGTCATCTGAGTGCTCTTGCCAGACACCGGCGTCGGGGCAAAGGCGACCCAACAGCGTCTCCCGATCGCAGATCGCGGCCGCGCCCTCCTCGAACTGGACGTTGACGACAGAATAGACGCGCCCATCGTGCTTTACGTGCAGCGCGGCGAGGAATCTGACCAAGTCCTCGAGTGTCGGTTTGTCGTCGTCGCCGCTCCGAAACTTCAGGAGCGCGAAGTCGGGACTCTCTGTAATCGGCATTCGGCGAATCTTGTATGCGATACGCTCCATCCCTGTCGGTAGACTGTCGTCCACCTTGAGCCCTGACTCGGGCGTGTAGTTGGCCTCTTTGGACGCCTCGATGAAGCGCGCAAAACATGGAGTCGCTTCACTGTATTTCGGTGGTGACACCCATGGGTGAAGTGCTCGATCTTGTGCGGGCTTGTCCAGCGGGAGCGCGATGAGCACCTCCGCCCGCTTCAAGCCGACCTCCCAGAAGGCCGAAGTGCCCATGCGCGTGATGGTCTCGTAGCTCAGCACCGTCTTGGAACGTGGCGCATCGACGATCGTGTGCTCGTGCCCGCGGCCGTCATACCAGGGGTCTGCGTTATCGCAGGTGCCGTCCGGATATCGCGGGGGCAGGCCTCGGTCGAGCTCGGGTCTGCCGGCTCGGGCTTGGCACTCCGCCTGCTCAAGGCGAAAGCCGAGGCCTCGCAGCGTGGGCTTGCGGCCTGAGTCCGGGTCCACCCAGCTCGGATCGAGCGAGAGAATCACGCGGGGGGACACGCCCGCCTGAATTGGCTCCACCGGGCAAATGAAGTAAGGGCACCCGTCGGCGCGCACCCAGTACTTGCTGAGCGCCGACTCCATCTTGTCAGCCGCAATGAAGACGTTGACCTTGACCTCGGACCTGCCGTCTTCTGTTGGTAAGGAGACTTGTCGGATTGAAGCAGCGCGCTTGTCCCGCTGGTACTTTTCCAAGTCTGCATCGATGAGGATTCGCGCCTTCTCGAATCGGGGATCGTTTCTCCACGCCGCGGTCGCTGCAGCCTGCGCGCGCGCTTGGGGGGTCTGAAGGTCGGCCTGCGTTCGGAGGACCGCCGGAAAGAGCTCCTCAACCCTGAGCCCGTAGAGGTGGCCACGCGCCTGTGTGAGGTGCGCCATCACGCAGTCTATCAGGGCGAAGCCGAGCCCGAGTCTCTGGGTCGGCTCTTTGATGCCTAGATGCTGAATCGCAAGATAGGCGATGTGAATGGCCTCGGTCGCCGACGTGGGCTTGTCGAGATTGACCATATACCTGCCCTGGTCGACCAGGGCGCCGTAGTTCATCCACGCCTCGGCGGACGGCGGCAGGTCGCCGTCCTCGATGAGCCGTTGCACAAGCCAGCACGAGACCATGGCGTCAAAGTCTGGCTCGACGTGTGTGACCAGCAGGGGCTCAAAGTTCGAGGCGCTCAAGTCAACCCCGGCGTCGCGGCGGTCGAGCCAGGGCCCGAGCAAGTGCTCATAGACTAGGTCCGGATGACGCACGATGAGTTCAGTCGTACTGCGCGCGAGGCTGCCATTCTGGTGCTGGTCGATGATGCCGGGGCAAAGCTGCCCGCCCACGTCGAGATAGACCGTGCCGCGGGTGGGGCTGACGACCAGGCCCGGCTTGACGAAGCCGAAACGCCACTTCGGCTTGAGCCCAAGTGCGGTGGTTCCAATGCGCATCGTGGGTTCTCCCGAGCGGTAGGTTCGTTGAACTTTGGGGTGGGTCTAGGCCGGCGTCAAATGCGCTCAAGCTCGCGCGTGTGGTGAGCTTGCACCCCAAGCAGCATCGCGCGGGCGCGGGCGACCCGCTCATGGTCCTCACCCAGCAGTTCGGCGAGCTCGGTGATCACCATTTCGGCGGCGCGCGCATCGCCTTGCTCGAGCACCTCACAGAGCGCGAGCGCGAGGCGCGCCCACGGCGCTGTCCAACCTTCGAGCAGTGCCGCGCTCGCGTAGGCGCGCTCCGCGTAGGGTCGGCATTGCGCGGCATTCCCTTGTTCTGCGCAGAGAAGGGCCAGGTTACGCAGCGACATGAGCGTGTCGGGATGTTCGGGGCCGAGGACGCGCTCCTGTGCGTCAAGTGCCCTGCGATAGAGGGGCTCCGCTTCGTCGAGCTTGCCTAGGCCACCGAGAACTGACACCAGGTCAAAGAGAGATGTAAGGGTGTCTTGGTGGTCAGGGCCGAGGATGTTCTCGCGCGCATCAAGTGTTCTACGCAAGATGACTTCAGCTTCATCGAGTTTGTCTAGAGCCTTGAGGAGTGATGCGAAACTAGCAAGAAACGTGAAGGTGTCGGGGTGATCGGGACCGAGGATACGCTCGCAAGCTGATAATATTCTTCGGAAGATCGGCTCAGCAACCTCAAGCCGACCGCGACTTTGCAGGAGCGATGCCAGGTTGCAAAGCGAGACGAAGGTGCGAGGGTGGTCGGGGCCAAGAGCACGCTCGTTAGCCTCGAGTTTCTGCCAGTAGAGGATCTCAGCCTCCTCGACTTTGCCTCGATTCGCCAAGATGACTGCTAGGTCGGTGAGTGCACTGAGAGTCTTGGGGTGTTCGCGGCCAAGGATACGTTCGCGAGTCTCAAATGTCTGCCGGAAGAGAGGCTCAGCGTCGTCTAGTTTCCCGCTACTCTGCAGAATGGTTGCGAGGTTGTGGAGCGAAGTTATGGTGTTGGGGTGGTCGGGGCCAAGGACATGTTTCTGCACCTCAATTGTGCGGCGACAGAACTGTTCAGCATCGTCCACCTTGCCTCGGGCCTGAAGAAGTGATGCGAGTGTTGACCGTGAGACGAGCGTGGCGGGATGTTCGGGGCCGAGGACGCACTCCTGCAGCAGCAAGACTTGTCGATAAAGGTGCTCAGCGTCGTCCAGCTTTCCTTGAGTGTGTAGGCAAGCAGCGAGGGTGAACTGTGCTTCGATAGTTTTTGGGTGCTCGTGACCGAGGACGCGCTCATGTAATGCAACAGTGCGGCTGCAGATTGAGTCTGCGTCGTCGAGTTTGCCGCGAGCGAGTAATAGTGTTAGCCTCAGACGAAGAGATTCTAGTGTATCAGGGTGGTCGGGGCCGAGTAGCCGTTCCCGTGACTCGAGTACACGGCGATGAAGCGACTCCGCATCGTCTAAAAGACCCATCGAAAGGAGGACTATTGAAAGGTTGTTGAGCGAGCAGAGTGTGTCGGGATGGTCGGGGCCGAGTAGTCGTTCCCGTGACTCGAGCGCACGACGGTGCAGGGACGCGGCGTCGTCGAACTCGCCTCTGGAGTTTAGAATCGTCGCGAGGTTATTGAGCGAGGAGAGTGTGCCGGGGTGGTCAGGGCCGAAGAGCCGTTCATTTGACTCAAGTGTACGGCGGATGAGACGCTCGGCGTCGTCGCATTTCCCACGCGCATCGAGGACTGATGCGAGATTGTGGAGCGAAGTTATAGTGTTGGGGTGGTCGGGGCCGAGGAGCCGTTCATTTGACACGAGTGCACGGTGGTAGAGGAGTTCGGCATCGCCGAGCGAGCCACTTTGATAAAGTAGCGTACCGAGGTTATGGACTGAACCGACTGTGTCGGGGTGATTTGGGCCGAGAATCCGCTCACGAGCGTCAACATCCCAACGTGCCAATCCGAAGGCTGCTTGATACATCCCCCCCTCGCGAAGAAAGTCTGCGACCTTCGCGACGACCCTCATCGGGTTCGAAGTTGAGTCTACCGCCCCCGGATTCGGCAGGTGCGCGGCGACGTCCTCGAAGGCGTCTGCGCGCTCGACGCCGACGGCGCGCCAGTGGCGGAGCGGCTCGATAAACGTCGGGTAGGCGTCGCACATGGCCGCCATGAAGGGCAGGTCGAGCATGCGCGTCACGGCCTCTTCGTGGCGCCCGAGCCGAAGCAAGTGCCAAACGCCGTGGCGCACGACATACTCGCTCAGGGGCGCGTCTCTCGGGTCCGGCTGAGGCCAGGCGATGACGGCCTGCGCCAAGGCGGCGTGGCGCTCAAGGACGCTACCGGGGCGGACGCGTGGCATATCCTAAGACGCCGCCTCAGCGAGATTTTGCTCGAGCGGGTCCGGTTGCACGCCCACCAGGAACGTCTTGAACCGGTCATGAAACAAGGTGTAGCGCTCGGCGTCGTACACGAGCAGCTTGCCGATTTCGATCCGCAGCGCGGCCACGTCGCTCGGCGTCAGCGGCGCGCTCGGCCGCTCCAGTGTGAGAAGCTCGGCGAGCAGGGTGTCTGTGCCGGGCTCGCGCAGAATGGCCAAGATGAGCAGGAGCCGGTGCGCCGCAAACTCGTTGCGGGTTGGCAGCGCGAGCCAGGTCTCCTCAAAGGCCTCGTCGAGTGAGCTCGGGATGCTCTCCACGCGGTCGAGGTCGACGGTGCCCGTCTCCGCCCCCTGCGCCAAGAATCGCAGGTAGAAAGGGTCCGCGCCTGTCGCTGTGTAGGCCGCGGCGCACACCGCGTCCACGAGGGCCTTCGAGGGCGCGCCCTGTGACTCGTTCGCTCGCGCCTCGGTCAGGCTCGCGCGCAGCCGCGAGATGAAGTCCGCGACGTTTTCGGGGGTCAGACCTCGCAGAGGGTTCGCGCTCTGCACTCGGTGCCGCGCGGCGCTCGAGAGCCGCCGCAGCGGCGCTTCAACTCGAGAGTTTTCGCCGGACGCATCCACCCGCCAGCTCAGGAGCGCCACCACGCGCTCAGGCAGGGCTTGAGGCAGTACGCTCGCGATAGACTCCTCGGCGCCGAAGCCCTCGTCGAGGGCGTCCACCACGAGAATCAGGCGGTCGTCGGCCTCAAGGCGTGACGCCACGAAGGCCAGCATCGCGGGAACAAGCTCCTCGGACAACCCTTTGAGGTCTTTGCTCTTGGGGTCCTTGAGATATCGATCGCGCTCATCCTGTGTGAGTCCCACAGCGTCCGCCGCCTGCGCCATCAACGAGCGCAGCATCACAATGGGGCTGTTTCGCCCGTCGACGTGTGAGCAGAAGTGATAGCACCACCGGTCGCCCGACTGCGGGGCATCGAGGCTCGCCTCTCGGGGTGGGTTGCGCTCGTGCAGCCGCGCAAAGAGCGAGGTCTTGCCCATGCCCGGGAGCGCGCGCACCTCGACATAGGGGGCAGGCCGCGCTCTGACGGCGGCCTCGATCTCCGCGATTACGTCCTCGCGGCCTACAAAGAATCGCGTGCTCTCGCTGACCAGGGCGGTAAAGTCCAGACGCGGATTCTCGGGCAACTCGGGCGCGGGCATGCTCTTCATCAGCGCGCGAAACGCCTCGTAGCTGCCGAGGCTCTCGGCGTTTTGGGCGCTCGGGGAGCGAAACCCGATGTAGCTCACATGCTGAAGCGTGCCGGCGTTCAAGAAAAAGAGCTCGTCAATGGTCACCTGCTGGTCTGCAGGTCTAAAGCGGAGCAGCGGGGACAAAGACAAGGGCGAACCAGCGCCCGTTCGCGGCACCAGGCATGGCTCGTCGAGCGGGAGGGAGGCGTCGATGACGTCCAGCGGCACCGGCACGTCCCCTTCGAGCGCGAAGCCTCCCTTTTCCGTGCGCACTACCAACCGAAACTCGGCCAGCGGCTCGAAGTGTTCGGCGAGCTCAAGGACCATGTCGACGGCGTGTCGAATGTAGACGGCGTCGACGCGGCCACCGTGCGCCATCCAATTCCGGAGGCGCACGAGGTAGTCGAGCACGTCGAACTGCCCCCCCTTCGTCTGATCGCTTTTCAGCACGGACGGCATGCATCGGCTCGGCTCGCTGCCTTTGGCCGCGAGGGCGTTCTTGAGACCGAGATCGAGCGGCGTCGCGTCCGCCCGCTGACTCAGGTGCTTTGACAAGTTGCGGGCGAGGTCTCGCCACTTCTCGTCCACGAGGGACTGGCCGAGCGTCTTGAGCACATTCCGATTGATGTCTGCGTTTGTGCCGCCGCGGGTCACATATGACTTGAGGAGAACAATGGCGGACACGCGGAGCAGCGCGCTCACGAACGCGAAGACGTCAAAGGCGAGCTGGGGCTGCGGCTCACCTTCGTCGACACGGCGAGCGGCGCGCGCCAAGTATGCGAGCTTCCACCCCAGCGGATAGGGCAAATTGCGAATCAGGGCGTCGTCGGTCTTCATGTGCTGGCTCCATGTGCGCTCAGCGCGAGGGCGACCTCGGGGTGGAAGAACTCGTAGAGGCGCTCACCCCCCCCGTGGGGGCGATGGCTCCGCAAGAAGGGGCGCAGATCCGCCAGGGCGCGCTCAACCGCTGGCTCAAGGACAGGCTCACCCCCCTCGGCCTCCAGGGCGTCGCACACGGTGAAAAGGTCGCTCGGACGTCCGAGGCGATGAAGGCTGGTGAGCACCCGCGCGTGCAGCGCGCTTCCCCGGAGTGTCGGCGCGAGGGCGCTGGTCAATCGCGCCTGGCTGGGTGTGCTCGGGACACTCAACGTGACCTTGCGATCGTGCGCGAACGGAGTCGCCATCGCGCCGGGGTGGGCGGTTGCCACGACGTGAACATGAGTGCCTGCAAGCGACCGAACGACGGACGCGAGCGTATCCTGCTCATTCGGTGCTTCGAGCGTTCCGAGGTGAGCATCTTCGATCAGAATCAGCACACGGCGGTTCGCGCGCGCCAGGGACTCGGCGGCGAGCTTCGTCAACGTGCGGGAATCCTTGTCGTTTCTATTCTTCACCACGGGCATGGGAAACTCTGGCGCGCGGGCGAGCGCGCGCTCGGCGGCCCGCAGGACGAAGTGGGCGAAGGTCGTGGCTGACTGCGCAGGCTCACCGGGCTCCACCACCACTGCGGCGATGTCCGCGAAGCGGCTCGTGTCCGCGAGCTCGCCGTCGAGCAGAGCGGCCAGCGCCGACGCCTTGCCGCAGCCCGGGTGCCCCTCGACCAGGACGAGCTGGACGGCGTCGACCGCGGCTTTGAGAGCGCTCGCCTCACCGGGTTCGAGTGCTCGCCAGGCCCGCGCCTTGAGCGAGTCGGTGTGGTCAAAGCGACCCATGCGCTCGTTCTCCCAGCGCTCGGCATACTGCCGCAGGGCCTCTCGTTGAAAGAAGGCATCGACCGTGTGCTGCTGGCCCTGAGCTTCTGGCGGGGCGAGGGTGTGCTTGCCGTCCGCGTCCGTGAGCACTGTCCACAGCGGGTACAGGTCGAGGCGCGCGTGACCATCGGCGGACACGACGAAGGGGGCAAAGGGCTCTGCAGGGGCTACGGCGAAGCCCTCGGCGACCTCTTCGTGCTCGCGGAGCGCGACCACGCGGCCGTCGTTGACCACCACCATGACCGGCTGCGCGACGAACCCGGGCACGCGCTCGATCAGCGTCTCGACCAGCGCGCGATGCTCCTCGATCCGCGCCACGGTCTCCGCGAAGCCGCCGTGCATAAACCCGTTCCGAAACTCGATGAGGCGTGAGACCGGGTGCGCGTGGTCGGACATGGTCCCGAAGTCAACCGCGGCGAGCCCCGCCACCACGGTCGGTAGACCCTGCGACACGAAGACCTCGCGGATGAGCCGAGCGAGTCCGACGCGCTGCCCGATGAGCATCTTTGACCGGCCCCAGATGCGAGACACGACCTGCCGCGCGACGGCGGCATCGGGCGCGCCAGCGTGCACGAACTCGGCCAACCACAGGCGATACACGTGATCGAAGAGCGCTTCGATGAGGCTCGACAGCTCATCGGCCGTGGAGTGAGCGCCGTGGGCGCGCGTCTCGTCGGCGAGGTGCGTCGCCGCAGACGCGATGGGCATGGGCAGGCGAGCGCGCCAGGCGGGATCCAACGTGAGTGGGGTTTGCATGACCCCAAAGTTAGACTACTTCAGGGCTCGCGTTAAGCCGCATGTGGTCAGCGGTAGACGTCACTGGCGTGGTCGAAGTGCTTGCGCACGGCGACCGTTTGGCTCGCCTTGAGCTGCTGTTGCAGCCAGTTGTCGTCCCCCGCAAAGTGGGTCGGTGCCTTCACGACCACATCGGGACCCAGCACGGCGAGCCCATAGGCGATGGAGAAGCGGTGAAATTCGGCCTCAGGCACGTCGCTTCGCTCGACATCCTGCGGCGCGGGCAGCGAAGCGAACCTCAGGGGCCGAATGCCCGTCGGGTACAAGTTTCGACCCCAGAGGAACTCGAGTCGGTGACCGTAGAGCGGCGCCCGTGCTCCGCCCCCCGTCAAAAAGACCGTGATGGGCCCCCGGCGAGCGTCGACCCACTCTCGCCCACCCCTTCGCTTGCCCTCATTGATGGTGCGACTCGCGAACGCGAAGTCTTTCAGAAGCAGTTGCCCTAGAGGGGTCGTGCTCAGGTGCCTCATGAGAGAGGCATCCTCCATGACCCGGCGACACCGCTCCTCCAAAGAACCTGAGACGATCGCGTTCGCGGCGAGCTGTACACCGATGTTGCCGAGATCGGCCGAGAACGCGTTGATCTGGTTGTTCCCGCTGCACGTCGTGAATTGGCCGGCCACGACCTCCACGGTCCCGCCGCCTACGTCAACGAGCACCGAGACATCCTCGCGTGCGGCGTGGTGACGAATCAGCGGCTGGTAGGCTGCGCTGAGTTCGGGTGACACCTGACAGCCCTGCTCCGCGGGGCGACTCAGGTCTTCGCGCCAGCGCAGGATCGCCGAGTCGAGGTCGGCGGGAATGGCGTCCTCCCTCTCCCACCGGCAAGCGACGGAGAGCACCTTGTGAAAGACTTGGACAATCGGGGAATCGGCCACCTTGACCGGGGCGCCGAGGTTGACCAAGAGCTGACTATCCGCCCACAGGCCGCGCTCTCGCATGGCCGTTCGGGTCAGTCTCAACGTGTGCGCGACAAAGACCGCACACAGCGCAGGGACCACCAACTGAGCGAGCGCAGGTGCAGTGCCGACCAGTTCGGAAAGTTTCGACCGTTGCAGCGCGACCCGGAGCCCAGAGTCGCGCAGGTCGACCCCGGCAAGGAGCATCTTGAGGTATCGCACCCGACAACTGTTGGCCTCTTGCTGAACCCGACCCACGGCGAGCAGACCGTCTGCCCTCACGTCGATGACCGACGGCACCATCAACTGCTTGCCGTTGAGGCTAACCAAGTAAGTGCGGTCCGAGGCCGACTCTCGAACGGCGACCTTGGTCCACGACGTGCCGAAGTCCAAGCCGACGTAAACCAAGCTCCGCGGGGCTGTGGTTGGCTGGCGGACGACGACGGGGGCGCGCAATGCGCGGGCCGCGGCGAGATTAACGACTTGGCCGGACTGAGTTGGTTTTCCTCTGTGAATCAAGTCACCCCCCGACTTGGATGATGCACCCCACGAGGTCCTGAAAGGTCATGGTACGAAGCTCACGCTGCGCGGTCAACGCGTCAATCCGACCTTGAGCGTCGTTTTCTGCTCGCGTGACTTGGCCCTTCTGCGCTGACAGTCGGCGCTGCAACTGTTCGCTCGTTCGCTCATCACGCGCAAGATAGAGCGACTGTTGAAGCTGGGCGACCTTCGCCGCGATGTTCTGAATCCGTCGGTCTCTGGCTCGTTCAACCGAGCGGATCATGCGCTCGATGATCGCCTGATTATCGGCCAAGAACGAGCCTTGACGCTCCTCAAGGTCCCTCGTCAGGGTGACCCAGCACTGATTCAAGGACTCGCCGAGGTCGGCGAGGTGAGCACGCGCGCTCAGCGTCAGCCCTTCGCCTTGGTTGAGAGCCGACTGCAGGAGCGCCTCGCTCTCGCGGTGATCGAGCAGCTCACCCGACTCTGCGTGACATGCACGGAACACCAGGCGCACCTCGCGTTGCAAGGCCTCGATGTGCCACCTTTGGCCGTAGATCACATAGGTGCCGTCTGCGAAGCGAGTCGTGGACGCGATGCGCGCCGCGAACGACCGAGAGAGCGCCATCGGCTCGCTCTGATAGGTCGTGCGGATCCACGCGATCAGCGGATGAGAGAATGTGATTCTCTCCACACTGCTCCCCTCGGTGTCAAACTGGGGGTCGAAAGACAGCCGAACAGCGCCTGCTCCCATCAGGTGGAGCCGTGTCTTTTCGAGTTGGGGGTGATTGGCCATGAATCGCGAGAGGCCACGGCGCGCCTCGTCAGACAGCTCAACTACGAGGCTCGACTCTGCCTCCGGTGGCTGCTCAACCCGGACGCCTCTGAAACGACTGACCAAGAAATCGACGACAAAGTCCCTCAGGTCGTTGGGCGCTAGCCAGCGACCGCTGTCGTGGTCCCCTCGGACCATCTCTAGGATGTAGTCGTAGAAGCCGGCGAGGTTCGCGGCCTCTGACTCGATGTCCCGTTGGGTCGAGATTGTCTGAGCGAGCGCCAGCTCATTCTGCCGTACCTGCTCCTCCCGCTCCTCGTCCGAAAGGTGTGGATTGAGCGCCTGGAGGATCATTTCGGAGACCTGCTCACCCATGACCTCTTCCAGATCGCCGATACACTCCTCGAAGACGCCAATCCGTTTGTAGAGACGCTGAACCACACGGTCTTCGATCGTCTGGTCGCAGAAGAAGCTCACCACCGTGATCTTCTCTGCAGTCTGCCCGAGGCGATCGATACGTCCGATGCGCTGCTCGACCCGCATCGGGTTCCAAGGCAGGTCATAGTTGATGACGATGCGGCAGAACTGAAGGTCGAGACCTTCCGCGCCGACCTCGGACGACAGCAGAACAGTCACCGAGGGCTCGTCTCGAAACCGCTCGATGTGGCTCCCGCGCTCCTCGACGGGCGTCTCACCATCGATGCGCACCGCCCCAAATCCGTCGGCGATGAGTCGCCGCTCAAGATAGCGGAGCGTCGCTCGAAAGAACGCGAAAATAATGACCTTTTCTTGGTTGGCCTGTTGCCGGATCTCCTCCAGGTAGCGCTTGAGGGTGGCGTACTTGCTGTCACAGGACTCAAGGCGCTCAAGTTCTTCGAGCCCTCGGGCGACCTCGTTGGAAATACTGCGCGGTTCGGCCATCGTCTCGCCCTCGGCTTCCGGCGAGACCGGCTCGTCCTCGAGGGCCTCGGCATCTTTCCAAGCCAGCAGAGTGGCGACGAAGGAGCTGGCCAACTGCCGCTGGCGTCCAACGAGCATGAGGTGGGCGACCGTCTCGCGCTTTTGCTCGAACGCGCGCTTCAGCACAGCGCTCGAGAGGCGATTGTAGACCTCGAGCTCCAGCTCGGTCAGGACTACTTGGTGCGTCTTTGCGGTACGCCGCACGCGATTCTGAAGGACATGCCGCTTAAGACTTCGGCTGATCTTCGAGCCCAGTGGGGACAAGGCATCGAGTTGGCGGCACGCCTCAATCCGTCGCGCGGGCGTGAGTAGCTCGGGCTCTGCAATGAGCTGCCTCAGGCCAGCGATGAATGTATCGGATGGCTCGGTCGAGCGGCCCACCTCAATTCCATCGAGGGCTATCGAGAGCGCCTCGGTATCGACCGGCGTGCACCACAGGAGCCGCATGGCCCGGACGAACGCTGTGTGCTGACGCAGGATCGAGTCTCTTTGCCAACTCGGATAGGCCTCACCATCGAGCAGTTCAATGAGGGTGTGCAGGTTCTGAATGCCGGTCTGAATTGGCGTTGCCGAAAGCAGCACGATGTGACGACAGGCGTCCCGCAACATCTCGCCGAGCGCGTAGTGACTCGTGCTGGAGTTCCTGAGGTAGTGCGCCTCGTCGATGACGACCAAGTCGAAGAGCGGCGTGTCATCATCGGGGTTGTAGTTTTCAAGAAGCTCTGCGAGCACCGCGCGGGGTTTCAATACGGGCGCGTCTTGTGCCGACTTCTTCGGCGGTCGCAGAGACTCCAAGCTGGCGACAACGACAGCCGGAAGCGATGGCGCGGCCGCGATTTCTTTGCACAGTTCGACCATGCGCCGCGCGTCCGCCACCTCGGCGCTCAGGCCAAAGCGCTGTCGAATCTCCATGCGCCACTTCTCTTTGAGCTTCGATGGGCACACGATCAGCAGGCGTCGGGCGTCGATACGCGCCTGCAACTCTCGCCAGATGTACATGGCCTCAATGGTCTTGCCGAGGCCCACCTCGTCAGCGATGAGCAGTCGGCCATCCACTGAGCCGACGAACTTGAGGACTGGCTTGAATTGATGCGGGTGGAAGTCCGTTCGATTGGACTCCATGGAGTAGAAAAAGTCGGTCTGTCCGCTCTGAAGGCGCTCATAGGTGATGAGCCGTCGCAAGGCCTGAGTGCCCGCAAAGACGCCGGCGGCAAACAGCTCTTCGATCGTCTGTTGCTCGTCGATGGGGACTAGAACGCTCTCGAGATGATACCTGCGCTCCGTGGGCCCGAACTTGACCTCCCAATGGAGGTAGGTCCCGATCACCTGAGTACGACCCGTAATGGTACCCTGACGCTCGGGCTGGTCCCTTAACCTCACGCGGTCATCGGTCTGAAAGGACATGGGGCACTCCTCTTCAAGACATGTTGAGCGCCGCGATGACCTGCTGCGCGGCGCGCTGGCCCGACAGATACGCGCCGTGGGCGGTGGCGGGCGCGTCTGCGGAGGTGTGCTCGCCGGCCAGGACA
>Ga0164294_10003557_pt1 | contig 13836 bp, 7 predicted proteins | sample GEODES005metaG_FD_111479 | JGI IMG/M metagenome (GOLD analysis project Ga0164294, IMG submission 111479) | Oligotrophic lake water microbial communities from Sparkling Lake, Wisconsin, USA - GEODES005 metaG | ecosystem: Environmental > Aquatic > Freshwater > Lake | place: USA: Sparkling Lake...
AAATACACGCCGTTTTTTGGCTGAAGCAGCAACCGCAGGTTCAACAAGTGCTGGTAACGTTGCTACACTTAACCGTGTAATTCTTCCAGTTATTCGTCGAGTTATGCCCACTGTGATCGCTAATGAAATCATCGGCGTTCAGCCAATGACAGGTCCAGTTGGTCAAATCCACACACTACGTGTTCGTTATGCTGATTCCGGTGACAATGTGGTAGCAGGTGAAGAGGCTCTAAGCCCATTCAAGATTGCTGCTGCTTATTCCGGTGGTAACGTTGATGCAACACCTAAAGCAGGTCTTACATCATTCCTAGAGGGTACACCTGGTAAGCGTATGAGCATCCAGATCCTCAAGACTCCAGTCGAAGCTAAGAGCCGCAAGCTATCTGCTCGTTGGACATTTGAGGCCGCTCAGGATGCACAAGCACAACAGGGTATCGACATCGAAGCTGAAATCATGGCTGCTCTAGCCCAAGAAATCACAGCTGAGATCGACCAAGAGATCCTAGCTAGTCTACGTGGACTAGCCAGTGTTGAAGAGACATATGACCAGTCATTAGTTTCTGGTACAGCAACATTCGTTGGTGACGAGCACGCCGCTCTAGCTATCCAAATCAACCGTGTCAGCAACTTGATTGCTCAGCGTACACGTCGTGGTGCCGGTAACTGGGCCGTTGTTAGTAACCAGGCTCTAACAATCCTACAAAGTGCTACTACAAGTGCTTTTGCTCGTACCACTGAAGGTACATTCGAAGCACCTACAAACACCAAGTTTGTTGGTACACTAAACGGTGCAATGCGTATCTATGTTGACGCTTACCTAAGCGACACTTCTGATTCCAGTCAAGTTCTAGTTGGTTATAAAGGTTCTAGCGAGGCAGATGCTGCTGCGTTCTATTGCCCATATATCCCTTTAATGAGCTCTGGAGTTGTACTTGATCCAGCTACCTTCGAACCAGTCGTTGGTTTCTTAACACGCTACGGCTATGTTGAGCTTTCCAACACTGCAAGTTCGCTAGGTAACGCCGCTGACTACTTAGGAAAAGTTTCGATCACAAGTGCAAACGTTTCTTTCAAGTAATCAAACAGCAACACACTGCAACAAACAGAAAACGCCCTACGGGGCGTTTTTTGTTGACTATAATATAAATAGTTTGTATGATTTACATAGGGTAAATTTTATGCAGAAATCCAACTGCGTACGGCCTAGAACGCCGTAAATTTTCAAGGAGAAAAAAATGGGACGTCCGATTAAGAAAAAGTTTTTTGGTAATACAAATCCATCGTATTACGGATCTGAGCAGCTAGGTAGTGGTGTAGGTGGCGAAGGTGTAGCCACTGTTTCGGTAGGAACCCTAACAAATGCACCAGTATCAACCCTAACAGTAACAGTCAGCTTTAGTGCTCCTAGTATTGCAGGCGGTGTAACAGCCACTGGTATTCCTGTGAAAACAGGTAACACAGTTACTAGCGTTACTATTACTGATGCTGGTAGTGGTTATACGTCAGCACCTACAGTGACATTTACAGGTACTACCATGACTCAGGTAGGTACTGCTACTGCTACATTAACTAGCTCAAGACAAGATGCTATCACAATTATCTCTTATCTAAGCACAGCTAGCCAGTCAAGAACTAACGGTGATATCGTCAAGCAGGAATCCAGTCGTCGTTATTTGGTACAGAACCAAGATGGTCGTGGAATTTGCAAACTGACCACAGGCACCTTAGCCGGTGGACAAATGCATATTATTGCCACAGAGTGGAATAGCAGCACATATTATGTGACTAAATTGACAGCCAATAAAGCAACATTGTATCAACGTACTTCTACTGGTACTGGTTACACATATGCCACAGGTGCCGTTGCAAAATGGACCATTGGTAATGCTACAGGTACTGTAGTATCACTAGCTCATACAATTTAATTGTAGGTAAATCTTGAAAATAAGGGGCTAATCGGCCCCTTATTTTTTATAGATAAATATTGGCATGGCTACTAACTGGGCATTACCTTCCTCCATTGAGCAGTATTCTGAAGATCAAGCAGAAAATATTCATATCTCTTGGACAGGAGATTTTAATAATCTAACTAGATTGCTTGGCAGAAGCATCAAAACTTCTAAAGATCTATTACATATAGCAAGAGATCCTCGTCATGATATAGTTGATAAAACTTATTACTTGCGAGTCACAAATTTTAATTTTAATTATATCCCCGATGTCGTCTCTGGTATAGAGGTCAGATTATCTACCAATAGATACGGTAGGATCACCGACGACACCGTTCAACTATGTGTAGCCAATAATCTAATAGGCGATAATCAAGCTACCTTAGATCTAAATCCAATTAAATTATATGGTAGTGAAGATAGTTTGTGGAATGCCGCAATATCTAAACAAACTCTTCAAAATTCTTCATTTGGATTGACCTTAAGATTTAAAAGTCACCCTAGTTGGCCACATAAGTGCAGTATGTTGATTAATGCTATAGAAATAAGAGTCCATTAAAATAAATACATTGAAGGAATAATTAAATGGCTACCAATGTACTAAATTTACCCGGTGATTATCGAATAAGAGCATCTAACGGAAATGTTTATGTTGATGCTGGCGGTAACATTGAAAATACAGCCGGGATAAGAATTAAAAATATAGCCGGAGAAAACATTGAGAATAAAGCCTCGGCACAAATCAAAAATGAATCTGGGGCAGATACTTCGAATAAATCTGGGGGGAAAATTACAAACGAATCCTCAGGAGATACTTCAAATAAAGCTGGGAGTAATATTGAAAATACCGCCTCGCAAAATATTAAAAACAAAGCCGTCAGCGGATATATAGAATTTGATGCTTCCGAAATTAAATTAGGTATTAGTACTGATCAAGATATTCGAGCAACTGGTCGGTTTGTTACAGATCTTGTTGCTAGAGCAGATAGTACCTATGATTTAGGTACTAGCGCCATTAAATGGCGTAAATTATATTTTAAAGATGGAAGATTTGACGGTGGCCAGAACGTAGGTCATACCTTTAATCCCGACGGTAATGATCAACTTGCTGCCGATTGGCCAGATCAAGGCCAGCATTATAGTAACACAGTACAGCGAGAAAAAGCCTCTGTATATATGGCCGGCGGAGTAGGTATAGAAAAAGATCTAGCTGTCGGTGGATTCATTTATGGTAGAATATCAGAAGCCTTAACTGCAACAACTTCTACACAACTGCTAGTGCTGCCCAACAATGATGATAATTTTTACTTTCCTACATTTATTAAAGTACCGGGAAGAGGCCAGGTACTTTTAGACAACAGCGGAGTTGATGGTGGTTTCACTTATAATCCTTCGCAAGGCAAATTGAGAATAGAGAGAGAATCAATAAGTTCAGGAGATCAATCTACCAGTATCACTTCCGGAGCATTGGTTGTTACTGGTGGAGTGGGGATAAGTGGAAATACCTATGTTGGCGGAGGAGTGTTTCCTTCCGCAGCTAACACTGGTACAATTGGGAAACAAGATCTTGAATGGGCCGCAGGCTATGTTAATAATTTATATAGCAAATTTATAGGCAGCACCTCCAGTAGTTTAACTCTTGCACCTGGCGCAAAAATGACTGATATTTTTGGCGACATTCGGGTAAGAGGTACTAATCCTATAGGAACTGCTCCTGTTGTTACAAATACACTGTATGTTACAGTTGATGGGGATGATACCAATGATGGTCGTGCCATGGATGCTAGCCGAGCCTGTCGAACCATTGGAGGAGCAATAAACAGTCCTTACTATCAACCAGGAACTCAAATTTTAGTCAGTGCGGGATTTTATTTAGAAGATAATCCTCTACAACTAAAACCTTATACTAGTGTTAGAGGTAGTGATATTCGTACTACTTTTATTGAACCTATCAACAAAACACAAGATCTATTTCATTTAGACAGTGGTTGCTATCTAAACTACATGACTTTTATTAACGGTCGAAGTGGATTATTAGAAGGAGATTATGCTTCTGGATTTAATCGAGGTGCATATGCTACGTCATTCCCTACCTTAACAGGGACTGATCGCATAAACCTATATCATTCTCCATATGTCCAAAACTGTACTAATCAAAGCGGACCTTGGTTACGAGATGGTACTATGTTTGTACCTAATCAGACAGTTCAGGTTCCAGCTGCAGTAGGTACAGGTACTTGGGCAGCTAATACTACCAGTATAGTAATCACAGTCAGCACCGGCACTATTCTAAGAGGCATGAGTATAAATGCAGGACAACAAAACCCTGGATTTTTTAATGCTCGTACATTGCTACTGGCCAATAAACCTTACTTACAAGAGCAGGTTTTGGCCTATATTAATAGACAAGTTACTACTGCAACAGTCGGTAGCATTTGGTATAATTTTACATATAATCAACAAAAATGTTACAGAGATGTTGGTATTTTGGTGGAAAATACAGCATATGATGCTGCATTTGGTGGAAATGAAAAATCAGTTGAGAGCGGGCTAGCCTATTACAATGGAGTAGTCAGTTTAATCGCTGGACAAGAATCACAAACAACTGCTGCTATTCAGTATTTGCGAGATCGCAGCTTAGAAGTAATCACAAATACACCCTGTACCAATACCACATCTACTGGAGTGATTAATAAACAGGTTATCAATTGGGTATTAACAGGTGGATCAATTTCTACTGCTAGTATAAGAAGTCTATACGGAATTGTTACAGCAACGATAGCAAGTCCATCTAATTCTCCTTCGGTCTATAAGAGCACGGGACCTGATGCTGCATTTGTCAGTGCTGAAATATTGATGCAGGCTAATAGAACTTTTATTCAAGAAAATACTTTAAACTACATTAACAATAATCTTTGTTTCCCTCCGAAAAATCTCAAATATAACAGAATTAAATGTTATCGAGATGTAGGATTAATTGTAGATAGTATTGCACTAGACATGCTGTATCCGACCCTAGGCCGTAGTCAATCAACATTTGCAGGTTTACAGTATTTTAATCAATCTAGCTATGTAGGTCTTATTGCTACAGAAATAACTACAACTACAGCGGCTATTAGTTACCTAAAAGATCTAGCAGTTAAGATTATTCAAAATATTACTCCGGCTGACGATCTTATTCCGCGGTTCACTTCGACAACACAGATTACAAACCTTGAACCAGCTAGTACAGACGAAGTAGCAGGAATTACTGAAAAATTTAATGTTATATTAGATATTTTAGGAGGTGATATTTCGGGATGGAGTGATCGAATCGTCAGCAACGGAAAATCTAGTAATTTACTAGGAGTTAGGAATGCATTGGCTTTGTTAAGAGCTAACAAAGAAAACGGGTATTTTGGTAACGAAGTTGTAGCTTATGTAAATGCACAATATCCTGCTTTTGTTAGCAGCTATGATCAAGCAAAGTGTAAACGAGATGTTGGATATATTATTGACAGTGTAGCCTTCGATTTATCACATGGTGGCAATAGGCAGAGTGTTCAATCGGGCTTAGGGTACTATGGGTACAATTCAACCCGTAATATACGAGACAGTGAAAGAGCTGCAACTACTGCATCATTTGCTTATATAGCTACTCTCACTAACTACATTGTGCGTGGCGTAACAGTACCTGTTACATACCAGACCACTATAAAACAGATAACTAGTTCTACTACGGCTACTTCTGTTGAAGCCAATTCATTAGCTCAATCTATATCAACTATAACTAACATTATTTGGAATGGAACTGCCACAGTTACATGGGGCCTGGTTCCTATTTCTACAGCAACTACAGTATCAGCTACAAGTTCGACAGCATTTGATCTATTAATGGCCAACAAGACCTTTATACAGAGCGAAGTTACTGCATGGATAGATTATACCTATAACAGCAATTCTTTCAACTATAATGAGGAAAAGTGTTATAGAGATGTAGGGCTAATTATTGATGCGGTTAGTCAAGATATATTGCTAGGAGGCAATCAAAAATCATTAGAAGCGGGATTAAGTTATTGGAATCTAGGTTATAACTATGTAGATGGTCAAGTAACGACCACCACAATGGCTATAAATTATGCAAGAGATTTGGCATTAGAAGTTATTGCTAATAGAGCAGTGACTACTGCTACTACAGTAAAATTACAAACCGGTACATATTCTACTCAGATAATTAATACCTTCTTCCAATACGGTGGAGACTACATGCCTCAGCAGGCAGTTTCTCGCAACTTTGGAATCATTACAGACATTATAACTTATGGCCCAAGTGCAGCACCACCCTTATATGCTGGCGGTGGATTATTTGCACTAACAGGTCTTAACGGATCAGATGTCAAAATTAGTCCTAAGGTAACTTCGATTACTACACTAACAACAGGTACCTTCCTAATTGGACTTAATACTGCAACCATTGGTTTTGGTACTAATGCTACTTTGTATATTGGTGATACTTTGATTTTTCCTAAATCAGATGCAGAAGTAGAGGCATTAAGCATATCTTATACTTCTTCAGCTACCACTTGGAACCAACGAAAAGTTGACCCCATTGGTTCTATGGGCGGAAGTCTAGTTGACGGTGCTGTAATTAGCGACATTAGTCCTATTCAATCATTTGTTTATGATGCATACACGCAGGTTAATCAGGGCGGAAAAGGTGTTCATATTACCAATAATGGATATGCACAGCTGGTTTCGGTTTTTACTATTTTTTGTTCTATAGCAGTGTTAGTAGAAAATGGTGGAATTGCATCTATTGTTAATAGTAACGCCAACTTTGGAGATTTATGCCTAGTGGCTAAAGGATTTGGCTCAAGATCATTTAGTGGTACTGTTTTCAATCCGATTAATCGATCATATCCGTTCTCACAAGATTTAGACCAGTATTATCCAAACGGATTCTGGCCGAACAAAGGATTTGTAGAGATATTTCTACCGGATATCGCAGATCGTCCGCATATTGGGCAAGTAATGGAAATTATACCACCGGATGGTTATATAAATGAACAAAGTTTTGTAGGATTTTTAAATGCACAACCTAGTACAAGTACACTAACTACTTCTACTTTAATTTTAACAAATATCAGTACCACTGATGTATATATCGGTAATACTGTCTATATTAGAGATCAATATGGAAGACAGTACGACGATGCTGGAAAATGGTATGCTGCAACTGGGACTATAGTAACGAATGTTAATTATAATGCTATCACTTTAAATTTTGCATTAACTAGCGGGGGCGGAGAGATTGATAACCCGACTTATTTCACAATATATTTTTGTGGAAATAGTTATTACACTGTGCAATCTAGCGTAGTAGCCAATCAACCTTATGCTCCTAATACAAATATTTTATCAGCTAATACAAATCCCATTCTCTTTCAGGGACCTCCTACTAATCAAATTAATCAACATGCTGATAGTCTTAGATATCTAAACTTGTTAACTAACCAAGTTATTAATAACACTACCGGTACTAGATATATGGTAACTTCCACTCAAGTTACCTTACCATTAGTTACAGGCGGAGTAGGATCTACTACCTTTATTAATCAAAGATTTTCATACATAACTGGTATTATAACAGCAACTAATATTGCTGCTGCTTATGCTATTGTTCCCCCTAGTGCTATAAAGAAAACAGGAACAGTAGTAAACGGAGCAGGTAGTGCGGTGATTTTGATCACAGCAAACATAGATTTCCTAGCAACCGAAGTTGCTGCATATGTCAAAGCTACATATCCAACACTAGTTTACAATGCCGATAAATGCAAAAGAGATATAAAAATAACTGTTCAACGATTAATTTATGATCTGCAGACTGGTGGAAATTACAATAGTGTAATGTCCGGGTTAAGTTATTGGTCAAGAGCAGGTACACACCATATTGTAGAACTAGGAGAAGCCGTTACAAGAACCGAACTATTCCCAGATGGTGCTACAGTTAATTTCTATCAAAGAAGTTACATCAGTGCCAGTGGATATGTTTTTGAGTATGTTGGCGCCGGGACGAACTATGGAGCATTACCCCAAAGAGGGTTAGCAGACCCTGTTCAAGGTAAAGAAACTGTTCAGTTAAATAGTGGTAAGGTGTTCTTTACATCAACTGATCAAAATGGAGATTTTAGAATCGGCCCGGGACTAGTAATTAGTCAGGCAACTGGAGTTCTAAGTGGTAGAACATTTACACAAAGTTTATTTGCTAATATGACACCATTTATTTTAGCAATTGAATAACAAGGATAAGGATTTAAAAAATGGCACAGCTACCATTAAACACGTTTAAAACTAAAACAACATTATTAACATCGTCGACTACTTACACAAATTATGCAAATACTGGCACGTCTACGGTATATACTGCTCCTATTGGTGTAACAGCAATTGTGCTAATGGCTCAGGTCAGTAATTTGACAACAATAACACAGTCTGTAAGTTTCATACATCATAGAAATAGACCTGTGCTAGCTGACGCACAGGGTAATGGGTATCAAGCACCTAACACAGACAGCTTTTTAGTTAAGAATTTTTTAATTCCAACAAGCGATGCTGGTACTCCACTAACCGGCAAAATGATTCTCGAAAGCCTTGACAGCGTTCGAGCCTTTGCCAGTTCGACAGGCAGTGTTCAATTGGTATTGAGCATACTTGAAACAGCTAATTCATAATAGAGAAACAGTATGCCTAGTTTACTTAGCGGATCGACACTACGACGAGGGGGCAGCGGAGATTTTATAGATCTTGCTGGTGCTCAACCACAACTTCCTGACTCAGAAACCACCTTAACAGGATTTACCATAGTCACTGATTCGGTACTACGAACTCAGTATCGTTCTAGTCTTGGATTTATAGAATTTAAAACGGCAACCATGTGGAGTGCATTACCTAGTGGTTCTATTAAGATGTTGGCAACAGGTACTACATTTTTGTCTACGGGCACAGATACCGGTACGTTGGTTGTAACAGGCGGCGTAGGCATTGGTGGAAATCTTTATGTCAAAGAAGACATTGTAGTCAATGGTCTAACGATCGGGCAGGGCTATAAAGGTATTAACAATATTGTCATTAGGGGTACGGCAACTACACAGGTTAATAATTTTGAAAATGGCCAAGAAAGTATCGTCATAGGTTATGATGCATTAAAGGGACTAACTACTTCTTATAAAAACATTGCCATAGGCCGATATGCTCTGAATACAGGAACTAATATTTCTAATTCTATTGCAATCGGTGACAGTGCATTAAAGATGATAGGAACCAATAATAATCCTATTTTATCTACAATTACCAATATAACTATAATTTCTTCCTCTACAATTTCCTCTGCGACTAATGCTATTCCTATAGTGTTAACTATTACCAGTCATGGGTTAAATACTGGAAGCCAAATATTGATTTCTAATGCTGTTGGTTTAAGCACTGCTACTGGTGCTGCTAGTGTATTGAATGGCATACCTTTTTGGGTTAATTGGTTATCTAATAACAGTGTAGCATTATATACCAACAAGAGCAGAACTATCCCTTCCAACGGATTTACTGCAACTGTCGGAGTTAGTACTATTGTGACATTAACTGGGTATGTAGGTAGTGGAACAGTGGTTACTCCTGTGATTGTAACATCACCTAATCATGGAATCACAACAGGTACGCAGATCTATATTGATGGTATAGTTGGCACCACACAATTAAATCAACGTAGTTATTTTATAGATTTTATTACATCTAGTACTTTAACTTTATTTTCTGATAGCATAATAAAAACTCCTATAAACGGTACAGGTTATACCGCTTATTCCAGCAGCGGTACTATTTTTAATTATATTACTAATGATGATAATATTGCAATGGGCATTGATGTTGCTTCTAAATTAACTAATGGATCTAAAAACTTTTTCTTTGGTAATACACTAGCTACTAATTTAGTTACGGGATCTAACAACACCATAATAGGACATAGTGTTGCTAACAATATCACAAGAGGTAGCGGTATAATTGCATTAGGGGGCGATAATCTAGTAGATGGTGTAGATAATCAGGTCAACATAGGTAGTGTCTTTTATTATGATGGTCGAGGCAATACTGATATTAACTCCGACTCTAGGACAGGATTAGGAACTGAATCAACTAGCACAAATTCTGGAGCACTGGTAGTTGTAGGAGGTCTTGGAATTGCAGGCAACGTCTATAGCGGTACTTGTGGAAATCCAGATGAGGGTAATTTATTATACACACCGATAATCACTGTGACTACGGGAACTGCTCCGGTACCGGCTAGAATAGGAGATATATGGATTGATTCCAGTATCCCTGCTTATTTGCAATATATCAAAGACGGCACTAGCACTTTTTGGATACAAGTAGGAGCAGTCTAATAAAATGAGAATAACAATATGGGATTACTAAATTTTCCACCGAACCCCAGTACTGGTGATAACTGGACTATAGGTCAAAAAACCTATTCATGGAACGGCAAGGCTTGGATTGTGGCAGCAACTTCTGCAACATTTACTAACGTTATAGCATCTACTATTAAAGTAACTAGTAGTACAAACGCAGTATCATCGACTACAGGAGCTCTGCAGGTAGTAGGCGGTGCATCTATCGGAGGTAACCTTTATGTACAAGGTAATATTATTGGTGTAAGCACTGGAACAGGTGGTGGAGCAGGCGGCCAAATTTCTGCCGCAACAGGTACATTTGCTAAGGTTGTAGTAACCGGAGGAGTTCAGGCAACTAGTACTGCAACTGGTGATGTTGTTATTTCAGGCGGCCTTGGTGTTGGCGGTAATATATGGATAGGGGGGATTTTATATTCTGCAGGAGCTCCGGTGTTAACAACGGCCAGTTTTAATCAAACTGTTTCAGACGGAATCGACATTGATATTGTCAATGTGGGTGGAGGAGTTTTAGCGTTTAATAACAGTTCTACTTTACAAACAGTAACTGGACGAGGTGCTACTACTACTAATGTAATATTTTTAACTAACACGGCTACTTCTACGTCTACTACCACAGGGGCTTTAGTGGTTTCGGGAGGAATCGGAGTTGGCGGGAGAATAAATTCAGAATCTCTCAAAATTGCAGACACTGTTTTTGATTCCACCGTCCAAACGGTAAATAGTATTGCTTGGACAGTTATAGATGAATATTCTTTTAATCAATTTAGAACGGCAAAATATCTGATTCAAATTGACGAAGGGACAACACCTACAGCTAAATCTCAAGTTACAGAATTATTAACATTAGCTACAAACAGCGGAACGGTGTACATTACAGAATACGGAAACATAATGCCATACGGAGATTTAGGAAATTTTGATGCCAATATTGTCAATGCTGGTACTGATATCTTGGTAAGATTGTATTTTATGGCCGCCGATACTACTCCGAAAACAGTCAAGGTGTTAAGAACGGCCATGTCCAAATAGGGAAATTTAAATGCCTATATTTTCAGTAAGCAGAGATTTTACGACAAAAAATGGTATTATTACTGAAGGCACGGCTGATGCAACCAGCTCTACTGGGCAAACTAACATTATTCAATCTGGTGGCGGTATTGCTGCTGCTAGAAATATCATTGTAGGAACTAGTGCTACTATATATGGAGTACTGACAGTCTATTCTGCATCAACATTAACTGATGTAACAGTAGCGACGATTACCGCTACCAGTACTTCGTCTTTTATTGATATCAAAGTTAGAAATATTACTGCAACTGGAGTAGTCAGCGGTACTATTACTGGTAATATTAATACTGCTACTAATCTAGCAAATGGTTCGCAAGGACAACTTGTTTACCAAAGCGGAGTAGGTGCAACATCATTTGTTAACAGCGGCACAACCGGACAATTTCTACAGGCGACTACTAACGGGGCTCCAGTATTCACTAATACTAGCAGCATATATGTAGGTAATGCGGTAAATTCTCAAAATACACTCGGCGGATCAACCGGATCAATTGCAATTCAAAGTGCAGCAGGAATTACGGCATTTATTCCATTAGGCACTAGCGGATATGTACTAACTGCCGGAGCAACAACTGCAACCTGGCAAAGTCTAGCTAGTTTAAGCGCAGGAAATTCAGTAACAGCTACAAATATTGCCAATGGCGGACCGGGACAAATTCCTTATCAATCTGGATACGGGCAAACAGGTTTTATCAGCACCGGTTCTACAGGTACAGTATTGGTTAGTAACTGGACAGGCAGCCCCTTATGGCAAAATGTATTAACATTAGCAGGCACAACTGCTGCTAGTTCAACACAAACAGGGGCTCTACAAGTAGCAGGTGGTGTTGGTGTAGGCGGTAACTTATACCTTGGCGGACAGCTGACTGTCAGTAATACACAAGCTAATACAGGCACTAATACATCAAATGCTCTTTACATAGCAGGCGGTGCGTATATTGACAAATCATTAGTGGTCGGTCAAGACACACTGTTTAAAGGACCAGTGACCTTTAGTGGCAGTGCTACTTATGTGCTAAGTACTAACACTTTCTATACAGATAATCTGTTGGAAATACATACACCTCCGGGTGGGATATACAGTCAATGGCTAGCTGATGATGGTAAAGACATAGGTTTTAGATTTCATTACTATACAGCCGGCACAAGTACTAATGCAGCTCTAGTACTTGATAACGCCACTAAAGAATTACATTGGTACAATTCAGGAGCAGAAAGTGCTGTAGGCGACTTCAGCACTGCTACTTACGGAATATTTAGAACAGGTGCAATACGGCTAAATGGAAATACTGCTAACACAGGCAACACCAATACAGGTGATCTACAGGTTTTAGGCGGGGTTGGCATCGGTGGCGGGCTATATGTAGCCGGAGCCGTTACTGCTACATCCTTTACTGGACTTTTAGTAGGTAATGCTACATCTGCAACCAATATGATTGGCGGAAGCCCTGGACAAATACACTACCAATCAGCCCCTAATACGACCAGCTTTATCAGCAGTGGAACTACTGGTACAGTGCTAGTAGCCAATTATAGTGGAGCCCCTATCTGGCAAAATACACTGACATTGGCAGGCACAACCGCTGCTACATCTACACAAACAGGTGCTTTACAGGTAGCAGGTGGTGTTGGCGTAGGTGGTAATTTATATGTTGGTGGGGTTACCAGTGTTGGAACCACAGCTACTAGCTCTGTTGTCACAGCATTTGTCAGCAATAATAATGTTTATACATCTTACACCAGTGCTGTTATCAGCAATAGTATACAGGTTACCTTAGATACATTTAGTACATCAACTTATAGAACTGCCAAGTATACAGTACAAATTGTAGATGGTGCTAATATTCATGCTCAGGAAATTTTATTGTTCCACAATGGAAGCACTGTGTATAAAACTGAATATGCGGTGGTATACAACAATACTGAATTAGGGGCATTTGATGCTGATGTATCAGGTGGACTGGCTAGACTGCTGTTTACAGCTTCTCCTACTCCGACAGCATTAACGGTAAAAATGGTTAGAATAGGACTGACATTGTAATTAAAGGTACCCGATACCCTTACAATAAATACCAGCTAACAAGCCAATTGGTGGAAAGGGAAACTAATGGTAGCCTTTGCGGTAGATAAAGACTTTAGGGTAAAGAACGGCCTCGTCGTCGTTAGTACGGCTACGATTTTATCTACAGCCAGCAGTATCTCAACTACTACAGGTGCTCTACAAGTTGTCGGTGGTGTTGGTGTTGGTGGAAAATTATATGTAGGTGGATTGGCCAACAGTACTTCTTCCTATATTGTTTACATTAATACAACTACGGGCGAATTAAGTTATGGTGTTAATTCCGGGGGAAGTGGCAGTAGTGTCGGAAGTCCATTCT
>Ga0164294_10003558_pt1 | contig 13834 bp, 11 predicted proteins | sample GEODES005metaG_FD_111479 | JGI IMG/M metagenome (GOLD analysis project Ga0164294, IMG submission 111479) | Oligotrophic lake water microbial communities from Sparkling Lake, Wisconsin, USA - GEODES005 metaG | ecosystem: Environmental > Aquatic > Freshwater > Lake | place: USA: Sparkling Lake...
ACAAGCTTTGGTGGTTTGTCCTACACGTGAATTGTGTATGCAAATAGTGAATGAAATTAACTTATTTAAAAAGCACGTTTCTGGTGTTCAAGTTTTAGCTGTATACGGTGGTACATCTATCGGTATGCAAATTAGAGATTTGAAAAGAGGGGTACAAATTATTGTCGCTACACCAGGTCGTTTGATTGACTTGATTGAACGTAAAGCAATCAATTTAGAGCAAATTGAATATGTTGTTTTAGACGAGGCAGACGAAATGTTGAACATGGGATTCCAAGAAGACATTGAGTTTATCTTAAAGAACACACCAAACAGAGAAAGCATTTGGTTATTTAGTGCAACGATGCCAACTGAAATTAAAAAAGTAAGTAAGCGCTACATGAAAGAGCCTGTGGAAGTGACCATTGGTAAAGTGAATGCAACCAATAAAAGTATCGATCACCAATATTATGTGACCTCGGCGCAATATCGTTATGAGACTTTAAAAAGAATCATCGATTTTAACCCAGGAATCTATGGTATCATCTTTACCCGAACAAAAGCAGATGCGCAAGATGTCTCAGCTCGTTTAACAAGAGAAGGGTATGATATCGATGCCATCCATGGTGACTTAACACAACAACAACGCGATAGAGTCATGGGTCAATTTAGAGATAAAACATTACAATTATTAATTGCAACCGATGTGGCTGCTCGTGGTATTGATGTAAAAGGTATTACCCACGTTATTAACTACGAATTGCCAGATGATGTAGAAGTCTATACACACCGTAGCGGTCGTACAGGTCGTGCTGGTAGCCAAGGTATTTGTATTTCTATTGTACATGCAAGAGAATCTTACAGATTGCGTCAAATTGAAAATATCAATAAAAGCACTTTTCATAAATTAGATATCCCTAGTGGTAAAGATGTTTGTAGAAAGCAATTCTTCCATGTAATGGATAAATTAATGTCTACTGACGTGAGTCATGGTGATTATGAAACTTATGTGCCCATGTTAGCAGAGAAATTTGCAGACATGTCTAAGGAAGAAATTTTGAAGCGCGTCGCTGCTTTGGAGTTTAATCGTTTCTTAGCGTATTATGAAAATGCTGCAGATTTAAATATCCGTGCAGCTGAAAAAGGCCGTCGTGATGTTGGTGGCATGCAGGATCGTAATAGAGAAAGAGGACGTAATGAATTCTCAGATCGCAGAAGCGGTGGAGATAGAATGAACAATGATAGCAGAGATCGTGGTGCTGATCGTGGAGATAGAGGCGGTCGTAGCCAATCAAGAGGTACTGCAGGTGCAACTCGATTATTCGTTAATTTAGGAACCAAGGATGGCTTTTATAAAGCGAGTTTCTTACAATTCATTTTAGACATGAGTGATTTAAAGAAAGATGTTTTAGGAAAAATTGATATGAGAGACATGAATAGCTGGATCGAAATTGAAGCAAGTTCTGCAAAGAAAATGATCAGTGCTTTAGATGGTAAAAACTATAAGGGTCGTCGTATTCGTATGAATGATGCAGATAGTGGTGGACAAAGAGGCAGTAACGAAGGATAAGCATCACAACATTTCAAATTTTAAAATTGGTTGACATGGGAATTTTATTACAAAAAGCACCATTGATTATTTCAGGTCCTTGCAGTGCAGAAACAGAAGAACAAGTGATGCAAACAGCTATTCGTTTAGCTGCTACAGGCAGAGTCGACATTATGCGTGCAGGAATCTGGAAGCCAAGAACAAGACCTGGTAGCTTTGAAGGGATTGGCACTAAAGGGTTGCCTTGGTTGCAACAAGCAAAAAAAGAAACTGGATTACCGGTTGCAGTAGAAGTGGCGACTGGCAAACAAGTGGAAGATGCCTTGCATTTTGGTGTGGATGTACTTTGGATTGGTGCGAGAACGACTGTGAATCCTTTTAGTGTGCAAGAAATAGCGGATGCTTTAAAAGGTGTTAAAGTGCCTGTGTTGATTAAAAATCCATTGAATCCAGATCTTGAATTATGGGTGGGTGGCATGGAACGTATTGCCAAAGCAGGTATCGAAGAACTTGGACTGATTCACAGAGGTTTTAGTTCTTACGGCAATACTGAATATCGCAATGCACCCATGTGGCATCTAGCCATTGAGATGAAGCGTCGATATCCAGGTATTCCAATGATCAATGACCCGTCTCATATTTGTGGTCGTCGTGATATTTTACAAGCAGTTGCACAACAAGCAATAGACTTAGATTTTGATGGTTTGATCATTGAATCACATATTGATCCAGACAATGCTTGGAGTGATGCGAAACAGCAAATTACGCCAGAAGCATTGAAGGAGCTATTGGAAGCGATTCGTTGGAGAAAAGAAAATATTGCCTCCGAAGAATTTCATATGGCATTAGAAAAACTTCGTCAACAAATTAATCAATTAGATGATGAATTGTTACAAGTCTTATCTACACGTATGAAAGTGGCACAAAAAATTGGGGAATATAAAAAGAACAATGATATCACCATCCTTCAAACTAATCGTTGGAACGAAATTTTAGAAAGAGCAGTTGCTAAAGGGAATGTTTTGGGATTGAGTGATGACTTTATCACTAAATACATGGATGCGGTGCATATGGAAAGTATACAACAACAAAATAAAATTATGAATAGCTAAAATTGCCTGGTCCTTCCAGTAATTTTGGTTATTATAAATGAACTTGAATGAAAAATTGGAAAGTAAAATTCTCAAACAGCACAGTTGAATTTGTGTTAGATGGCAAATTTGCAACGATTGGTAAAATGGTTGACAAATCAAATGCGATTTATATCACAGACGAAAATGTGTATGCCTTGCATCAACAACTATTTAAAGGGAAACCTACCATTGTGATGCCTGCTGGAGAAGCACATAAACAACAAGCAACAGTTGATTTTATGATTGAGGCATTATTAAACTTTGGCGCTAATAGACAATCCGTATTGATTGGCGTTGGAGGAGGTGTCGTAACAGATATGGTGGGCTATTTGGCTGGAATATTTATGCGTGGCGTACAATTTGGGTTTGTTCCAACCACTTTACTATCCATGGTAGACGCTTCGATTGGTGGAAAAAACGGTATTGATGTTGGCGTATATAAAAATATGGTGGGCTTAATTCGTCAGCCAGCATTTATTGTTTACGACCATAATTTCTTAAATACATTGCCGAGCTACCAATGGGAAAATGGCTTTGCAGAAATCATCAAACATGCTGCTATCAAAGATGCAAAAATGATGCAGGAGTTAAATCAAAATGATTTATCCTTCTATCAAAAGAATAAAAAAGCTTTGGCTGCATTGATTCAAAAAAATGTAGAAATCAAAGTGAAAGTGGTGCAGAAAGATGAATTTGAACAAGGAGATCGTAAGCTGTTAAATTTCGGACATACTTTAGGGCACGCGATTGAAAATGAACATGCCTTATTACATGGGCATGCGATTAGTGTTGGGATGGTCTATGCTGCTAAAATATCACAAGTATTACTAGGTTTTACTGGAACTGGATTATTGGTAGAGACCCTAAAAAAATATGGATTACCAACTGCAATGCATTTTGATATAGATGCAGCAATGGAAGTCATGCAAAAAGATAAAAAGAAAGCCAATACTGGCATGCAATATGTGCTTTTGAGTAAAATTGGAAAGGGGGTCTATGAAACTATGCCAATGAAAACTTTACAAAAACTGATTAAACTGTATTCTTAAAATGCGCGCAACAGTTCATCCAAATACATTAAAAGGGGAGCAGGTTGCACCAGCTAGTAAAAGTAGCATGCAAAGAGCATGTGCTGCCGCATTACTTCATAGAGGTACAACTCAAATTTTAAATCCTGGTCATTCAAATGATGATCTTGCAGCTTTGGATATTATTCAGAAACTAGGGGCTGTTGTTCAACTAGAACAATCCGCTAGTCATAAAATAAATGCAACAACTATTCTTGTCCATTCAGATGGTGTAAAACCCATTGGTACATCAATGAATTGTGGAGAAAGTGGATTAGGTATTCGAATGTTTACGCCCATCGCAGCATTGAGTAATCAAATAATCACTATTAATGGAGCTGGCAGTTTGTTAAAAAGACCGATGCATTTTTTTGATACTATTTTTCCTGAATTAGGTATCGAAATACAATCTCAAGCTGGGTATTTACCTATTCAAATTAAAGGGCCTTTGAAGCCTGCAAATATTGAAGTAGATGGCTCTTTGAGTTCTCAGTTTTTAACAGGTTTATTGATGGCTTATGCTGCTTCAGATGCAACAGATGTAGTCATTCAAGTGCAAGATTTAAAAAGTAAACCTTATATAGATTTAACATTGTCCGTGCTAAATGCATTTGGATGGAAAGTACAACATCAGCAATATGAGCGTTTTGAATTTTTAGCACATCCACCTTTAGCAGCGCATATCAACTATACTGTTGAAGGTGATTGGAGCGGTGCTGCTTTTTTATTAGTTGCTGGTGCCATTGCAGGACCTATCACTGTGAAAGGTTTACAATTGAATTCTACGCAGGCCGATAAAGCAGTGATGCAAGCATTAAAAGCAGCTGGTGCATCCATTGACATTCAGGCGTATTCGATTTTTATTGGTCCCGCAAAAGATAGTGCTGGAATGTGCACTCAACTAAAAGCATTTGAATTTGATGCAACAGATTGCCCTGATTTATTTCCTCCTTTAGTAGCGCTTGCTGCTGTATGTGATGGTGTCACAATCCTTCATGGGGTAAGTCGTTTAGCGCATAAGGAAAGTGACAGAGGCCTCACATTACAAACTGAATTTGCGAAATTGGGTATTCGAATAGCATTCAATCTGGATACAATGTTGGTGTATGGAGGGACAGGCATTCATGGAGCAGAAATATTTTCCCAACACGATCACCGCATTGCGATGGCTTGTGGGGTAGCTGCTTTGTGTGCAGATGGACCAATAACAATCACTGATGCAGAAGCGGTGAATAAGTCCTACACCGATTTTTTTATGCATCTGCAGCATTTAGGTGCAAAAGTTGATTTGGATTAAATTGCTTAACTTGTATTCACTATAAAAGTACATTCATGAATAGTTTTGGTACCTTATTTAAAGTTCAAATTTTTGGCGAATCACATGGTGATTGTGTAGGCGTTTTAATAGATGGATGTCCTGCAGGATTGCCATTGCAACAGTCCCATTTTGTGGAGGATATGGAACGCAGAAAAGGAGGCAAACAAAAAGGGACTACACCTAGACAAGAAGACGATATTCCTTTTTTTAAAACAGGTGTTTTTAATGATACCACCACTGGTGCACCTCTCATGTTATTGTTTGAAAATAACAATACAAGAAGTGGTGATTATGAAAAACAAAGAGCTGTTCCAAGACCAGGTCATGCCGATTTTACAGCACATCAAAAATTGGGTGGCTTCGAAGATTATAGAGGCGGTGGACATTTTAGCGGCAGGTTAACAGCAGGTTTAGTTGGAGCAGGCGTGGTTGCAAAAAAATTATTAAAAGGTATTGAAATTAAAGCTACAATATTAAGTATTGGTGGCGAGACTGACTTAGAGAAAGGCTTGCAAAATGCCATTGATCAAAAAGACAGTGTGGGTGGAATTGTTGAATGCGTTGTCAAAGGGTTACCAATTGGGCTAGGAGAACATTTTTTTGATTCAGTGGAGTCCTTAATCAGCCATGCAGTGTTTGCGATTCCGGCAATCAGAGGCATTGAATTTGGAACAGGATTTGCAGCTGCAAAAATGTTTGGGGTGGAGCATAATGATGCCATCATAGATGCATCAGGAAAAACAAAAACAAATCACGCAGGTGGCGTGGTGGGTGGATATACCAATGGCAATGAACTCGTATTTAGGATTGCGGTAAAACCAACTTCTTCGACACCAAAAGTGCAACATACATTGAATTGGGAAACCAATGCTCAGGAAGATTTTTCGGTAAAAGGCAGGCATGATTTATGCATTGCATTAAGAGTGCCTGTAGTACTCGAAGCGGTAACGGCGGTGGTGATAGCAGATTTAATGCTGATCGATCAACGTATACCAAGAATTATTCAATAATTTAAATTAGAAAAAAATGGAAAGCGAATTTATATATCATGTAACAACAAGCAAAGAATGGGAAGAGGCACAAGTAAAAAAGAGTTATTTGCCTAAAGATTTTGCGAAAGATGGATTCATACACTGTTCCATCGAAAGACAAATAGACGGTGTGCTAGAAAGATTCTATCAAGGGCAAACCGGTTTGGTGAAATTGAAAATTGAAAAAGTGAAAGTACAAAGGCCAGTTTTATTTGAATTGGCAGTGGACTTAAATGAGTTATTTCCGCATATATACGGTCCATTAAATTTAGATAGTGTGGTTGAGGTGATACCAATTTAATAATATGATTCATTTAAAACGAAGACCTATGAAAAAATACATGATTCAGTTGTTGGTTTTCGCTTTTTTTTTATTGTATTGTGTGCCTATTCATGCACAGCAGATTAATGCAACGACAGTTACAACAAAAAACTATTTAGATAGCGTTAATATCAAACGGCATCAAAATAAAATTGATACGAATAGAATTAAAATTGAAATCAATCATATCATAGGCATTTCGAGTTTTTATAATAACAATTTTAACGATAGAAAAACTGCCACAGGAGAGCGTTTTTACAATAATAAGTATACCGCAGCTTGTAATTTATACAAATTTAATACAATTGTCAGGGTCACCAATTTACGGAATGGGAAGACTGTGCTGGTAAGGATCAATGACCGTATGCACCCCAATATGTTAAGAAAGGGGAGGGTAATAGATTTAAGTCAATCTGCAGCTAAACAATTGATTTTCAATTCAAAAGGACTTGTAAAAGTAAAAGTGGAGGCTATTGGGTATTCAAAAAAGAATCCACAATTGGATGATTAAATAGGGGATTAAAAATTTCAATAATTCATCATTTAATCCTAAATTTGTGAGACATTTAACAAACAACTAATATGAAAAAATTATTATTTTCTCTAATGGCTTTGGGTTTATTTATTTCTGCACAAGCTCAAAATAGTGTTGGTGCTAAGAAAAAAACATCAATCGCTTTTAGATTAACTGCTTTAGATTTTGGAACTGCAGAAAAAGTTCAAAATAGTCCAATAGGGTCTGTTTTAAATGCAAAAAAATGGGGTCAATATGCATCTACAACAAAAGCGATAGGTGTAAGCTACACAAGTCAGTATACAGATCAAGTTGATATCTATTCTAACTTAGATATAACAGTTACCCGTTCTCCATTAAATTCTTTAAAAGGTATCGTATCAAACGAAAACCTATTGACTTCAGTTGAGTCAGGGATAAATTACAAAATGTTGAAAGGAGATTATAGAGTGAATCCTTATTTAACTGCTGGCTTAGGTGTACGTGCATTTGCTTTCAGAGAATATAGTGCATATGCTCCAGTTGGTTTTGGATTACAGATCAAAACTTGCAAAGGGTCAAATTTGAATCTTACAACAACTTACTCAACTAAGATGTCTAAGTCTTTTGTGCCTACTTATAACTATGGATTTAGCTATAGCTTCTTGTTGAACTAATTTAAAATTATATGTTAAAAAAAGTATTTGGGGCAACCCTTATTTTATTTGCTACATTGACAACCAATGCGCAAGATCAGAAAGTGAATAAAATTAAGCCTGCTTCGATTGCTTTAAAAGCATCTATACTGAATTTTAAGAAAACCCCTCTAACAGAGGGGTTAACTGTTTCTACACCAGCTGTAGGGGTTCAATTTTTCAAAGGACTAGCACCTAAATTGGATGCAGTAGTGAATTTGGATTTTAGTTCCTTAAAATATCCTTATTACGTTTCATCTAATCAGCCAAAAGCAACTACTAATTCAATATATGTTGCAATGGATGCCCGTGTTCATATCAAGTTAGCTACTGATGATAAAGCAATGGTACCTTATGCTATTCTAGGACTTGGATTAGCAAAAGATGCGACCAACTTTACAGGGTATGCACCCATGGGTCTTGGTGTTCAATTTAAAGCTAAACAAGGCTCATTTTTAAATCTATTTAGCACTCATAATGCAGAGGCTTCTAAGCGCACAAAAATGCATATGAATTATGGAATTAGTTATTCTTTCCCTTTGAAATTAAAGGAGAAAAAAGCGATTGCTTTACCTGCTGCTCCAGTTCAAGCAGATCAAGATGATGACGGAGTTTCCAATGATAAAGACGATTGTCCAGAAAGAAGTGGCTTATTAAAATACAAGGGTTGTCCAGTTCCTGACGAAGATGGAGATGGTATCAATGATGAAAATGATCAATGTCCAAATGCTGAAGGAACAATTCAATACAGAGGTTGTCCAGTGCCTGATACTGATAAAGATGGTATACCTGATCCACAAGATGCCTGTCCAACAGTAGCAGGATTGTCACGTTACAAAGGTTGTGCGATACCTGATACTGACAAAGATGGCGTCAATGACGAAATAGATCAATGTCCTACTATTGCTGGGGTTGCTGTTAACAATGGTTGTGAAGATCTGCAACCTAAGATAGATATCATTGCTGCTGCTTTGAAATTTGAAATAGGACAAGTCAAAATTGCCTCTAAGTCATTAGAAGGTTTAGATGCTTTGGTACAAATCATGACACAATATCCTACGATAAGTATTGTGATTTCTGGCCATACAGACAACACTGGTACTCGTAAAATTAACGATCGCTTATCTTTATTAAGAGCTAAGAAAGTACAAACTTATTTAGTCAAAAAAGGGCTAGCAGAAAATAGAACATCCTTGATTGGTATGGCAGATACGCAACCTGTTGCAAGTAATGCAACAAAAGAGGGTAAAGCTCAAAATAGAAGAGCAGATTTGACTATAAAATATTAACGGCTCTTTCTAGTACTATCCCAAATTTATCTTTTACTGACTGAATGATTGCTTCGGAGAAATCCAAGATGGTCTTTCCTTTTGTCGCACCATAATTCACTATCACCAATGCTTGGTCTTTATAGCAACCAACTTGATCTCTGGTGATACCTTCCCATCCACAAGCTTCAATAAGCCATCCAGCAGCAATTTTATAGGCATGGTCATTGATAGGATAGGCCATTAATGTGGGAAATTGAATCATTAGCTGATCATATTGAGTTGTTGTAATCATTGGGTTATTAAAAAAGTTGCCTGCATTCCCCAGTTTTTTTGGATCAGGCCATTGATTCAACCTGATATAGGTCACGGCACCGGCTATAGATTCCACACTTGGATTACTGATGCCTCTGGCATGTAATACTGCTTTAATACCACCAAAGTCAGTTCTTAATAAAGGCTGTTTTGATAATTTAAATTGAACAGCACAAACGATGTATCGATTGGCTTCATTTTTAAAAATGCTTGTTCTATATCCAAATGCACAATCTTGTTTTGATATGGTTACCCATTCATTTTTTATAGTGTCAAATGCATCTACACTTACAATATGCTCACTTACTTCTACACCATAAGCACCAATATTTTGAATGGGTGCAACGCCAACCGAACCAGGAATCAAGCTGAGGTTCTCTAGGCCACCCCATGATTTTTGGACACAATAACTTACAAAATGCGACCAGTTTTCACCTGCACCAACTTGAAGTAGCAGTTCTGAGGCTGTTTCTTGTAGTTTTTGGATACCAGTTAGCTCCATCTTAATCACCAATCCATTGAATTGTTTTGTAAATAAAACATTCGTACCTGATCCTAGTATCAAATAGGGCTGGTTGTTTTCATTCGCCCATTGAATGGCTTCGATTAAAGCTTCTTTTGTTGAAATTGTAGTGAAAAAACTAGCAATCTCTTCACAAGCAAAACTATGGTAGGGTTTTAAGGCTATATTTTGTTGAAGCTTCATTTAGTTGGGGTCGATATCTATGATAATCTGAACAGATTTATACCTTGGATGCACTTCAATTAAACGAATAAAATGCAATAACTGTTTTTTAGCAATTTGTAATTGCTTAGGTTGTTTGGTTATTTTGACACAAAGTTCCCAAATATATTTATTTCTTATTCTATTAATAATAGGTTGAGCTGGCCCCATGACTGTTTTTTGAATCATGGGATCTAATGATTTCAAAAAGTGATTTGCAGCTTCTTCGGCGATATGATTTTCTTTATGTTTAAAGAGGATACTTATTAACCTGCTAAATGGAGGATAAGCAAAATGTTTTCTATTGTTGATCTCGAATTCGTAAAAAGCATTGTAGTCATGGTCTTTTACAAATCCAATCACTGGATGATTGGTCTGACTTAGTTGTACAATCACTTTACCTTGATCATTTTTTCGACCTGCTCTACCACTCACTTGTTCCATCATTTGAAATGCCCTTTCATTGACCCTGTATTGATTGAAATTTAATAGGCTATCAGCATCTACAATGCCAACCAAGTCCACATGTTCAAAATCTAGCCCTTTTACAACCATTTGTGTGCCAACTAAAACATCTATTTCTCTTCTTTCAAATTGCTGGATTAAATGGTCATGTTCATTTTTACCTTTTACATTATCCAAGTCCATTCTAGCAATCCTTAGTGTTGGCAAAGCCAATGCTAATTTTTCTTCAATTTGTTCGGTGCCAAAACTCTTTTGTTTAAAACTTTGTTTGCCACAAGCTTCACAGGTATGTACGACTGGATAGGCTGCTCCGCAATAATGGCAAGACAATAAATTTTTTCCTTTATGTAAAGTTAAACTGACATCGCATTGCTTACAATGTGGTATCCAGCCGCATGTTTCACAAATCATATAAGGTGCGTAGCCTCTTTTATTTTGAAATAAAATGACTTGTTTATTATTTGCAACAGTTGCTTTAATTGCTTCTAATAATTCAGAGGTTAATATGGCAGATTGGTCAGATTGTTTTTTTGTGTCTAGAATGAACATTTGTGGCAAGGCACCTTCGCTAAATCTTTCCTTTAAGTGGTAATAGCCAAACTTATGTTGCATGGCATTGTAATAGGTTTCAACAGATGGCGTCGCAGACCCCAATACCACTTTAGCACCCAGCTGATTAGCATAATAAATGGCGGTATCTCTGGCTTGATACCTTGGCGCAGGATCTTGTTGTTTATAAGAAGCATCATGCTCCTCATCAATAATGATTAAGGATAAATTTTTATAGGGGAGGAATAAGGCAGACCTTGCCCCTAATACAATCTTGATTTCACCAGATTTTACTTTATTCCAAATTTCTACTCTTTCGTTTGGATTGAATTTAGAATGATAAATAGCAATTTTTCCTCCAAAATATTGTTTAAGTCGACGAATCATTTGCGCAGTCAATGTAATTTCTGGCAGCATATACAATGCCTGTTGATTGGACTGAATGGCCTGCTCTATCAATGCTGCATAAATCTGTGTTTTACCACTTCCGGTAATTCCATGCAGTACATTGACCGAATGTGTTTTCATTTGTTCAAGCATGGAATCATATGCCAGCTGTTGTGCTGCAGACAATAGATGCAAGTTGGCATTGCCCATACTTGCATCAACAGCTAAGCGGTCTATTTTTCTTTTCTCAACTACAAGAATCCCTTTATCAATTAATGCTTTTAATTGTGCATGCGTAGCGTCTGATTTTTCTAACAAAGCTTTTTGTTGCACAGATCCCTCTGTTTTTTGCAGATGTAAAAATGAAAGTAGGAGTGCTAATTGTTTCGGCGCCCTGGTCCAATCATTCATCAATTGTTCTAATGCGGTTTCAGTATGATAATCTGGATGTAAATGCAATAAATTTTCAACTTTGATGGTATACTTATCGTGCATGGTTTCCTCCACCGAACAAATACCTTTTTGGATGAGTTTATTAATGACAGGGTAAACCGATTTTTTATCTAACAACTTTTGTATTTCAACTAAACTAAGTTGTTTTTTTATTTGCAATGCCTCTGAAACAATATATTCAGTATCACTTAAATATTGACCATCTACATCTGCGTCCACATTTAAAATAAAAATACTTTCACTTGATATTTTTAAATGACTGGGCACTGCAGCCTGCATCACTTCCCCTTCCGTACACATGTAATAATTAGCCATCCATTCCCACAGTTGTAATTGGGCTGGATACACAATGGTCGCTTCGTCCAATACACCTAAAATTGGTTTTGGATTAAAGCCAGCAGGTTTTTCGGTGAGGATGCTTTTTATAATTCCGGCATAACGCTTATTGGATCCCAGCATAACTTCTACACGCATACCAATCATCACGCCCTCGGCTAATTCAGTGGGAATGGCCCAGGTATAGTTTTTAGGTAGGGCTAATGGTATGATGATTTCGGCGTACATATTGGGCTACAAAAATACATTAAGATGCTGGATAGTTGCGATATCTTCTTAATCCGTCATCCATCATTTGGTGTACCTGTTGCTTCAAAATTTCAAGATCTTCGAGCTTATAATTATCCACATAAACTGTTGGCAAATAAACGACGCGACAGATGCCTGGGCTAAGGGTAAAGATGCTACTAAAATGCATTCTGTCAACAGAGTCAACCATTAAAACGGGTTGTATTGGCACCTGCATCTCAATAGCTAGTTTAAATGCCCCATTGTAAAAATCTTTCAATGGTTTTTCATCGGTCATGCTAAAAGTCCCTTCGGGAAAAATAAAAATTGATATTTTTTGCTTCAGAGCTGCTTTTAAATTCTGAAGACTTTGTGCTCTTTTTTCCGGATCAGATCTATCCACCATAATCACGATATGTCTATAAAATAGTCCGAAAAGTGGAATTTTTGAGGATTCAAATTTCCCCAATGGTTTGATTGGCTGATGTTTTAATTGCACAATAGGAGGGATGTCCATGTAGGAGTTATGATTTCCAACAAATACATGCGCTTGATTAAAATGATGGATGCCCTCGTAAATTTCTTGATGGCGCATGCCTATGAATAGGTACAATGTTTTAGAAAAATAGCGGCCAATTTTATAGATCCCTATGGTTAAATATTGATAACCGAATGGCAGAATAAATAACATTGCAAATAGCGATATCATTGTCAAGCAGGCAAAAATAAACAAAGCGTAAATACAGTATAAAATCTGGAAAGGGCGAGCAATTTTTTTCATCATAGCCTCTAATATAATAAAAAAGGCCCGAATAGAAATTCAGGCTGTAGATTGCTTGCTTAAAAACCAATAAAAAAGTTATAATATAGCTATGTCTTCATTGGATTTCGTCCATATTTTTCATCGTGTTGAGTTGCGTCAAGTCCTAATTCTTCTTCTTCCTCGGATACACGTAAAGGCAACAAATAGGCAATTAGTTTAAAAATACCATATGAGACAGTGAAACTATACGCAACCACAATTAACATGGCTTTTAATTGAGTCAAGAAAAATATTGGGTTTCCATAAAACAAACCATCATTACCAGCTGGATTAACCGCCTTAGAAGCGAATACCCCTGTTAGCAACATACCCACTATTCCTCCAATACCATGACAAGGAAATACATCTAATGTATCGTCTACTCTTGATAATTTAAATGCATGGCTAGCGACATTAGAAATTATAGCTGCGATCAAACCAATAAATATACTTTGAGGGATACCTACAAAACCTGCTGCTGGGGTAATCGCTACTAAACCCACAACTGCCCCAATACAAAATCCAAGGACAGATGGTTTTTTACCTTTCATTACGTCAAAAAACATCCAAGCTAAACCAGCCGCCGCTGCTGCAGTGTTGGTAGTTGCGAATGCATTAATGGCTAAGCTATTGGCACCTAATGCAGAGCCTGCATTAAATCCAAACCAACCAAACCAAAGTAAGCCCGTACCAATTAAAACATAAGGAATATTAGCTGGA
>Ga0164294_10003559_pt1 | contig 13831 bp, 22 predicted proteins | sample GEODES005metaG_FD_111479 | JGI IMG/M metagenome (GOLD analysis project Ga0164294, IMG submission 111479) | Oligotrophic lake water microbial communities from Sparkling Lake, Wisconsin, USA - GEODES005 metaG | ecosystem: Environmental > Aquatic > Freshwater > Lake | place: USA: Sparkling Lake...
ATGTTCTGGCTTGGGCGCGACCGTCGCGGTCAGGGCATGGTCTACCGTGCCAACGGCTATACCGGCCAGCGGATTTCAACCCATGCGATTGAATGGCAAATTCAGCAGTACAGTGACATCTCTGACGCGATTGCCTACACATATCAGCAGGACGGTCATTCTTTCTATGTGTTGACGTTCCCAACCGGCAACGCTACGTGGGTGTACGACGCGGCGACGCAAGCGTGGCATGAGCGGGCTGGCTGGGTAAACGGTGACTTTACGCGGCACCGCAGCAATTGTCAGATGGCGTTTAACAATCAGATTGTCGTTGGCGATTTTGAAAACGGCAATTTGTACGCTTTTGACTTAGATGTGTACGCCGACAACGGCGGCATTCAGAAATGGTTGCGCTCTTGGCGGGCGCTACCTACTGGGCAGAATAACCTAAAACGCACCGCGCACCATAGCCTACAACTTGATTGCGAGTCTGGCGTAGGACTAAATTTATACCCCGGATATGACAGTGAAAATATAGACACTGAATCTGGGTTAAATCTTGTGGCTGAATATGTGCAAACATTTTTGGCTACTCAATCAGGCGTTACATTGACCACCGAAGCAGGGGATGGTTTTGAACCGCTTGGGCAATACGAACTATCAGATACTGACATCACTGGGTATGAAATTGTTACCAATTCATACCCTGCTGCACCAGGTTACAACCCCGAAGTTATGCTGCGTTGGTCAGATGATGGGGGCCATACTTGGTCTAACGAACACTGGTCGCCAGTTGGCAAGATTGGCGCTTATTATCATCGGGTGTTCTGGCGGCGGCTTGGAATGACCTTAAAACTGCGCGACCGAGTTTATGAAGTTTCGGGGACCGATCCGGTCAAGACGGTGATCATGGGCGCAGAGTTGATTTTGAGCGGCACAAATGCCTAATGTGACGCCGATCACGCCGCCGCGTGTACCGCTAGTTGATCCGCGCACGGGGTTTATTGATCGCGCTTGGTATTTGTTCTTTCTGTCGTTAAACAACGCGGCTGTAGAAGTCTACGACAATCCTGCCGTTGGGCCTAGCCCAGAGACATTGATTGCGTCTTACGACGCCGCGCTTCAAGAGTTAACGCAGAACGTAGACACTCAACAATCCCCGGTGGCTTTGCTGCCGCAAATTGCGGAGTTACAAAAACAGATTGATGGGTTGCAGGTTCAGCCGATTGTGGATGTTGGTGCTATTAATGCGGCTCTTGCTGCCTCGTCTAGCGCACCAGTAACGTATACGGCAGACTTTTCGGTTGCGGATACAGACGTATGGATCATCAACAACAAGTCTGGCTCGTCTTGCACCGCCACGCTGCCCGCCGCGTCTGGCTATTTAGGCCGAGTTTTGTATTTCCAAAACTACCAAGCGCAGACGCTGATCTCGGCGTCCAGCAACGTAGTGGCAATTGGTGGTGGTGCTGCTGGCACTTCAATCCTGCTGGCAAACGCAGGGGATCAATGTACGCTTGTTTCTAACGGTACAAACTGGATAATGATGCAATACGTACCTAACAATATTCTGCTTCTGGAGTAACTGATGGTTACCGTCAAAGTTCTAGTCCCGGCAAAGTTTGCCGAGAACACGCAAACAACCCAGTACACTGCGACTGGCGTCACCGCAATCATTGACAAGTTTACGGCAACCAACATCAGCGCCTCTGCTGCTACAATTTCCGTCAACTTGGTTACGGTAACCGGATCTGCCGGAAACACCAACTTGATCACCAAAACCAAAACGCTCGCCGCGTCTGAGGTCTACACGTTCCCAGAGTTGGTTGGGCAAGTTCTAGGGGTTGGCGACTTTATCAGTACAATTGCAGGTACGGCCAGCGCGATCAATATCCGGGTTTCTGGGCGGGAGGTAACATAATGGGCTGGGGTCAACTTTTAGGTGCAGCAGCGGGTTATCTTCTTGCTCCTGCAACTGGCGGCGCGAGTCTGGCACTAACTGCTGCTGGCCTTGGTGCAGGGTTGGGCGGGGCTGCTGAAGAAGCCTTAGGCGGCGGCGCAACTGGCGCGGCTAAAGACGCCGCTCGAATTGCAAATGAGGCTTCAGATCGTGGATTGGCGCTACAGCGTCAGATGTACGAAGAAGGTGTTGCGCGGCAAAAGCCTTTCTATGAAGCTGGCGTTAATGCTCTGCCGGGGTATTTGGCTGGTATTGAGCAAGGCGGCGAACTGGTGCGCGGGTTTACTCCCGCAGATTACCAAGCAGACCCTGGGTATGCTTTCCGGTTGTCCGAAGGCATGAAAGCGTTAGATCGTACTGCTGCGTCTCGCGGTGGGTTGTTGTCTGGCGCTACGTTCAAAGGGGCGCAACGCTACGGTCAAGGTCTTGCTTCTCAAGAATTTGAAAACGCATATGGCCGTTTCCGCGACACGCAAGGATTGCGTCGGAACGCGCTTGCGGGTGTTGTTGGGTATGGCCCTACGTCAGCTAACGAAATGACACGCTCGGGTTCAAATTACGCGGCTAATGCTGGAAACGTAATGTTGGGCCAAGGCGAAACAGCGGCTAATGCTTTGCTGTATGGTCAACGCGCTAGAGAATCATCTTACGGTCAAGTTGGCAGCGCGTTGGGTAAATATCTTGGTGGTGGTGGTAATTTTGGGGGTAGTTCTTCCCCATCACCTACAGTCGGGTATCAAGACCCATACGCACAATTCCGCTACGGTGATTTTACTTAAGGTCTAACCATGCCAGTTAACTTTAATCTCCTAGCTCGTCAAGGCCCAGCCAATTTTGCTGAAGGGTTGATGCAGGGTCAAGAAGCGGCTATGCAAAATGCGCTTGTGCAGCAGAAGATGGCACAAGATCAAGAGACGAACGCGCTGAATCGTCAAAAAGCACAGATTGATATGGAGTCTGCCCGACTAGGGCAGGAGACTGCTCGACTTGGGCAGGAGCGCACTCGCGGTTTAATGGCTGCATCGGATGAAGACCGCGCCCGCGCTCGCCGTGTTGAACGCGCCGGTATGTTCCGCGAGCGTTTACAACGTGCCACCACTCCAGACGCTGTACGCAAAATTATAGCAATGCAGTATGCTGACCCTGAACTTGGTCCCGTGCTTTCGCAAACTGGAACGCTTGAAGACTCGCAAGCCGAAGTTCCTGATGACCCCACGCAGCTTCAAGATTATTTGGGTAAAGAAATTCTTGGCGTAAGCGAATGGATGAAGTCGCAACTGCCAAAAACAGTTGGGAACGCTATCTACCTACCTAAAGAAAATAGATTTATTACGCCGACTGTGCCGCCGAAAGAAGCGGTTAAACCAGCCGAGATTGCGTTAATGGAATCTTTAGGGTTAGCGCCAACCCTTGAAAATCTTGCCGAACTTAAAAAAGCACAAGCCGCACCCCCTGCCCCTCGCGCTCCCGGCGCGCCTGTTGCGGTGATTGGCCCTGGTGGTCGGCCGGTGTATGTAACTCCAGAGCAAGCGATCAATCAAACACCTGCGCGCTTTGCGGCGGGTGGTGGTGGTGGAGAAGGATCAAGGTCCGGCGGTGTGCCTAATGTAAGACCGCCTGTTGGCTATCGTTATACACCGACTGGTGATTTGGAGCCTATTCCCGGCGGTCCTGCTTCACCAAGTTTGTCACCAAAAGACATTCAAAAACGTGAAGCGGCGTATCCACAAGCTACACAGTCAGTCAACGGCTTTGAAGCAAAATCAGATTTATTCATTAAAGAACTTGAAAAACTTCGAGACGACCCCGGATTAGATAAAATAACTGGGCCAATTTTTGGTCGCACGCCTAGCGTGACCCGCGAAGGAAGCCGAGCGCAATCGACGTACGACAAAATTTTTGCTAAAGGTGGTTTCCAAGCGTTGCAAGATATGCGCGAAATGTCCAAGACAGGCGGCGCGTTGGGTAACGTATCGAACGAAGAAGGGCGTCGCCTTGAAAAATCAGTTGTCGGTGGCCTTGATCGTACGCAAAACATTGCTGATGTTAAACAAGGAATTAACGACCTGATTGACGAAATTCGCGGTTCTAAAGCGCGCGTACGAGAAGCGTACGAGTCTACTTACGAATATCGCGTTGGTCGTCCTCCCGCCGCACCTGCTGCACCTGCTGCACCTGCTGCACCTGCTGCACCTGCTGCCGGTAAAGGAAAACCAAGCGTTGACGATCTGCTTAAAAAATACGGTGGTGGATAATGGCTACCATTGACCAACTTGGTAAAGCGTTAATAAACGCCGACGCTGCGGGTGATGTTGAGGCAGCTAAAACATTAGCCGTTGAAATTAAACGGATGCAAGCCACCCCTAAATTTACTCCACGTGTGCCGGAAGCACCGTCAACGATGCGAGTTATTGAAAGCGCGCCGTATGAAATGTTGGGTGGCACAGCAGACTTGTTGCTGAACGCGCCGTACAACATTATGAATCTGGGCAAGATGGGGTTTGGAACGCTCGCTACTTTAGCGGGGCGGCGCGATCTTGCGCCAGAACCAAGCAGCATTACAACTCCAGACTACGCGACAAATGCGCTGCGTAGACTTGGATTGATTAAAGCAGAACAAAACAGAACGCCAGAACAACGTGTGCTTAGTTCTATTGTTCAAGCCGGTACGGGTGGATTGATGACTCCAACCCGTACGTTGCCCGAGTTAGGTTCTGTAGTACTTAAAAATATGCTCGGTGGGGCAACTGGTCAGACTGTTGCTGAAACAACCGGCAGTCCTGAGTTGGGCGTCGCCGCAGGCATGGCTACGCCAGCGGGCATAACCGCAGCGGCGCAAAGACGGCAAGCAACTTTACAAGCCGCGCAGCAACAAAACGCGGTTCGGGACGCGACCATTCGACAAGCACAACAAGAAGGTTTTGTTGTCAGCCCAGGCAGTATTTCTCCGTCAAGTCAAAACGTGTTGCTTGAACGTATTGGTGGCAAGACGCGCCTTGAGCAGGCGGCGTCATCGTCTAACCAGCAAACTACTGACAGACTGGCGCGCCGCGCGGTCGGATTGCCAGAAAATCAGCCAATTACGTCTGAAGCAATGCAACGCATACGCGCGGATGAATTTAATACTGGATACGCGCCGTTGCAGAATCTTGGGCAGATGCCCACAGATAACATATTTCAAAATACGTTAAATCAAATAGATCAGCGATATACCGGCGCGGGTAGATCGTTTCCTGGTGCTGTTCCTGACGTTGTTGCTCAGACAATTGCTCCTTACCGAGTGGGGGCGTTTAACTCTGCTGATGCTCTACAAGCAACCCGAACGCTACGCCAACAGGCAACGGCCAATTTTAGGAACGGTAACAACGATTTAGCACACGCGCAACGCCAGATTTCAAATGCGCTTGAAGATCAGATTGAGCGAAATCTAGCAAACACCGGAAACCCTAACGCTCAAGCAATGCTTAACCAGTTTAGGGCATCGCGGCAGCGTATGGCTATAAGCCATGTTGTAGAAGACGCGGTGCGAGAAGGATCTGGTTCTATTGACGCTAAAAAATTAGCGCGCGATCTACAACGCGGCGATTATCTTACCGGCGATCTTCAAACCATCGGCGCGTTTGCAAACGTAGCGCCGCGCGTTAACCAGCCGCCATCGCAATTTGGCGCGCCGGGAACTGGCACAATGCTTGGGCGCGGCATGACTGGTATGGTAGGCGCAGGTTTGGGCGCAATGACTGGCGGTCCTATAATGGGGGCGCTTGGTGCTGTCGTACCGGAAGCAACTTCTGCTGCCGCGCGGGCTTACCTTTTGTCAAGAGCAGGACAAAACCGTGCGCTCCCAAACTACAACCGCGCCGATTTTTTAGCTCAAGATACCCTTACGCCCGGATTGCGTAACGCATTAATGGGCCTTCCCATAGTCAACCAACTAGGCCAATGATGGTTACATTATCTGAAGTTGATCACAAGATTGACGCCCACGTGGATGTCTGCGCGATTCGGTACGAAGGTATCGAGAAAGAAACGCGCGGTATCCACGCGCGGATCAAGCGCCTTGAGCAGATCTTGATCACGGGCGGCGGGGCGATCATTATGATGCTGCTGACGATGCTAATGAAAGTTCATTAAACGGTAATCGATAGTTCGTAAGATGAAGTTCCTTTTTCTGGAGCCTGACATGAAAGACAACATTCTTGACGCGATCAATGACTCTGAGCCAGTTGACGCCCTGAACGCTCTGTTCTCGGTGGCGTTCCTTGTTGCTAAAGCAGCAAACATCAACGAGTTCACGCTTTCCTCGCTTTTCTCTTCGACCGCCGACGCTCTCTTCCAAGCCCACGCTGATGACGAAGTGGAAGTTGAAACAGAAGAGTTTGACGAACAGACCGACGAGTAATAGTTAGGCCCCCCGACAAGCTCGGGGGGTCACCCAACCGCAACAAAACTGTGCTATTTGCTGTGGTTCTTCCAAAAGGATGAAGAATCATGAAAATGAAAATCACAGACGAAGAGTTTTTGCGGTTATGGGACGAGCACAAATCACCACTTAAAGTAGCTAAGGCCACTGGCCTTTCTGAACGTCGCGTCCACACTCGGCGGCGTACACTAGAAAATAAGTTAAATCTTAACTTATCAACTGGCAAACCAATCCACATCCAAAAAGCGCGTTACGAAGCTGGTCTGACTGATGGGATTGCCATCATCTTTTCTGACGCACACTTCTGGCCTGGCATCCGAACAACTGCCTTCAAGGGCTTGTTATGGGCAATAAACGAACTTAAACCGCACGTTGTAGTCGCCAACGGCGATATTTTTGACGGAAGTTCAATTAGCCGCCACGCCAGAATAAATTGGAGCAGCGTCCCAAACGTGAAGCAGGAACTGCAAGCGTGTCAGGAAGCACTTAAAGAAATTGAAGACGCCTGCGAGAAGGCCCGCCATCACACGCAACTGATCTGGCCGTTAGGTAACCACGATTCGCGCTTTGAATCGCGCTTGTCCGAAGCAGCGCCACAGTTTGAGGGGGTCGGCGGCACGGCACTCAAAGACCATTTCCCTAAGTGGCATCCGTGCTGGTCTTGCTGGTTGTCTGATAACGTAGTTATTAAACATCGCTATAAGAGCGGCGTCCACGCTACCCACAACAACACCGTAAACTCTGGGGTCACAACCATCACAGGCCATCTACACAGCCTCAAGGTCACACCGTTTGGTGACTATAATGGCACTCGGTGGGGCGTTGACACAGGCACGCTTGCTGAGATTGATGGACCGCAGTTCATTGATTACCTTGAAGACGGGCCGGTCAACTGGCGCAGCGGCTTTGCCGTGATAACGATGAAAGACGGTAAACCACTCTGGCCTGAGTTGGTCAGCAAACACGCCGAAGGTATTATTAACTTCCGTGGTCAACTTATTGATGTGAGTGAATACTAATGGACGCATTTGAACTTATCCTAAAAGCGTCGCCAGCGATTCTTGCGCTGATCACGTTGATTGTCGTCTTAGCCAAACTCGACTTGCGCGTCGCGGTGCTTGAGGAAAAGGTCAAGACGCTCTTCGACCTCATCAACAAGAGGCCGCATAATGGCTAACTTCAATCCCGCGTTTGAGAAAATGATCGTTGATGAAGGCGGTTACGTCCTACACACTGTTCCGGGTGATACCGGAGGGATGACCTATGCTGGAATCGCACGAAATCCGAACCCGCATTGGCCGGGATGGAATCTTATTGACAACGGCGCTATTGACAATCCGCTCCTTACTGGGATGGTTCGCAACTTTTATAAGGTTGAGTTTTGGGATCGTGTACGAGGGGATGAAATTACGCAGCAAGTTGTTGCAGAAAACATCTTCAATTTCGGCGTAAACACCGGAATCAAAGTTGCGGTCAAGCTCGCGCAGTTGATCGTGGGCGCTACCCCAGACGGCGCGGTCGGCAATGTGACCTTGCAGAAGTTCAACAATGTTGAACCCGAAGCGTTCAAGAAAGCCTACGCGCTGGCGAAGATCACGCGCTACGCGGACATCTGCAACAAGAATCGTACACAGTCCAAGTTTCTTCTGGGCTGGATTCAAAGAACCTTACGGGGCTTGAATTAATGGATCTTATTGGAATAGGGAGCATCATTGAAGGCGTGGGTAAGGTCGCGGGCGACCTCATTACGACAGACAAAGAACGCCTTCAAATGGCGCTGGAAGAGCGCAAGCTCGACCTTGAAGAGAAGCGTATCGACCAAGCTACAGACCTCGCGCAAGTGGACATCAACAAGATCGAAGCGGCGTCTACTAGCGTATTTGTCAGTGGCTGGCGTCCTGCTGTGGGTTGGGTTGGGGTTGCAGGTCTGGCTTACCAATTTCTTGGCTACCCTCTGATGCAGTGGGTCTGGGCGTTTGGGCAGGGCGTGGACCTGATCCCAAAGGGTCTGGCCGCACCGCCAGACCTCCAAGTAGAACAGTTGATGACCCTACTCGCCGGTCTTCTCGGCTTCGGCGGGATGCGTAGCTTTGAGAAATCCAAGGGCGTCGCGGCGAAGTAGGTCGCGGTAAGCGTTAATCGCCGCTTTTAAATCGGCGTTTAGCGCCTCAATCTCCGCATTTAGAAGGTTCATTCGCTCGGTTGCTTCCTTGGCAAACTGCACAAGGTTTTCATAGCGCCACGCGCCGAAATCAGTCATGGTTGTTTAGCCTGTTGAAGTAGTTCGATACGCTCGCGCGATACGCGCAGAGTGTTATAGCGTTGGTGTATACGGCGCAGGATGCTGGCGCGAGCCTCAGTCGCTTTCTCGTGGTTCAGCATCTCCAGTACCATCTGCTCGTCCAGCGTCTTCAGAGCTACGTTTAAGCCCCTCCAAGTGTGATTCAAGTCGCACCTCTAAGTCTTTAAGGGTTTCAAGTACGCGGTTGTAGTTGCGTTGCGCTGCGGCCAGTTCGCGCTGACGAATTATAAGTTCTTCCCGCGCGGCGATCAGTTTTGCCCGGACTAACTTCATCGGATCACCTTCTCTAGTAGTGTGCGGGACAGCGGTTGCTTACCTAGTAGCCAGCTTTGCACTCGCCCCATGTCCCAGGTAATGATGCGGAACTGGTTGGGGCGCTGGTAGCCGGTTGAGATCTGGGACTTGTCCCAGTCTTTAATGATTCTGCCGTTGATGATCAAAACAGAGCCTCCGGTACGTTTGACAAGTCCAGCTTGGGTTTACGCTGGCGTTTGATTTTCTGGACGATGTGCGGGTATGGCGGCATATGCCAGACCCACCGGATCACGTTGCCTTCGTCGTCAAGAATTCCGTATTTCATTTTTCTCCTTTAGCTTAGCTTCTACATCTTTAACTAATTCAATCAAAGCCGGGGCGTCCTCGTAACTAGGCCACCAACTAGGCAGGGATTTGATTTCCTCATTTGTTAGTCCGACCCACTTCTGCTCTGGGCAGCAATGACCGCACCGAGGGCAGTCAATCACATAGGGGTTGACTTCGGGGGTCACATCGGGGGTAGTCATAACGGGCATCTCCCACAGTACGGACAGTGGACAATGATGGTGCGGATTGGTTTGCCGCATCGTAGGCAGGTGTAGGTCATTTCTCTCCCCTTGCGCGGATAGCGTTAGCAACACCGCTCGGGCAAGTGTCGCAAGTTGGCTCATATGATTCGGCTACGCTGGCGCACCCCTCTCGTTCCCGCTCCGCAACTTGCCAATCTATTTCTGTCAGCAGGTCTTCAACCGTATCGCCATGCCCTGTCGCATAGCTGCGTTCGACCATCCAATTAGCCACTTTCTCCCGCTCATGCGCGGCGACAAGGTTGGCGAAGCGTTTAAAAAATTCTCTGTCTTCAGGCGCTGCGTCGCCCCATGACCCTCCGCTTTTAAGTGCGATGCCTTGGACTAATTCATCAGGTAATTGAACTGCGTTCATTTAAGCGCCTCCATAGCGATGTCAGAAACGGCGCGTTTGTCCTGAAGCGCCGTCCAAATTTTTTCGTCAATCGTCTTCTGAGTTGACATAATGTAGACCCACACGTCGCGGCGCTGGCCGCTGCGATGTAGCCGCCCGACCGTCTGCTCAAACAACTCCAGCGACCACGGCAGCGACACGAAGACCATCTTGCAGCCGCCGTGTTGAAGGTTCAGACCGTGACCGGCAGACTTAGGATGGACCGCCAGCAGTTCAATCTGACCGGCGTTCCAGCGTTCGATGGCGTTATCATCGTCAAGCGTAACTAGATTGGAGTAACGGCGGTGCAGTTCCATCAATTCTTCTTGGTACTGATACACCAGAATTGTGTTGGCGTGTTGGTTCTCGGCCAGCAGATCGTCCAGCGCCTCAAACTTATGTTTTGAGAACCAGATCGGCGTCTGATGCGTGATGAACTTGCCCTTCATAACCAGATCGGGCGTCTGATACGTGTCGTATACGAACCCAGACGCCATCTGTTGTAGCTTGCCCGTCACCACGCCAGCGTTAACCGCCACAATATTGTCGAGAACAAACTCCTTCTTAAGTTTGTTGTAGTGATCCATCGGCATCTGACAGTCCACATGGACGATATGCAGCGGCGGTAGCTTGTCGCTGTACTCTCCCGGTTCAAGGACGTAGGTGGCCGGTTTGATACGCTCCATGACGTGTTCCAAACTACCGGCGCGCGGCGTCCATTGGCCGAATTCTGGGTTTATGGCGATGAAGTATTGTTGCAAGAATGCGCCCTTAGAGCGCCCAAGCAGCGTCTGGTCGATGATCTTGCATTGGCCGTACACATCTTCCAACCCGTTACTGGTGAACGATCCGGTCAAGCCCCACCGGATTTCGATGTGGTGGATTAGCTTGGCGAGCGCCTTGAACCGCGCGCCGTACGGGTTCTTGAGCCGCGTCAGTTCATCAAAAATAATGCAGTCAAAGTCCAAATGCGGCATCGACTGAATGTTGTCGTAGTTGGTCACCACGACCTGCGCGCCGGACTCAAACGCTTTCTGGCGCTGCTTTGGTGTGCCGACCGCGACCGCGACGGTCAACTCAGGAGCCCACTTCGCGGCCTCGGTCGCCCATACGCTTTCGGCTACTCGTTTGGGCGCAAGCACTAAAGCGTTGCGTTTGATTTTGAGAAGCGCCGACAGCGCGGTCAACGTAATTGCCGTCTTGCCAGCCCCCACGGGCGCTAGAATCATTGCGCGGTCTTGGCCGTACAGAAAGTCTGCGGCTACTTCTTGGTAAGGTCTAAGGACCATTGTGCTACCCCTTCTAGGTTCCAGATTACTGTGTAGTTTTGGTTGAGTTGGCGCATGGTTGCGCCGAAGTGTTCTTGTAATTTGCTTAGTTTTCCCCCCTTCGTTTTGAGTTCCACGAACCACGTCGACCCGTCCGGTAGACACGCCACGCGGTCAGCCACGCCCCGAACGCCGGGGCTTGTGAATTTGTACGTCTTGCCGCCCATCGTCTCGACGGTCCAGACAAAGTGTCGCTCGATCTCGCTTTCTTTCATGCCGCCATCATATCTTGCGAAAAAGTTGTTGACAAGCAGATCGTGATCGGGCAAGATGACATCTCCAACCACTTCACTAAACGGGAATCCAAAGTGAAAATCATCTTAGAGCGCGAAGAGATCAAGAACATCCTCATCACCTACCTTGAGAGCTTGCTGCCCAACGCCAAGTTCAACAAAGTAGAGTTCGATTGCAGCGGGTATTCCACGCTGTATAAGGTCACCATCAGCCACGAAGAGGACAACGCAGAATGAACCTCATCCACATCATGAAAGACGACAACGGCGACTTTGAGCCGTTGGACCTGACCCCCGTGTTCTATAAAGGCAACGTAATGTGCGTGCCGCACTGGCGCGTTAAAAACGCTTGGGTAGCCCCCGGCGGCAAGACCTACACCACGGCAGAGTTGCTGGCCCTTGGCGCTAAAGTGTCGCTGTCGCTGCTCTGGCAACGCGGGTGGGTTACTAAGATGCTTGGACGGCACAACCCTGCGATGTTGTCGCAGGAATCACTTACGAACCTAATCAAAGGGAAAGCAAATGCACTCTAATATTGTTGGCGGCTCGACCGCCAAGCGCGTGGTCAACTGCCCAGGCTCAGTCGCGCTTGTGCAGAAGATGCCCCCTCGTGTGGCGGGCGACGCGGCTGATCAAGGCACGCTATGCCACAGCGCGATGTCGATGTTGTTAGAAGATCCATCGCTTGAGATCATGAGCGTAATCAACATGACCGAGAACGATCAAATTATGACCCTTGATTTGATTGAGGAAAAAATTATTCCGGCGATGGCCGCGTTGAACGAGATCGACCCAGACGGCAACATGGAGTACAAGGTCGAGTCGCACGTCAACTTCGGCAAACTACTTCCCGGCGTGTTCGGGTCTGCTGACCTGATCGGTCGGATCGACGACCGCGCCGTTGTGCTCGACTGGAAGTTTGGGCGCGGTGAAGTAGATGTTGAAGAGAACGAGCAGTTGCTGTTCTACGCCGCCGCTGCGATGCGTACTAAGGGTCTGGAATGGGCGTTTGAGGGTGTATCTGAGGTTGAGATGGTCATCGTCCAGCCGCCAGCGGTCAAGCGGTGGACAACCACAATCGCGCGCATTAAGCAGTTTGAGCGTGATCTGGTTCACGCCGTCACGGCGTCACAAAACGCCGCTGCGCCTCTTAAGGTTGGCGACCATTGCCGCTACTGCCCAGCCAAGCCGATCTGCCCACAGATGACCGGCGCGGCAGAACGGGCGCTCAAGGTGCAGATCAAAGACCTAGACCCCGCAAAGATCGGCGCGTACTTGGCGACTGCCGATCTGGTCGAGAAATGGATCGCTGACCTGCGCGATTTGGCGCACCAGATTCTTGAGTCTGGCGAGCCGGTTCAGGGTTACAAACTGGTCCCTAAGCGCGCGCTGCGTCAGTGGGTTGACGAAGACAAGGCTTACGCTGCGCTGACTAAGCTAGGCGTTGACCGTGAAGAATTGGTGGAGACGGCTTTGCTGTCGCCCGCCAAGGTTGAGAAGATCCTAAAAAGGAGTAAACTCAACCTCCCCGATGACATCGTAGTTGCGGTGTCGTCGGGAACTACAATCGCCCCGGAGAGTGATCCTCGGTCAGCGGTTGTGTTCCTCCCCGAGCAGATGAAAACTGCTCTTCTTAAACTAGGATGAAATTATGTCAAATTTAGTAGCCTTCAATAAAGCTGGTCTCCCCGCTCTCGCAGCAATCGCAACGGCCATCAAGACCGTTGCAGCCCCCGCCGCTTCCGCTGGTTCGGTCATCCTGAAAATGGACAAGACCGGCCATTGGGTGTTTGGCGCGGATCAGACTGAAGTCGAGCCTGATTCAAAGTGGGCCGTGAACCCCTTCTCCTTCGTACATGGTTGGATTGCCTGGGGCGACGGCGTAGTGCTTGGCGAGAAGATGGTTGCGTTGACCGATCCGTTGCCCGATACCGATGACGCGCCGCCTAACTCCGCGAGGGGTTGGGAGAAGCAAGTCGGGTTTAGCTTGAAGTGTTTGACGGGCGAGGACAAGGGCCTTGAGGCGCGCTATTCGACGACTTCGGTCGGTGGAAAGCGTTCCTACGAGGCGTTAGCAAGCGCGTTTGCCAACCAAGTGTCTGTAGATGAGTCGAAGCCTGTGCCGGTCGTGCTGCTCAAGAAAGAGCACTATCAGCACAAAAGCTATGGTCGCATTTACACGCCGATCTTTGAGATCGTCGAGTTTATGTCGATGGATGGCCCATCGGAAGAAGAGGAAGCGCCCCAGCCGACGCGCCGCCGTCGCGCAGGGTAAGTGATCCTTTGGGTTGACATGGAAACCCGTAGCCCCTGCGACCTTCGGGTCGCCGGGGTCTACAATTACGCGCAGGACTTAAGGACGGATGTCATCTGTATGTCCTACGCTTTTGACGA
>Ga0164294_10003560_pt1 | contig 13831 bp, 10 predicted proteins | sample GEODES005metaG_FD_111479 | JGI IMG/M metagenome (GOLD analysis project Ga0164294, IMG submission 111479) | Oligotrophic lake water microbial communities from Sparkling Lake, Wisconsin, USA - GEODES005 metaG | ecosystem: Environmental > Aquatic > Freshwater > Lake | place: USA: Sparkling Lake...
CCAAAGCGCCTGTGAACTCCATTATTGGTTTAAATGAATACCATTGCGGTCAGGTGCAATATCGCCCTCTCGAAGTGAAATTTATGGCTGGCAAGAAAGGAACTGGCAAGGTGATCGATGAGATCAAAACTCCAGATAGTTCGTTTGAGGCTGTCGTCAGTGGAGACTGGTCCGCAGGAGTCTATAACTTTGCGTGCCGTCCATAACGGTCAAGTTTCAGGTCATGCTCTTGGGGCGTATGTCCGCCCAGCCCTTGTTTTATTAGCACTCTCAAGCAGCCTACTCTTACAGTCTTGTGCTGCCCCTTTTATGGCGGCTGCCAGTAGCGTAGGAACGGCTGCTGGTTCTGCTGCGGTCGCCAGTCCTGTGACCGCGGTGAGCGTCACATCAACGGTCACGACAGGAAGATCTCCTCTGGAGCACGCCACATCGGCGGCTACCAAGAAAGACTGCAGTTTTTTTAATGTCTTTAGCGCAAAACCAATTTGCGAAGAGATTGTGATCCCTAGCGTCAAAGATCAAAGTGAGATGATTATTGGTGAGGCAGATCGCACTGGAGCCGTCATCGAAATTATTCAGGTACGACCGAGTAATTAGTGGGGTGAACGACGGGACTCGAACCCGCGACAACCAGAATCACAATCTGGGACTCTACCAACTGAGCTACGTCCACCATCAAGACGACATTATAGCTTTTTACCCAGGGGCCGACCGCTAGCAACCTTGCGATTGGTCAGCAGAATAAACCCGTAAGGGGTACTCTTTTTGCAGCCCAAGGCCGATGGGCGCACTAATGCATGAGGCCACTAGGACCTGCTTTGGTGCCGGAGTCGACATGTGGGATAACCGTATCGCTCTCTTGCTCTGACACCCCCCATTGCGCGCGCTCGCAGAGCGTTCGAAGCAAAAGGGCCATCTTTTGAGTTGATGCAATGGGCAGTTTGATATTCACATTTTTTTGATCAATCAGCTTAAAGTCCATCGAGAAAACATCCCCCATCAAATGAAAGTTCAATGCTGTCACCAAAATAGGCTCTTTGCCAAATGGGTAGTTCGTGGCCCCCGCATAGCTTTCATCCATCTTGGTTGTCTTTTTGACCCCGTCGCTCTGAAAATCTTTAATCACCTCGGCTATTTGGGGATTGTGCTTTTGCTCTAAGTTTTTTTGAATGAGCTGATCAACGGCGTCAATGATGGCTTTAGTAATAAAGCGTGTAAACCAAAACAAGAATTCTTGATCGTCATGTGTATTAAAACGAAAGACCATGCGATCTTCTTGCTTGTTATAGCTTGCATTAAATTGTTTAACGCCCATACAGTGGTCTAACCCATCTAAGAGTTATTTTTTACCCGTCTTTTTACTAGCAGTCTTCGCTTTTGTGGCCACTGTTTTTTTAGGTGCCGCTGCTTTGGTACTCGCCTTTACTGAACTACTTCCACTCTTAGGGGCCGGTGCTTTCTTTGCGGCACTGGCTGCTTGCACAGGGAGGGATTTCTTTGCTGGAGCGCTAAGGGCTGAAGGTTTTTCTTGGCTAGAATCATCCATGCCAAAACGATCGAGCATGAGAGGGAAATTTCTAATAGAAAACTGAATTTGATAGATTTTTTGCAACCAACTATTGGCAAAAAACTCTTGAACTAACTGTGGATCAAGCGTCTTTAGAGCATCCTCATCAATGAGCCATCCTCCAGCAACCTGATATTTTTTCCCAAACCTATCCTGTACCCCTAAATCAAACTTACTTAATAAGTTGAGCTCCTGTAGTCGTTTACAAAAAGCATAGGTTTGCTGATTATCTTGATGAAATTTTTGTAAAAATGGAATTAGTTCTTGTAATTTTTTACTAGGCTGATCCTTTTCAAAAATAGCATGCGTCTGGCTACCTGAACTGGCTCCCTTTTTGCCCTGCAAGCAGGCAGCCTGTTCATCGATGGCAATGGTAAATTGACTGGTGTCGCCCGGATTAGCAAGCGTAATAAATGGGTAGCGCCGCAAAAATGCTGGGATATAACGCCCGCGCCACAATCCTTCTTGAATTAATAAATTAGATTGCGCTTGCACACCGGTAATGGCCGCTAGGGCATACTCGTTCTCGCCAATCGGAACAAATAACACCGGAAGCTCTTGCGCAACCTCTGAGAGTTCGCTCAGAAGTATGGGAATGAAATTAGTGTTCGCTGCAAAGTCTAAGTTAATGGGGGTGGTCAAAGTCAGATCGTGGTGCTTTTTGCGATCCAAGGCCACAATGTTTTGATAAAACAATAATTGGTTCATCGTGATACTTCCCTTCTATTTAACAATTCCACAGCCCTCTACAGGGCCAACAAAGTATCCGTGAGACCCGAGGTCCCAAACAAGACACGCTCATCCAAACCAGTAGGCCGTCGTTGCCACAAAGGCCGTACCCAAAATTGTGCGCCAGCTTGCAAATTTTGCATCAAATCGCCACTGGTGGCGAGCCAAATTTGCCGCGTCCCAGGCGTATTATTAGCGCCCGCTCCAAGCCAATTGGATACTGGGGCTAACTGAAAGCGCTTACCGCTCTCACCATTGGCCTGAACAGCCTCGATCATGATGGGGGTGCGCTCGGAAAAAAACTGGAGCCACTCCGCCGAGCCCTCTAAGCTTGGGTCCGGTCGCACAATCAGCAAGGCCCGCATTTGTCCATCCAAATTAGCAAAGGCCAGGGTGATCGTAGCAGCGCTTTTTAACTGGCGTTGGCTCGCAAAGGCCAAGCGCTTACCTCCACCAGCGGCTTCTAGACGCCACTTGGCTAGAACGGTATTGCTAGCCATCGCCGTGTTCTCAACTCGCCAGGCTTTACGCGAGCTCTCAGGAACCAACTGCACCTTTCCAGGCTCGGTCACCATTGCCATGTCCAAAAGCTGTCGATTAACGCCCATGGCATCAATATACCGACCCAAAATGGCCGCGAGTTTTTGCGTTTGGACTGCATCAAGATCTTTACCTTGCCCCCGAAATTGGTGCACGCCATATTGCGCAAGAGGATCAATGCGGCGCTCCACACCGCCTAAGAAGGCATAGGCACAGGCTGAAAAACACTTACCGAGGGTTTTCGCATCGGTCTGGGGTGCGCGTGTTGCTAAATAAGTATTGAAACCGCGCGCACGAATCGCTTGGCCTAAGCGCAAACCACCAATCAGGTCACCTCCCAGACTTTGCAATACAACGACGGTCTGTGCGGGGTAGGTTTGCGTAAATTCAGCGAATTGATCGGCCGACAGTTTTTCAATTTGGCCAGTAGCCAAAATCACCCTGCCCTCACCCATCTCCTTGGGAATCACAACGCATTCCAGTGGTCGCTCGCTAACTCCTGCTCCAAGCGTAGCAGCTGGGTCAGAGCTGGGTGTCACTCCCTCAGAACAACGCTCCACCACGATAAACTGCATTGCCGAAGCTTGCGCACTGCACAGCTCAAATCCAAGACCCAAGCCCAAGACCAAGAAGGTTTGTAAAACCGCGTTGCGCCACACCAAGCAAAGACGCTCATACCAGTGCCTGGGCTTAACGCTCGCGGAAGGCATTTTCCTTTACCCCAATAATTGGTTTGAGCAGGTAACGTAATACGGTTTTATGACCGGTAATCACATCGACTTGCGCCTGCATCCCCGGAATAATCGGTAATTTTTTTCCAAGCGAGTTCATCACCGATGAGCTTGTCTCAACCCGAGCGATGTAGTAATACTGCGTTTGCCCACGCTCTTCACTGGATACAGCGTCGGCTGAAATATTGGCAATCACACCATCCATCGCACCAAAAATTGAGTAGTCATAGGCAGTAATTTTGACCCGCGCTTTTTGACCCAACTTCACAAAGCCGATGTCTTTGGGCAAGATACGTGCCTCGACCACCAAGGTATCTTCCGAGGGCACAATTTCCACAATGGGCTCACCGGGTTTAACAATCCCACCTGTCGTAGCAACGAGTACGCGATTGACCACACCGTTAACGGGTGAGCGCAAGGCGGTTCGATCCAGTTTGTCCTCCAGCGCTGGCATGGCTTTTTGCAAAGGCGCTAACTCTTGGTTGGCTTTGGCTAATTCGGCCGAGGCATCGGACTTAAATTGACGCTTAACCGATTCAATTTTGGATTGCGCCTCCGCTACCCGTGCTTGATTGCGAATCAATTCCAAGCGCGGCTCTAAGCCACGCTCGACCAAGCGGGTCATGATTTCCAATTCGGCCGAGGCATTTTTTAACTGATTTTCATAGACTGCCAAATCTGCCCGTAAACGCTGGCGCCGATTTTCATACTCATTTTTTTCTAGCAGCACCACATCGGCGCCTTGTTGTTGCAACTCTTGAGAAAATTGTGGTGCCGTATCACTAAGCTCAGCTTTTAGTCGCGTCACCTTGGCCATGAGGCCTAACATCTGCTGCTGACGACTCGCAAAATCGGAGCCAAACTGCGTAGGCGAGAGGGTCACCAATAAATCTCCGGCGCTAACTTTATCGCCTTGGCGCACACTAATGCTTTGCACAATACCGCCTTCCATATTCTGCACCACCTGCATTTTGGCCGACGGAATCACGCGGCCATCGGCATGGGCAACATCATCCACATCCGCAAAGGCCGACCACAGAAACAAAATAAAAAATAAGATGGCAATCGTATTGAGTAAAACAAAGGACATCTTGTGCGGTTGACCCAACTTAATGTGGGTTAAACCCGCCTTGTCTAACTCTAAATGCTCCAAATGAAATAAACGAATGACCCGCTTCTCAAGGCGGACAAAAAAATCTGCTTTGGCTTGGTGCCAACGCTTCATCTCTTCCGAGTTTTCATACCAGTCCATGGCGTTAGCAAAGGTCAGCTTAGCCTTGGGGATCACCCAGGTAATCAGTTGATCAACAAGTCGCATCCCGTACCGGATGATGATCCATAGTTTTTTCCATAGCCACGCAAGCGCACGGGCTAGATGCTTAGTCGCAAACCAAAGACCGCGACCAAGCTGTTGCACCAGTCGCAGTGCGAGCGCTTGAAAACGCGCAATCCTCTGTTGATTGCGCGGATCCTGCCAAAAACTCATGACACTTTCCTCTTGCGAGTGCCTGGTTTCATAACGGTGACGCCAGCAAACCCACTGGTCCCACTGGCCCCACTGGCACTGGGATTGGCCTGCTCCGTCTGGGGTGCCGTCTCGGGTGCTGCGCTAGGGCTGACGTTTGCACTGGCGGCGGATTCATCTGCTTGCACAGGTGGGCGCTCTGGTGCATTCGCTGCCATGGGAGCAGCCTGAGTTTGAGCTTGGGCTTGAGTCTGCGGGGTCGGAGCTTGCGGTGCTGGGCTCGCAGGGGCCGGTGCAGCGGGTGGCTTCATAAAGTCACTCTTAGGTCCTTGGGCGGCAACCTTGCCTTGATCAATCACAATCACCCGATCGACTAACTCAATAATCGAAGCACGGTGGGTAATCACCACAATCGTTTGCGTAATCAAATGGCGCTTGAGTTTATCAATCAAAATCTTTTCGCCATTAATGTCCATCGCGCTCGTTGGTTCATCCATGAGCAAAATCGGTGGGCGATTAACCAGTGCGCGCGCAATCGCTAGTGCTTGCTTTTGACCACCTGATAAACCTTCGCCCCGCTCTTTTAAGCGTAAGCCATAGCCCTCAGGATGGGGGGCAATAAAATCGTGCACACCGGCTAATTGCGAGGCCTCCAAAATATCCTCATCGCTGGGATTAAATCCACCCACGGCAATATTGTGTTTGACCGTGCCGGTCATGAGCCACACATCTTGCATCACGACACCAAGGTTGCGGCGTAAATCGGCTGGATCGATCTGGCGCGTATCCACACCATCAATCAGAATTGCCCCCGAGCTCGGTTGGTATAGACCTAAGATTAATTTAGCAATCGTGGTCTTGCCCGAGCCCACCTTACCGACGAGCGCAACGCGCTCACCCGATTGAATCGTAAACGAGACGTTTTGCAAACCGCCTTGGGTTTGATCGGGGTAGTTAAACGAGACATCGCGAAACTCAATGCTGCCACCCCACTCGCTGCGGTTTAAATACGCGGCGTTCGCACGGTGCTCACGCGGTGCCTGCATTAAGGCCGAGAGTGATTTGTAACTGGCAATCGATTGATTTAGACGTGTGAGCAATTGCGTTAATTGCGCCAGCGGTGCAATGGCACGACCAGCGAGCATGGAGGAAGCAATAATCGCTCCCATTCCAATTTGCCCACTCTGAATTAAAAAGACCCCCACGGTCACCGTGACGACCGTCACAAATTGGTTGGCAAAATTCGAGACGTTGCCTGCCAATTGAGCCACCATACGAGTTTGCAGTCCCACGGCAGATTGATGGGCAATGGCATCTTGCCAGCGCTTGCGCATAATCGCACCGGCACCCATGGCTTTGATGGTTTCAATGCCTTGCAAGGTTTCTACTGCAATCGATTGCTTGGTTTGATTATCATCGTAGCTCGTTTGGGTTAATTTTTTAAGCTTGGGATGCACGGCCAAGCTCGTCACCACAATTAACAGGATGGCAACAATGGGGACCCACACAATCGGTCCGCCCACCACCCAAATCACAATCAAGAACAAGATCGCAAAGGGGATGTCAATAAAGGTGGTCATGGTGGCCGAGGTCATGAAGTCGCGTAAGGACTCAAACTCGCGTAAGGTGTTCGCCATCGAGCCAACGGGGCCCTTGCGTGCGGCGATTTCCATATCGACAACCTGCTCAAAAAGCGTGTCGGCAATAATCATGTCGGCTTGCGCTCCGGCAGTATCGAGAAAGTAACTGCGCAGCGTCCGAATCACAAAGTCGGCAATAAAAATCAAGAAGACGCCAACCACTAAGGCGATCAAGGTCTCGATCGCGCTATTGGGCATCACGCGGTCATACACAATCATGCAAAAGCCTGAGGACACTATGGCAAAAAGATTAGTGAGTAAGGCCGCTAATCCCACTTGGGTGTAGATCGAGCGTGCAGCGTATAAGGGGCCAAAGAACCAGTGGCCATAGCGACCCCGATGGGTTTTAGCATCGCCTTCGGCAAGCGCCAAGGGGGGCTCGACCACAAAGGCCTTGCCGGTGTACACAGCATTCAGATCATCGACTTGAAAGAGTTGTGGGGTCGGGGCGCGGTGTGGCATAAACACCTGCGCGGGTAACTCATTACTCGGTGGAATAAAAATCGCGCTATGGCCATCAGCGAGTTGCAACCACAAGACTTTTTCTTGGGCAATGAGTTCAGTAAAGGACCACTCTTTTTCAAGATAGCGAATTCCAAAACTATCAATCGCTTCTAAGCCCTCATCAAAGGTCCAAGGACCGGGCATGCGTGCGACCCGCGCGCGCAAGGCGGCTGCGGACATGGGCTTTTCAAAGCGATCTAAGAGCCACAATACCGAGAGCTCAATTGGATCTTTAAGGGCTTCTTTGGCCCGCTCAGAGGCTGGAGTGATATTAATTTCCATGGTGCTGTCCTTTACGAAGCTGTCTTAGCCAATCGGATTTCAGTACTTTCATCGCCGCACCTCACTGCGTGCTTCATAGGTGCGCTCGGATAAATCAAAGAGTTGATCCAAGCCCGAGGTCAAGTGCAAGTAGCGATAGCGACTAATTTGCCGATCGGCCTCGGCATCGACCAAATCGCGACCGGCATTAAAGAGGCTCTCTTGCACGGTTAATAAATCCAATAAGGTGCCCTTATTAAAGGCAAATTGCTCGCGCACCGCGCGCATCGAGGAAATCGCCGAGCCAGCGGCAACGCGGCGAGCAGCCACGAGGGCGTCGCTATTGCGCACATCCGCTTGGTTTTGGGTGAGTACGCGCTCGTACTGACGCAAGCCCGACTGAAACTCTTGCTCGGCTTGTTTGGCTTTGAGCGTTGCTTGATCTTTGCGTGCGCTCTCAGCACCGCCAGTATAGAAGTTGTACTTCAATTGCAACAAAGCATTGGTGGTGCGGCTAGGCGCTAACGGTGCGGACACACCATTGATGATGTTGTCATAGGCAAAATTTAAACTCGGCAAGGTGCGCGCAAGCGCTGCTTTTGCGTCTGCATCGGCCGAATCGCGCAGCTGCGCCAACTGCAAAAGGCCTGGGTAGCTACTCGCCATTTGCTCAGCCGTGGCATCGAGCTTATCCACGGTCACTTCAAAATTAGGCCCGCGAATAATGCCAATTGGATTGGCAGCAAAGGCTTCGCGATACCCAGCTTCTGCCGCCTTTAAGCGGTTTTGCGCATTGGTCACGGTCGCTAAAGACTCGGCGTAGCGGGCCTCAGCACGAATGATGTCGGGCTTACTGCCACCACCGAGATCAAAGCGCTCGCGCACTAATTTAACGATCGCTAGGCGCGAACTGGCGTTGTCGTTCGCTAAATTCATTTGCGCCCGGGCGCGCTCTAAGTCAATCACAGCAGCCACCGTTTTTAAGGCTTGCTCCGAGCGTTTGGAATTAAGGAGTTCTTGTGCGGCACGCTCTTTGGCTTTACCCGACTGAAAGCCAAAAATGGCCGCACCAAAATCAAATAAGACTTGGCGCACCGACACACCGTAGTTAGAGCCATCGCGGTTGTACGCGGGCGTGCCTAAATACGAATCTTGACCCACACTGCGTTTGCCGCTTTCGCTAAAGCCATTGATTTGTGGCAATAGCGGTGCGCGCGACTCGCTCGTACCCGCTTGGGCAATCCCTAACTGACTTTGCGCAACGCCTACATCGGGAAACGCTAAAACCGCATCGCGCACGCGCAATTTAAATTCGTCATAGGGCATGGCAAGGCGTCTGGCGCGCTCACTGGGTAACTCTTTGGCAACAGCCCCGATTAAATCTTCGCCCAAGACCGCCACCCGTGGGGGCAAATCGGGAGAGACCTCCATCTTGGTCCATGAGCCAGCGTTTTCACGCGTTGGATCAACTTGTTCGCTAGGGTTACGCACACCCTGCTCTTTTGCCCAGTCAGCAAAACTCACTCCTTTAGGGGGCATGCCTTTGGACGAGGGGGCTTGCGCAAGCATCAAATTAGGAGGCGCGGCATTGGCGGGGGCTCGCGCCTGTTGGTTTGCGCTAGGGGACGAAGCAGGCTCGGTTGGTGCGACAGATGGTACAGGCGCGATGCGCGACTCCGTCACGGTGGAGTTCTCACTGCCTTGCGCGACAAAGACCATAGGGCCCAAGACCTGAGGCGGCAATGGCTCATCTTGCCTTGCAGTGTTGGGCATGGGCGCCTCGCTCGGATAAACACGCACGTGGGCGGTTTGTGACTCGTGCAGGGCCTGGGGCGCTGGGGGAACTAGCGAGCTTGCGGTAAGCGGTAAAACGCCTGGCTCAGCAGGACTTGCTACGAGATACGCCTCGGTGCCATCACCCAAGGACTCGAGCGCATGGGTGGCACTCACGCTCGGTGCTGGGCTAGGGGCTGTTTTTTTAGGAGCGGTTGCCACCGCCTTTGGTTTAGCTGGGCTTGGCGGCTTCGCAGCCGGAGCTTTGGACGTCAAGCGCTCTGAGAGAAACTGGGTAAAACTCGTAGCCCCAGAGGCAGAACTCAAACCAAGGCCCACACAAAATAGGCTCGCTCCCAGTAGGCTTTGGCCCACTGAGTAAACCCTTAAGCCTTGATTTGATTTAGGTTTTGAATTGAAACTCATGGCGAAATTTTACTACGTATTTACCGAAATATAAAGTATTTGTCATATAGGCTTATCTAACTCCCAAAGCATACAAGATCAGAGCCTGTTTGCCCTGCCCTATGCACCCAAAAGGGGGAAAAGCCCAGGTTAAAGGGGGCGGAGGAAGCCCAAAAGACAGCCCGATTATGTCCTATTGAATTCATAAGTACTTGTTTTAAATAAATAAAAAGCATTTTGTTCCTCTAAATTGCCCCCCATTAATTTTTCTCCTGCAAAGCAGCGCTAGCGTGCCAGTGGCTTTGCCACTCCCCATAGTCGTGCACCGACTTGCGGTGTTTATAGAGGGCATCGAGTAAGCCCTGTAAGTTGCGCCGTTCTTTGAGAAGCTTCATATCAAATTGATCAATACGGTATTGTTCCTGGCGCTTGAGATAAAACCACGTCTCCATCCAAACCCGCACCTGAGGGCGCAGCTCTGGCCAACGGCTGGCAAAGTACAAATGAAAGCTATAACGCTTCAGATACTTTAGGCAAGCCGCTCGGTTCTGTTGCCAACCCAAGGAAATATCCTTTTGGTTGTTGGTAAAAAAAGGCACTTGAGTTTCTGCTTGACTATCAACCCATAAACCAAAGGCCAAAAATAAGATGGTGTAATTGCGCCAAACTAGATTAAAGTTTTGTGCCTGACTGGCGTTGGCCATAAAGTGGAGATACTGTTCATACTGCTCCGCACAGGCTTTAGCAATCTTTTTTGAAATTGTATGCTGCGGATTCGTTAAATACGCTGGCGCACATCCTTGATGCTCGGCACTTAAACCCAAGGCACTTGCCACATCGGCAGGCTTTAAGCCATCAAAGATTGCATCGCGCTCGGCATGGCGGTGGGTCTCGGCGCGATCAATCGCCCACATGGCTTCAGCGATTTCTCGCGCAATACGCTCTTCAATCAAACCCTGTGGATTAATATCCTCAAATACAGCACGCAATAGGCGTTGGTACTCTTTAGGGTTTTCAGTCGGTAGAATTTTAGACTTGGCATAGAGGCCGTGTTTGAGCGCATTAAAGCGCACCTTATTTTTTCCTGCTGGACTTTTGGGGCCAGTTTGGCCTTGGTAGTTTGCTGACATGGTAACTACTTTCTGCGCATAAGCGCTCCTGAATTGATTTTAAAAAAGAGTTCGCATTAGCCCTCAGCAGAGCGCCTGGCAAACATCTTGCATCTGCCGACCCATCCCAAGACAAAAAAAAATTCGGGCCAAGGCATAAGCCAAACGGTTTAATTCTTTGAATATCGGTATTCGGTCCGATAGTTTTTTTTGGGGGTTGCACCCAGTGGGGTGTCTAACTTACTACGTACGCGTAAATTTCTAAGGCGAGTTCGGAGCGCCTGACTGCATTTATAGACTACTAATTGCTTATTACTGGTTTATGGCTTGGGTTCGGACAAGCCTATGAATTAAACCGCGCTAGTTGTCAGTACTTAATTCATAGTTTTATTGTACAGCAACTAAATGTAGTGCGCAAGTGCTCTTAAGGCACTAGATATGGGGGGGATCAATAGCTATTTCTTGCTAAGTAGTCGCACACCCGGGTTATCGTCAGGAGCGCCAATGAATTGAACGCCGTCTTCTTCGAAGGCTTTCTTGATCGCTTGAAGAGTCTTTAAGTAACTGGATGGGACCCCTTGAAATGATTCCAACCTAGTTATGGATGGCAAGCTAATACCTGATTTGATAGAAAGGTCGCCTCTAGACCAATTCAATAATGCCCTTGCGGCACGAATTTGTGCGCTTGTAATCACTTGACTAACGGACTAAGATTATGTAAATTGTATAAAGTAGTATATATTTCATATAATCTTAAGTGAAAGTAAAAAAATGCTTAATTATCATGATTTTGCACAATTACGCGCTAAAAGTCTAGGCGGCTCAGACATTGGGGCGATTTTGGGCCTCTCCCGCTATCGCACCCCTTTAAAGGTCTGGATGGAGAAAACCGGCAAGGATACAAAGAAGTCTGACTCCCTACCATTGCGCTTTGGCAGCTTTGCTGAAACGTTTGTTGCCTCTGAATATGCCAGAGCTACTGGTTTTGAATTAATTCATGATGAATCGATTTACATCCACCCGAGCCATTCCTTTATGAGCGCCCATATTGATCGGTTTGTACTGCCTAAGAGTGATCTCAGTAGCGCCAGAAATAGGACTAGCGACACCAAGTGCACTGGTGTTAATAGCATTGATGACGATCAGAACAATCCCATCCTCTTTAGCCGAATCTTAGAATGTAAAACTGCCAATCCCTTTGCTACAAACGAATGGGGCGAAGCAGGCACTGATCATGTGCCCATGAGTTACCTATGCCAATGCATTTGGTATATGGCTATTACGGGGATAGATAAAACCGATCTAGCAGTGCTCTTTGGCAACAGTGATTTTCGGGTCTATGAAATTACTAGGGATTTAGATCTTGAAGAACTAGTGATTCAAAAAGCTATGGGCTTTTGGCATCAATACGTTTTAAAGGATATTCCGCCACCAATTTCTAGCGAGCAAGACTGTCAATTGCTCTTTAGTAGGGGTGATGCAACAAAAGCTGTTAAGGCTAGCCAAGAAACACTTGAGCTCACTAAGCGCTTACATATCCTTAATAATGAGATTGCAGTGTATGAGAAAGAGATCTCGGATATTAAGCAAGTCATCATGAATCAGATGGGGCAAGCTGAAACACTAATGTTTAAAGAAAATGTATTGGCAACTTGGAAAGCCCCAAAACCTTCATTTCGATTAGATGCCAAGAAATTAGAATCGGAGCATCCGGAACTGTGTGCAAACTACAAAATGCCGATTCAAAATAGTCGGCGCCTAGTGTTTAAAGAGCTTTCCAATAGTATAGAAACGCTATCGGAGGAGTCATGAGTAGAAAATCACTAGTTAATAAATCCATCGAAAAACCAAGCGTGAAGGAGGATTCTAGAGAGATACTAAGATCTGAAAATATGACTGATTCTTTGGGCTCAATAAGAGAAGATCATCCCAAAAGTCAAATAAATCTTATTGACCGCTTAATAGAAAAAGAAATCAGTTTTTGTTCAGAACAGCTCAATGTTGATAGCGAAGAATTAAAGGTCTGGATAACTCTACAGACTGGGGCGCCGGCAAAAAGTGTTTTGCATGCACTTCGAACTGCCGGGCAATATAGATTAGATCCCTTACAAGAGGAAGTCCTGCTCATTCAATATCAAGAAGTCTGGCAGGTCTCAATTAGTGCGGATGGTTGGATAAAAATTATCAACCGGCATCCCTCTTTTACAGGACTAACGTTTATACAATCACCCGAGGAAATTGATGGATTACCGATTTGGATGGAATGCACCATCCATCGATCCGATCGAGTCATTCCAATAACAATAAGAGAGCATTTGACTGAAGTGCGAAGTGATTTAGATATTTGGCAAAGAATGCCTAGAAGAATCTTGCGCCATAGAGCATTACAGCAATGTGCCAGAATCGCCTTTGGAATTTCATCAAGAGAGGTCCGCCAAGATTCTTTTGAGGCACTAAATACCTCTCTAAACCAAGCACACTCATTTACCTTAAAAACCAAAAATAAAACAACATTTAGCCAAATAGAAAAATTAAAAAATATTCTTAACTAGCTATAAGTGACTATCCCATAAATATCTTTTTTAGCATACTAAAAAATATAAACATCTCCGGCAGTTAAATCTGGATACAAAGGAGTCCCTAGGGTTGCAAACTGCACTGCAGCCTGACGACCAGTTCCATCAGCATCATATAAAAGTGCTCCAGTATTTTTGTTGTAAATTACCTGAGCACTAGAACCGCTTACTGAACTCATACTAAATTGATTAGCACTTAGGGCCGAACCGGAAGTATTTCCAGCAAATCCAGTAAAGACTAATTTACTTAGCCAAATACTATCCCCGTCTGTGCGGACAAAATCAGTAATCGTATCCCTGTTTGAATTTAAACCACCATCAAACTTAAATTGATCACTACCAGCGCCGCCGGTTAGGGTGTCATTACCGGTACCACCAATCAGGGTGTCGTTGCCCGCGCCGCCAATTAGGGTGTCGTTGCCAGCGCCCCCATTGAGGGTGTCGTTGTGTGCAGTACCCGTGAGGACATTGGCGCCTGCATTACCAGTGATGGATAAGCCATTGCCTACTGCACTGGCGTTGACGTTTAAA
>Ga0164294_10003561_pt1 | contig 13830 bp, 16 predicted proteins | sample GEODES005metaG_FD_111479 | JGI IMG/M metagenome (GOLD analysis project Ga0164294, IMG submission 111479) | Oligotrophic lake water microbial communities from Sparkling Lake, Wisconsin, USA - GEODES005 metaG | ecosystem: Environmental > Aquatic > Freshwater > Lake | place: USA: Sparkling Lake...
ACGGCATGTTCGTGATCGGTGCCACCGAGATCGAGTCGGATGAACTGTCGCCGGTCAGCGCGCGCTCCGCGCTCGAGCTGCTGAGCGCGGCCTACACCGTGCACCCGGGCTTTGACGAAGCACGCATCGTCGGAATGAATGCGCAGGCCCGGCCCACACTGCGCGATAACCTGCCCCGGCTGCGCTGGCTGGGCCCCCGACGGCTGCAGATCAATGGCTTGTATCGCCACGGCTTCCTGATCGCACCTGCCCTGCTCGACGCGGTGATGGACTGCATGGCCAGCGGCCGCAGCGAGCTGGCCGAGCGATGGGGTCTGCGGGTGGAAGATGCGCAGGCCGCGACACCATGAGGGTACTGATCAACCACATCGAACACGAGCTGCCCGAGGGCGCCACGCTGGCAGACGCAGTGCGCGCGTTGCAGCCTCGCGGCCCGTTTGCCGCAGCCCTCAACATGGCCTTCGTGCCCCGAACGCTTTACAACGACACGCAGCTGCATGCGGGCGACCGCATCGAGCTGATCGCGCCAGTGACTGGCGGGTGAAACTGTCCGAACCGTTATGAACCACGAATCACAAACACCGTCGGCCGATGCGCTGGTGCTCTACGGCCAGACCTTTCAAAGTCGCCTGATGCTCGGCACATCGCGCTACCCCTCGCCTCAAGTGCTTGAAGAGGCAGTCAAGCGTGCACGCCCGGCCATGCTGACCGCGTCGCTGCGACGCCAGGGAGCATCCACCGCCGAAGCGGGCGGAGATTTCTGGCGGCTGCTGCAAACACTGGGCATGCCGGTGCTGCCCAACACGGCCGGCTGCCACGGCATCCAAGAGGTGATCACCACCGCCCAGATGGCGCGCGAGGTGTTCGACACGCCGTGGATCAAGCTCGAGCTGATCGGCGACGACTACACGCTGCAGCCCGACACGCTCAAGCTCGTCGAAGCCGCCGAATGGCTGATCAAGGACGGCTTTCTGGTGCTGCCTTATTGCACCGAAGATCTGGTCGTGTGCCAGCGGCTGGTCGATGTGGGCTGCCAGGCCGTGATGCCGTGGGCCGCGCCCATCGGCACGGGCAAGGGCCCGGTCAACCCGTATGCGATGCAGGTGCTGCGCGAACGGCTTGCCGTGCCGATGATCGTGGACGCAGGGCTGGGGCGACCCTCGCACGCCTGCCAGGTCATGGAGTGGGGTTACGACGGCGTGCTGCTCAACACCGCAGTCGCGCTCGCCCAAGACCCGGTGGCCATGGCCGGTGCGTTCGCTGACGCGGTACAGGCCGGCCGCGTTGCCCGACTCGCCGGAGCGATGGACGAACAGCACGCAGCGCAACCCAGCACGCCGGTGCTGGGAACACCTTTTTGGCATCACGAATGAGCACACGCTCCAACATGGCGGGAGCCATCGTCGACGCCCACGCGCTGCTGGCCTTGCCGCCTTCGGACACGTCGGCCATCTCGTACCACCAAAGCGATCCGGTGTACCGCGCGGCCAAGCAAGCGGCCCGCACGCTAGGCTTCATCGAGGCCGATGCCGAGTGCGTTGCCAGTGCATGGCAAGCCCGCACGCAACGCATCGGCGAATTCGATGCCGCCACGTGGCCCGATGAGCCTGTCGACTTCGGCCTGGCGCCCCATCCGCGAGCCCACGCCTTCGCGCCCTGCCCGGCTGCGCTCGGCCTGTATGCGGTGCTGCCTGACGCCGCATGGGTCGCCCGCATGGCGCGCGCCGGCGTGCCCACGCTGCAACTGCGCTTCAAGTCAGATGACGAGAAAGCCGTGCAACGCGAGGTCGAAGCTGCCATCGAAGCGGTGCGAACAAGCCGCTCGCTGCTGTTCATCAACGACCACTGGCGAGCGGCCATTCGCGCCGGTGCCTATGGCGTCCATCTGGGCCAGGAAGACATAGCCACAGCACAGCTTGACGCCATCCGCGATGCGGGGCTGCGCCTGGGACTGAGCAGCCACGGCTATGCCGAAATGCTGCGCGTGGACAGCCTCAGCCCCAGCTACATCGCCATGGGTGCGGTGTATCCCACCACCTTGAAGCAAATGCCGACCGCGCCCCAAGGCCCGCACCGTCTGGCCGCCTACGCACGACTGATGCGCCACCATGCGCTGGTGGCCATCGGCGGCATCGACGCCGAGCGGCTGCCGCAGGTGCTCAAGTCCGGCGTGGGCTCGGTCGCCGTGGTGCGCGCGCTGATCGCCGCCCAGAACCCCGAAGCCACCGCCGCCGAATGGCTTGAAAAGTGCGCCTGAAATTCAGCGACAACCACGATCGATTGCAAAACTCAGTGCCTCAAACCGCCCCAAGCCGTCTACAATCTCGGGCTGTTCCTCGATAGCTCAGTCGGTAGAGCGCCGGACTGTTAATCCGTAGGTCCCTGGTTCGAGCCCAGGTCGAGGAGCCACTTAAAGGCTAGATGATTCAAGGACTTAGCGGCGAAAGCCTCTAGGTCCTTTTTTCTTGCCCGCCGACGGCCCTGCGGCATGTAACTGCGGACGTGAGCCAGTTTCCCGAGTCGGCGGGCTAGGAGCAACGTTTGGTCGCTCATCTGACGGCCCCATGTCGAACTCGGACAGCTGGCGCTCGTACTCGGCGCGGGTGGCAGGGTCGTTCAGCAGTTCGCGCTTGATGTCCTCGAGGCTTTTCATGACGCGTTGTCATCCAGTCGTTTGCGGGCATTGGGCCTTGCTTCAAGTGACCCACATGAGGTGTGTCTCTAAAAGTTGGTGGGCGCACCATCAAGTTCGGCAGGGGCATTCAGGCGGGATGCACGCTCAGGCGCAAGCCCACGGCATGCAGCACCTTTTGCAATGTCGCCAGGGTCGGATTCCCGTTTTCTCCCAACGAACGAAACAGCGTCTTTTCGCCGACATCGGCACGCCGTGCAACTTCGGCCATCCCATGCGCGTTGGCCACGAGTCGCAGCGCGTTCACCAGCGCGGCCGGTTCTTCCATTTCCATCACGGCTTCGATGTAGGCCGCAGCTTCAGCGGGGTCTGTCAGGGCCGCAGTCAATGACTCGTCATAGCTCTTGTCTCGTGGCGCATTCATGTTGAAACCCTTTGCTTCCAATCGTTCAGAAAACCGATGGCCTGACGTATCGCAACCTCTTGATTGCCTTTGTCACCGCCACAAAGCAATAGCACCACCACCGGCCCCTGACGGCTTAAAAACACGCGATAGCCCGGCCCGTGGTCGATACGCAGCTCTTGCACACCATCGCGCACCGCCTTGCAATCGCCGAAGTTTCCGGCCTTAACCCGTTCAAGCCTTGCGCGCACCTTAGCCCGTGCTGTGCGGTCTTTCAGTGTTTCCAGCCATTGCTCGAATGGAGCGTTGTTCTGCGCGTCGGTGTAGATGCGAAGCTCAACCATAGTATCTTAAATAATACTTTTTATCTTCGATGTGCCTATAAACGCTGCCTGCCAGTTGCTGAGAGCTGCGCGTCGACCTGGGTAGGCCGGCAGCGGCCAGGCCCTTTTTCTTTGGCCTAGGCTTCAGGTTCGCGTGTCGTCGGAAATGGTGGCCTTCAATTGCTTGGCGCTGGCGCGCAGGTGGGCCAGAAATTCGCTGGCCACGGGCGACGGACGATGGTCTTTGGCGTGCAGGATGAACCAGTTGGACTGCGCCGGAAAACCCTGCACCTTCAGTTCTGTCACGCCGTCCCCGTCTTGGCGGCCAGCGATCGCATAACGTGACAACACGGCCAACCCCAGACCTGCTGCCACCGAGTGCTTGATGGCCTCGTTGCTGCCAAGCTCGAGCCGCACGTTGGGCTTGAACCCCAGACTGTCAAAGTGCGCATCGCACGCCATGCGCGTGCTCGAACCTAGCTCGCGCAATATGAACCTCTCCTTGGCCAATGTGGCCAGGGGGATGGATTTGCGACGCGTCAGCTCATTCGTCTTGGAGGCGATCACCACCAGCGGATTCGGCAAAAAAATTTCCTGCTCGAGGTCCATGTCGCGGGGCGGCATCGACATGATGTACAGATCGTCGCGGTGGTCTCGCAAGCGCGCCAGAACCCCGTCGCGGTTGAGCAGTTCCAGCGCGATGTCGACGTCCGGGTAGCGCGCGCAAAACGTTCCCAGAATGCCGGGCACAAAGTACTTGGCGGTGCTCACCACCGAGATGCGCAGCCGCCCTTGCGTCAAGCCCTTGAGGCCGTTGATTTTTTGTTCGAACGCGGCCCACTCGTCGCTCATGTTCTGAGCGGCAACGACCAGCGCCTCGCCTGCCTCAGTCAGCTGCAAGCGTTTGCCCAATTGGTGGTAGAGCGGCAAGCCGACCGAGTCGGCCAGATCCTTGAGTTGCATCGACACGGTCGGTTGCGTGACATGGCAGGCCCGAGCCGCCGCGGTGATGCTCCCGGTTTCAGCCAAGGCCAGAAACAACTGCAGTTGGCGGAAGGTTGTATGCATAGATATCTGATGATGCGTAGCATAAGAACTATTTACTTTACTCGAATGAAGTTGCTTCCTAGCATTCAGCTTAGCGGATGTCCTCATCCGCCGCAGTAACCAACTTTCTAAGGACGAACCATGACTTTCATCACCTCAGCCGACGCCGCCGAGCTTTTCTGGAGCGAGATCGGTGTTGCAGACAAATTCAAGCCTCAGCACGAGGAGTTCCAGAAATTCCTCAAGAGCCATGACAACGTGACATACGAAGCCGCGATGCAGAACATCGACAGCTTGATCGCTTCGATGAAGCCAACAGACGGCAAGCCGCGACGCATGCTGATGTCCCAACCTGGCGCGCGCTAGGGCACGGGCGCGCGGGGCACCCGCACCCGGGCCCCGCGCCTGTTGAACAGGGCATGCACCTCAACACCGGTCTTGGTCAGCGCAAGTCGGTGGCCTGAGTGCTCGCAACCGCGCCGTGCGATGCGTTGGAGTACTTGAAGAGCTTCGTGAACAATGGTGACCCTCAGAAAGGACCACACCATGAAACTCGAACCTTTGATGTCGTACCACGCAGATCTGTTGCCCGCCGTGATGGTCGGCGCAGGCCCCCAAGGCACCCGGGCGATTTTTGAAGTCACTGGCGGCGCGTTCGAGGGCCCTCGTCTGCGCGGCAAGTTGCTCACGGGCGGCGGCGACTGGATGTTGATCGACGCCCAGGGCATGGGCCATCTCGATGTGCGCGCGACGTTTGAGACGCACGATGGCGCCTTGATCTACGTGCAGTACTTTGGCCGCGTGGTCGTGACCGAGGCGATCAGCCAGGCCTTGCAAGGCAAGGGTGCGACCGACTACGGCGACACCCACTTCTTCACCCAGCCACGCTTTGAAACCGGTGATGCGCGTTACGCGTGGCTGAATCAGGTCATCGCCGTGGCTCAGGGCCGCGTGTGCAACGGGCGCGTGGAGTACCAGGTTTTCGCCTGCGCGAACGGCTGAGCCACCCGTCACGGCGCAAGGCGTCGGGTTCCCGAGTGATTCCCGAGGCGCGCCGGGCCGCAACTGCCTACAGTCAGGCACCTGCGACCCCGATGGAATCCTCATGACCGACCTCAGCGCGCCACTCGTGACGCTGGCCGCCTACCGGCCGACGCACAAGGTGCGCTTCGTGACTGCGGCTTCGCTGTTCGATGGCCATGACGCCGCCATCAACATCATGCGGCGCTTGCTGATGAGCATGGGCGCCGAGGTGATCCACCTAGGGCACAACCGCTCGGTCGACGAGGTGGTGACCGCCGCGCTGCAAGAAGACGTGCAAGGCATCGCGATCAGCAGCTACCAGGGCGGCCACGTCGAGTACTTCAAGTACGTGATCGACCTGCTGCGCCAACGCGGCGGGGCGCACATCCAGGTGTTTGGTGGTGGCGGTGGCGTCATCGTGCCCGACGAGATCCGCGAGCTTCAGGCCTACGGCGTGACGCGCATCTACAGCCCCGAGGACGGCCAGCGCATGGGGCTGCAGGGAATGATCGGCGAGATGGTGATGCGCTGCGATCGCAGCCTTTCGGCCCACGCTCCGGCCAGCCTCGACGCCATCACCGGCCACCAAGAACCCGCCTGGCGCGCTCTGGCCCAGCTGATCACCGCGCTGGAAAACGGCCAGGCCGATGCGGCGTTGGTGGCGTCGATGCGCAAGCGTGCCGCGCTCACCTCGGTGCCGGTGCTGGGCATCACCGGCACGGGAGGCGCGGGCAAGTCGTCACTCACCGATGAGCTGATCCGCCGTCTGCGGCTCGATCAGGACGATCGGCTGCGCGTGGCCGTGATTTCGATCGACCCGTCGCGTCGCAAGAGCGGCGGTGCGCTGCTCGGCGACCGCATTCGCATGAACGCGATCGGCCCATGGGGCCAGGCGCTGGCGGCCGGCGCCGCAGCGGGCAGCGCGCAGCACGTGTACATGCGCAGCCTGGCCACGCGCGATACCGGCAGCGAGGTGAGCGCCGCGCTGCCCGACGTGATCGCGGCATGCAAGGTGGCCGGATTCGATCTGATCGTGGTCGAGACCTCGGGCATCGGCCAGGGTGACGCGGCCATCGTGCCCATGGTCGACGTGTCGCTGTACGTGATGACGCCCGAGTTCGGCGCGGCCAGCCAGCTCGAGAAGATCGACATGCTGGACTTCGCCGGCTTCGTGGCCATCAACAAGTTCGACCGACGCGGCGCGGCCGATGCGCTGCGCGATGTGTCCAAGCAGGTGCAGCGCAACCGCGAGGCGTTCGACGTTTTGCCAAGCCAGATGCCGGTGTTCGGCACCATCGCCAGCCACTTCAACGACGACGGCGTGACCGCGCTGTATCAGGCGATCAAGGCGCGGTTGATCGATTGCGGCCTGCGCGCCGATGCCACCGGACGTCTGCCGCGCGTGGACGTGCGCCACAGCGCGCAACAAAAGCCCATCGTGCCGGCGGCGCGCACGCGCTACCTGGCCGAGATCAGCGACACGGTGCGCGGCTACAAGCGCAGCGCGCGCGCTCAGGCCGTGCTGGCGCGCGAGGCGCAGCAGCTGCGCTCAGCCCAGCGCATGCTGGCCGCCGAGACCCCCGCCACGCCAGACGAATCGCTGAGTGCGCTGGCTGCTCTGGCCGCAGGGCGAGAAGCGCGACTCGATGCGCACGCCCGCACGCTGCTCGCGCAGTGGCCGGCACTCCAGCAGGCCTACGCCGGCGACGAATGGGTGCAAACCATGCGCCCGGGCACGCCGCAAGAGCGCGAGATCCGCACCGCGCTGACCACCACCAGCCTGTCGGGCACGCGTGTGCGCAAGGTGGCGCTGCCCGGCTACGAATGCCACGGCGAGCTGCTCAAGTGGCTGCTGCTCGACAACGTGCCGGGCTCGTTTCCGTACACCGCCGGCACCTTCGCTTTCAAACGCGAGGGCGAGGATCCGGCGCGCATGTTCGCTGGCGAGGGCGATGCGTTTCGCACCAACCGGCGCTTCAAGCTGGTCAGCGAAGGGCTGCCGGCCAAGCGGCTGTCGACCGCCTTTGATTCGGTCACGCTGTACGGCCACGACCCCGATGTGCGCCCCGACATCTACGGCAAGGTCGGCAACTCGGGCGTGAGCATTGCCACGCTCGACGACATGAAGGTGCTGTACTCGGGCTTTGACCTGTGTGACCCCGCCACCTCGGTCAGCATGACGATCAACGGCCCGGCGCCGGCGGTGCTCGCGATGTTCATGAACACCGCCATCGACCAGCAGCTCGACAAGTTCATGCTCGAGCACGGCCGTGACCCGATCGTCGCTGAAGCCGCAGACATCCGCGCCCACGCCTTGGCGCAGGTGCGCGGCACGGTGCAAGCCGACATCCTGAAAGAAGACCAGGGCCAAAACACCTGCATTTTCTCGATCGAGTTCAGCCTCAAGGTGATGGGCGACGTTGCCGAGTTCTTCGTGCGCAACGAGGTGCGCAATTTTTATTCGGTGAGCATCAGCGGCTATCACATCGCCGAAGCCGGCGCCAACCCGATCAGCCAGCTCGCCTTCACGCTGTCCAACGGCTTCACCTTCGTCGAGGCCTATCTGGCGCGCGGCATGGCCATCGATGACTTCGCGCCCAACCTGAGCTTTTTCTTCAGCAACGGCATGGACCCCGAATACAGCGTGCTCGGCCGCGTGGCCAGGCGTATCTGGTCGGTGGCCATGCGCGATCGCTACGGCGCCAACGAGCGCAGCCAAAAGCTCAAGTACCACGTGCAAACCAGCGGGCGCTCGCTGCACGCGCAGGAGATCCAGTTCAACGACATCCGCACCACGCTGCAAGCGCTGATCGCGGTCTACGACAACTGCAACTCGCTGCACACCAATGCGTTCGACGAGGCCATCACCACGCCCACCACCGACAGCGTGCGCCGTGCCATGGCCATCCAGCTCATCATCAACCGCGAGTGGGGCCTGGCCAAGAACGAGAACCCCAGCCAGGGCGCTTTCATCATCGAGGAGCTCACCGAGTTGGTCGAAGAAGCGGTGCTTGCTGAATTCGAAAAGCTGTCTGATCGCGGCGGCGTGCTCGGCGCCATGGAAACCGGCTACCAGCGCGGCCAGATCCAGGAAGAGTCGATGCACTACGAGATGCTCAAGCACACCGGCGAGTACCCCATCGTGGGCGTGAACACGTTTCGCAACCCCAGCGGCGACCCGGTGCCCGAACACATCGAGATGGCCCGCTCGACCGACGATGAAAAGCAGTCTCAGCTCGCGCGGCTGCACGCCTTCTGGCAGGAGCATGCGGCCGAGTCGCCGGCCATGCTCAAACGGCTGCAGCAAGCCGCCATCGACCAGCACAACGTGTTCGAGGTGCTGATGGACGCGGTGCGTGTTTGTTCGCTTGAGCAGATCACCCGCTCGCTGTTTGAAGTGGGTGGTCAGTACCGGCGCAGCATGTGAACGCCGAACAGCCGACGAGGCTGCGCTACAGATTCAGCTCATGCATTTTTTCAGCCTGCTCCTGATCCATCTGGAGGGCATTGCGCTGCGCATCGGCTTCTGACAGCAGAGCGCCTTCCCACTTGGCGACCACGGCCGAAGCGATCGAATTGCCCACCGCGTTGGTGGCTGATCGACCCATGTCCAGGAAGGTGTCGACGCCCAGGATCATCAGCAATCCGGCCTCGGGGATGCCGAACTGGTTGAGCGTGGCCGCAATCACCACCAAGGATGCTCTGGGCACGCCGGCCATTCCCTTGGACGTCATCATGAGTATCAAGAGCATGGTGATCTGCGTGCCCATGGACAGATGGATGTCGTAGGCCTGCGCGATGAACAAGGTGGCAAACGTGCAGTACATCATCGAGCCATCGAGGTTGAATGAATACCCCAGCGGCATCACGAAGCTTGATATTTTTCTTTCCACACCAAACCGGTCCAATCCTGCCAATATCTTTGGGTATGCGGCCTCGGAGCTGGCAGTGGCAAATGAAATCAGGAAAGCCTCCTTGATATTGATCAGCAATTGCTTGATGCGTGGGCCCAGAAAAACAAAACCAGCGAAAACCAAAAGACACCAAAGCGTGAAAAGTCCGATATAAAAATCAATCATGAACACGGCAAATTTAGCCAGAATACCAAGACCGTTGATGGCAACGGTGGACGCCATGGCCGCAAAAACCGCGATAGGCGCAAACTTCATGACATAGCCGGTGATTTTCAGCATCACATGCGACAGTTCATCAATGACATGAAGAAGATACTTCACGCGATCGCCAAGCGAGGCCATGGAAATTCCAAAGAACATCGAGAAAACAACGATCTGCAGGATTTCATTTTTTGCCATAGCATCAAAAAATGATTTAGGTATCAGGTGTTTGACGAATTCCGTCAACGTGAATTGGGACGTGGCCAGATTGGCACTCAGGTGAGAATCTGGCAAAGGCAGGTTCAAATTGGCACCGGGCTGCATGAGATTCGCAAATATCAAGCCCAGCGTCAAGGACAGCAATGAAGCGTTCAGGAACCAGGCGAGCGATTTGAAAAATATGCGCCCCACTGCGGATGCGTCGCCCATGTGTGCCATACCCACCACCAGCGTTGAAAAAACCAGGGGTGCGATGATCATCTTGATCAGGGTCAAGAAAATATCCGACAGCATCGAAAAATAGGATGAGTACTCCTTGATTCGATCCGCATCGGTGATCTGTGTATTGATCAATGCACCCGCAACGACCCCCAGCGTCATGCATATCAATATCAATTTTGTCTGGCTTATTTTGTTCATTGAAGCCCTTGTCTTTGACTTGCCTAGATGAGTATGAAAACCTCATTCGACTTGGTGAATTTTTAAAACGCTCCCTGATCATCGTAAGTTACGATTTACCTAGATGCATCGGCCAAAACCCACCGGGCGCACGAACTGCCAATGACACTCGCCGCCCTCCGATCATCCCTGTGTGCAGCGCTCGCCGCGCTGGGTTTGTCGTGCAGCCCGGATGCGCACGCGTGGGGTGCTGCGGGCCACCGGGTGATTGCAACGCTCGCGGAAAAGGAACTCACGCCAGCGGCACGCAAGCAAGTGAGCCGCTTGCTGGCCCTGGAGCCCGGCGAGACGCTGGTGTCGATCTCGACCTGGGCCGATGTGCATCGAAGCGAACCGCCCAGGGCGTGGCACTACGTGAACTTCCCGCGCACGAGTTGCACCTACAAAGCACAGCGGGACTGCGCAGACGGCCGCTGTGTGGTCGGGGCCATTCAGGCGCAAATCAAGGTCCTTGCGTCGAGCGCACCAGACGTGGAGCGCCTGATCGCCCTGAAGTACTTGGTTCACTTTGCCGGGGACGTCCACCAGCCGCTGCACGCGGGCTTCCAGGACGACAAGGGCGGCAACACCTATCAGCTACAGGCGTTCATGCACGGCAGCAACCTGCATGCGCTGTGGGACACCGGGCTGATCGAATCCCTTGGCGAGGACACCCGCACGATGGCCGCTCGTCTGGCCAGCCAGGGCAAGGACAGGGGCAAGGTCAAGCCATGGACCGCGAAACTGGCGGCACAGGAGTCATGCCGCATCGTGGCGCAGTCAGGCATTTACCATGGGCGCGTCGTGGACGACGACTACATCGCCACCTACGTCCCGGTGATGGAAAGTCGGCTGGCGCTGGCCGGGGCCAGGCTGGCCGAATTGCTGAACCGCGTTTTGAAGTAACCCGTGTGTGATCGCACACCGCCTGCGGCGGCAGGTCAGGCAGCGGCGCGCTTGGTGATGTCGCGGCAAACGCCCACAAGTCCGATCAACACCCCGCCCTTGTCGAACACTGGCGCCTTCAAGGTCTCGACCCACACGCGGCGACCGTCCGGATAGTCGAGCCACTCGTCGTTGCTGCGGCACTCTCGGCTGAGCAGCATCTCCTGGTCCTTCTCGCGAAAGAAGGCCGCGACGTCCTGAGGAAACAAGTCGAAATCGGTCTTTCCGAGCAGCGTGTCGACTGGGCGGCCGACCAGCTCGCCCCAAGCCTTGTTGCCCGCACGGTAGACCCCGGCGAGGTCCTTGTAAAAGATCACATCGGGGATCGAGTCGATGACAGCTTGCATCACGGTCCAGTCGTTCGCGGTGCTGTTTTCTTGCATGGTGTTTCCTCGCGTTGGCTGTGTGGTGAGTGGCCGGAACCGGTGGTTATGAATTCTCAGACGCCAACGGTCATTTTGATGCGCTGGCGGCACACAGCCACGCGGACGTCTCGCCTCGCCGCCAGCAGGGGCTGGGGCTGGCGGCGTCAAGCGTGGGGATACCTTCGCGATCAAGACGTGCCACATGGGTGTCGAAGCTGCGCACGCCGTGCGCATCGAGCTCGAGCCGAACCACCCAACCGCGTCGCTGTTCGTCGATGTCGGTTTCCTTCATGACGAAGTTGCCCACGCTGTAGATGATGGGCCTGCCGCGATGGTGTTCGATGTCCTGCGTCACGTGGGGGTGGCCGCCGATCACGGCGTCGGCCCCGGCGTCGATCATGAGCCGCGCGAGTTGGCGTTGCCTTGCATTGGCGACCAGTTCGTTCTCCCACCCCCAATGCATGATCGGAATCACCAGATCGGCGTGGTGCACCCGGCGGGCATTGCGGATGTCGTCGACGACCTGCTCGTCTTCGCTCCAGGCCACACCCGGGGCATTGAAGTCGGCCTCGAAGCTGCGAGGGAGGTATTCGTCATAGCTCAGGATGGCGATGCGCAAGCCCTTGCGCTCCAGGACCAGTGGCGTGTGTGCCTGCGCGAGGTTGAGCCCCCCACCCACTTGCGCCAGGCCGGCATCGCGCAGCAGGCCCAGCATTTCGGCAAAGGCCGGCCGACCAAAGTCGCCCGAATGGTTGTTGGCGAGTGCCACGGCATCGAAGTGACGGTTGAGCACAGGCAGCACCCGCGGGTGGGCACGAAAGGTGTAGTTCTTGTTGCCCGCGCTCCCCGTGGTGGCGACCACGCATTCGAGATTGGTGATGCGGATGTCGGCGCTCGCGAACAGTGCGGCGAAGCTGGCAAAGGGATCCTCGCCACGCCTGATCATTTCGCCCGCAGTGTCATCGAGCACGCTGTCGCCGGCAAAGACCAGGCTGACGCTGGTCTCGGCGTTTTGGGCGCCCATCGCCTGAAGCGCCACCAGCCACAAAAGGCAAGCCGCTGCCCGCACTGCGCGCCTCATGGCGCAACGCCTTCCAACGTGCATTGGTAGATGAGTTCGCGCTCCATCGGCCCGGCATACAGGCGCTGTTCTCCCGTCAGCGAGTAAGGCTGCTGGGTGCTGCGATAAGGCGGCAGGTACTTTGCCTCCTGGATCATCACCAGGCGCGATGGCGCACCCGCGTAGACGTACACGACGATGCGCTCGAGCTTCGCGTCGGTGCCGACCATGACCGCCTTGAAGGCAAATCGCTCCCCGATGGTCACGGACTCCACCGGATACGGATCGGACACCGGTCGCGCAACGACCGGATGCACGACACCCGCATAGCTCACTTCGCAGCGCAGCAGCGGCGCGGCCCTCGCGCTGGATGGCAAACCCACGCACAGGCACAAGAGAGCGAAGACAGCTCGAAAACGGGGCAGCATCTTTTTCAAACGAGTTCTCACGGACAGGACGGGCAGACAGGCAACAGCCGATGGTGGCGCAGGCAGCGCCAGCTTAGAGTAACCGTCGTCGTTCGCCATCCCGTGTTCGACTCAACCCACTGGGGCTGCCATGATCAAACGTCTGCTTTCCGCCCTCGCGCTGTTCTCGCTGGTACTCATGGCGTCACCTGCCAGAGCAGATTCGTATCAGGCCACCATCGATGTGTTCAAGGAGGCGGTGCAAAGCAGCCACTTCTTCAAGCAAGCCTACGGCTACGCGGTGTTTCCCACCATCGGCAAGGGTGGCATCGGCATTGGTGGGGCCTACGGCAGCGGACGCGTCTACCGCGGTGGCGCGGCCATCGGCAAAACCTCGATGACCCAACTCACGCTCGGCTTTCAGCTGGGCGGACAGGCCTACAGCCAGATCATCTTCTTTGAAGACAAGCGCTCGCTCGATGAGTTCACCAGCGGCAATTTCGAGTTTGGTGCCGAGGCCTCGGCGGTGGCGATCACGGCAGCCGCAGGCGCCAAGGCCAACACTGCGGGCAATTCGGCTGGCGTGAGCGGCACCAAGGACGATGCCAAGAACGTGGGCGAGTACTACAAGGGCATGGCCACCTTCACGGTGGTCAACGGCGGGCTGATGTACGAAGCCACCATCGGCGGACAGAAGTTCAGCTACCAGCCGAACTGACCCGGCGTCTCAAGCCAACGAGTCGTAGAGCGACTCAAACGCCTGCGTCAGCTTGTGGCGCGGGTCCAGATGAATCATGGGCATGGACAGCTCGTGAGACTCCTTGATCTTGACGCTGGCGCCAAGATACGGCAC
>Ga0164294_10003563_pt1 | contig 13822 bp, 12 predicted proteins | sample GEODES005metaG_FD_111479 | JGI IMG/M metagenome (GOLD analysis project Ga0164294, IMG submission 111479) | Oligotrophic lake water microbial communities from Sparkling Lake, Wisconsin, USA - GEODES005 metaG | ecosystem: Environmental > Aquatic > Freshwater > Lake | place: USA: Sparkling Lake...
GCACCATTCAGCACCGCTGGCCAGAACAGCGCGTGGAAATACAGGATGTCTTTACCGATGAAGTGGTAGAGCTCGGTGCCTGCCGCGCGTGCGCCTTCTGCCCCCCAGAATTCATCATGGGTGGCAGCTATATCCACGCCGCGCTTGGCGGACAGCGCGTCGAAGCTGCCGATATAGCCGATGGGTGCATCGAGCCAGACGTAAAAGAACTTACCAGGCGCACCCGGGATACCAAAGCCGAAGTACGGCGCATCGCGCGAGATATCCCAATCGCGAAGGCCTGCAGTGAACCACTCGTCCAGCTTGTTGGCGACGCCGGCATCCACGGTGCCGCTACGCACCCAGTCTTTCAGCAATGCTTCGAAGTGGCCCAGCTGAAAGAACAGGTGTTCGCTGTCGCGTTCTTCCGGCGTGGTGCCGGAGACGGCCGACACCGGGTCGATGAGTTCGGAAGGTGAGTAAGTGGCGCCGCATTTCTCGCAGCTGTCACCGTACTGGTCCGCGGCTTTGCAGCGGGGGCAGGTGCCCTTGACATAGCGGTCCGGCAGGAACATGCCGGCCTTGGCATCATAGGCCTGACGAATGGTGCGGCGCGCGATGTGGCCCGCCGCATCCAGCGACTGGAAGATCTGTTCGGTCCGCGCGCGGTTCTCGGGCGCGTTGGTGCTATGGAAATGGTCGAAGTCGATACCGAAGGCGGCGAAGTCCGCCGCGTGCTCAGCACCGACGCGCGCAATCAGTTCCTCCGGCGTGATGCCCTCGGACTGGGCCCGCAACATGATGGGCGTGCCGTGCGTGTCGTCGGCGCAGACATAGAAGCACTCGTTGCCGGCCAGCTTCTGGTGGCGCACCCAGATGTCGGTCTGGGTGTACTCCACCAAGTGGCCCAGATGCAGCGGGCCATTGGCGTAGGGGAGGGCGCTGGTAACGAGAATGCGGCGCATGGCAGGCGTAGGTCCGAAACGGTAATGCACCATTATGCCAAAGCGGGTGCCATCCCCGGTCGGTTATCGCACGTCGGCCAAGTGCCCTACTTTCACGAAGCACCGGCCGCCGTCAGGCGCCGCGTAGGTATCGGTGATGCCGGGCGGGCGCCGCGACCATTGGCCGGTGGCCAGGGCATACAGTTCCTCGCCAGCCGTTGGGCCACCCTCGGCATGGGGTAGTTTGAACTCCGCACCCTGTGTGGCCTCCAGCAACCAACTGGCCTCGGAGCCTTCGCCACCCAGCCAAAGTCCACGCACGCTGCCTCGCAGGGCGGGCAGGTCGCGCCAACCCGGATTGCTGGGGCTGGTGTCTACGACCAGTCGGCCGGCGGCCGAGACGTTGGGCGCAGCCACGCGGCTCGCCGTGAGGTGGCGCAGTTTCACCAGCAGTTCGCAGCCGTCCACACTGCCCGGGGCATGGGTTTCGCCATGCGCGTTGCGCATGAAGGTTCCCGCCGGGTAGGTGCCATGTTCGTCGTGGAAGGTGCCCGAGAGCACCAGAATTTCTTCGCCGAAGGGATGGCCATGGGGTGGAAAAACGGAGCCGGGGGCGTAAGTGACGCGCGAGGTGCAGCGGGCTTGTTCCGCGCCATCGCGTTCGATCATTTTTCGGTGTACGCCGACGACTGGCGAGGGCACCCACGCGAGCGCGCCGCTGTCCACGTCAGCTGCAAGGGCGAGGTCTGCATACAGGTGCACGTCTGCTTCAGCCCGGTTCGCGGTCGCGGTACTGCTCGAATTTCGCTTTGTTGAAGGCCTTGGCGTAAGCGCTCTTGCCCGTGATGCGACGGGTGTCGAGCAGTTGCTGTAAGGCCATATCCATGGTCCGCATGCCGTGCTGTGCACCGGATTGCATGACGGTTTCCAATTGGTCGTTCTTGCCTTGCCGGATAAGATTGGCCACGGCTGGTGTGTTGACCATGATCTCCAGCGCAGCAACGCGTCCGGGGGTTCCGGCGGTGGGCACTAACTGTTGCGACACCACGCCCCGCAGGCTGGTGGAAAGCATGGCGCGTACCTGGCCTTGCTTTTCTGCGGGAAAGGCATTGATGATGCGGTCGACGGTGGGCGCTGCGCCGTTGGTATGCAATGTGCCCATGACGAGGATGCCCGTTTCCGCGGCGGTGACCGCGATGCTAATCGTCTCCAAATCGCGCATCTCGCCGACAAGGATGACATCCGGGTCCTCGCGGAGGGCTCCGTGAACGGCAGACGCGAATGACGGCGAATGTACGCCCACTTCACGTTGGCTGATGAGGCACCCTTTGCGTTGGTGTACGAATTCGATGGGATCCTCAATGGTAAGGATGTGGCCCTTAGTGCGAGTATTGATGTCGTCCACCATCGCGGCGAGCGTGGTGCTCTTGCCACTGCCGGTCTTGCCCGTGACGAGGATGAGACCATTGGAGGACTTGCACAGCGCACGCACTGCGTCCGGCATGGCCAACTCTTCCAAGGTCTTGGTGCGACTAGGAATAACCCGGAATACAGCACCGAGTCCCCCTAGGTGGCGCAGCACGTTCACGCGGAAGCGCGCTACATCCTTGATGGCATGCGCGAAGTCGGCGCCGTCTTGATTATCCAGTCGGACCTGCGCGCGCTTGGGCATGATCTCGAGCAACATTTCCTGCACTGCATGCGGCTGCAGGGGCTCGGGAGCAAGTGGCTGCAGTTCACCGTATTGGCGGAGTCGTGGCGGGTCTCCGGCCATGAAGTGGAGGTCTGAGCCGTTGCGCTTCAAGACCTCAAGCAGATACTCATCGATGCGTGCCATGCGCTGTCCTTAGCCTGCCGTTTCGAACTTCGGCACCAACGATGGGTCCGTCACGAAGCGCGCGAAGGTCTTCTTGTCGGTGGCGTAGTGGTAGGCATCGTCGGGGTCAATTTCCTTGGCCTGCAAGGCCGCGCTCAAGGCTTGGTCCAGCGTCTGCATGCCGAGGTCGCGTCCGGTCTGCAATTGCGCCGGTAATTGGAAGGTCTGGTCTGTCTGAATAAGTTTGGCGATGGCGCGCGTCATGATGAGCGTTTCGACGATGGCACGGCGGCCCTTGCCGTCCGGCTTCTTCACCAGCACTTGCGTGATGACCGCAATCAGGCTCTGGCCGAGGAAGCTCTTCGTTTGCTCGCGTTCCTCGATGGGCAGCGCATCTAGAATGCGATCCACCGTTTTCGTGGCGCTAGTGGTGTGCAGGGTGCCGAACACCAGATGGCCCGTCTCGGCGGCGGTCATCGCCATGCGGATGGTCTCGGCGTCGCGCATTTCACCGACGAGGATGACGTCGGGGTCTTCGCGCATCGCGGCGCGAACGCCAGCAGCGAAAGTCGGTACGTGGGTGTGGAGTTCACGCTGCACCACTTGTGACTGCTGGCTGCGGTGAACGAATTCGATGGGGTCTTCGAGGGAAATGATGTTGACCCGCCGCGTGCGGTTCAGGTGGTCAATCATCGCTGCGAGCGTGGTGCTCTTGCCGGTGCCGGTGGCGCCGGTGACGAGAATCATGCCTTGGTGATTATCCAGCAAGCTGGTGACTACCGGTGGCAGACCTAGGTCCGCGAGTAGCGGGGTGGTGTCGGGAATGGTGCGGAATACTGCACCGACGCCCGTATCTTTGCGGAACACATTGGCGCGGAAACGGGTGCCGTCCTCGGCCACATACGAGAAGTCCAGGTCGAGGCCTTGGCGGAACTGGGTTACCAAGTTCGGCGTGAGAATTTCGGCGATGTAGCCCTCAAGTTCCGCAGGGCCTAGGTCACGGAAGCGCACCGGTAAGAGGTCTCCGCAGAGACGGAGCATGGGGGGGACACCTACGGCGAGATGAATGTCCGAGGCGCCTTGTGCGCAGCCGAGTTTCAGGAAGGCATCGATGCGTGGCATGGGTTAAGTCCCGGGCAGAAACGCAGCGAGCGCCAAACGTAATTCATCCATGGTCTGAAAGCGGCGGGTTTTGTCCACCGCCATCGCCTGCATCACCAGGTCCGAAAGTCCCGCCGGCAGCTCGCCGTTGATTTCAATGGGCGGCGTGGCCTTACCCTGTACGTGTTGGTACATGACGGACATGTGGTCGCCGCGACTGTAGGGAGGAATGCCCGTTAGCATCTCGTACAAGATAACGCCGAGCGAATAAACGTCGGATCGCGGGTCGACTTTCTTTCCTAGGATTTGTTCCGGCGCCATGTACTTCGGCGAACCGATGACATAGCCGGTCTTGGTGAGGGCTGTGTCCGTATCGCGCTGTGCGGCCGCGACGCCGAAGTCCACAATCTTGAGCAGGTCTTCGTCATTGATGAGGAGGTTAGCCGGCTTGAGGTCGCGGTGGATGATGCCCACTTGGTGCGCCACAGCCATGCCGCTGGCAATGTCGATGCCGAACTGCAAGGCGCGGGGCAGCGTCAGTGGCTTGTCCTCGTGCAGTTCCATGGACAGCGTGTGGCTGGGAAAGTACTCCATCGAAATGGCATACAGCCCTTGCAAGGCAATGAAGTCGTAGATGCGAATGACGTTGCGGTGCGTGATTTTACGCGAGTAGCGCAGTTCGTGGACGAAGCGCTTGAGCACTTCCTCGTCCTGCGCCACGTTGGCATTCAGGAACTTCAAGATGAGCCGTTCGTCGACCACCGTGTCTTCCATCAGCAGCACGGTGCCGAAGGCACCCTTGCCGATCTTCTCGATGTACTTGTAACGCCCCTCGATGATGTCGCCCGGTTGGAGTTCGCCGATGTCGAGACGCGGCGTGCCGGCGGCAATAGGTGGGTTTTGGTTGAGCCCGCCACTGGCGCCACCTTGGGTACCACCCAACGTGCCGGCGAGGGTGCCGGCCGAGGTGCCGACGAGGGTGCCGACCACGGTGGTAGATAAACGCCCTACGCCTGTGGCGACCAGTTGCCCGACACCGGTGGCGGCCAGTGCTTGGCTCGCATTGCCGGGGAGACGGACTTGTCCGGTGGTTTCGTCCAGCAGGGTGTGTGCCGGTTCTTGCAGCAGGCGTGCATGCTGCGCCGCCACTACCATGCTCGGCGAGAAGCGTGCTTCGATCGCCTCGATAGCGCTGAGTGCGGCGTGATGCAAAGCAACATCGCTGGTTTCCACCGCCAATTGGCGGATGGTTTGTCGAACTGTTTCGGCGTTGCTATCGTCGACGAGCCTGGCCGCTGCGGTGACTGCCTCCGCGCGGACTGACGGTTCTGGGTGCAGGAATTGGTCGACGACGGCTTGCAGGGCCTGCGGGTCGCCGAGCTTGCCGAGGGCACGCAGCGCGGTGGGAATACTGCGGGGCTCGCCGCGAAGCATTTCCAGCAGGCGCGGCACGGCCTTGCGATTACCTATCTCCGCCAGTGCGTCCACCGCGCGTTCGCTGACCCACCAGTCGCTGTCGTTGGTCGCCTCGATGAGGCTGTCGACCGCGCGGGTGTCCTTGGTCTGGTTCAGAATCTCGATGGCGGCACGGCGTACGTCACCGTCCTGATCGCGCACCAACTGCAGAACCGCCTGCAGCACGCGCGGACCGCCAATCTTGGCGAGTGCGTCAGCGGCCCGTGAGCGTACCCACCAGTCCGCGTCCTTGATGGCGTCGAGCAGGAACTTCACGGAAGCGGCGTCACCGACTTCGTTCAGTACCTCCACGGCGGCCCGCCGGGCATACTCGTTCTCGTCTTTCAGCACTTCCACGAGGTGGGGGACGACGGCCGGATCGCGGGCGCGGATGAGGACTTCCACTGCACGGTTCTGTACCTCCATGTCCGAGTCGCGGAGGAGTCGGGCGATGATCGCCACGTCGACCGGACCGGTCATTTGTGCGATGGCGTTCAGGGCTGCGCCGCGGATGAGGCGGTTCGTGTCCCGCAGTTGCGTTTGTAGGGCAGTGCGGACGAGGGGGTCGTCGAAGCGCGCTACCAACTGAATGATGTTGAGGCGCGCGACGGGGTCTTTGCCATCGATGCGCGCCAGCAAATCGGGCAGCGCCGAGACGTCCATGATCTCGCCGATGATGCGGAACAAGGCGCTACGGTTCGTTGCTTCCTGTTGATAGGCCGCCTGCAACAGGTCGCGTACGGTAAGCCGCGCGCGATGGGCATTGATGATTTCCATCACTTGCGTGCGGGGCAGTTCGGTAGATTGGAGCAGGTCGAGGATGGTCGCCGGCGGAACGTTTCTGGCGCCAGCCAGCGCCCAGGTAACCCCGGCTACCACGCGGGGGTTCGGGTCGCTCAGACCCTTGAGGAATTCGGGAAAGCTGCGGGCGTCTGCCAACTGGGCCAGTACGTCCACGAACGCGAGGGTGGCCTTCTTCTCGCTCCGTGCGAGTTCGGCGATGACCAAGGGCACCACGGACGACCCCAGAGCGGTCAATTTGGATAGCGCAACGCGAACTTCCGGACGCCCCGGATCGCTCGCTTCGCGAACGGTTGTCAGCAACCGGTCCGCACGCATAGAAGTGAAAAGCCCCATCCCCGATATTATGCCACAGCGTATCGCTGCCAACCCTCGTCGAATCAGTAGGTTGGGTCGCGGAATCCGGTATCATATCGCGCTGCGGGAAGGGGTCTCGGCAGGGACTGTCGTCGCCAAGTTTCCCGCGTCGTTATCCGGGTTTTTTGGCCCGTTTTCTTTTGTCCCGTCACGAGCACCACCCCCATCATGTTTGCTGCCAATTCTCCGGAAGCCCGCGCCGCTCTGCTCGCCGAGTTGAGCGACCGTGCCGCTGCCTGCCTCGATCCGGTGGTAGGGGTTCCGTTGGGTGCCTTGGGTGCTGTCCGCGTTGCGCCAGGCGGTGCTGGGTGGCGGGTGGCGGTGCAACTACCATTTCCGGTGGGCGGGCCTGCGGGCGGCCATGCTGCTGCTTTGTTGCCGGCAGTGGCCGCAGCGCTGGGGGTTGAGCCCACGGCGATTACCTTGGAATTGTCAGCCCATATTCCCACCGGCGCCGTCCAGGGCCAACTATCGCCGCTGCCGGGCATCCGCAACGTCATCGCCGTGGCTTCGGGGAAGGGCGGGGTTGGCAAGAGCACGGTTGCCGTCAATCTCGCGCTCGCGCTGGCTGTCCAAGGCGCGCGGGTTGGCTTGCTGGATGCAGATATCTACGGGCCAAGTGTGCCGTTGCTGCTGGGCTTGCAAGGGGAACGTCCACTTTCCCGTGACGGCAAGTCCTTTGATCCGTTGCGCGCGCATGGCATCGAAGCGATCTCCATTGGGTTCCTGATTGACGCCGAGCAGCCCATGGTGTGGCGTGGCCCCATGGTGACGCAGGCGCTCACGCAGTTGCTGAGCGACACGCGTTGGGCGGAGCTGGATTATCTGCTGGTGGACATGCCACCGGGCACAGGCGACATTCAGTTGACCCTGGCCCAGCGAGTGCCCGTCAGTGGCGCCATCATCGTCACTACGCCGCAGGATATTGCGCTCCTCGACGCCCGCAAGGGTCTGAAGATGTTCGAGAAGGTGCAGGTCCCCGTGCTCGGTATCGTGGAGAACATGGCGGTGCACACGTGTAGCCAGTGCGGCCATGCCGAAGCGGTTTTTGGCGAGGGCGGCGGGGAACGTATGGCGCTGGACTACCATGTGCCGTTACTGGGGCGTCTCCCGTTGCATCGGCGAATTCGCGAGGATGCGGATGCAGGTTGCCCGACGGTCGCGGCGGATCCGGAAGGACCGGTAGCCGTGCTTTACCATGCCGCGGCGCGGCGTGCGGTAGCGGAACTGGCCCTGCGGACGGCCCCGGCCGGCCCGGTCATCACCGCCGACGACACCTGAAACAGCAGCGCTGCGCCGGCAAGGGGCTGGCGGCGGCACGAGGGAGTGAGCGATGAGTATCAAGGCAGACCACTGGATTCGGCGCATGGCCGAGCAGCAAGGCATGATCGAGCCGTTTGAGCCCGGGCAGGTGCGCACTGTCGGCGGCCAGAAAATCGTGTCGTACGGTACTTCCAGCTATGGCTACGACGTCCGTTGCTCGCGCGAGTTCAAGATTTTCACGAACATTAACAGCACCATCGTCGACCCGAAGGCCTTCGACCCGCAGAGCTTCGTCGATGTGGAGGCGGATGTTTGCATCATTCCGCCCAATAGCTTTGCGCTGGCGCGCACGGTGGAGTATTTCCGCATCCCGCGCAGTGTGCTCACGGTTTGCCTTGGCAAGAGTACTTACGCGCGCTGCGGCATCATCGTGAATGTCACGCCGCTCGAGCCGGAGTGGGAAGGCCACGTGACCCTCGAGTTCTCGAACACCACGCCGTTACCGGCAAAAATCTACGCCAACGAAGGTGTGGCGCAGATGTTGTTCTTCGAGAGCGATGAAGTCTGTGGCACCAGTTATGCGGATCGCGGTGGCAAGTACCAAGGCCAGATTGGCGTTACGTTACCGAAGACCTGAATTCACTGGCGCTGTCCGGCAGTTTCAGCGCAGCGACTGCCACGACAAAATGCTGAACGACATCAGCACTTTGCTGCCATCGACCTGCTCGGCTTTCACTGCTACGTGCGCTAAGGCCGGCGCGTACCAAGTTCTCGTCACGCGGTCTGAGCCGGGGCGGCGTGAACTCCACACCAACGTGTCCACCGGGCCTAGCGCCGTCTGTAAGCGTTCGCGTCCCTCAAAGGCATAGTCGTAGTCTTTCGCTTTCGCTTTTTCCACCATCAGCAGTCGCTGCGGTGCGCGGCCCTGCTGCAATAGCCACCGAACCTGCAACCCGACGGTCAAGGCGTCTTGCATGCCGGACGCCAGAGGTAAATCAACGGCCTGGTTTTCGGCTACACCGGTCACCCGCTTATGGCCCCAATCGAAGGTGAGTCGGATATCGCGTGCGGTGGACTTCCCGCCATCGTCTAAGCTGTACTCCTGCGGGCGCAGACCATCGCTGGCGATGGTGAAGGTGGTGCGTTGGGTGATGACACCGGGCAGAAACAGCGCGGCAAGGCCCTTGGGCGTGGAGCGGTTGGTGAAGCGATACCGCGGTTCGCCCTCGCCGCCTAGGGCCTCGAGGCGAATCTCGCTGGTGCCGGCATCGATGCCGCGATAGCGCACAGCATAGCGAGCCATGTGGGGTGTGAAGGTTTTGCCGTTGGTGGCAGGTAAGGTGGCGGTCGGCGTTGCAGTTGCCGCGGTCGAGGTGGCGGGTGTTGGCTGCGCTGCAGTGGCACGCGACGTTACCCCGAGGATTGACGTCCCCAAGAGTGATGCCCCGACGATCGATACGCCGAGCGTGTGCAGCAGTCGGCGTAGCGCGCGACGGCAAGGTTGCCTGTGCGGGTTGGAGCGCAGCGGGTTTCGCGCGGGCAAGGTCATGAACGTCCTCCCGATAGCCTGCGTTCGCGCACCTGTTTTCAGGGTGCCGCGACCACGAGTGGTTCTGGCAGTGGTGCGCCGTCGAAACGCGGGTGGCCGTTATGCCAGGCTAGCCGCCCTTGTGCCGCCCAGCGCGCCACCGTCGGGTAGAGTTTGCGTTCCGCCGCCTGAACGCGCGCTGAAAGGCTCTCCACAGAATCTCCACCCACTACGGGTACGCGCACTTGGGCAATGCGCGGACCGCCATCCAGTTCGGCGGTGACGAAGTGCACCGTGCTGCCATGTTCAGGGCAGCCATCGGTCAGCGCGCGTTCGTAGGTGTGTAGGCCCGGATAAAGCGGCAGCAGGGAAGGGTGAATGTTCAGCAGGCGCCCGGCAAAGCGCTCGCAGAAGGCGGGCGTAAGTAGGCGCATATAGCCGGCCAACAAAATCCAGTCTGGTGCACTTGCCGCCACGAGGTCACCGAAGGCACCGTCGAAGGCTTCACGAGTGGTGAAATCGCGAGGTGATAAAGCACCCGTCGGCAGCGCGCGCTCGCGGGCGCTGATCAGGCCGTAAGCGTCGGGTTTGTCCGTGAAGACTCCGCAGAGAGTCGCGGGGACATCACCCGCCAGCACGGCATCGTGCAGGGCGCGAAACGTGCTGCCGCGCCCCGACAGCACCACGGCCAAGCGTGGCAGGGCAGATGGTGCTGCTTCAGGCGTAACGGACACCTTCGTCTCCAGCGCGGATCTCGCCGAGCAGTCGCGGGGCTTCGCCCAATTCACGGAGGCGAGCCATAACGGCGTCAGCATGAGCCGGAGCTACGTGCACTGTCATGCCGATACCGCAGTTGAAGGTGCGGTACATCTCCGCGTCGTCCACACCCGCCGCCTGCTGCAGCCAACGGAACACGGGCGGCAGTTCGAGTGCGCGCTTTTCGAGCACGATGCCGAGGCCATCCGGGATAACACGCGGCAGGTTGTCGGTGATGCCACCACCGGTAACGTGCGCCAAGCCATGCACGTCGAACTCCTTAAGGAGTTGCAGCAAGGGCTTCACGTAGATGCGAGTGGGGGCCATCAGACGGTCGAACAGCGCCATGCCTGCCACTTGCGTGCTGGCATCGGCGCCCGTATGCGCGATAAGGCGGCGGATGAGCGAATAACCGTTTGAGTGCGGCCCGGAAGAGGGTAGGCCGATGACGACGTCGCCGGCGCGCGTCTTGCTGCCGTCGATGATCAGGTCCTTCTCCACCACGCCTACCGTGAAGCCAGCGAGATCGTAGTCGCCGGCGTGGTACATGCCGGGCATTTCGGCGGTCTCGCCACCCACCAGTGCGCAGCCCGCCTGCAAGCAGCCTTCCACGATGCCTGCGACGACCCGTTCGGCAACGGCCACTTCCAGCTTACCGGTGGCGTAGTAGTCGAGGAAGTAGAGCGGTTCTGCTCCCTGCACTACGATATCGTTGACACACATGGCGACGAGGTCGATACCGACGGTGTCATGGCGCCCCGTGTCGATAGCGAGGCGCAGTTTGGTGCCCACACCGTCCGTGCCGGAAACCAGCACTGGGCGGCGATAACGGTCTACCGGGACTTCTACCAGCGCACCGAAGCCACCGAGGCCACCTAGGACTTCTGGGCGGAGCGTCCGGCGGACGAGGGGCTTGATGCGCTCGACGAGTTCATCGCCCGCGTCGATATCGACACCGGCGTCGCGGTAGGTGATGGCCATGGGACCCTGCGGGTGTAGTGATCGAAAATGGTATTTTACACTGCATGACCGTCCGTACCTCGCCCATCGCCCATCGCGTCTCGTTCGTTTCCCGTCCAGGGGCTGGTGGGGGTTGGTCGTTAGGCGGCCGATTCCGTCGCGCCATTGGTGCTGTGTTGGCGCTGGGGTTGCTTGCCGGCGCCCTGCCATTGGCCCAGGCTGCCCCCGTTCCGGGGCTTTACGAGGGCACGGTACCGGCCACCGACCGCAGCCCCAAGGGGTTGGCGATGGTCTATCCGGAGGCGCTCCGGCAGGTGGCGGTTCGCGTCACTGGGCGCCCGGCCGCGGCTTCGGACCCCGCCCTCGCGTCCTTGTATGCCGACGCTAACCGGTTCGTGCAGACCTGGCGCCCGGCAGGTTCAGGGCAAGTGGCCGTCGGCTTCGATGCCCAAGCGGTGGAAGCGGCGCTCGTTGCCGCGGGACAGCCCTTGTGGCCAGCGGACCGACCGGTGGTGTTTGCCGCCGTGCTGGCGGAGCGGGCGGGCCCTGGGGGCGTGGCGCGAACCTTGGTGACTGGCGCAGTGACTGGTGATGAGCGCCGGGCGCTGGAGCGGGTGGCTCAGGCGCGGGGGCTGGTTTTGGCTTGGCCGGCAGTGGAGTCGGCGCCGGTCCTGATGGATTTGGCCAACAGTGGTCCCGTGGATGCCTTGCTGGCCTTTGCTCGCGAGCAGAGGGCGCAGGCGGTGCTGTGGCTGCGGACCAGTGCGGTCTCCGGTAGCGCACCGCAGTGGTCTTGGGCGACGGATGGCTTGGCTGGCAGCGGGCGCGGCGATGCTGCTACGGCACTGCAAGGTTTTGCCGATGCGCTGGCCGCACGCGATGCCAGTGCCCCCGGCGCAGCCTTGGCGCAGTTGGTCGTGGTCGTCAGTGGCGTCGACAGTCTGACTGACTATGCCACGGTGTTGAACGCCATCGAGACACTCCCCACCGTGCGTGAACTAGGGGTCACCAGCGTGGCTGGAAATGTGGTGCGCTTGCGCGTCCGGTTACGCGGTGATGCCGGTGGATTGGTGCGCGTGTTGGCGCAGGCCGGCCGGTTGGTAGCGGATGCTGCAGGCACTGCTGCTGGCGACGGCAGCCTGCGGCTGAAGTTGCAGAAGTAGGCGCGGCGGCAGGGCAAGCGGGTATGTGGCGTCACCTTCCAAACGCGTTGTGTGTACTCCGGATTATCCTCATCGGGCCCATTGCCGTGCTGTTGCTGCAGGGGCGTCTGTCGTTGGCTCTGCTGGTGTTTGCCTTCGCGGCAGTCACTGACGTACTCGATGGTTACCTCGCCAAGCGCTTCTCGTGGCAGACGGAGTTGGGTAAGCGCCTCGACCCACTGGCCGACAAACTGTTGCTGGTCACTGTATTCGTGGTGGTGGCCCTGCTCGGGAAGGCACCCGTCTGGCTGGCCGCCACGGTGGTCGCGCGTGATCTCATCATCACCGCAGGTGGCCTTACTTACCTTTGGCTCTATGGCGACCCGCAAGGCCAACCCACCGTGATCAGTAAGGTGAACACGTTGCTGCAGGTGGTATTTGTTTTGGGTGCGGTCGGGAGTGAAGCCGTACTTGGCGTCGCCGGGACTCGGCTACCGGTGGGGAGCGGTGGCTGGCTGGCCTGTAGTCTGGCCGCGCTCGGGGCACTGGCGTTCGTCACTACTGTGGTGAGCGGGCTGGATTACGTACTTCGCTACGCGGCGAAAGCTCGAGCTGCGCAACGTCGCCGCCAATCGCTGGCGGCAGATTGACCATGCAACAGTTGCCACTCGGCGTGCAGTTGCGCGCCACGGCCGTGTTTAGCTCCTACGCGCCGGGCCGCAATGTCGTAGCACTGGCGGCAGTGAAGCATTTGGTGAGTACCGGCGCCGGCGCTCCGTTGTGGTTGTGGGGCGCGGCCGGCAGTGGCAAGACCCACCTGTTGCAGTCTGCGTTGGCGGCTTGGGACGAGGCGAACGGCGCGGCTGCCTACTTGCCGCTGGCCTTGCCCGGACTGCAGGCCTCCATGGTCGCAGGCCTCGAGAACTGCGGTTTGCTGGCCTTGGACGACGTAGATGCCGTGCCTGGCAACACCGCCCTGGAAACAGCGCTGTTCCACTTGTGGAACGGCTTGCTGGAACGAGGCGCGTGCGTGCTACTGGCGGCGCGTCAGCCGCCAGCAGGTGTCGGCATTCGCTTGCCGGATTTGGCGTCCCGCTTTGCCAGCAGCCTGGTGATGCAATTGCAGGCACCGGATGACGAGGAGTTGTCTGAGTTGTTGCGGGTCATGGCCGACCAGCGCGGTTTGGAACTGGGTCCGGGCGTGGCAGCCTTCTTGCTACGCCGAGTGCGACGCGACACGCACCAACTGACGGTGCTGATGGAGCGCCTCGATGCGGCTGCGCTGGCAGCACAGCGTGCTTTGACCGTGCCGTTTGTCAGGGAAGTGATCGGGGGCGGCTGAAGCGCAGCCAAGCCCCTGCGAATACGAATACCCCGAAAGCCGCGAACAAGGTAGCTGACGCCCAGGCATGCGCCCCCCGGTTCGTCAGGACTTCCATCAGCGCATAGCCCATGGTGGGAGTGGCGAGTACTGCCGCCAAGACATGCGCTTGCCGGTGCTGTCGCCACACGCTTGGCAACAGGGCCAGCCATGGGCCGGTCATCAGCACAATCGCCATCCAAGCGCCGGTGGGCCGCAGTCGGCTGGCATGCCAACCCACCAACAGCACGAGCAGCAGCAACCAGCAAGTCAATAGGGCGCGTCGCGCTGGTGTGGTGAGCGCATGTTGCATCACGCCAGCTCCCCGAGGCGACGCGCCACATCGGCGACGCGGGCGCC